>VYLK01000433.1_pt1 | contig 15972 bp, 16 predicted proteins | sample 5114321 | NCBI WGS metagenome assembly VYLK01 (sample SAMN12291792, study PRJNA351875) | freshwater metagenome | isolation source: freshwater lake | place: USA: Michigan, MSU2 Lake | collected 2011-08-16
CCGAGACGCCTTAGTCTCTTTTGGAGCAGTATGCATGAACGGATTTGATATCGTCATTCTTGGAATTGTGGCGATTTCAGCTCTTTTGGCGTTTGCTCGTGGTTTTGTCCGCGAGGCCTTATCAATGGCCGCCATGTTCATCGCTATTTTGGCTGTACTCTGGGGGTTCCCAGTGTTCCGTGAACCGATGCGGAGCTTCATTGAGACGGGTTGGCTGGCAGATGCAGCCACCGTCGGCGGGATCTTCATTCTCGTCTACATAGCCGTGCGCGTTGCGACCGGGCGTATTCATGAATGGATTCACGATTCTGAGCCTTTGGGTATTTTGGACCGTACCGCGGGCTTGCTATTTGGCGTTGCGCGGGGATTTGCGCTGGTTGGGGTTGCTTGCTTGATCGTGACCTCAATTGCGCCGCCCAGCATGTTGCCAAAGTCGTTTCAGGAAGCAAAATTCTACCCAATGGTGATGCTGACCGCAGACGCCCTCAAACACTTGGCACCGCAGGCCGGACAAGCGGCCACCAATATGGCCCGTGGTGCTGCTTCAGCCGGTGAAGACCTAGCTCATTCGCGCAAAGGTGATACAGCAAATGTGCTGGATTCATCCGTAGACGGCGAGCCCGTAAAGGCCCAAAAGGCCCCCACTTGGACGCTTAGTCCATCCAACTCGAAGACCCCTGACCCGGAGAGCGAAAAATGAACCCTCAGTGCTATGGGCAAGACGCGCAAGCCGGTGCAACCGGCGTCGACGGTGACATTGAAGTTTGGCTGGACCCGCATGAAGACCGGTTGCGTGAAGAGTGCGGTGTCTTTGGCATCGCCCATAATGCCGAAGCGGCCGTTCTAACTGCCCTTGGACTGCATGCTTTGCAACACAGGGGTCAAGAAGGCTGTGGCATCGTTACCTTTGACGGGGCCCTCTTTCACAACGAACGCCACATGGGACTGGTGGGCGACCACTTCACAGGCCCAGACCTAATGAAGCGCCTACCCGGGCAAAATGCGATTGGGCACGTGCGCTATGCGACACAGGGCGGGACAATCCTGCGCAATATCCAGCCCTTGTTCGCGGACCTTTCGGGTGGCGGTATCGGGGTGGCGCACAATGGCAACCTAACCAATGCGCGTAAGCTGCGCGAGCAATTGGTTGAAAACGGTGCGATTTTCCAATCCACTTCCGATACCGAAGTCATCTTGCAATTGATCGCGCGGTCTCGTGCGCCCCGCATGATTGAGCGGTTTGTCGATGCGTTGCACCAGATCGAAGGCGCGTATGCACTGGTTGCTTTGACCAATAAGAAGCTGATTGGCGCGCGCGATCCTTTGGGCATCCGGCCGTTGGTGCTAGGTGACCTCAATGGGTCGCCTGTTTTGGCTTCCGAGACCTGTGCGCTGGACATGATTGGCGCGACTTTTGTGCGTGAAATCGAGAATGGCGAAGTGGTCGTCTGCTCTGAAAACGGCGTGGAAAGCATCAAGCCATTTGGCCAGCGCGCGCCTCGGCCTTGCGTGTTTGAATTTGTCTATTTCTCGCGCCCAGATTCCATGGTCGACGGGAAGCAGAAGCCTCAGGCATCCCGTATGAGCTTGGGATCATCCGCAACCATTATGTCGGCCGAACCTTTATCGAGCCTACCCAACAAATCCGCACGCTTGGCGTGCGGCGCAAGCATTCGGCGAACCGGGGTGTTCTAGAAGGTAAGCGGGTTGTGTTGGTCGATGATTCCATCGTGCGCGGCACCACATCGCGTAAGATCGTGCAAATGGTACGCGATGCCGGGGCAAAAGAAGTGCATTTGCGCTCCGCCTCCCCTGCGATCCAATGGCCAGACTTCTATGGCATTGATATGCCTGACCGCGACCAATTGATCGCCGGCCACAAGAGTGTTGCTGAAATGGCTGAGATCTTGGGTGTGGATTCCTTGGGCTTCTTGTCGGTTGACGGGCTGTATTGGGCGCTCGGTGAAGCTACACGTAACCCCCATGCGCCACGTTATTCTGATCATTGCTTCACAGGCGACTATCCCACACGATTGGTGGATTTCGACCGCTCTCAATCGGATAAGGACCATCAATTGTCCTTCCTGGTTGAAGCTTAAGCACCCATAGCGAGAACATCTATGACCGATACGAAAGTCGTCCTTGTAACCGGGGCAAGCCGGGGCATCGGCCGTGCCGTAGCCTTGGCGTGCGCGCGGGCGGGTATGCAAGTCATCGCCACAGGCCGTGCCCAAAAGGCGCTGGAAGACTTGGATGACGAAATTCGCCGTGTGGGAGGTCTGCCTGCCACCATCGTGCCAATGGATTTGACCGACTTTGACGCCATCGACCGTCTAGGCGGGGCGTTGTTCCAGCGTTATGGCCGCTTGGATGGGATGATCCACGCTGCGGCGCATTTGGGCGAGCTGACCCTTGTCGCCCATGCGACACCGCGCATGGGTGAGCAAATGATCGCAACCAATCTGACGGCGAGCTGGCGCTTGATCCGTTCGATGGAGCCCTTGTTGATCCAAGCGCCTGCGTCACGGGTGATTTTCTTTACCTCAGGCGTCGCCCATCATCCACGCGCCCATTGGGGCCTTTACGCGGCAACCAAAGCCGGTGTCGAGGCAATGGCTAAGTGCTGGGCTGATGAGATTGAGTTTAAGAAAGTGGTCGTCACCGTCCTCAATCCAGGTGGCGTGGCAACCATGATGCGCAAGAATGCGTTCCCGGGCGAGGATCAAGCCACCCTCCCCCAGCCCGAACATCTCTCCAGCTTGATTTTGGAATTGATGAGCGAGAGCCATACCCAAACCGGGACCACCGTGCATTTCCGTGAGACGGAGCACTTTAAGGCTTGGCAAGAAGCCCATCAGCCAAACGCTTAGAGAAGAAAACGTGCCGCGAAAATCTGTTTCAGATTTTACGCGCGAGGCGCTAGCGGGTCTTCTTATTGGCCCGCGAGGCATTCTTGCCTAGCTTCTTGCCGCCGGTCGGGATGCGGGCTTTTGGTGCAAAGGTAGCGCTTCTGGGCTTTGCTGGTTTTGGCTTTTCAGCCGCCTTTGGTGCGCGGTCAGACTGTTGGGCGTGCTTAGAAGCAGCTTCGCGATTTTTGCGCGACAAATTAGGCCGCCCGCTCTCATCACCCGCATACGGGTTCTTCGGCGCGCGCACCATGAAGCGGATGGGTACCGCTGGCATATCAAAGGCCTTGCGAATGCCATTGACCAAATAGCGCACATAGGTATCCGGCAGTTGTGCGGCGCGGCTTGCCAGCAAGACAAAAGTCGGTGGGCGGGCCTTGATCTGGGCAATATAGCGCGGCTTCACACGCCGACCGTCCACGGCTGGCGGCGGTTGTTTGGTCACCACTTCCTTCAGCCAGTCATTGAGGTCGCGTGTCTTCACACGGGCATTCCAGTCTTCATGCACGTCCAGAACCGCTGGCATCAACTTCTCAAGCCCGCGCCCAGATAAGGACGAGATTGGCACCAGTGGCGCCCCACGCGTCTGTGGCAGGACTTTATCAGCGCGCTCTTGCAAGACGGCCAAGCGGGCTTGGGTGTCCTCAACCCGGTCCCATTTTGCTAATACATAGACAAGACCACGGCCTTCGCGCGCAACCAGATCGGCAATCTGCAAGTCTTGCTTCTCGAACGCCTCGTCGGAATCCATAACCAAGAGGCAGATCTCGGCAAACCGAATGGCCCGCAACGTATCGGCGACCGATAGGGTCTCTAGCTTTTCTTGTACTTTGGCCTTGCGTCGCATACCGGCGGTATCAACCAAGCGCACGGGCCGCCCATCCCAAACCCAGTCCACACCAATGGAGTCGCGCGTGATCCCGGCCTCTGGGCCCGTCAACAGGCGCTCTTCGCCGATCAGGGCGTTGACCAAAGTAGACTTACCGGCATTCGGCCGACCAATGACTGCTATGCGTAGCGGCAGATTATTTTCGCTCGCTGCCACATCGGTAAAGCCTAAGCCTTCAAGGTCTTCATCATCTTCGACAAATTCGCCCGTATGCGGGATTTCGTCTTCAGCCTCTTCCTCATCATCAAACTCATCAGGGACCACAGGCGCAGCGGCCCGATCCCCCATGAGGGCAAGAATTGCGGAATAAAGGTCAGACATCCCCTCACCATGCTCGCCAGAGATGGGAATGGGTTCGCCAAGGCCCAGACCATAGGCTTCAATCACGCCCCCGTCCGCCAGTTTGCCTTCAGCCTTATTGGCCGCAAGGATCACAGGCTTGCCAGAGCGACGCAAAATGTCAGCAAAGACTTCGTCGATAGGCGTGATCCCTGCCCGCGCATCGATCAAGAACAAGCACAAGTCAGACTCTTGAATACCCGCTTCAGTCTGAAGCCGCATCCGTGCTTCAAGGCTTTCATCCGCCGCTGTTTCAAAGCCTGCCGTATCAATCAAGGTCAGGTCGAGATCGCCTAGCCGTCCGCTCGCTTCGCGACGATCACGCGTGACACCTGGCGTATCATCGACAATGGCTAGCTTGCGCCCTGCCAAGCGATTGAACAGGGTGGACTTGCCAACATTGGGTCGACCAACGACCGCTATTTTAAGGGGTGCTGCCACGACTTATCTAACAGCCACGACAACGCCGTCATGGGAATAGAAATACACGGTCCCATTGGCGATGGCAGGCGGCACGAAGATTGGAGCTTTGGCATCGCGCGTGAACAGGGTTGTCCCATCTTCTGGCTTCACCACTTCAATCTTGCCCATAGAAGAAGCGAGAACCAAACGTCCACCGACCATGACAGGGCCAGTCCACGAGATCAGGTTCTTTTTCTTCTTTTCATTCCGGTAGCTGGGCAATTGGCGGGTCCATTTGATCCCACCGGTTTTAACATCCATCGCGACCAATTCGCCCGTCGTTGAGACGACATAAACAAAGTCGCCAGCAACCCAAGGCGTTTGGATGGAAGCAATCGGCTTTTCCCAGACCCGTGTGCCCGTGCGCAATTCGATGGTTGCGAAGGTACCCGATTGGCTGGCAGCAAACACGATGCCGCCTGCCACAACTGGGCGACCAGCAATGTCGTTGATGGTGGAAAGCGAGTTGGAAGAGCCCGCGCGGGTCAAGGCCTCAGACCACAGTCTGCGACCATTGGCTGCCAGATAAGCAATGACTTCGCCCGACGCAAAAGGCGCGACAAGGGTTTCACCGACCAAAGCGGGGCTTGGGCTTGAGAGCATGCGGGCAGGCTCTGCAATCGCTGACTGGGTCCATTGAACGCGACCGGTCGCTGCTTCAACGGCAAACAACTCACTGTCGTTACTGGTGACGAAAACCCGGCCGCCACCTACCAAGGGGGAAGCGTGAATTGGCGAACCCGCATCAATGCGCCACGCTTCTTGGCCTGAGTTTGCATCGAGGGCGACGAGATTGCCAAACCCTGTAGCCGCAAAGACCTTGCCATCGCCAAACGCGATGCCGCCGCCAATGGCGGTGCTTTCATCGCGATTGAAGAAGCGACCACGCGCCTTCGAAGCTGGAACCAGCGACTTACGCCAAAGCTCGCGACCATTGGCCTGATCCACCGCATGGACCGTGCTTTTGGAGTCGAACACAAATAGCTTGCCATCGGCGACGATTGGCGTCGCAGTGATCGCACCACGCGCACCAGCGCCTTGGCCAATTTTCTTGCGCCAGACAATCGCCAGCGGGCCATTGCCAGCAACGTTTTGAGGCGCATTACTGGCCACACCGCCTGCATTTGGCCAAGACTGCAGGTCCTGCGCCTCGGGCACTGTAACAGCCACGCTTTCGAGCGCTGGGTCCTTGGTGAGTTGTTCTTCAAGGCCCAGAACGGAGATACGCTCTTTATCTTCGGCAATGGCGTTTTTTTCCCGATCTCCACCAAATGGCCACAGGCTTGAAGCCCGGTCTTGTAAGGAGGCGCAGCCCGACACCAACACCAACGCGCTGGTGGTGGCGAGGCCAAGGGTGCGTAGACGGCGCGACATAAAGGTCATAGACCATCTCCAGACTTTGGCTGTTCAGCAGGTGCAGGTGCAGGTGCAGCAGGTTCGGCTGCTGGTGCTGCACGGTTCTTCTCAATCTCTTTGATCTGGCGCTGTTGGGCTTCTGTAATTGCCTTTTGACGCGCCATGCTGGCCTGCCGCTCACGCTCAATCTGCGCTAAAACTTCTGGGGAGACGGCCCCACCGGCCTGTTGGCCCGCTGGCAAAGGTGTTTCGATGACGCGAACATTGGGCGGGATCTTCGTGCCGGGCGGCAGTTTTACGCCGGGTGGCAAGCGAACGATGCGCGGGTTTTCAGGGGTGCCTTCGCCTTGGGCTTGACCTTGTGCCGCTTGAGCTTGCGCTTGAGCGGCCTGCATTTGTGCCATTTGCTCTTGCGTCATGCCACCTTGGCCTTGCCCGCCTTCTTCTGGAATAACCATCGGGATCTTGGAAGAAGTTGCCTTGGCATCAATCACAGCAAGCGCTTGCCCAGCACGCGCGCGCACGCCTTGGGGCGCTAGCGGGTCCATTTGCAACAACGCGTAGCTAGAGCGCGCACCTGCAGCATCACCAGCCGACCAAGCAATCGCCGCAGCCAATTCGCGCGCCAAGGGTGCAAACGCGCCTTTGCGGTCAATGATCGGCTTCAGACGCGCATTCATCTGATCCTTCGTCTCGCTATCGGCTGCGATATAGGCTGCGCGCAGACGCGCCAGATCCGCCAGATCAACATCGGCGATCTTTTTGGCAGCATCTTCATAAGCAACCCGTGCTTCAGCGGATTTTGACTGTTCTTGCAACACGGCCGCGCGCTGCAACAAAGCTTGGGCAGCAAAGCCACTGGGGCCTGTCTTGCCAATCTCAGCGAGGCTTTGCGCGCCACCGTTCAAATCGCCAGCCTGCAGTTTTGCCATCGCCGCATCATAGGCAATTCCTGCCTTATCAATGCCTTTGGCCTGCTCGCTCTGCCAGAATTGCCAACCAGCACTGCCGGCCAGTCCCAAAACAATGGCCCCAATCACAAACGGGGCTGCCCGCTTCGCGAGATTTTCTGCGGTCTCTTTGCGTAGCTCATCTTCGGCTTCGCGAAATAAATCAGACACGCTCACTTCTCCATCGATTCTAAAGGCGTCTCAGACATGAGACTTACTGGGATAACCTGTTGACGCTAAAGGTGGTGGTCACACAGGGCAAGGTTTGGGCTCGCGCGAAACTGCGACGATTTGAGGGCAAAAGCACTCACGGTGCGCGTTTTAGCACATAAGTCTCCGCTTCGGCAGGAAATGTCCGCTCCCGCACGTCTTGCGCATAATGGGCGGCAGCCTGATCAATGACGGTTCCGAGATCCGCATAGCGGCGCACAAATTTGGGTGTCCAAGGGAACATGCCCAACATGTCATCGGTTACAAGGATCTGACCGTCACATTGGGCAGAAGCACCAATTCCAATTGTGGGTGCACGGACCAGCGAGCTGACTTCGGCAGCAATATCTTCAGCAACGCCCTCGACCACAATGGCAAAAGCCCCTGCCCGGTCGGCAGCTAAAGCTTCACGCAGCACGCGGTCACGCTCTGCCTTGGTGCGGCCCTTGGCGCGAAACCCGCCATCGACATTCATCGCTTGGGGTCTCAGGCCCACATGGCCCATGACGGGGATGCCACGGTCAACCAAGAAAGCAATCGTGTCAGCAATGCCTTCGCCGCTCTCAACTTTTACAGCTTGGCAGCCGGTTTCCATCATCACGCGGCTAGCCGAGCGCCACGCCACTTCATGGCTTTCTTCATAAGAGCCAAACGGCAAATCGACGACGACCATCGCTTGATTAGAGCCCCGCATCACGGCGCGGCCATGCAGGATCATCATATCGAGGGTAACCCCAACCGTGGAACTTAAGCCGTGCACAACCATACCTAGACTATCGCCCACCAACAGCACATCGGCATGTGGGTCCAGCAGGCGCGCCATAGGGGCAGTATAGGCCGTCAAGCAAACGACGGGAGACTTGCCCTTGCTGCCCGCGATGTCGCGCACAGTTTTGCGTTTGGTGGTTTCGGTTTGAGCACTCATGGCCGTGTCTCTACACCGAGGCGCGCGCAGGCTAAAGGCCCCACGCCTAATCTGCTGCAATTGTCATGAAGCTAGCCAGCGCTGGCCGCGCGCAAATCAGATATGAATCACGCGCCCATAAGCATCCAACACCGCCTCATGCATCATTTCTGACAAGGTTGGATGCGGGAAGACGGTTTCCATCAATTGGGCTTCGGTGGTCTCCAAGGTCATAGCGATGCCATAGCCTTGGATCAGCTCCGTCACTTCGGTACCGACCATATGCGCGCCCAAAAGCTCACCGGTTTTCTTATCAAAAACGGTCTTGACCATGCCCTCTGGCTCCCCAAGCGCAATGGCCTTACCATTGCCGCTGAACGGGAATTTGCCGACGCGGATGTCATAGCCCGCAGCTTTGGCCTTTTCCTCGGTCAGGCCGATGCTGGCGACTTGCGGGTTGGAATAGGTACAGCCGGGGATGCGCGCCACATTGAGCGCGTGGGGGTGCAGGCCTGCAATCGCCTCAACACAGGAAACGCCTTCATGGCTGGCCTTGTGGGCGAGCCAAGGCGCGCCGGTCAAATCGCCAATTGCGTAAAGACCTTTGACGTTGGTCCGGCCCATGGAATCTGTCACCACATGGGTGCGGTCGACGGTGACGCCGAGCTCTTCTAGACCTAGATTCTCAACATTGCCGACAATGCCAACGGCCAAAATGGCGCGATCGGCCTCGATGGTTTCAGTCTTGCCGCCACTTTCAATAGTCGCGGTGACGGTCGTAGCACCGGGCTTCAAGCCCTTCACAGACGCACCTGTGATCAAGCGAATGCCGCGCTTTTGGAACGCTTTGGCGGCAAAGCCTGAAATCTCAGCATCTTCAACCGGCAAAATCCGGTCAAGAGCTTCGACGACGGTGACTTCGGAGCCCAGCGAGCGGAAGAAGCTGGCAAACTCAATCCCAATCGCGCCCGAGCCGATCACCAACAAGCGCTTTGGCATGGTGTCGGGCACCAGTGCTTCGCGGTACGTCCAGATCAGCTTGCCATCGGGGACGAGGCCAGCCGCAGGGATAGTGCGGGCGCGCGCACCTGTTGCCAAAATGACGTGCTTAGCCGTGATGGTTCGGGTGCCACCGGCGGCGAGATCGACTGTGACGCCGGGGGCTTCTGTGCCCTTGGTCAGGCGAGCGGTGCCCGCGATCACTTCAATCTTATTCTTCTTCATCAGATAGGTGACGCCGCCCGACAATTGCTTGGCGACTTTGCGCGAGCGATCCACAATCTTCGACAAATCAAAGCTCGCGCCCGTGACCGACAGGCCATAGGCTTCAGCGTGCTTGATGTTTTCATAGACATCGGCAGAGCGCAAAAGCGCTTTGGTGGGAATACAGCCCCAGTTGAGACAGATGCCGCCCAAGGACTCGCGTTCTACAATGGCGGTCTTAAAACCCAATTGGGTAGCCCGAATAGCGGCCACATAGCCCCCGGGGCCTGATCCAATTACGACGACATCCACGGTATCACTGGCCATCCAAAACTCCTGATCTTAGATCACTCTTTAGCCTGCTTTCGGTCCTCGTTGGAAGGCCTTGAGCTACCCGATACCGAATGCCCCCTTTACGCCATCGACGATGAACTGTGCGGCCAAAGCTGCCAGAATAATGCCGAAAATGCGGGTAATCATGGCTGCAACCGTCGCGCCCATGATTTTGGTCAGGGGGCCGGCCAACAGAAACCCGATGAGGCACAAGAGCAAGTTCGCACCGGCACCCGCTAAAACCATGCCCTGCTCTGCAAAGTCTTTGGATTGAGCGAACAACAACATGATGGAAGCGATTGCACCCGGCCCTGAAATCAGTGGGATCGCGAGGGGAAATACCGACACATCCTCAAACCGCTCGGGATGCTTTTGAGCTTCGGCGAGAACTTTTTCGTTGCGTTCTTCGCGCCGCTCGGTCCGCTTTTCAAACAGCATGTCGACGGCGATCAGGAACAAGAGCACCCCGCCTGCTAAGCGAAATGCGTCGAGCGACACATGGAGTTTGCCTAATAGCCATTGCCCGCCAAAGGCAAAGCCAACGAGCACAATCGTCGCTACGCCCACCGACTTAAACGCCATCTTATTCTGCCACGCCCGCGAGGTGTGCTGGGTCAAAGTGGCAAACATGGGCGCGACACCTGGCGGGTCGATCACCACAAAGAAGGTAACAAAGGCGGCGAGAAAGAGTTCGAGCATGAGCGACCCCTAACCCACTTTGGGCTTTGGGTCATCCTCTAGCGAACAGTGACTGCATCGGTGTTTTAGCGCCGTGGGTCGTCAAAATCGCGACGCCGCGGGCGTACGTCTGGGAGGCGGGAAATTGGCCCACGCCGATCCACCAAAATGGCGCGTTCATCGCTTTCGCGCTCTTGGCCCAGCACGCGGACCGCAGGCTTTTTCTGCCCGCGGCCGCGCGGCCCCCCAAATCCAAACCAACCCATATCCGGAATCTCCGCTCCGATTTTTGTGAGTTAACCTTAGCTGAGATTGGTTAATTCGCCCCCAGAGATCGTGGTTAAATAAATGTTGCAAAACAACACTTGACCCCGCTCGCGATCTCAGTGTCATATCCGTCAAGAATACAGCGAAGCAATCCAAGTATTCGTGCCCTTGGGAGGAGTTAGTATCATGTCAAAGTTCGAGACTTATGAAGCCAAGGATGGCTTTCGTTGGCGCTTCAAGGCTACCAATGGTAATATTCTAGCTGACTCAAGCGAAGGCTATTCCTCGAAGGCGTCTCGCGACAACGGCATTGAACTGTGCCGCAAGGGTGAACTGAAGTATGAGGTCTTTGAATCCAAGGGCCAATATTACTGGCGCGCCAAGTCAAAGAACGGCAACATCATCGCCGATGGCAATGAAGGCTATAAGGCCAAAGCCAGTTGCGAGAACGGCATGGAATCCTTCCAACGCCAAGCACCAGACGCTCCAGTCGTTGAGGTCTAAGCTAAAGCTGAAATGAGTAAGGCAGGCCCGGCCTGCCTTACAGCATCAGGCCGATGGGCTCTTCAATCAGGCTCTTGAACGCTGCGAGCCAAGCAGAGCCAATCGCACCATCCACCACCCGGTGATCGCAAGTTAGCGTGACGCTCATCACGGTCGCAATAGCCAGCGCGCCATTTTTGACGACAGGGCGCTGTTCCCCTGCCCCGACGGACAAGATGCAGCCTTGGGGCTCATTGATAATGCTCATGAAGCTCTTGATCCCCATCATCCCTAGATTGGAGATGGAGAAAGTGCCACCGGCATAATCTTCGGGCATAAGTTTCCGGTTACGGGCCTTATCGGCCAAGCTCTTCATTTCGTCCGAGATTGCGGCAAGGCCCTTGGTCTCGGCTTTGCGGATCACAGGCGTGATCAAGCCACCATCAATCGCCACGGCTACAGCAATATCTGCATGATGATGGATCAAAATCCCATCGGGCGTATAGGAGGCGTTCGCCGCTGGCACGCGCTTACACGCAAGTGCAGCCGCCTTAATCACCAGATCATTGACTGACACTTTGGCATTTTGCGCGGCCCCAACTTGATTGAGCTGCTTGCGCAATTCCAACAATTTATCGATTTCCAGATCAAAGTTGAGCGGGAAATGCGGCACATCGCGGAAGCTTTCGGTCATGCGGCGCGCAATCGTCCGGCGCATGCCGTCCAAGGGCACAATGTCATAGGTGCCGTCGGCGTATGGCAATGGGCTGGGCGCACGCGGTGCCGGTACTGGGACTGCTGACGGTGCGGCAGTGGCGGCGGTGGCAGGCGCTGCAACGGCTGCTGGCTGAGGCGCTTGACCGCGCGCAGCTTCGACATCGGCCTTGACGATCCGGCCATGTGGGCCTGTGCCGGTAACTTGGGCAAGGTTGATCCCGGCGGCTTCGGCGATGCGCTTGGCCAACGGTGACGCCATGATACGGCTACCATCTGTCGCGGCGGCCGGGGCGGCAGCCACTGGAGCGGCGACTGGAGCAGGCGCAGCCGCAGGGGCTACAGCGGCCGGTGTTGGTGCGGCAGGTACCTTTGAAGGGGCATCGCCCTCGCCTTCAATGCGCGCAATCACGGCATTGACCTTCACGCCTTGAGTGCCTTCGGCGACCAGAATCTCAAGGACCTTGCCCTCATCAACCGCTTCGACTTCCATTGTGGCTTTATCGGTTTCGATTTCGCACATGATGTCGCCAGACTTCAGCACGTCGCCAACTTTGATATGCCACTTCGCCAGCACGCCCTCTTCCATCGTCGGGGACAAGGCGGGCATCAAAATATCGATAGCCATGGGCAAATTCCTCAGCGATTGGTGACGGCGCGGGCGGCCGCGACGATATCTGCCGCATTCGGCAAGGATAGTTTTTCAAGATTGGCCGCATAAGGCAGCGGCGTATCTTTTTGGTGGACCCGCATCGGTGGCGCATCAAGCCAGTCAAAAGCCGCGTCGATGACACAGGCGATGACTTCAGCACCAACGCCCATCGGGCCCCAACCCTCTTCCGCCGTGACCAAGCGGTTGGTCTTCTTCACCGATGCGATGATGGTTTCGGTATCCAGCGGCCGCAAGGTACGCAGGTCGATCACTTCGGCGGAAATGCCCAAAGTGGCCAATTCTTCTGCCGCTTGCAGGGCAAAGCCTACCATGCGCGAATGGGCCGTAATGGTGAGGTCTGTACCTTCACGACGAACTTTCGCTTTGCCAATCGGCACAACCCAGTCATCGCCCTCTGGCACGTCATATTCGATGCCATAAAGAAGCTCATGCTCAAGAAAGACCACGGGATTGGGATCGCGAATAGCAGCCTTCAAAAGCCCTTTGGCATCGGCTGCATCATAAGGCGCGATCACTTTGAGGCCGGGTACATTGCTATACCAACTGGAATAATCATGGCTATGCTGCGCACCCACGCGCGAGGCCGCCCCATTTGGGCCCCGGAAGACGATGGGCGCACTGATTTGGCCGCCCGACATATAATGCACTTTGGCAGCAGAATTGATAATATGGTCAATGGCTTGCATCGCAAAGTTCATGGTCATGAACTCCACAATTGGCTTCAGACCTGCCATTGCAGCGCCCACGCCCATGCCGGCAAAACCATGCTCGGTAATCGGCGTATCGATCACGCGACGGTCACCAAATTCTTCCAGAAGCCCACGGCTAACCTTATAGGCGCCTTGGTATTGGCCGACTTCTTCCCCCATGAGGAAGACGTCTGGATCGCGGCGCATTTCTTCGGCCATGGCGTCACGAAGTGCATCGCGCAAGGTCACTTTGACCATTGGCGTGCCAGGTGGAATTTCGGGATCGGCCAAGGCAACAGGTGCGCTAGCTGCTACCGGCGCTGGTGCAGCCACAGGCGCAGGCGCTGCTGCCACAGGCGCAGGTGTCGGAGGCGGCGTTACCGCCTCTTCATCGCCAGAGATGCGCGCGATGGGTGTGTTGACTTTCACTCCCTGACTGCCAGCGGCCACCAAAAGGGCTTCAACGACGCCCTCGTCGATGGTTTCAACTTCCATCGTCGCCTTATCGGTTTCAATCTCGGCAATAACGTCACCTGCTTTGACCGTGTCACCGACCTGCACCAGCCATTTGGCCAAAGTGCCTTCCTCCATGGTTGGAGAGAGTGCGGGCATGAGGATTTCAATCGACAAGGCAGGCTCCATATTGGTTGGATCAGGTTGGGCCTGCATTGAGCAGGCCCGTCCTCTTCATCGTGCGTCGCAACAGTGACAAAGCACCGCTGAACTTAAAAACCCAAAGCGGGTCGCGTTCTATTTTTTCTTTTTGGCAGCAGGCGCTTTAGCAGGCGGTGCTTTCTTGGCTGGCGCACGACCCATTTCTGGCGGTGCCAACAAGCCACCTGGCTTTTGGTGCTCGTTCAATTGGAAGCGGACAGCCGCAAATTCTTTTTCAAAAGCTGTTTTGCCGGGCTGGAACACAGCATTGACGCCATCTTGGACAACTTTCTGGATGACTTCATAGTCTTCCTGGCCATTTTCCTGACGGCAGCTGCGCACTTGATTGATGCGGTCTGGCATCGCACGCAATTCATCCAACAGCGCATTAAAGCCATTGCGGGTGTTCTCATTGACAAAAGAGTCAGCGGTTAGGGCACCCAGTGCCGCAGGACACGCCGATACGTACTGAGGCTGAGCCGCAGAACCGCTCAGGCTGCCGATGAACCGCCCCTTTGGTTCGGTCCAAGCAGACAGGGCCGCTTGTGGGGCCTCTACAGCCGCCGCGTCACCCTTTTTCTTCGGGGCTTTTGGCGCAGGCAATTTGCCAATCCGTTCAATATTGGCAGTTGCCGCTGTATTCATGCCGTTGAAGGCTTTGGCTTCTTCATTGGCTGCGGCGGACAAATAGTCGCCGAGATTGATGCGGACGACGTCGATATCGCGACGCGCATTTTCAACCAAACAGTCCTCATAAGCGTCCCACTTCTCGCGAACAGCGTCAAAGCGACGCTTTTCACCTTCGACAAAGGTCCGGCTAGTGCTTTCCTGAATCGCAGCCGCGTCCATATCAAACTTAAAGGCTGGGCAGCTTGGGGTATAGGTGAGGCTATCAACCTTGCCACCGCTGAAGTTCCCAGCATGGACTGGAATGTTGCTGGCGGCAGGTGCCGGGGCTGCAGCTGGCGTTGCTGATTGTGCAAAGGCAGGTACACCGCCAAATTGGGTGCCAATTGCAGCAACAAGGCCGATTGCAGCGGTGGCGATGAGAGTAGTCTTCATGGCTTTCATCTCGTTTTCTCCCACATGTGGCCTGCCTTTTGGCTTAGGCCTCAACATAAATGTGACGCATCAACTCTGAAGGGTCGGGCTCCGGGCTTGTTTGAGCGAAATCGGCAGCATCGGCTACTATTTCTTTCACGTCCCGGTCGATTGTTTTCAAGTCTTCTTCAGTAAACAACCCATTTTCCAAGCCATAATGGCGCATGTGCTCAATGGGGTCGCGGGTATCGCGTACCTGCTTTGGCTCATCTTTGGGGCGATATTTAGCCGGGTCGGACATGGAATGGCCACGATAGCGATAGGTCTTCATCTCCAGAAGGAATGGACCTTTCCCAGACCGGGCATGTTCTAGCGCGCGTTCAGCCGCCTTGCGCACAGCCATAACGTCCATGCCGTCAACTTCTTCGCCAACGATTTCAAAGCTGATGCCGCGCTTGAACAATTCGGTCTCTGCCGAGGCCCGCGCAACGCTGGTGCCCATCGCATATTGGTTGTTCTCGATCACATAGACCACTGGCAAACGCCATAGGCTTGCCATGTTGAAGCTTTCATAGACTTGGCCTTGGTTGGCAGCTCCATCACCAAAATAAGCGACCGAAACTTGCTCATTGCCGCGATATCGATTGGCGAGCGCCAGACCGGTACCCAAAGCAACTTGCGCACCCACGATCCCATGCCCGCCATAGAAATTGGCCTCTTTCGAGAACATGTGCATCGAGCCGCCCTTGCCGCGCGACGAGCCACCAATCCGCCCGGTCAATTCTGCCATAATCTCGCGCGGGCTCATGCCGCAGGCCAACATGTGACCATGGTCGCGATAGCCGGTGATCACTTGATCGCCCGCCTTTTGCGCGGCTTGCATACCCACCACGACAGCTTCTTGGCCAATATAGAGGTGGCAGAAACCAGCAATCAAACCCATGCCATAAAGCTGGCCAGCACGCTCCTCAAAGCGGCGGATCAGCAGCATATCGCGATAACAGGCGAGTGCCTCGTCGCGATTGACTAAGTTTGATGGAGAAACAGAAGCGGACCCGGATGATTTCTTGGCAGCCATCGATGCGTACAACCCTTCTCAGAAGACATTATCCATAGGCAGAAGCGGGCCAGACGTCCAGTTGCGTTCACGGATTGGGGGTCTGCGAAGATGCAGAAGATGCCGCAACGGCTGCTGTTTTTGGCAATGGCATCGCAATATCG
>VYLK01000497.1_pt1 | contig 15929 bp, 23 predicted proteins | sample 5114321 | NCBI WGS metagenome assembly VYLK01 (sample SAMN12291792, study PRJNA351875) | freshwater metagenome | isolation source: freshwater lake | place: USA: Michigan, MSU2 Lake | collected 2011-08-16
ACCCCTGAGGAGAACAGGATTCCTCCGTACTTGACCTCTTCGGACGTAGGCTTGAACTTCTTGCTCACCAGAGCACGGACGGCTTCGACGATCGCGTAGTTGGTTTCGCTGACACGTCGTATGTCTTCGACTAGCGATTGAACTGACGTTGTGGCCATCTCGACTCCAGAAGTAGAAAGGCTAGCCTCTGCGGCGGAGTGTGTCTTCGTGGGGCCTAACGTTCGAGCTAACCCCGACCGCGGAGGCAGGTGTTGTAAGCCCGGTTCGTGATGATGCTACCGCTGGCACGGACCGGGCTTACAACGCCTGCCGTAGCGGGTCGGGGGCTGAGCGAGGGGTTAGGCCGCACCGAGGAGCCCAAGGAATGCAGCGCTGCGTTGAGCTGCGCGCGCCAAGACAGGCTGTGCGATGCGTGCCAGTGAGCGAGACGGCTCCCAAGATGGGTGAGACATGGCTCGACGGTTGGACTCACGGCCGGCTCCGGCGGGAAGCGCGAGGGTGTTTACTTCCTCAAGGGCAGCAGCAAGGCTCTCAACAAGTTGTTCTTCCTCCGCCGAGAGATGCCCGCGTTTCAGCAGATAGCGCCCGGACTGAATATCTGCCTTCAGTTCCCAAGCAACGTTGAAGTCCCCCAGTTGCTCACACTGAACGTCTGGATCTGCGGCCAAGGTTTCGACAGCCATGAAGTACGTGCGAAAGGCGTTGTGAAACGCGTCGGCTTCTTCAATGGGTGGTCGAACAGCGGACATGTTGGTTGTGCGGCCTAACGTTCGAGCTAACCCCGACCGCGGAGGCAGGTGGCGTAAGCCCGGTGACCGATGATGCTACGAAAGGCGGGCGCCGGGCTTACGACGCGTGCCGTAGCGGGTCGGGGGCTGAGCGAGGGGTTAGGCCCCACTGCGTAGAACCCACTGGGTGACGAGTTCGTCGTCTTCGTCTCGGCGCTCGCCGACCAGCACAAAGCCGGCCTTCTGAACCACGCGGAGCGACGCTATGTTGGCTGGGGCTACTTCTGCGAGCACTTCAGTTGAGCCGGAACTGAACGCGACTTCACCCAGTAGCTTGAGTGCTGTTGTCGCGGCGCCTTGGCCTTGGGCTGACGGTGCGACACCATAACCCACCTCGACACGTCGTTCTCCCAGGCCTGTCTTGAAACCGCAGGCACCGACGAACCTTGAATCTTCGAGTCTGACGATGAGATACGAGGTTGGAACGGGCGGAGCTTCGGCGGCGGCCTCTAGTTGCAGTGCTCGTGAGGCAACGAACGCGGGGGGCATAGAGTCAGGTGCGGCGCGACCGCTGAAGCCCTCCGGGAACTGTGACGCCTCGAGTGCCTTGAGGTCGGAAGTAGAAAGCGGCTGCAGTGAGAAACGCATTCCTGTGGGGCCTAACGTTCGAGTTCACCCGGCCCGCGGAGGCGGGCGGTGTAAGCCCGGTGGGTGACGATGCTACTGCTGGCACACACCGGGCTTACACCGCCTGCCGTAGCGGGTCCGGGGTGCAACGAGGGGTTAGACGGCACTCGGCGCTGCCGGCACGTCTTGGCCACTTGCAACAGCACTCAGGAATGCAAACAGTTCGCTGGCCACCTCGTTCGCGCGCATCGAGCGGGCAATCAATGCTGCGTTCAGAGAGACGCCATAAGTCTCCTGAGACCAGCGCGCTACCTGCGTGAAGACGATCTTGCCGGGCGCGAGAGCTAGCTTTCCATCAGGCTTGGCCCACTGAGGCAGCACAAGGTTCCGAGCAGCCTGATTGGCGGCTGCAATACCCGATGCTCTGTCATCCAGGAAGAACTCGTTAGCGAAGTTGTCAATCACCGCGTCTTTCTGACTTTCAAGCAGAGCCGCGAGTTTCGCTTCAACCTCTTCCAGTGTTGGCGCAGCTGAGCCTTTCGGGATGCGCGCGGAGATGACGCGCTGCAAAGCCGACGGAACCAGCAGGTAGTTCTCGATCTCCTTGCGTTTCCAGATATGTAGCTTGATCCCGCATTTGCTCGCCTGATCGTAGCGCCTCGATTTTTGCGCTGGGGTGTGGAAATCTGAGTCGAGTACACAGTACACGGCAATGTTCTGCCCGCCAGAGTTCCGTAGAAGCATGGAGGAGCCAACTGCGTTCTGCCAGCCGCTCCATCCACCGATTGCCATGTATGGGACTGCTGTGAGTCCATCTTGATCGGTTGGAAACAGCACGTCGAAGATGTCGGCAAGCAGTCGAAAGTCGTTCCCCTCAACGAAAAGGCTTCTCCGGGTGTGCCAAAGCCTTGCAAGCTGAAGGTTGTGGGCGCTGCCGATGCTGTCTAGAACCTGTTGAGCCGCAGGAAACGAGGCCGCGAAGGTTGACGTTGGGTGCTGCCGGTCGAGCACGAGGATCTGTTCCGGATTGACCTCGGACATGATCTCAACTGAGTGCGTTGTCAGGATCACTTGTGGTCGATGTTGCCGGAGGTAGCGAATCAGGCGCCGCTGCAAGTCGGGGTGCATGTAGACATCTGGCTCATCGAGGATGACGGTCGCGTCCGACTCGATTCGCGCGAGGAACCACATCGTTTGGAGCCACATCTGGAGCCCGTGGCCCATCGCTGACAGTTCGGCCGCATAGTCGTCGTTGCGAACCAGCAGCGCGAGGTCTTCTCCCTGTTTGCCGCCTTCGCCGATCAGCTCCAAGACTTGGAGCCCATGCCAAGTGTCGGCTGCTAAGCGGCGAAACGCGTCCGCGCGATCCTGCACCAGATTGATTTGGTTCCGGAAGTGCCGTGGAGCGAGCGCAGAAGACATATTGCGTCGGACGTACTCCGCACCAAGAATCTCTTCTTTGCGTTCGACAGGCGCCACCTGCGGCATGATCTCCACGCGGGGTAGCCCAACCTCGCGCGCGCGGGCTCGGTCCTTGACCACCGCTCCCTTTCGATCAAGCAGGACAGCGTGCAGTTTTCCGACTGGCCCCAGGTAGATGCGGAGCATCGCGCCAGATACGAACGTTGCCTCGATGATTGCTGGAGGGTCCTGGTCTCGGTGGAAAAGGTTCTCGGTGTTGAACTCCATCCCCTCAATGGATGGAGCGATTCCCAACTCTCGAAGCGGCACTTTGACATTGCCCCAGTTCACCGGTGGCTTGATCGCGAGGGTAAAGAAGCGAGCGGACGCGATTGATACTAGCCGGAGAGCGTCCACGAGTGTCGACTTTCCAGCGTTGTTCTTTCCGACGACAACAGTGCAGTCCCGAATCGGTACAACGTGGTCGTCAAAGCAGCGAAAGTTCTGGAGGCGGATCTGCGCGAGCATGAGTCGTGTTTGCGCCGTCTAACGTTCGAGCTAACCCCGACCGCGGAGGCAGGTGGCGTAAGCCCGGTTCGCGATGATGCTACTGCTGGCGCGGACCGGGCTTACGACGCCTGCCGTAGTGGGTCGGGGGCTGAGCGAGGGGTTAGGCCTCACTGGCATCCTCTGGCCGTGCAGTAGCGAGGACCGCGAAGACATGCTCGGTTTCGCGAAGCGTTGCCTCTTGAGTTCCATTGTATGTGGCGAACAGGACAGTTCTCTGATGCCTTGCGAACCACCGCAGCCAATGAATTTCTCCTTCGGTGTAGCTGCAAAGCATTGCATCAAAGTCGCCGCATTGAGTTCGAATGGTATCTCCCCACGCCTCTTCGTAATCCGCCAAGAAGCTCCGTAGATCAGCTTCAGTAACGTCACTGGACCTCTTCTTGGCAGAGCTCAGTTGTAGAGCGCCATCGCTGGATAGAGTTAGCGTGAGGCACTCGGGATCGTCGCTCACTGTCCACTCGTCGCCAACTTCGACTGACCATCCGGCCCATCCGATGCGCATATTGTTCCTTTGTGAGGCATAACGTTCGAGCTAACCCCGACCGCGGAGGCAGGGTGTGCCCGCCGCGAAGTGGAGCATAAAAAAGCCCGCTTCGCGGCGGGCGCAGCCTGCCGTAGCGGGTCGGGGGCTGAGCGAGGGGTTAGGCAGCACTGCGGAACACCGTGAGAGGCTTGCCGGCATGTTGGGCTACCTCAAAGGGCTGCCAGCCTGACCGGAGCAGCAATGACTCGGCGGTGCTGGTGCCACAGTAGACATGTGAAAAGCCAAGTCCACGTGCATGGCTGAGCATTGCTGCGAGCAGAACCGCGCCGATTCCCTGGCCTCTGTGCTCTGGGACTACGAAGCCGGCTGATGCCCACGGCGACAGATGCGTATGGCTTGGAATGGACTCCGCTTTCAGGGCGCCAGCTCCGACGGGCTCTCCTGAGAGGAATGCGACGAAACCGATGGGAAGCGTAGTCTCTGAAGCAGAGAAGGCGTCGAGGTCTTGGCCAATGTTGGCTTGACCACCGCTTGCGTACCAGGCCGGCCACTCTGCGACGAACCATTTGGCCAGGAGCGGTATAAGCGCGCGATGTCTAGCCAGGGGTTCAACGGTGAGCGTGGGAGACATTCTTTTGGTGCTGCCTAACGTTCGAGCTAACCGGCCCGATGCGGCAGGACGGCTTGGCCCGGGCTGGGAAAATGTACCGCGTACCCCAGACCGGGCCAAGACGGCCTGCCGTAGCGGGTCCGGTGGTTCAGCGAGGTGTTAGGCCGCACCGCGAAGGCGCTAAGGCCCTCCGAAAACTGAAGATAGCTGAACTCGTTGGCCTCAAGTGCGAACTTCTGCGATGGGCTGACAAAGCAGTGCTCTCCATTCATTGAAAGAAGCTGTCGGCCATCGAGGTCAAGTGACTTGATTTGTCCGTGACTGAATGTCCGGTGAACGAAGACTCTCGTGTGTGATCTGTGCTCGTCTCCTGTTGTTCGATTCAGGATCACCACTGGGGCGTAGGTGACCTGAGGCACCTTCAGTGACTTCATGTACTTGGCGAGGCCCTTGCCCAGTAGCAAATACTGGTAGCCGGATGCGAACTGCGCGATCGGGCCTGGCTCGAGCATTTGAAAGCGACCGGCGTCGAGTTCGAGGAGCGCGACGCTGTATTCAGTGGAGGTGATGAGGTACGGAAGCATTTGTGTGCGGCCTAACGTTCGAGCTAACCCCGACCGCGGAGGCAGGGTGTGCCCGCCGCGAAGTGGAGCATAAGCAAGCCCGCTTCGCGGCGGGCGCAGCCTGCCGTAGCGGGTCGGGGGCTGAGCGAGGGGTTAGGCCGCACTTCGTACATGCTCGGACGGCGAAGCCCTGAGTGCTTGCGCTCGCCCTCTGCGCCCAGCGATGTAGCCAACGCACAGCGAAGCGAGTAAGGCTACCAGCATTGATGCCGCCGAAACACGGTTCCGTTCAACAGCGGTTTCGACCATACCGATCGAGTGAGCGACCATGACAGGGGCAGGCGAGTTCGCGACTTTGGCTGGCGTGAACGGCGTAGTTGGTGGGGCGACTTGCTCCCCAGCGACGCTGTTGATGATCCACTCTGTGCTCAGCGGTGCGAGTGCAAGCAGTACGCCGGTTGCAAGCGCTGCAATAAGCTTGAAATGGTTTCGTAACGTTGCCGCTTGGGCAAGATTCCTCGCGGAACTGCAGACCCAAAGGCAAGCGAGAACAGCAAGAATCAGAACAACGTCAATGTAGGGCATACCGAAACCTCTCTTTGGTGCGGCCTAACGTTCGAGCTAACCCCGACCGCGGAGGCGGGACGGCTTGCCCGCGTGGTGCAGCATAAACCAGCGCGCCACGCGGGCAAGATGGCCTGCCGTAGTGGGTCGGGGGCTGAGCGAGGGGTTAGGCCGCACCTGGGATACACGCGAATGTGTGCATGCTTAGTGCTTGAAGCGGTGTTCTAGAGACTGCGGCCTTGCCCTGGCTTCTTGCGCAGCCCAACGGTGAAGGGCCTCTTAAGAACAGACAGCGGGAGAGCAAGCTGAAGCAACATGAAGACTGCTGACCCGAGCAGAACGAACAAACCAGCTTGAGCGTAGTTCGGTAGCGCCAGGAGTTCGGCGAAGCCTGTTCCCACGAGCGTGACCTGAAAGAGTGGGGAAGATAGCTGCGACTTCGGGTGTAACTGTGCGCCGCAGCGGTTGCACCGAAATGGCAGTAGCTCGCTTGAGAAGACGCGCCTGATTGCGCCAACCCCGTGTGGCTCCGAGCAGGCTGGACAGGTTTTCATGCGGCAGACGCCATGGTGTTTGTGTGTGCGGACTAACGTTCGAGCTAACCCCGACCGCGGAGGCAGGTGTTGTAAGCCCGGTGCGTGACAATGCTAGCGCTGGCACGGACCGGGCTTACAACGCCTGCCGTAGTGGGTCGGGGGCTGAGCGAGGGGTTAGGCCTCACTGGCGTGCAGCGGGTAAAGAACTACGACTTCACCCTCTTCGACTTCACCATTTGGCTCGAAGCCAAGACCAAGGTAGAAGGGCCCAGGACCTCCTGGCTCGTCCACATAGGAGGTGTAGAAGTAGCGAATACCGGGACGGCTCCGAACATACTCGACAACAAGTCGAATCGCCTCGCGGCCTATGCCTCGACCTTGGTGCTTCTCGTCGATCATCAAGCGCCACAAGCCAATGTTCGGTTCCGGCGGCGGCTCTTCCTTGAGTGACTCGTCTGAGAGCATGACGAAGCCGACGAGTTCATCATCGGCGTAGATTGCCCGATACCAAGCTTCGTCGCTAAAGAGCGCCTCAGAGAGAGAGATTGCATTAGCAGCGACAAATTCCCTCTGGGCGGGGGCGACAGTGAGCTTCGTTACGGCTCGTACCGTGTCGCTGGTGATCTCACGGAGGGTGACTTGCATGATGGTGTTGTGTGTGAGGCCTAACGTTTGAGCTAACACCGACCGCGGAGGCAGGACGGCTTGCCCGTGTGGTGCAGCATAAACCAGCGCGCCGCACGGGCAAGCCGGCCTGCCGTAGCGGGTCGGTGCTGAGCGAAGGGTTAGGCCTGCACGCCGGGCGCAGCGCGCCGGGCGCCCAAACGGCTCCGGAGCGCGCGGTGCAAGTACGCCCGCCCGGCGCGCGTGTGCAGAAGCGCAGGTGCCTCGTAGCGCTGAAACCATGCGTGGTGCAGGCGGTCCGATGAAAGGACGAGGCTGCTGAAAACAGGCCAGGAACGATGGCCTGGAAAGGCGCCTAGCGCACGAAGGGCCAAGCTGCGGCGGCGAGCCCCCTGGGGCGAGCCGTGCGGACAGAAAGAGCGAACGGCGGTTGCAGGCCTAACGTTTGAGCTAAATGGCCCGCGGAGGCAGGACGCCTTGGCCCGAGCTGAGAGAATGTACTGCGTACCTCTGCTCGGGCCAAGGTGGCCTGCCGTAGCGGGTCCGGTGGAGCGAAGGGTTAGGCGTCACCGTGCCTACATCCGGCAACGACTAACGAAAGACCCGCTGCATTCATTTAGAGTTCGCGTTCCAAGATGTATATCGCGCCCGTGCCAGGTCGGCACAACAAAAGGTGGTCCCGCTTTCCAGAACTCTTGTAGTCGTACGCGATGGCCACATCAGATGCTGACTTTAGGTCATAGTCGCCAATTCCAGTGCCGGGATCGATTTGAGAGTAGACCGGCAGGAACGTGCCCGCAGCGTTCTTTAGAATGAAGATTGCTCCAGTGCCTGGTCTGTAGAAGACGAGGTGGTCGAGTTTTCCCGTGCCCTCGTAGTCAAAGGCGAAGCCTTGATCCGCGCGGGATCGCAAATCGAAGCCCCCGATACCTGCACCTGGGTCTACTTGCGCATAAACAGGTGCAAATGATCCACCGGAGTTCTTGATGATGAAGATCGCGCCAGTGCCGGGCCGATAAATGACCAAGTGATCAAGTTTCCCGGTTCCGGCGTAGTCGAACGCGAAGGCTCGATCGAGAGGCGACCGAAGATCGAATCCGCCAATGCCGGCGCCGGGATCAATTTGTGAGTAGACCGGCAAGAATGTGCCCGCAACGTTCTTTAGAATGAAGATTGCTCCAGTGCCTGGTCTGTAGAAGACGAGGTGGTCGAGTTTTCCCGTGCCCTCGTAGTCAAACGCGAAGCCTTGATCCGCGGGGGATCGCAGATCGAAGCCCCCGATACCTGCACCTGGGTCTACTTGCGCATAAACAGGTGTAAATGCTCCACCGGAGTTCTTGAGGATAAAGATCGCGCCAGTGCCGGGCCGATAAAAGACCAAGTGATCAAGTTTCCCGGTTCCGGCGTAGTCGAACGCGAAGGCTCGATCGAGGGGCGACCGAAGATCGAATCCGCCAATGCCGGCGCCAGGATCAATTTGAGAGTAGACCGGCAGGAATGTGCCCCCAGCGTTCTTGAGGATGAAGATGGCGCCGGTGCCAGGTCTGTAGAAGACGAGGTGGTCGAGTTTTCCTGTCCCCTCATAGTCAAATGCAAATACGTTGTCCGCCGGCGAGCGGATGTCAAATCCGCCGATGCCTGCACCGGGATCGACTTGTCGGTACACGTGGTCCCAGCCCCACGGATAAATTGATCGTATGCCATCAATGTCGTCTTGGTGAAGAAAGCGATGGGGGCCCGAATAGTTGGGAAACATCAACGCGTCAGCAACCTGAGAGTGAGCAAGGCCAAGGGAGTGTCCAAACTCATGCGCGGCCACCGTCACGTAGTCAAATGTATTGACAGGGGGGGGGAGGCTAACCGTCCATGTCTCCGACTCATCGAAGTGCGCGTCACCGGCCAACCCTCCACCGTTGGGCGGAGGATAGAAGGCATGGGCAAGGACACGCCCAACTCCGTCAAATGGGGAACCGTCACCGTGGTCACCAGATACAAAGCGAATGATGAAGTCGGGCCCAGCGCCTACTGGGATCTCAGTGAATGTGAGAGAGGTGACGTTGGCCCAGAGATTGAGTGCCGCCCTTACCGCGCCGCGTGTTTGGTTTGGATCCAAATCAGGCGAGAATTCTGAGAAACCATAGGTCAAATTGAGTTTGTCCCAACGGTTTCCCTGCGCGTTGAACTCAGCTAGCGCGCCGGCTGGGAGGTCAGGAAAGCCGCATCGCGGCTTCTGCATCTCGGATATTGTTCTTTCGTCTAGGATCCCGCTAGCAGGCAATCCAAAGAAGCTCTGATACTCCCGCAATGCCTCCCGCGTCGGCTCGTCGAACTTCCCAAGCTCTGCTGTTGGCGTTTTGGCACAGGCCCTTGCGACAACGAATTCCTCTCGGACAGTCGGAATTCTTAGGTAACCGAATCTCTGTAAGAAGGCTTGAAGGATCGCTACATCATCTCCGACAGAGCCCTCAGACAAGCCGATCGTCGAAGGAAACTTGTGAGCTAGCGTGGTACCCATGAGTGTGCTCCCTAGTGTCTTCCCGTTGGACATGCGTCGAGCGAGTGGGAAGAACCAACGCTCGACGTGAGTGATACATTTGTGACGCCTAACGTTCGAGCTAACCCCGACCGCGGAGGCAGGACGCGCCCGCCGCGAAGTGGAGCATAAACAAGCCCGCTTCGCGGCGGGTGTGGCCTGCCGTAGCGGGTCGGGGGCTGAGCGAGGGGTTAGGCCGCACCGCGTGGCACCGACGCAAGGAGTTCAAAAACAGAGCAAACCACCAGCATGTCGTCTTGCGGCACTCGTCCGATTCGGGCGCATTCCCTCGAAAAGAAGTCCCAGTGACCCTCGCGCCAGAACTCGAGCGAGCCATCTCCTTCTCCTTCGATGGCTGCGTACTCTGCCGTGACCTGGTTAAAGGGAATAACTTCTACTCTTGTCACCCTTGTCACGAGGGTTGGCTCGAACTCGTGGTCCAAGACGATCTCGATGTCTCCGACCTGAGGCAGTTCCTCCGCCTCAGCTTCATGGGCCCAAAGCAGACTGGTACCTGCACGCTTCGGTCCAGTACGAATCAGCTCGATCAACTCTCGCGAGAGCTCAGGTGAGTCTCCGTATTGATCGATCCGCAGGCGACCAGGCGGAACTGAGATTCCGACTGCGTGTAGCATGGTGATCAGTGCTGCGAGTGGGGGCATGAGTCGTCTGTGCGGCCTAACGTTCGAGCTAACCCCGACCGCGGAGGCAGGTGTTGTAAGCCCGGTGCGTGACGATGCTACCGCTGGCACGGACCGGGCTTACAACGCCTGCCGTAGCGGGTCGGGGTGTTGAGCGAGGGGTTAGGCCGCAGTGAGACCTTGAGCGGCTGGTGTGGCATAGCCTTAGGGTGTAGCGATGGACACGAGCTTCATGCGAGCGCCAGCGCCAGACTTGATGGTGACTGCGGATTTGGGTGTATTGAAGTACTTCGCTACCAAGCTGACGAGCTCGGTGTTGGCCTTGCCGTCTACTGGTGGCGACTTCAGGCTCGCACTGTACGTGCCGTCTTCAAGTATTTGGAGCGCGCTCTCGCGAGCGCTAGGCTTGACCTTGACCTGTATGACGCGCATACGCTGCTTGGGTGCACTTTCTGCAGACACAGGACTTGCCGCGTAGCTCTGGCGGGACTTTAGCAAGCAACTCTTGGGTGAAGACAGCGGTGACGCACCAGCACTCAGTGTCGAAGGAGCCTGACGCCGAGGCAGCGCATTCGTTTGGCTGCCCGCAGATTGGACAGTTCGGAGCATTCAGCGGGGTGGTGTCCACGGGTTCTGCTTCTGCGGCCTAACGTTCGAGCTAACCGGCCTGCGGAGGCGAGCGCCGTAAGCCCGGGCTGAGATGATGCACCATGTGCCTCAGGCCGGGCTTACGGCGCTTGCCGTAGCGGGTCCGGTGGTTCAGCGAGGGGTTAGGCAGCACCGAGGGTCTACCCGTGAAGCTCCGGGTTAGGTAAAGGCACTTCGTCTTGTTGACACCCAGCGGTGCGTCTCGCTCCGCGCAGAAGAAGGTGGTGTGTCGGGTCTTCAAGCCGCTGCACCAACTATGGCTGAGCGAAGCCACAAAGGGCTGGAAAGCGGCGGCCCGACCAACTGACTGAGGTCTGGCTGTTTGATCAGAGCGCTTCGCCTGCGTGATGCGGCTGAGAAAGCGCAGCACTCTTGGCCGAGTCATGGGCATTGGTGAGTAGGGTGGTTCGATTCGATCATGTGCTTGCGGCCTGAACAAGCTGACGCCGAAGAAGACAAGTTGCTGTTCTTTCGTGGCTGTTCAGTACACGCCGACAGCGCTGACTCTGTTGGCGCGCCACGGATTTCGTTTGTGCTGCCTAACGTTCGAGCTAACCCCGACCGCGGAGGCAGGTGTTGTAAGCCCGGTCTGCGACGATGCTACTGCTGGCACGGACCGGGCTTACAACGCCTGCCGTAGCGGGTCGGGGGCTGAGCGAGGGGTTAGGCGTCACCCGCGTTTGCTCGGTAATTTGCATATGTACCCGAGTGCAGCGCTGAGCGGGGAGCCGGTACCTAGCTCAAACGTTTCGTAGGGACCATCTTCCGCAATCTCTTTTCCATTCGGAGTGGACAGTAGGATGGTTCTCAAGTACTTGGTATCGCCGGTGACGCAGTTGGTTTCCAGTAGAGACTTGTAGAATCTTGAGCTGACTTCAATATTGGACTGAACATAGTGTGGGTTGGGGCTTACTGTTCGCAGCCATACCTGAATGTTGAACGCATCTTTACTGATTGAATTCAAATCGACTTCAATCCTTCCTTGCCCATCACGTGACTGAAACACGGCCTTCCAAGTGGGGCGCTCTGCTTGCGCTGAGCTAAATGAGAAGGCCAAGATGCCAACCATCACGAGGGTGCATGGATGCCAACCTTCGGCGGGACCCAGTGAGCGACAGATGGTCTTCATGTGACGCCTAACGTTCGAGCTAACCCCGACCGCGGAGGCAGGACGGCTTGCCCGTGCGGTGCAGCATAAACCGGCGCACCGCGCGGGCAAGACGGCCTGCCGTAGCGGGTCGGGGGCTGAGCGAGGGGTTAGGCCGCACTGCGCGCCGGCTGAGGAAGTGAACCTGGGCGCCTTGGAGCAACGGCAACGCCATTCGTCTTTGCGTTGACCAGAGACTTGGTGACGGCGACGTACCCGGATTCCGGTTTGCCCGCCGACCGCATGCTTGCGCTTTACTCATAGACCTTGCCGCAATACAGGAAATTAGCGAACCTTCTCCATGGATTGTCTGGGTCAAGTCCCTGTGTGAGGCCGATGTTCGTGCTTTCCGCCCACGCGATGGCACCATCAAGAAACTGCTCAATCGTTCCATTCTCCCAACCGTTGGCGCCTGGCCCATAGGGATTGGGGGCTGACTCTGCTTCTCGCGCCTCTTCGTTCATTCGATCGAGACGTAGTGCGCTGGCAAACGCCAGGAACGTTGACTCGTCTTTGACGCAGTCCAGAAGCTCGTGGAGATCGATTGGCATGAGGGGAGTTTGCCTTGTGCGGCCTAACGTTCGAGCTAACCCCGACCGAGGAGGCAGGACGCGCCCGCCGCGAAGTGGAGCATAAACAGGCCCGCTTCGCGGCGGGTGTGGCCTGCCGTAGCGGGTCGGGGGCTGAGCGAGGGGTTAGGCGGCACCTCTTTGTGCCTACGCGATGTGCTGGGTGTTTTGTGGTAGCCCAACCCAGGCGTGCATGCGCTCCTCGTACACGGAAACTGAGGGTGCAGGGAAGCCGGGTTCAGCGAACGCACCAACTGGAATGACGACAAAACCCTCCATGCCTTCGCCGGTGTAGTAGACGGTTGCACCACACTCAGGACAAAAGTAGAAGGAGATTCTTGATCCTTCGTCTCCGATGCGGACGTATGTTTTGTGAGCGCCCTCGGTGGTTATCGCGTTGGCTGTGAAGCGCGCCTGAGCGCCGAATGTGCTGCCGGTGCGACGCTGGCAGGCTAGACAGTGGCAGATGGAGACGCGAAGAGGTTCGGCTGAGACCGTAGCGGGAAGCTGACCGCAGCTACACGCAGCGACGCGAAGGGTCATGGTGCCTCCCTGGGGATTTGCATTTGGTGCTGCCTAACGTTCGAGCTAACCCCGACCGCGGAGGCAGGTGGCGTAAGCCCGGTGACCGATGATGCTACGAACGGCGGGCGCCGGGCTTACGACGCCTGCCGTAGTGGGTCGGGGGTTCGGATGAAGCTAGCCCAAGTGCAGAAGAGTGAAGTTTGTTTGAAGGTTTGTCACTACTCGGAGTTCTGGAGGAGGTTGAATTGCACTATAGAGCCTGCACCCATGCCCCCTATGGTCGCCCGACGTTGGTACGAACAGATCAACAACGTGCAAACTCCGCGGGCTCAGGTTCGTTAGGTAGAACACTTGAACGGCGGCATGGATAGTGGAAACCTCTACGGCCAGCCAGATCTGTCTGTTTTGTCCCAGATCTCGAAAAGCTCGGGACCAATATTCTTCAGCGTCTTCAAGTGTTGGTCGACGTTTGTAGTCGAACTGAGGGCCGTAGTGAATCGCATCCACGAAAAGCTTCACAAGGCTCGGCAGCCATCGACTCGCTGACTCCGGATCCTGAAGTACGACAAACTCGGTCATGTGCGGCCTAACGTTCGAGCTAACCCCGACCGCGGAGGCAGGCGTTGTAAGCCCGGTGCGTGACGATGCTACCGCTGGCACGGACCGGGCTTACAACGCCTGCCGTAGCGGGTCGTCTTAAGCTTGGGCATGATTGATTGCATCTGTGTCTGCATGATCTGCATCGAACGATTAATGACGATGGGCATTTTGGAGATGAAGCTCTGTCCGACAGGCCCCCGGTAAAACTCAATCAAGCCATCAATCTCTGCCTGCGTGAATGCTTCCTGATAGATCGCGATGTAGATTGGTTGCATCTTCTCCCAACTGAGTTCACTTCTTACCACCTCAGCGACCTTTGACGGAGCGCGTTCAATCACTCGGCGCTGCTCATCGGTAAGTTTCTTGCCGGCGATTTCTTGGGCGATGCCCTGTCTGGTGAACTGCTCTACGCTGGCGTAGGCCTGATCAATCATGGCTTCTGTTTTGGTTACCTCAAGCAGCGTCTTGACTGATTCGGCGGTCGGCTGGTTTGCACTCGCGGACAGAGCGGCGAGAGCAAGGATCAGGGCTGCGACAGGTGTTTTCATGGCTTCGGTGGTGGAGTGTGGATTCGGGCTTGGTGACGCCTAACGTTCGAGCTAACCCCGACCGCGGAGGCGGGACGGCTTGCCCGCGTGGTGCAGCATAAACCAGCGCGCCACGCGGGCAAAACGGCCTGCCGTAGCGGGTCGGGGGCTGAGCGAGGGGTTAGGCCTCATGCCGCAGCCTTGGCCAGATTTGCTCTGGCCTTAGCTTCTAGGCGGCTGTGGAGGATGGGTGTGTTGTATATGGCGGGCCGGTTTAAAAATGACTGCAAGATTGTTCTTCGCTTGATCCTGAACAACAGGCTTGGCACATATGAGTACTCGGCGCGAATCTGGCGCTCGTATTCTGCAAACCTTTGCTCCGAGGCTCCAAGAATGGAGAGGTCGATATCCACAAGGACCTGCTCGTCGCGCGTAGTTGGTAAGTCGGTGTGTTTCGTAACTAAGACCAGATTCCGAACCAGGGCCGCCGAGTCTGTAGCGACGCTGGCTTCAAGAAGAGCTTTCTCTGCCCATGCGGCGCTGAGGTCTTCGTTGTTGGATGACTTTAGATCGTAGATCGCGTCATGAAACCAAAGAGCCATTTCGACTTCTGGCGAATGATCTGGCGCGTTCAACATAGTTTCGAACAGGCTCAGGCATTCATGAAGATGCTGGAGAGTGTGGTACTTGCGGTGCGCTTCAGCATACCGAGCAAGCACAGCGTCGCGTGTTTTTGCGCCATCGCCTGCCGCCCGTAGTCCGCTCCAAGCGCGGGACCATGATGTGTCGAACAGTGTTTTCATGAGGCCTAACGTTCGAGCTAACCCCGACCGCGGAGGCAGGTGTTGTAAGCCCGGTTCGCGATGATGCTACTGCTGGCGCGGACCGGGCTTACAACGCCTGCCGTAGTGGGTCGGGGGCTGAGCGAGGGGTTAGGCCTCACTGTGTTCATGCGCAGCGAACCGATGCGGCGCCATGTTAGGTAAAGGCACCCAATGCTCTGTTTCACGGCGAGTCTCCGCTAATGGTGTAGAGCCACTCTGGGTAAGCGTCATTTTCCGCATAGAACAAGACCACTTCGAACCGTTGTTCGAGTGTCAGCTTGTCCAAAAAGCTTTCGAGGACATCTTCAAGTGCAACATGTACTTCAAGAAAGTACTCGTAGCCTTGATCTTGGACGTCCGCAGGAATCCGGTAATCTTCTGTGAGTCGGACGAGTAGGGCTTCAGAGTTCCGATGCCATGGTTTCTTTGCCACGATGTAGAAGTCATCGTCTTCGTCTTCGATGCGGTCGATGATTTCCTGGAGATGCATTCTGTGAGGCCTAACGTTCGAGCTAACCCCGACCGCGGAGGCAGGACGCGCCCGCCGCGAAGTGGAACATAACCAGAGCCGCTTCGCGGCGGGCGTGGCCTGCCGTAGCGGGTCGGGGGCTGAGCGAGGGGTTAGGCCGCACCTGACAGCGCCGCAAGGAGTCGAAGAGTGGCTTGGTCTTGCTTGCCAGCGTAGAAAACCTGGAGTGCCTGTGCGAAGCAAGGTTCTAGTGGAGCGATGGATGCGAACAGCGTGAGACACGATTGAAACTTGAGCGCGTCAACTTCGCCAAGGATTGCGGTTGCCGACATGGTGTTGTGGCTTAGAACGGCTTCGACGCACTGAACTAAACGTTTTCCCAGTACGGGATGCATGTAGTAAGCCAGTGCTTCAGCATGACTCGTGATTCCGTAAAGGTACGACATCTCGCTCTGTCCTAGGCCTCTAAGCTGAGGGAGGACGAACCACATCCAGTGTGTTCGTTTGCGGCCAGCCAGCAGTTCGGAAAGAGCCTGTTCATAGCTGCTCGCTTGTGCCTGGACGAACCGGCTGAGGTCATCGTCTTCTGCTGACATTGCGAGTGCTAAGAATCTCGGTCTGTGCGGCCTAACGTTCGAGCTAACCCCGACCGCGGAGGCAGGTGGCGTAAGCCCGGTGACCGATGATGCTACGAACGGCGGGCGCCGGGCTTACGACGCCTGCCGTAGTGGGTCGGGGG
>VYLK01000396.1_pt1 | contig 15872 bp, 16 predicted proteins | sample 5114321 | NCBI WGS metagenome assembly VYLK01 (sample SAMN12291792, study PRJNA351875) | freshwater metagenome | isolation source: freshwater lake | place: USA: Michigan, MSU2 Lake | collected 2011-08-16
GACGCATCAGGCTGCGCAAACTTAATTTTAGCTGGAAAGGCCATCTGACGGGGTCGAAGAAGCAAAGACGCGTATGACCGCGCCATCAGAGGCGACATACCCTTTTCGGCGGTATGAACCCTGCGCTTTTATCGTCCCGCGTCTGAAGAACACCAAGGTTCTCCACAGCCGGTCCAAGCAAGAGCGGCGTTACTAGCTATGTGAGTCTGTTTTGTAAAGGGTATCTATCAGGCTGGGTGCAGTGGGGGGTGGGGGGGGCGAGGCTGGTTCGCGAGCCAGCCTCAGAAGCGGCAGTTTATCAGCCATGCTTAATTGGCTCTATTGTAATTTAAACTGTGCACGGCGTTCCTTTGTCCTCGCCCCGCTTGCGGGGGAGGTGTCACGCAGTGACGGAGGGGGGCAAACTTGCAGGCTGCGCGCTGCCTATAACAAAGTACCCTCTACCAGAACCGAACGGGGGGCCACCTCCCCCGCTATCGCGGGGCGCCGACAGAACACTCCAAATGCATGGCCAAAGTCGGTGCACCTTGAGGTGCACCCTAAGCTGCCACGCCCTCGGGCCGTGACATATCCCCGCGTCCGGCCAACAAGCCTGCAATGGATATATCTTCATCAAGATCGGCCCAATGCAGGCCGCCATACGAAATTTCCACCTTTGCCCTTTGCGGGGGTGTGGCGTTCAGCAAACGTGGGAACCACGCCAAGGGGACGCCCAATGTGCGGCCATCGTTAAGATCAACCCACAGGCTATCGTCATCGAAACGAACAGCTTCAGCTGAAATGGTCATTCCAAGTCCTCTCGATACGAACAACATTATGCTCGATGATAGCAGAAATTTCCCGCAATGCACGCGCGTCAAACCCTTGCGAACTTGCTATTGAAATCGTGGGCTTCAACCAGAATTTTGCAACATTACGCCCTTCTCGCACATAAATATGAACAGGCTCACGCGGGTCGCCTTCATTCGAGTAGAAAAAGAACTTATATGACCCACTCGGCTCGCAACAATCCTGACCCACCCCACTACACCGCCCCCTTGAGGTTCGCGCCCGCATTAGGCTAAGCAGCGGGCATGACCGATGAAACCAGCCCCACCGCCCTGCCCGACCGCTTAAGCGTCAATCCTCGCAGCCCTTATTATAATGAAGAGGTCCTCGCCCAAGGCGTTGGCATTCGCTTCAAGGGCGAGGAAAAGACCAATGTTGAGGAATATTGCATTTCCGAAGGATGGGTGCGCTTGGCTTTGGGCAATAAAGTGGACCGCAAGGGCAATCCGCTGACGATCCTGCAAAAGGGCCCGGTTGAGGCTTGGATCAAGAGCGCTGAAACAAACTAACTGGCCCGGCCGGCATGCTGACTTCGGCAAAGCGCTCATAACCCAATTTATTGGCGACGCGGATTGAGCCCGCGTGCACGGATTCAATCATGCATACGGTGCGCGCGCGGCCATAGCTGGCTTCATACCAATCGAGGATCGCTTGGGTCGCCTCGGTCGCAAAGCCCCTGCCCGCCATGGCTGGCGTAATGACCCAGCCCGCTTCAGGCGTGCCATCAAACTCTGGGTGCATGCCGCGCTTATGATCGGCCAGACCCACGTCGCCAATGTAAAGCCCGCTTTCCCGATCACATACGGCCCAATAACCATAGCCCAAGGCTGGCCAATGGCCCAAGTAACGCAAGAGCCGGAACCAAGCTTCTTGTGCCGTTGAGGCGCGCCCGCCGATATGTTTGATGACTTCCGGGTCTGCCCACATGGCTGCAAGGCGGTCATAGTCTTCAACGGTGTGGCCACGAAGTGTGAGATTTGGGGTCGTCAGGACTGGGGCAATGGAGATCATCCCTAAACCTTAATTCATGCCGCCTTGTCTGCAAACCCTGCAACGCCCGCGAAAGTTCGACCCCATCACTGCCCCTTTGCCTGCTTCACGGCCGCATTAACAGCCGCTTGGGACGGGACAGGCGCACAGCCGCCAAGGCCTTTGGCTTCACAGATTTCCTGCGGCGAGCGGACGCGCGACGGCGTCATGCCAAAGCGCACGCACCCGCCCATCCCCGTCATCTTCACCTTCTGCCCATCCTCCAGACAAGGTGGTGGGATGTCGCGCCAGCGTAATTCGTTGCGCGAAAAAGCTTCGGCATTCTCCGGCCGGTATTTTGGCCCGCGCGCAATTTGCAAGAGGCGCTTGAGTTCCGCATTAGGCGGGCAATCGGGCGGACGATCTTTGAGATCGATCTGGGAACAAGCTTGCGCCTTGATGATGGCCTGACTTTGCGTCGCGAGGGCTGGAACACCTGCGCTGGAACTCGGTTGGCTGGGTCCAGAGGCAATCGCAACGGGTGCCCCCGCTGACACTCTATCACCTGAACCAGAAGGGCTTATTCCAGACCGCCCTGAGGCAAGACTTTTACTTGGTGTGCTATTGGGCAGCGCCTGAGAGGCTGTGCTTTTTGAAATTGTTGGACTTGTTTGTTTCAACGCGGAGTCTGGCTGTTTTGGCGGGACAATAGTGGGAGGCGGAACAACTAAGGGAGGTCGCTGAAGCGGCTCAAGCCGAACGGCGGCGACTCCAATCGGTTCCTTTGAAGGCAATGTCTGGGGTTGGGTCGACAAGAGCGCAAAGCCAAGCGCAAGCCAAACCGCGACAGCGGCTAAACGCGTCATCAGTCGCGTTTGCGCTGATATCCCCCCCGGTCCCGATTGCAGGGGAACACCCCAGTCCATGACCATCCTTCAGTCGTGGACGATTGCGACCTGTCTGGCACGTTACAAAGCAGTTAGAAACGCAAAAATTCGCAGACGGTGAGAGGTTTAAGTCCCAACCGTGCCGCCATCCTGCCGCCGGACATAAATGACAGCGTCACGCGGCCAGCCGCCCGTTGGGAAGCTTGAGTAGGGACCATTGGGCTCACCGCGATAATCTTGGCCTGTCGTGCTTTCCGCGCCCACATGTTGTACGCCGCAGAAGAAGGTCTTTTGGTCCCAAGCCAGTAACGGGCCACAGCATTCCGCCCCGACCGGCACGGTCAAAAAGCGCTTTACAGGGCGCGGACCTTTGCCAACCATCGGCATCACATAGACGCCATCATTACACGGAAAGGTTCTGGGCGTGCCGTCGGTGGTGATCCAGCCGAACTTGCGATGATCAAACGTAATATTGTCGGGCATGGAAAAGCGATCACCCTTGGTCGTGGGCTTACCTAGGTGCCAAGAAGACACATTGACGACTTCGCCTTCCGCATTGGTCACAGGCGCCACCTCGCCGGATGGATCACCCGCGACCGCGAATATGTCCCAGGTAAAGGTCAAGGCGGCAGGGTCTTGGCGCGCTTCTTCGATCCGCACGATATGGCCCTGATGATTGCGCTCCAGCCCATCACCGGCGACCGTCTTGCGCCGCGGGTTGGCAGCATTGCCCGCCCGACCAGAGTCTGACTGATTACCCGTGCACATAACGAAAACTGTGCCGGTCCCACGGAACGAGCCGTCAGTCGGGCTTTCCACATCTTCAGGGCGGTCCATCTTGGTGGCACCAAGCCTTAGCGCAGCCTCGCGACAGCGCACCATCACATCACCATCATTGGCAAAGGGCGAATCGCCCGGACCACGGGGGGCACGGTTGGCTGCCGCCGCTGTCAAGGCAATCCAGCGCCCCGTACCATCAGCCTCAAGGCGCGCGGCATACAGCGTCCCGTGGGTCAGGAGCGAGCGGTTGGCAATCCGATTGGTCGGGTCAAAGCGGTCGCGCGACACAAACTTATAGACGAACTGATTATTGCTATCATCGCCCGTATAGACCACCGCCTTATTGGTTTTGGACAAGACGGTCGTCGCACATTCATTGGCCTTGCGGCCAAGAGCGGTGTGTTTGTGTGGCCGCCAATCTGGATCATAGGGGTCAATTTCCACGATCCAGCCATAGAGCGACGGGCCATGTGGGTTGCGGCTTAAGTCAAACTGGGCCGGCCCGCCGATGCGCCAAAAGTTATCATAGCGGTAGATGGACTGGTCCGCCGCAAAGGCGGCGTCGGCTTGGGCTTCGACCAAAGCGGGGCTGGTCTTGTCGGACGTGAAGAATTGACTGTTGAAATTCTCTTCCGCCGTCAAATACGTGCCCCATGGGGTAAAGCCACCGGCACAGTTTTGGAAGGTGCCTGCCTTAACAGCCCCGCTCACTTTAGGCGTACCAGAGCGCGCGCTTTCAACTTCATTGACGATGGCACCAGCCTTGGCGATCCAAGGATGATTGGCGGCAGACCCGTCAAACACGACTTCGCTAAAAGGCGTCACGCGGCGGTTTCGGCCGACGCCAATGGCAGGGCCTTTCACGACTGACCAAGCCCCGCTGGCGGGATCATGCACCACATCAAACACACTCACACCCATGCAGGCATAAAGCGCTTCCAGCGCCTCGGTGCTTGTATCAATCGGCTGACCGTCGCTGCCGGGCGCCGCCATGAAGGGGCTTACGGCTTCGTGGTTGACGCACATGATGGCCCGCGTCACCGTGCCCTCCGGCCAAGGATAGGCCCAATTGGCAGGGAATAAGGCCAGCATATCATTATGGGTGCCAAAGCGATTTTCTTGCTCGGCCCGCGTGAAAGCGAAAGGTGCGCCGCGCTTTTCGGGCTGCAGGGGTGCCATGCCCTCAAACAAAGGCTCGCCCCATGAAATCAAAGGCTGCCAGACATAGCCTTCCGGCACCACCACCGTGTCCAACCGGTTCTCCGCCACAGCCTTAAAGCCAGCAGGAGCGGCCTGTGCTTCGCTAGCCATCAAACTTAAAGAGGGTAAAGCTGCGGTTGCGGTTAAAAACCCACGTCGAGACAATGACTCACAAGCTAGATCGGCAAAGCTATTGGAACGAGTAGACATGGGGAGGGTCGGCCTTCTTTCAGGTGTGATTTAAATCAGACATAGCGTGGCAATGCGAATGGTTTACGACAAATTGCAGCCCTTCAGCTCACAAACACAGCCCACTCTGCTTCCGTCATCACCCGCACACCCAGCTCGCTAGCCTTGGCGAGTTTAGAGCCAGCGCCGGGGCCCGCTACCACAATATCTGTCTTAGCAGACACACTGCCCGCCACCTTGGCCCCAAGGCGAATGGCTTGGGCCTTGGCTTCATCGCGGGTCATGGTCTCAAGGCTGCCGGTAAAGACGATGGTGAGACCGGTCACTGGGCTATCTGAAACGGGTGCCTCTGCGTCTCGCGGTCGGACTTGTTCGAGTAAGCGGGCCACCGCGTCGCGATTATGGGGCTCGGCAAAGAAGTCGAGAAGCGCGTCGCAAGCGACCGGGCCCATGCCATCAATCGCAGCTAAGGAAATATAGTCTTCGCGCGGGCGTCCGGCTGCGGCTGACTTCAACGTTGAGACCAGACCAGCCCAATCGGGAAAGACCTCGATCAACGCCTTGCGGGCAGGCATCGCAACCTCGGAAAGGCGCAGCTTAGCCAAGTTTTCAGCCACATCTTCAAACATAGCGGTCTGAGCGGGAACTTCGGCCTCTGCAGCCCAGTTCAACAATGCCTCCAGCGCGCGCGGACCAAGGCCATGGGTGGCCTCTAATCGACGATAAGCTTCATTGGCGCGCTGGTCTTGCGCCAGATCGATTGCGGCTTTGAAAGCCGTCCAAGAACCAAAGGCGCGCGCCAATACGCCGCTGGTCGTCTCGCCCACATGGCGGACACCCAGCCCAAAGATAAAGCGCGACAAATCAATATCCCGCCTTTGGTCGATGGCCGCGAAGAGATTGTTGAGCGAGGTTTGGCCATAGCCGTCGCGGCCTTCCAGTTGGGCGCGATGATCCGCGAGCTTAAAGATGTCAGCAGGCTCTTTGACGAGGCCCCAGTCGAAAAAATCCTGCAATTGGCGGGGGCCGAGGCCGTCAATGTCAAAGGCCTTGCGGCTGACGAAGAGTTCCAAGTGCCGCAGGCGCTGGAATGGGCAGGCAAATTCACCGGTACAGCGACGCACGACGTCGAGGTCCCCGCCCTGATCATCGCCGCCCCGGATCGCCGGTGTCTGCAGTGGGCACGGGCAAATATGGGGAAAAGGAAACGGCTCACTTCCGGCCTCACGCTTATCCACCAATATATCGACAATCTGGGGGATCACGTCCCCTGCCCGCTGGATGACGATGTGGTCGCCAATCCGCAAATCCTTGCCACCGCGCACGGGCAGACCTGTCACCCGGTCGAGCGCAATGCCGGCAATGAAGTCCTCATTATGCAAGGTCGCGTTGGAGACCACGACGCCGCCCACGGTGACGGGCCGCACCCGCGCCACAGGGGTCAGCGCACCGGTGCGCCCAACTTGAATATCAATGGCATCGAGAATGGTGATCGCGCGCTCTGGCGGGAATTTGTGGGCGATCGCCCACCTTGGAAAGCGCGTCACAATGCCCAAACGCGCCTGTAGGGCAAGGTCATTGACCTTATAAACCACCCCATCAATGTCATAGCCCAACTCTGCCCGACGTAGGCCTAAGTCCTGATAATGCGCCACCAAACCTGCCGTATCAGCGCAGAGCTTCATGTCCGCATTGGTCTTAAAGCCCCAGCGCGCGAAACTGGCCACTGCCTCCATTTGCGTGGCTGCAAACGGACTACTCACCTCCCCCCAGGCATAGGCATAGAAGCTTAAAGGACGTTGGGCGGTTATGGCTGGATCGAGTTGGCGCAGGCTGCCTGCAGCGGCATTTCGCGGGTTGGCATAAAGTGGCAAACCCGCTTCTGTCTGGGCTTGGTTTAAAGTTTCAAACGCCGCATGACTTAGATAGACCTCGCCGCGCACTTCCAAGATTTCAGGCCAGCCATCGCCTTCTAGCTGCTTGGGAATATCGCCAATGGTCAGCACATTGGCGGTGACATCCTCGCCCTCCTTCCCGTCGCCACGGGTGACAGCGTGCTTCAATTGGCCCTTCTCATAGCGTACCGATAGGGACAGTCCGTCAATCTTGGGCTCTGCTGTACATGCTAACGCGCTCTGATCTTCAAAGCCCAAAAAGCGCTGCGCCCGGCCTAAAAAATCCGCGACATCGCCGTCATTAAAGGCGTTGTCGAGCGAGAGCATGGAGACTTGATGTGTGATCTTCGTAAACTTGGTCGACGCGGCACTGCCAACGCTCGTCGACGGGCTGTCGGCACGCACCAAGGCTGGAAAGCGTTGTTCGATCAGACGATTGCGCCGCTCTAGTGCGTCATATTCGGCATCGGAAAGCGTGGGGGCATCTTCCTCGAAATAGGCGCGCCGGTTCTCCCTAATCTCGCGGGCAAGCCGCTCCAGCTCTTGGGCAGCTTGATCTTTAGTGAGCGAATCGACGGGAAGCTTCGAGATATCCATGGCCCAGAAACTAACGCTAAGCTGGCCTGAGGTGAAGCCTGAACCGACGATTTCAAGGCCGCCTTTCCACACCCATATTCAGGCGGTTCAGTCCTGACTGGCGGCAACCAAGGCGCGGGCTGCTGCGCGGGCTTCTGCGGTAATCTCAGCGCCTGACAACATGCGCGCCAGCTCTTCTTCGCGTGCCGCATCGGGAAGCGTGCTGACGCCTGTGCGCGTGATGCCGTTTTCCACCCGCTTTTCGATCCGCCAATGACGACGGGCGCGGGCTGCAACTTGTGGGCTATGGGTCACGCACAGGATTTGGGCGGTCTGGGACAAGCGCGCCAAGCGGCGGCCGACGGCATCAGCGGTCGCACCACCAATGCCTTGATCCACTTCATCAAACACCAAGGCCAATGTGCCACCATCGGTGGACAGAACCAGCTTGAGCGCTAGCGACAGACGCGACAGCTCGCCCCCTGATGCAATTTCTGACAAAGCCCCAAAGCCCGCGCCTGGGTTGGCTGCGATTTCAAACGTCACCCGATCAATGCCATCCTTGGTTGGGCGGGCGGCATCACTATCCACACGGCTGCGGAAGCGCGCCTTTTCGAGTTTGAGCGGAGGGAGTTCGAGTTCGACCGCCTTGTCGAGCGCTGCGGCTGCCGTGTGGCGGCGCTCGGATAGTGCCGTTGCAGCCTGATCATAAGTCTGCTGGGCTTTGGCGAGTGCCGCTTTAGCGGCTTGAATGGCGTCATCGGCGTGATCAATATTCGCGAGGTTTTGTTCGGCCCGCTTGAGGACATCCGGCAAAGCTTCCACCGTCACGCCATGCTTGCGGGCTGCAGCGCGCAAGGCAAACAAGCGTTCTTCCAAATGATCGAGGCGACCGGGGTCACCATCTAAAGCATCACCCGCGCGCGCCATCCAGCCTTGCGCGTCGGACAATTCGCTCAAAGCCCGTTCGAGTGAGGCTGCTGCCTGATCGACCGCCTTGGACAGAGCATCCGCCCCCTCGCCTTCAGGCTTGCCGACGCGCGACAACGCCCGAGAGGCGGCGGCCATGCGCTGCTCTGCTTTGCCATCGGCCAAAGCATCGGTCGCGTCCTTTAAAGCCGTAGCTGCCTTTTCAGAGCCCATCAGCGCGCGTCGTTCCGCGTCTAGAGCCGCTTCTTCGCCTGCCTTTGGCCCAAGCTTTTGTAGTTCGGCAAGCACATGGGCCAGATAATCGCGGTCGGTCGAGGCCCGGCGGGCGCGCAGTTCGGCTTCTTCCAGCTCAGACCGGGCAACATCCAGCGTACGCCACGCCTCGCCCACTTGGGCTTTGAGCGGCGCGGCTTTGGCAAATATATCCAATAGGTCGCGGTGGGTTGATGGGTCCATCAGGCCGACGGAGGCATGTTGACCATGAATTTCGAGGAGACATGCGCCCAACCGTCGCAGCGCACTAACCGAAGCTGGCCCGTCATTCACATAAGCGCGGCTTTTCCCGTCGAGACTGATAGAGCGGCGCAACACGATCCGCCCATCTTCGGCCTCTGGCAGATCCAATTCTTCGAGTAATGCGATGGCAGGGTGAAGGTCACCGATTTCAAAAATAGCACTGGCTTGCGCGCGCTCCGCCCCATGCCGCACCAAACCCCGGTCTGCGCGCTCGCCCAAGGCAAGCCCCAACGCATCCAATAGAATTGATTTACCGGCCCCCGTCTCGCCCGTCAGAGCGGTGAAGCCCGGCTCGATATCAAGGTCGAGGGTTTCGATCAGAACCACATCGCGGATCGACAAAGCAATCAGCATAGGCCACCCCGTCGGTCTAGCCTCCCGGCGTGTTTTACGGACGTCCAACGCGGGCTAAGCAGTCTCATTTGCTCGCTTGCGGGGCCGATGTTTGCGGCGGCTCAGGTGCGCGCTCGAGGCCACGCTTTGGCTTAGAAATGCGCTGGAATAGACCGCGCCTCTCCGGCTTGCCTTCAGGCGTCAAACCCTTTGCCGTCAGTAATTTATAGCTGGCTTCATACCATTCAGAGCCTGGGTAATTGTAACCAAGCACCGCGCCAACTTTCGTGGCCTCTTCGACCAAGCCCATCGACAAATTGGTCTCGACCAAACGATGCAGAGCTTCTGGCACATGAGTCGTGGTTTGATACAGGTCAATCACGCGACGGAACCGCCCCAAGGCCGCTAGCTGCTGGCCATCGCGCAGATAGTAACGCCCGATTTCCATTTCCTTGCCAGCCAGCTGGTCTTGGGTCATGTCGATCTTCAAGCGGGCGTCGCGGGCATATTCGCTCTGCGGATAGCGCTGGACGACGTCGTTCAGGGCAGCCAAGGCCAATTCCGTCATGCGCTGATCGCGACCCACGTCCACAATCTGTTCGAAATAGCAGATGGCGATGAGATAATAGGCATAAACCGCGCTATCATTACCGGGATAGAGGGACGCAAAGCGTTGGGCCCCTGCAATCGCGTCTTCATACTTGTTCTGCTGATAATTGGCATAAGCCGTCATTAACAAAGCGCGCCGCGCCCATTCTGAATAGGGGTGTTGGCGGTCAACTTCTTCAAAGCCTATGACGGCTTCGGTATAATTCTTCTTGCTGAGTTCATCGCGCGCATTGTTGTATAGCAAGTCGACAGGCCGCTCGACATAGGCCGGTGCCTTCTTGGCATTGCCGCCTGGCATGGATTGGCAGGCAGCCAAAGCCACAAGCAAGGTTGGCACAACAAGCAGAATTCGAAATGGCGATTGCTTCACGATGTAAACTCCGGGCCGTATGCCCTTCCCCAACACATCTTTAACCAGCTTCCGTTCGCACGGGAAGCCGCTAAAGGCGGTTGGACGCTTTCTGGTCCATGTGGACACAGTTTTAGTCAATTTAAGGACAAGCGTGACACAAGCTGCAGGGGGTCGCAGCCTGAGCCATTCGCAGCTTGACCCTCCCCAGTCTCTTGGCACACTCTTGGCAATTACGGGCACTCGGCCCAAACACAAGCGGCGGGGCGAAGATGAGCAAACCAAGGTGCGGCTGGGTCCTCGAATCAGACCCGCTCTATGTCGCCTATCATGATGAAGAATGGGGCGTGCCGGTGCGCGATGCCCGCGAGCTTTGGGAGCTTCTGTGCTTGGAAGGCTTCCAAGCCGGACTGTCGTGGATCACAATTTTGCGCAAGCGGGCTGCCTTTCGCGAAGCCTTCTTGGACTTTGACCCTGACAAGGTTGCGGCCTTTGGACCCGATGATATCGAGCGCTTGATGGCCAATCCCGGCATTGTTCGGGCACGCGCCAAAATAATTGCCACCATTGAGTCCGCACGCCTTTTCCAGACCATCCAGCAGGAAGAAGGTGGTTTTACCGACTTTATCTGGTCGGTTGTCGGCGGCAAACCGATCCACAACCATCCCCTATCGTTCCGCGATGGACCCACAAAGACCGCCGAGTCAGAAGAGTTGGCGCGCAAGCTCAAAGCCCGTGGCTTTAAGTTCTGTGGCCCTGTGATCTGTTACGCCTATATGCAGGCGGCAGGCCTTGTGATTGACCATGAGACCAGTTGCCACCGCTATCAGCCTGCTTGAGACTGACGGACAGGCGCGGGGATTGCGCATCAGGTCAAAGGCTTTAACGTGGCGCAAAAACAAGGGAGTGCGCCATGAGCTTAAGAACACCAATTTGCGACCTATTGGGCATTGACCATCCAATCATGCTGGCTGGCATGGGCGGGGTCTCCTATGCTGAAGTCTGTGCTGCCGTTTCTGAGGCCGGGGGTTACGGCTGCCTCGGCATGGCCGGGCGCTCACCTGATGAAATCCGCGACGAAATGCGCAAAGTCCGCGCCCTGACCGACAGACCTTTTGGCGTCGATCTGCTCGCCGCTGTTCCGGGCAGCCTTGAAGCCTCGGTCGACATCATCATTGCCGAAGGCGCGACAGCCTTTATCGCAGGCCTTGGAATTCCTTCTTCGATCATCGAGAAGCTCCATGGCGCAGGGCTCAAAGCCATGGTTGTCGGTGGCGCTGTTAGTCATGCGGAAAAAGCTCAAGCCGCTGGCTGTGATGCTGTCATCTGCCAGGGCTCTGAAGGTGGCGGGCATACAGGCCTTGTCGGCACCTTGCCGCTGGTGGCCCAAGCTGTCGAACGGGTGACCATCCCCGTTGTTGCGGCCGGGGGTCTCTATGACGGACGAGGCCTTGCTGCAGCGCTCGCGCTCGGCGCACAAGCCGTCTGGATGGGCACGCGCTTTATTGCGTCGAAAGAAGCCCACGCCGGTCAAATGTATAAGGATGCGGTGGTCGCAGCAAAAGACACCGACACCGTGCGCACCCGTTCTTACTCCGGCAAGCCGATGCGCGTGAAAGACAATGCGTGGGTGCAAGATTGGGAAAGCCGTCCGAGCGACATTAAGCCCTTCCCACATCAAGCCATGATCAGCATGCAGGCTGGTGCCATGGGCGGCATTGGCGGTCAAACTGAGGACCTCGAAGCTGACAAATCCTGTTTTGCTATGGGTCAATCGGCTGGCGGCGTGCACGATATTCTGTCTTGCAAGGAGATCATCGAGTCGATCATGGCAGAAGCTCATGAATCGATTGCGCGGGTTGCACGCTTGCAGGCAAGCTCTCCTGCTTGACCTAACCCCCGAAACAGGGGCGTTTAGGGGGTATGAAATCACGTATCTGGATGGCGAGTGCGATTGCGACCTTCGCAGCCTGCGGGGCTGCGTTGAGCGTGGCGCAGACTGCCATCCAAGATCCGCCAGATCGTGGTCCCACCCCCACGTTGCAGACTTACGAGGTTCCAGGCGCTCCATTGGAAACGTCAAGGCGTGAGCCCGCAGCCATGGTTGAGGACGCACCGATTGATATCCCCCAAGATACGCCATCAGAGTGGAGCCCCGATCTCAATCAAGACGCGGCTGGAGCCACTCCCTATCGCCTTGTCCCGCAAAAGCCGCGCAAAGTTTTACGCAATGCAGAAGGTCTTGAGTCTGAAGACCTCGGCTACAGCGGTAACGTCCCCGATGGCCAAGCAATCGTGCCTGATAACCAGCGCCGCGCGAGGCCAGTCAATCCAACAAAGCGTGCTGATCTAACGCGCTTGGCCCGCGTTCTGGGCTCCCTTCATGCGCTGCGTGTGTCGTGTTCGGGTCGCCAAGATCAAACCTATCGGTCACGCATGTCCACCTTGCTCGACCTCGAAGCCCCCGATGAAAGCGCTTTGCGAGACCCCTTGGTGGATTCATTTAACGCGGGCTTTCAAGCCTTTGGGCAAGGTGCCGCCACTTGTCCAACTGATCGCAGCGCGCAAGAAGCTAAACTGGCCAAGGATGGCTTTCGCTTAGCTAAGCAAATGGCTGCTCTAAACCGCCCAATTACTGAGACACCAGAAACAGCGCCACAGAAAACAGCGCCACAACAGGCCAAATAGCCTGCAGGTTTAGAACCAATGAGGCGGCGGATATCTGTGTTCGTACTACGTTAATGCATCGCGCCTAAACATGCTTGCTTAATGCTAAGGGGTGGATTTTGTCTAACTACACCTGCCTGTTGATCGAAGACAGCATGATACAGGCGCGCGTGATCTCCCAAATGATCACGCGAACAGGTTGGGTTGCGTTGGTTGCATTGGATCTCCATTCTGGCCTGACCGTTTTGGCAGATGAACCCGTTGAACTCGTCATTTCGGACCTGATGCTGCCAGATTCTACCGATGGCAGTACGATTGCTAAAATTCGTCAGGCCGCGCCAGACGTGACGATTGCCGCGATTAGCGCCGGGGGTGGCAGGAATTCTGCTTCAACCTTGTTAGAGCGCGCCAAGGCGGATGGCGCTGAATTTCTTTTGCAAAAGCCCTTCTCGCAAGAACGCTTGCAAGGTCTTTTGGGGGAAGTCGCAGAGCGCTTGCAATCGGGCACGCGACGTCCACATGTGCTGGTGGTTGAGCCCAGTCGGACGTTGCGCAAAATCTGCGAAGCCGGGCTAAAAGAGCATGATTTTCGCGTGACCTGCGGGGCCAGTTTAGACGAGGCGCTTGACCATATCGATGTGCTCGATCTGGATGCTGTTGTGACGCAAGTGGACGTGACGAATGAGGATGGCGCAGAACTAGTTGCTTTGATGCGCGAGGCTTTTCCCGGTGTCGCCATTATCGCATTTTCCGACAAGGGTGACAGCGAGGTGGCCCGGCGCGCTTGGCTGAAGACCTTGGAGGCCGGGGCCGATGTGGCTTTGCCCAAACCCTTTTCGTCCGCCGAGCTCGTCCGATCTGTTCACAATGGCATGGCCTTGGCGGCATCAGCCTTTCTGGAAGCGGCGCGTCGGTCTGCCTAAGAAGCCGATAATTGCCCCAAGACGCAAACGACCACCCCAGCCACAATCAGGGCAGAGCCTATTGCCCGCCGTAGGTCGATGGTTTCTTTAAAGCGGATCCAGCCCAAGAGCGTCGCCGCCGGTGCTTCAACCAAGGCGTTTAGGGCCCGCACCAAAGCAGCTGGTGCGAGGGTGAGTGCGGCAAACCAGCAGGCAGAAGCGGCGGCCCCCGTGAACCCAGCTAACCAAGATGCCCGCCCATCCGCTGCCAGTGCGGTTAAGGCACGGCGGTCAAACACCAATAAAATTCCTCCCAAAACAAGGCTCTGCAGGGCTTGCACACAAACAAGGGTGAAAGTCGCAGAAAAGAATGGCGCGCTTGGATCAATCGCCAAGCCGCACAAGCGGTAGCAATTGGCCGAGACGGCAAAGCACGCCCCAGAGGCCAGCCCGAAGAAGCCAGCTTTAAAGCCTGCAATCCCCCCAGCGATCCCCTTGGTCGGCCAGGATGCCAGTAATAGGCCTGCCGTCGCGCCCCAAATGCCGAGCCAGCCCCACACGCTTAGCCGGTCGCCCAGAAACAGCACCCCTACCACAGCAGCCAAAGGCAGGCTCATATGTTGGAAAGTAGACCCAAGGCCAAAGCTAGAGGCGCGCATCGCTTGGATCAAAGCAGCCGTCGCGCACACTTGTGCGGTAGCCCCAAGCGGTGCAGCGAACCAGAAATCAGACCCGATCTTAAAGGTCGAAGGCGGGGCCAACCACCATACAAGGCCGAGAAACAAACAAGCGAAGGGTAAGCCATAGAGAAAGCGGACTAAGGTCGCCCCCCAAGGTCCTGCCTGATCCGACAGACTGCGCTGAGCGGCATTGCGCAGGATCTGAAGGAAGCCTGCCACCAAGGCCAATGGCACCCAAAGCGCATTCATTTAAGCAGCCTTGCAGAAAGAGAAACAGGCAAACGCGTAAATGGGGGCTTTGGCGCGTTTCTTCCGCGTTTCCGCCCTAAACGCGCCATAAACCAAGCCCAAAGCAAGCCTCAGGGACGTGCGGTTGCACCCGGGGCGCATGCGTGGCCTAGTAGCGGGTGTGGAGGGCTTTATCATGGTAGAACGGACAAATCTTTTAGCTGCGGCGGGCATTTTGGCGTTGGGGATTGCCTTTGCAGGCTTCTCAGCCGGGCAATCCCTCGTGCATTCACGGTTGGGCTTTCGCACGGTCACAGTCAAAGGTCTTTCAGAGCGCCCCGTCAAGGCCGACCTCGGCTTTTGGTCGATTAGCTTTGTGGCGACGGGTGACTCATTGGAAGAAGCGCGCCAAGCGCTGACCACGTCTGAAGCTGCGGTGAAGGCGTTTCTAACGGCGCGCGGCTTTCCAGCCACCGCCTATCAGGTGCAAAACATTCGCGTCGAAGACAAACTGGCAAACGCCTATTCCAACGGCGGCCTGAACGGCCCACGCTATATTTTGACCGAAAACTTGATGGTGAAAACCACCGAAGTCGACAAACTGGCAGAAGCATCGCGCAATAGTGGCGATCTGTTGAAAGAAGGCGTGGTGTTCGCCAATGATGGCTCATCGTCGGGTCCTTCCTTCCAATTCACGGGCCTGAATGACCTCAAAGGCGCCCTTCTGACCGAAGCCACCCAGCGCGCGCGCGAAGCAGCAGACAAATTCGCCAAAGAATCTGGGGCCAAAGTCGGGGCCATCCAAAATGCCAATCAAGGCGTGATCGAAGTCAATCCAGCCGTCGAAATCCCCGACAGCCCACCTGACCGCCAGATCGATAAAAAGGTCCGCGTGGTGACGACGATTACCTACTTTTTGAAGGATTGATCGGCGTCCTCACCGCGAAGTGCAAAGTGCCTTTGCGCCAATACCCCTTCAGTCCCGCGGAGGGTGTGCTCTCCCCTCTCCCCCCGGGGAGAGGGGACGGGGGTGAGGGCGTTACACTCATAGAATTTGGGTATGCAAGCTTTCACCCAAAATATCTCAGTGCGCGTTGCGGAGGCCTTCATTGCACGGAGCAACGCGCAACTGCGCCAAGACCCCTCACCCCCTACCCCTCTCCCAGTGGGAGAGGGGAGTGCAAATAGATAAGAACTTATCCCCCTCCCATCAAACCGCCCATAACCTAAGCCCATCTCCGACGAGAGGGCGTTGTTGCTGCAGCGGCGACACCGGTTGGGGATGGATAAGCGGGGTTAATCGGGGTGGACGTGGCTGCCTCGTGTTTTCATAA
>VYLK01000397.1_pt1 | contig 15839 bp, 13 predicted proteins | sample 5114321 | NCBI WGS metagenome assembly VYLK01 (sample SAMN12291792, study PRJNA351875) | freshwater metagenome | isolation source: freshwater lake | place: USA: Michigan, MSU2 Lake | collected 2011-08-16
CCTGCGGCGCGGGCAGCCACAGCGGCGCGCGGGCCGAGCGCCGCCACAGCCAGCCGATGGCAACGCCGGCCAGCCACGCGAACATCGTCACGTGCAAGCCCGAGATCGACATGAGGTGGGCCACGCCCGTCAGGCGGAACACCTCCCAGTCCTCGCGCGCGATGGCGGCCTGGTCGCCGATCAACAAAGCCGCCAGCACACCGGCCGCAGCGCCCTCGCCCACCTGGCGCTGCAAGGCGTCGCGCAGCGACTGCCGTGCGCGCTGCACGGGGGCGCCGGCCTGGTCGGCCAGCTTCTCGGGCGGGCTTTCGGGCCGCGCCCGGACATAACCGCTGGCCCCGAGGCCGCGCTCGAACATCCACAGCTCCAGATCGAAACCGTGCGGGTTCATCGCGCCATGCGGCTGGCGCAGGCGCACGGTGAAACGCCAGCGCTGGCCGGCGCGCAGCGGCTCTTCGGGGCCGGCGAGCAGGCTGTCTTCGTCAAAGCCGCGGTACCAGCCCAGCGACAGGCGCTCGGGCACACGGACCGGCGCGCCGCGCAGCGTGGCGGCCTCGGGCTCGAACACGAAACGCGTGCCTTGCAGGCTGTGGCGCGGCAGGTCGGCGATGAGGCCGGTGACCTGCAGGTCCACGCCTTCCAGCGCCGCTGGCAGGCGGTCTTGCAGCTTCAGGTGCGCGCGCGCAGCGGTGCTCGCGTAGCCCAGCGTGGCTGCGACGGACAACAGCAGCGCCAGCAAGGACCACCGCCTTCCGGCGGCAGCAACCTGCGCGCCTGTCCGGCGCCAGCCCCAAAGGACCGCCCAACCCACCACCGCGGCCAAGACAGCGGCACCGGCTAAGGCGGAAAGCCCGGGCAAAGTGGCCTGCTGCAGCTGCACCAGCACCCCGCCCACCAGGCCCCAGGCCAGCGCGGCAGCCGGTGCCGCCCAGCCGCGGGGCGCAGGGGCGGCGGGCCGGGTTTGCATGCGGGCCAGTGTAGGATTCCGCGGCCTCGCACAGGCCCCCCAGAGGGGCTCCCCCTCGCGTTGGCACCCCCGCCCGCAGCACCGCGCGGCGGCACGCACCGCACCCCACTTTTCCCGCCGGAGACCCGCATGAGCACCCCCATCGCCGAACGCCTGCAAGCCCTGGGCATCACGCTGCCGCCCGTGGCCGTGCCCGCCGCGGCCTACGTGCCTTTCGTGCGCACCGGCTCGCTGGTCTTCCTGTCGGGCCACATCGCCAAGCGCGACGGCAAGCCCTGGGTCGGCCAGCTCGGCACCGACATGGACACCGACACCGCCAAGGCCGCCGCGCGCGCCGTGGCCATCGACCTGCTGGGCACCCTGCAGGCCGCGGTGGGTGATCTCTCGAAGGTCAAGCGCATCGTCAAGCTCATGAGCCTGGTCAACAGCGCGCCCACCTACACCGAGCACCACCTCGTCACCAACGGCGCCAGCGAACTGATCGGCCAGGTCTTCGGCGCGGAGATCGGCGCCCACGCGCGCAGCGCCTTCGGCGTGGCGCAGCTGCCCATCGGCGCCTGCGTCGAGATCGAGCTCATCGCCGAAGTGGCCTGAGGATGGCGAACCGGGGCTTGCACTCGCGGGGCGGCATCTCGGCGCGCGTGTGGTGCGCGCTGGCCGTGCTGATCTCGCTCGGCGCCGTGGGCGCTGCGCTCTTCACGCAATACGTGTGGGACATGCAACCCTGCGCCTGGTGCGTGATGCAGCGCGTGGTGTTCGTCGCCATCGCGTTGGTGGCGCTGCCGGGCATCTTCGTGCGCAACGCGTGGATGCGCTGGCTCGGCGGCGGCGCGATGGGCCTGCTGGCCATCGCAGGCGCAGCCGCCGCGTTGTGGCAGCACTTCGTGGCGGCGCAGAGCGCCTCGTGCGCCATGACCCTGGCCGACCGCTGGATGCGCGCCTCGGGCCTGGACGAACTGGCGCCGCAGCTCTTTGCGGCCTACGCCAGCTGCGCCGATGCGAAGGTGAACCTCTTCGGCGTGCCCTACGAGTTCTACAGCCTGGCGCTGTTCGCGCTGCTGGCCTTCGTGGCGCTGCGCGTGATGCGCGCGCGCCGCTGACACGGCGGGCCCGCGCGGGCCCGCCTCCCCTGAAGCGGCCTCAGGCCGCCACCACCTTGGTCACCTTCTGGAAGGCCGCCACCGCGCGGCCCTTGCGCGCGCGCTTGCCGATGTGATCGGCCAGCGCCGACCACTTGAAGACCTCTTCCTTGGCCTTCTGCCCACGGCCCAGGCCCAGCACCTTCAGTGCCTCGGCCAGCGTGGCCACGCTCACCAGCGGCGTCTTGGCGTCCACGTCCATCAAGGTCAGGCCGCGGCCACCGCCGGGCTGCAGCTTCAACTCGTCCAGGCCGTACACCAGCAGCCGGCCGTCGGCCGACAGACACGCCACCTGCTTGTGCGCGGCGGCCACCGGCACCGGCGGCAGCAACTGGTCGCCGGCTTCCAGCGTGAGGAAAGCCTTGCCGCCGCGGTTGCGGCCCACCATGTCGCCGGCCAGCGCCAGCAGGCCGTAGCCGCCGCTGTTGGCCAGCAAGAGCTTGGTGGCGGCCGCACCGGCGAAGTAGTGCGTGATCTGCGAGCCCGCCTCCAGGTCGATGAGCGTGGTGATGGGCACACCGTCGCCACGCCCGCCCGGCAGCAGGCTCACGGCCACGCTGTAGACCCGCCCATTGCTGCCGAAGACCAGCAGCACGTCCACCGTGCGCGCCTGGAAGGTGGCGTAGAGCCCGTCACCCGGCTTGAAGGCCAGCGTGCTGGCGTCCACCTCGTGGCCCTTGAGCGCGCGCACCCAGCCCTTGGTGCTGACGACCACCGTCACCGGCTCGTCCACCACCTTCACCTCGGCCACGGCCTTCTTCTCTTCCTGCACCAGCGTGCGGCGGTCGTCGCCGTGGGCCTTGGCGTCGGCCTCGATCTCCTTGACCACCACGCGCTTCAGCGCCGCCGGGTTGCCAAGAATGTCTTCGAGCTTGCCTTGCTGTTCGCGCAGCTCTTTCAGCTCTTGCTCGATCTTGATGGCTTCCAGCCGCGCGAGTTGGCGCAGCCGGATTTCGAGGATGTCCTCGGCCTGGCGGTCGCTGAGATTGAAACGTTCGATCAGCGCCGGCTTGGGCTCGTCGCTGTTGCGGATGATGCGGATCACCTCGTCGATGTTCAGCAGCACCGCCTGCCGGCCCTCCAGGATGTGGATGCGGTCCAGCACCTTGGCCAGGCGGTGGCGCGTGCGGCGCTCCACCGTGCTGAGGCGGAAAGCGATCCACTCGGTGAGGATCTTGCGCAGCCCCTTCTGCACCGGGCGGCCGTCCAGGCCCACCATGGTCAGGTTCATCGGCACGCTGCTTTCCAGGCTGGTGTGCGCCAGCAGCGTGGTGATGAGTTCGGCCTGCTCCACCGTGCGGCTCTTGGGCTCGAAGACCAGGCGCACGGGTGCATCTTTACTGCTCTCGTCGCGCACCGTGTCCAGCACGCTCAGCACCGCGGCCTTGAGCTGCAGTTGCTCGGGCGCCAGCGCCTTCTTGCCGGTCTTGACCTTGGGGTTGGTCAGCTCTTCGATCTCTTCCAGCACCTTCTGCGCGCTGGTCTGCGGCGGCAGTTCGGTCACCACCAGCTGCCACTGGCCGCGGGCCAGGTCTTCGATGATCCAGCGCGCGCGCACCTTCAGGCTGCCGCGGCCGCTGTTGTAGGCGTCGCGGATGTCGGTGGCGCTGCTGATGATCTGGCCGCCGCCGGGGAAATCGGGCGCGGGCAGCAGCGCGAAGAGCTCGTCGTCGCTGAGTTTCTCGTCCTTGATCAGCGCGATGCTGGCTGCGGCCACCTCGCGCAGGTTGTGGCTGGGCACCTCGGTGGCCAGGCCCACGGCGATGCCGCTGGCGCCGTTCAGCAGCACGAAGGGCAATCTCGCCGGCAACTGCTTCGGCTCTTCGGTGCTGCCGTCGTAGTTGGGCTGGAAATCGATGGTGCCTTCGTCGATTTCGTCGAGCAGCAAGCGCGCGATGGGGCTCAGGCGCGCCTCGGTGTAGCGCATGGCCGCGGCGCCGTCGCCGTCACGGCTGCCGAAGTTGCCCTGGCCGTCGATCAGCGGGTAACGCTGGCTGAAGTTCTGCGCCATGCGCACCAGCGCGTCGTAAGCGGCGGTGTCGCCGTGCGGGTGGTAGCGGCCCAGCACATCGCCCACCACGCGCGCGCTCTTCACGGGCTTGGCACCACCGCTGCCGGTGTAGGCCAGGCCCATGCGGAACATCGAGTACAGGATGCGGCGCTGCACCGGCTTGTTGCCGTCGCACACATCGGGCAGCGCGCGGCCCTTCACCACGCTCAGCGCGTATTCGAGGTAGGCGCGTTCGGCGTAGTCGGCCAGGGCCAGGGCCTCGCCGGGGTCGGCGGGCGAGGAAAACAGGTCTTGGGTCATCAAGGAGCGCCCGTAGCAAGAGAGACACACGCGGCCGGGGCGGGCCGCCAGCAAGAGCAGCGGCCCGGGTGGGCGCCGCTGCCCTGATTTTGGCCGCAGCCGAGGGCAATCCCGGGGGTGCAGGCCCTCAAGTCCTGTCGCCGGGTGTCGAAACGTTTCTCAGAAGGATGGCGCGGCGTCCGCCCGCTGTCCCTCCGCAACCCCAGCGCCGAGGAGAGCTGCCCATGCACACACTGAACGAGTACATCGCCCGCGCCATAGACATCCCCGCCATGCCCGAGGTGGCACAGAAGTTGATGCGCAGCCTCTCGCGCGACGACCTGTCGCTCCAGCACGTGGCCGAACTGGTCAGCCGCGACCAGGCCCTGGCCGGCAAGGTGCTGCGCATGGCCAACTCGTCGCGCTTCGCGCCGGGCCACAACGTGGCCACGCTGAAAGACGCCACCATGATCCTGGGCCTGAGCCACCTGCGCGACCTCACGCTGTCGGCCTGCCTCAGTGGCGCCCTGCCCTCACCCAGCGGCTTCGACCGCCTGCGTCACTGGCGCGGCAGCATGGCGATGGCGGCTTATGCCCAAGCCGTGGCCCACGCGCTGGGCGAAGACCAGGACGTGGCCTATCTGGGTGGGCTGATGCTGCGCAGCGGCCGCATCCTGATGGCGCTGGTGGACCCGCAGAGCTGCCACGAGGTGGACCTGCACGCCACCGTGCCCGATTCGGTGATCGGCTGGGAAGAAACCCTGATGGGTTGTAGCCACCCGGTGGTGAGCACGGCCATCGCAGCGCATTGGCACTTCCCGAAAACGCTGGAAGACGCCTTCAGCGCCGCCGCCGACCCGCTGGGCACGCGCCCCTTCAGCCGCCTGGGCGCAGTGCTGCGCCTGGCCAGCGTCATCACCGATCTGTGCGAGGCCGGGCAAGACCCCGCCGTCGGCCTGGCCGAACTGCAGGCGCCGCTGCTGCATCACCTGGGTCTGCAGATCGAAGACCTGGTCCAGCAGCTGCCGCCGCACGCACAGCTGCTGGAAAACGCCCAGCAGATGCTGCATTGATTCAGCGCTGCCCCGCGATCTCTGCGAAGAAAGCCTCGGTGCCCGGCTTGCGGCCGAGAAAAGCCTCCACCATGGCCTGCGGCGCCACCTCGCCGCCGCGCGAAAGGATCAGCTCGCGGTAACGCCGGCCCACGGCCGGGTCCATGAGCTGGCCCTGGAAGGCCGAGAGCATGTCCAGCGCCATCACTTCCGACCACAGGTAGCCGTAGTAGCCCGCACCATAGCCGCCCATCAGGTGGCCGAAACCGGCCGGGAAACGTGTGCCTTCCACATAGCCCAGCGGCAGGCTCTTCTCCAGCGCCACCCAGGCGGCCATGGCCGGCTGCGGGGCGCCGGTGTGCAGGCGCATGTCGTAGCTGGCGTACTGCCACTGGCGGCTGTAGCGCATGGCGCGGCCGAAGGTGCGCGCGCGGTCGAGCTGCTGCAGCTGCTCGGCGCTCAGGCGCGGGCAGTCCTTGCACACCTCGGCCAGCACGGCCAGGGTCTCGGGGCGGCGCGCCCATTCCTCGAACATCTGCGAGGGCGCTTCGACGAAATCACGCTTGACCGAGGTGCCGGCCTGGTCGGCGTAACGCGTCTGCGAGAACACGCCGTGCAGCACGTGGCCGAACTCGTGCAGCAGGGTTTCCAGCTCGTTGTGGTCCAGCCCCTGGCGGTTGAAGTTGGTCACCAGCACCGAGGCCGGGCGCAGTTTGGCGAGACTCGAGCCCGGCACCACGCCGAAGGCCGCCGCGTGGTTGTACTTGCCCTCGCGCGGGAAGAGATCGAGGTAGACGCTGCCGATGAACGCGCCCGATCTGGCGCCACCCTCGGCTTCAAACACATCGTAGTAACGCACCTCGGGGTGCCACACCGGCACCTTGGCGGCCGCGAAACGCACGCCGTACAGCCGCTCGGCCAGGCGGATGGCGAAGGCCACCGAGGCGTCGGTGGGGAAGTAGGCGCGCAGCTTCTCCTGGTCGACGGCGTAGCGTGAACGCTTCAGGCGCTCTTGCAGGAAGCTGGTGTCCCAGCGCTGCACCTGCACCTGCTCCAGCGGCAGGCCCAGTTGCGCGGCCTTCTCGGCGCGCAGTTCGGCCAGCTCGCGCAGTTCGCCGGCGTCCACGGCCTTGCGCACGCCTTGCAGGAAGTCTTCCACCGCCTTCGGTGTCTGCGCCATGCGGCGCTTGAGCACCATGCTGGCGTAGTCGGGCTGGCCGTGCAGCTGCGCAAGCTCATGGCGCAGCTTCAGCGCACGGTCCAGGCGCTGCAGGTTGGCCTCGCCACCCTGGTTCTGGAAGGCCGTCCACAGCTTGCGGCGCGCTTCTTCGTTGCTGGCGTTGGTGAGGAAGGGCACCACGGTCGGGTAGTCCATGCCCAGCACCAGGCGGCCGTCGGCGTCGCGCTTGCGCTCCTTCAACCAGGCCTCGGGCAGGCCGGCGGCTTCTGCCACGTTGATCGTCACCGTGCTCGGGTCTTCGTTGACGGCCTTCTGGAAGGCCAGGCCCAGCACTTCGAGCTCGTCGCTGATGGCCTTGGCGCGGGCGCGTTTGTCGGCCGGCAGCGAAGCGCCGCTGTCCTCGAAGTTCTCGAGCAGCTCTTCGCGGTAACGCGCGTCGATGGGGTCGGCGGCCTGCAGCGCCTGCACACGGCGGTATAGCGGCACGCTCTGGTAGAGCTCGGTGCTCAGCGGGCTGAGCTTCTCGACGCAGGCTTGCGCCGCATCGCGCACGGCCTTGCTGGGCGACACGTTGGCCAGCAGGTAGACCGGGTTGCCGAAGCTCGCGCTGCGCAGTTGCAGGCGGTTGAAGTCGGCCAGCAGGCGCGCAGGGTCGCGGCCCTTTTCCATCGCGGCGATGGCCGCGCGTGTGGCCTTGAGCTCGGCCGTGCAGCGACTCTTGATGGTGGGCGCGTCGTACAGGGCCACCAGCGAGCGGCCGGCCGGGGCCGGGCTTTGGGCCTGGGCCACCGTGGGCAAGAGCCAAGCCGGGGCGCTGCACAGCAGCGGCCAGAGGGAACGCAGGCGGGGTGAGGTGTTCATGGTGGGGAGCGCCGGGCGGGCCGGCGTGATGAGGCCAGCGTGCAGGATAGGCGTCAGGGGGCCGCGTGGCGTGCCGGCTGCGACCAAGTGCAAGGCTTTGCGATGAACCCGGCCGCGCAGCGGCCGAGCGTGCCGTCAAGTGCCTTCCAGCCCCAGCGCCACGCGTGCCTGGTATTCGCGGTCGAGCAGGCTCATCACCACCAGCGTGTCGTAGCCATCGGCCGGTTGCCCCGGCACGGGCTGCAGGCGCACGCTTTCGCGCAGCCGGCCTTCTTCGACAAAACCTTCGCTGGCATACAGCGCCAGCGCCCGCGTGTTGAGGCTCTTCACATCGAGCCAGAAGCGGTGCGCACCCAGGTCGCGGAAGGCCAGGCGCTTGAGCACGCGCACGCACTGCCGGCCCAGGCCGTGGCCCTTGGGCTGCAGCACCAGGCGCTTGAGCTCCACGCTCTTGTGCGGGTTGCGGCAGCCCTGCAGGATGACGAAGCCGTCGCGGCCACCCGAGCCGGGGATGCCGGCGTCGATGATGAAGTGGCGGAAATCAGGAAAGCGCACCGCACTTTCGTGCTGCGTGCGTTCCCAGGGGGTGATGAAGGGCAGGTTCGCGGCGTCCTGTTCGACGCTGGCCACGAAATCCAGGTCCGACAGCATGGTCGGCCGCAGGTGCAGCACGGCGCCGTGCTCAGACATCCACTTCCACCTCGTCGCCGCGCAGCTCCATCAGGTCGCGCCGCGCCTGGGCTTCGCCCTTGCCCATCAGCTTGCCCAGCAGCGTGCCAGTGGCATCGAACCCGCGGCCCAGCCAGCTCACGGGCAGCAGGCGGCGCGTTTCGGGGTTGAGCGTGGTCTCCCACAGCTGCTCGGCGTTCATCTCGCCCAGGCCCTTGAAGCGGCTGATGCTCCAGCTGCCGTCCTTGGCGCCTTCCTTGCGCAGCTTGTCGAGCGCGGCCTCCAGCTCGCCTTCGTCCAGCGCATACAGCTTGGCGGCCGGGCGCTTGCCGCGCGCCGGCGCGTCGATGCGGTACAGCGGCGGGCGAGCGATGTAGACATGGCCACGTTCCACCAGCTTCGGGAAGTGGCGGAAGAAGAGCGTGAGCAGCAGCACCTGGATGTGCGAGCCGTCGACATCGGCGTCGCTCAGGATGCAGACCTTGCCGTAGCGCAGGCCGCTGAAATCGGGATCGTCGTTCGGGCCGTGCGGGTCCACGCCCACGGCCACGGCGATGTCGTGGATCTCGGTGTTGCCGAAGAGCCGGTCGCGGTCGACCTCCCAGGTGTTGAGCACCTTGCCGCGCAAGGGCAGCACGGCCTGGGTCTCCTTGTTGCGGCCCATCTTGGCGCTGCCGCCGGCGCTGTCGCCTTCGACGAGAAACACCTCGTTGAACAGCAGGTCGCGGCTTTCGCAATCGGTCAGCTTGCCGGGCAGCACGGCCACGCCGCTGCCCTTGCGCTTCTCGACCTTCTGGCTGGCGCGCTGGCGCGTCTGCGCCTGGCGGATGACGAGCTCGGCCAGCTTCTTGCCGAGATCCACGTGCTGGTTCAGCCACAGCTCCAGCGCCGGCTTCACGTAGGCCGAGACGAGGCGCAGCGCGTCGCGGCTGTTCAGGCGTTCCTTGATCTGGCCCTGGAACTGCGGGTCCAGAACCTTGGCACTCAGCACGAAGCTGGCGCGCGAGAACACGTCTTCGGGCATGAGCTTCACGCCCTTGGGCAGCAGGCTGTGCAGGTCGATGAAACCCTTGATGGCGCCGAAGAGGCCGTCCTTCAAGCCGCTCTCGTGCGTGCCGCCGGCCACCGTGGGGATGAGGTTGACGTAGCTCTCGCGCAGCAGCGTGCCTTCGTCGGTGAAGGCCACGCACCAGGCCGCGCCCTCGCCTTCGGCGAAGTTCTCGCTTTCGCTCGCGCTGGCGTACTGCGCGCCTTCGAACAGCGGGATCAGCGGGTCGGCCACCAGGCTCTGCTGCAGGTAGTCGCGCAGGCCAGCGGCGTACTTCCAGGTGGTGACTTCGGGGTCCTTCTGGCCCGCTTTCTCCACCGCCAGCGTCACCGTCACGCCGGGCATCAGCACGGCCTTGCTGCGCAGCAGGTGCAGCAGCTCGGCCCGTGGCAGGTCGGCGCTCTCGAAGTACTTCGCATCGGGCCACACGCGCACGGTGGTGCCGTGCTTGCGATCACCCGCCCCTGCCTTGCGCAGCACCAGCGGCTCGATCACGTCACCGCCATTGCCGAAACACAGCGCGGCCACCTGGCCTTCACGCCACACCGTCACCTGCAGGCGCTTGGCGAGCGCGTTGGTCACGCTCACGCCCACGCCGTGCAGGCCGCCACTGAAGCTGTAGGCGCCGCCGGCGCCCTTGTCGAACTTGCCGCCGGCGTGCAGGCGTGTGTAGACGATCTCGATCACCGGCACCTGCTCTTCCGGGTGCAGGCCAAAGGGGATGCCGCGGCCGTCGTCTTCCACGCTGATGCTGCCGTCGGCGTGCAGCGTCACGCCGATGCGGCTGCCGTGGCCGGCCAGGGCCTCGTCTGCGGCGTTGTCGATGACCTCCTGGATGATGTGCAGGGGGTTGTCGGTGCGCGTGTACATGCCCGGCCGCTGTTTCACGGGCTCCAGGCCCTTGAGCACGCGGATGGAGGCTTCGCCGTAGCTGTTGTTCTGCTTGATGGAAGGCATGGGGCCGATTTTAGGAGGGGGCCCCGCACGCGCGCCCTGCGACGCCTTCAGCCCAGCTCGAAACGCATGAACCAGAAGCCCGGCCGCGGCTGCATCTGCTCCATCGCACCCAGCCGGGTGTAGAAGCCCGGGCCATCGGTGCCGAAGTAGACACGCTTGCAGCCCAGGCCGCGGGCCTCGGCCAGCAGGCCCCGCACCAGCGCCGAGCCCACGCCCCGCCCGCGCCAGGGCTCGGCCACCACCATGCCGGCCAGCCAGGGGTGCCACTCGGGGTGATCGTCGTCGTCGCTGTCGACCAGGTTCACGACACCGGCCAGGCGCCCCTCATGCAAGGCCACCAGGCACAGCGGGATGCGGTCGGCGCGGTCGGCCTGCCCCAGGCGCTGGAACATGCCGTCTTCGCTGGCGCCCGGCACGGCGAGCCAGAACTCTTCGTGGATGAGCGTCGCCACCTCGCGCCGCAGCGCCGGCACCTCACAGAGGTGGCGCAGCGTGATGGGCAGCGGCGTGTTCATCGGCGCAAGAGCCGCCTTTACTGCCGGTAGCGCGACATCGCCAGCCCGCTGACGTCGATCTCGGGCTGCTTGCCGCTGACCAGATCAGCGATCACGCGGCCGGTGCCGGCGGCCATGGTCCAGCCTAATGTGCCGTGGCCGGTGGCCAGCAGCAGGTTGCGCACTGGCGTGGGGCCGACGATGGGCGTGCCATCGGGCGTCATGGGGCGCAGGCCGCACCAGAAGCTGGCCTTGCTGACGTCACCGCCGCGCGGGAAGAGGTCGCTCACCACGTGGTTCAGCGTCGCGCGGCGGCCTTCGCGCAGGTTCAGGCTGTAGCCGGCCAGCTCGGCCGTGCCGCCCACGCGGATGCGGTCGCCCAGGCGCGTGACGGCCACCTTGTGCGTCTCGTCCATGATGGTGCTCTCGGGCGCGTACTGCGCATCGGTGATGGGCACCGTGATGCTGTAGCCCTTCACCGGGTAGACCGGGATGCGGAGGCCCACCGGCTCCAGCAGCTGCGGGCTGAAGCTGCCCAGCGCCAGCACCACCTTGTCGGCCTGCAGCAGGCCGGCGTCGGTGTGCACGCCGGTGATGGCACCGCCGCCCACCTGCAGCGCCTGGATGCGCGTGTTCCAGCGGAACTTCACGCCCAGGTCTGCGGCCATCTCGGCCAGGCGGTTGGTGAAGAGGTGGCAATCGCCGGTTTCGTCATTGGGCAGGCGCAGCGCGCCGACGAACTTCTCCTGCGTGAGCTTGAGCGCAGGTTCCACGGCGCAGAAGCCGGCGCGGTCGAGCACTTCGAAAGGCACGCCGTACTGTTTGAGCACGGCCACGTCGCCGCCGATGCTGTCGAGCTGCTTCTGCGTGCGGAAGAGTTGCAGCGTGCCCTGGGCGCGGTCGTCGTAGGCGATGCCGGTTTCAGCGCGCAGCGCTTTCAGGCAATCGCGGCTGTACTCGGCTATCGGCACCATGCGGCTCTTGTTCAGCGCGTAGGCCTTCTCGGTGCAGTTGGCCAGCATCTGGGCGCCCCAGCGCCACATGGCGGGGTCGAGCAGCGGCCAGATGACCAGCGGGCTGTGCTGCATCAGCATCCACTTGATGGCCTTGATGGGCACGCCCGGGCCGGCCCAGGGCGCGCTGTAGCCGGGGCTCACCTCGCCGGCGTTGCCGAAGCTGGTTTCCAGCGCAGCGCCGCTCTGGCGGTCGACCAGTTCTACGTCGTGGCCGGCTTTCGCCAGGTAGTAGGCCGTCGAGACCCCAATCACACCGCCACCCAGCACCAGCACCTTCATCACGACCTCCGGAAAGTGGTGTCACTCTAGCCAGCCCGGCGCCGACGACTTGCAGCGTTTTCCGAGACAATGCCCGAATGAATGCAGCTTCCGCGCCAGACCGGGCGACACATATGCCGTCGCCCACGCTGTCGATGAAGCAAGTGCTCATCTGCGGTGCCTTGATCGTCACGCTGAGCATGGGCATCCGCCACGGCTTCGGCCTGTGGCTGCAGCCGATCACCATGGAACGCGGCTGGTCGCGCGAGACTTTCGCCTTCGCGCTGGCCATCCAGAATCTGGCCTGGGGCCTGGCTGGGCCCATCGCTGGCGGCCTGGCCGATCGCTTTGGCGCCTTCCGCGTGCTGGTGGTCGGCGCGCTGCTCTATGCGCTGGGCCTGGTCTTCATGGGCCTGGCCACCAGCGGCCTGGCCTTCATGGGCGGCGCCGGCATCGTGCTGGGGCTGGCGCAGAGCGGCACCACCTACGCGGTGGTCTACGGCGTGATCGCGCGCCAGGTCGCGCCCGAGAAGCGCTCGTGGGCCATGGGCATCACGGCGGCGGCGGGCAGCTTCGGCCAGTTCCTGATGGTGCCGCTGGAAAACGGGCTCATCGGCGGGCTGGGCTGGCAGAACGCGCTCTTCGTGCTGGCCTGCCTGGCGCTGATCATCGCGCCGCTGGCGCTGGGCCTGCGCGAGCCGCCCAAGGCCATCAGCAGCGGCCCGAAACAAAGCGTGGCCGCGGCGCTGCGCGAGGCCTTCACCACGCCCAGCTTCGGCCTCTTGATGGCCGGCTACTTCGTCTGCGGCTTCCAGGTGGTGTTCATCGGCGTGCACATGCCCAGCTACCTGAAGGACCAGGGCCTGAGCCCCGAGGTGGCCACCGGCGCGCTGGCGCTCATCGGCCTGTTCAATGTGTTCGGCACCTACATGGCCGGCAGCCTGGGGCAGCGCCTGCCCAAGCGCTACATCCTGAGCGCCATCTACGCGCTGCGCTCGGTGGCCATCGTGGCCTTCCTGCTGGCACCACTGACGCCGACCAGCGTGTACATCTTCTCGGCGGTGATGGGCTTTCTCTGGCTGAGCACGGTGCCACCCACCAACGCCATCGTCGCGCAGATCTTCGGCGTGCAGTACATGAGCATGCTGGGCGGCTTCGTCTTCCTCAGCCACCAGGTGGGCAGCTTCCTCGGCGTGTGGCTGGGCGGCAAGCTGTTCGACGCCACCGGCAGCTACGACGTGGTGTGGTGGATCGCGGTCGGCCTGGGTGTTTTCGCTGCGCTGGTGAACCTGCCAGTGCGCGAAGTGGCGCTGGTGCGTGGCGGCCCGGTGCCCAAGCCGGCTTGACCCGCATGAAGCGCCGCGCCCTGCCCCTGCTGATGGCCGCCGTGGCCGCTGCCGTGCTGGCAGCCGTCTTCATGGCCTACCTGAACCCGCACACGGTGGTGGACCTCGCCAACCGCGTGTGGAGTTGTTTCTGATGGATGCGGTGCCCGCGGTGCACGGCCTGGGCGCGCCCTCGGCCTGGGTGCGGCGTTTCACGCCGCTGCTGAAGCCGGGCGGCACGGTGCTCGATGTCGCCTGCGGCGGCGGGCGCCACCTGCAGTGGCTCGCTTCGCAAGGCCAGCGCGTCACCGGCGTGGACCGCGACCCCGCCGCGCTGGCCCTGGTGGGCCAGGCCCTGCCCACGGCCGAGTTGCTGCAGGCCGACCTGGAAGGCGCCCCCTGGCCGCTGCCCGGCCGCCAGTTCGACGCCATCGTCGTCACGAACTACCTCTGGCGCCCGCTCTTCCCCGCGCTGCTGGCCGCGCTGGCGCCCGGTGGCGTCTACCTGCACGAGACCTTCGCCGACGGCCACCAGCACATCGGCCGCCCGAGCCGGCCTGACTTCCTGCTGCAGCGCGGCGAGCTGCTGCGCGTGTGCGCGGGGCTGCGCGTGCTGGCCTACGAAGACGGCTTCGAAGCCTCGGCCGACCCCGCCGGCAGCGGCCGTTGCGTGCAGCGCATCGTGGCGGTGAACGAAACCGCCGCAGGCGGTGTCGAAGCGCGCTGGCCCCTGGGGTAGGCGCGCAGCCGGCGCCCAGGCCCGGGCGGCTAAAATCCGCCGATTCACCTTGTCCCCATCCCGCATGAACCCCATCCAAGGCAGCATCGTCGCGCTCGTGACCCCGATGCACGCGGACGGCGGCATCGACTTCGATGCCCTGCGCCGCCTCATCGACTGGCACATCGCCGAGGGCACCGACTGCATCGGCGTGGTCGGCACCACGGGCGAATCGCCCACGGTGTCGATGGCCGAGAACTGCGAGGTCATCCGCGTCGCGGTGGAGCACGCCGCGGGACGCGTGCCCATCATGGCCGGCACGGGGGCCAACTCCACGGCCGAAGCCATCGAACTCACCCGCTTTGCCAAGCAGGTGGGCGCCGACTGCCACCTCTCGGTGGTGCCCTACTACAACAAGCCTTCGCAGGAAGGCATCTACCAGCACTTCAAGGCCATCAGCGAAGCGGTCGATTTGCCGCTGGTGCTCTACAACGTGCCCGGCCGCACCGTGGCCGACATGCAGCCCGAGACCACGCTGCGCCTGGCGGAGTTGCCCGGCATCGTGGGCATCAAGGAAGCCACCGGCAACATCGAGCGCGCCTGCCAGCTCATCAAGCACCGGCCCGACGGTTTCGCCATCTACTCCGGCGATGACGGCACCGCGGTGGCGCTGATGCTGCTGGGCGGTGACGGCAACGTCAGCGTCACGGCCAACATCGCGCCGCGCCTGATGCACCAGCTGTGCAAGGCCGCCATGGCCGGAGACGTGGCCACCGCGCGTGAACTGCACCTGCGCCTGCTGCCGCTGCACAAACAACTGTTCTGCGAGCCCAGCCCCGCGCCGGCCAAGTGGGCCCTGGCCCAACTGGGCCGCTGCGCACCCCACGTGCGCCTGCCCATCGTGCCGCTCACCGCGGCCGGCCAGGCCGCTGTCGGCCAGGCCCTGCGCGACGCCGGCGTGCACGCCGTCTGAGTGGCGCCGGCTTTCTTCCACGCCACCTTTACCCCTGCTGGCAGGGCCTGCACCAGGCCGCTGCGGAGACCTTGAACGTGAAACCTGTTGCTCTTGCCTCGGCACCCGCCGCCCATCCGGCCCGCCCCCTGAGCGCCGTGGCCCTGGCCATCGTAGTGCTGGGCGCCACTGGCTGCTCCAGTGTGGGCGATGGCCTCTTCGCCAATGACAAGGTCGACTACCGCTCCACGGTGGTGAAGGCTCAGCCCCTGGAAGTGCCGCCCGACCTGACGCAGCTCTCGCGCGAGTCGCGCTACCAGCCGCAAGGTGGCGTGGTCAGCGCCGCCGCAGCCGGTGGCGCTGCCGCCACCGCCGCCGCGGGCCCTGGGGTCGCCGCAGCAGCGACCGTGGCGCTCAACAACCTGGGCGACATGCGCGTGATGCGCGACGGTCAGCGCCGCTGGCTGGTGGTGCCGCAGACGCCCGAGCAGTTGTGGCCGCGCCTGAAGACCTTCTGGCAAGAGCGCGGCTTCACGCTCACGGAAGACAACGCGGCCGCCGGCGTGATGGAGACCAACTGGTCGGAGAACCGCGCCAAGCTGCCCAACGACATCATCCGCAACACCGTGGGCCGCCTGCTGGGCACCCTGTACGACACCGGTGAGCGCGACAGCTACCGCACGCGCCTGGAGCGCACCGCCGCCGGCACCGAGATCTACCTCAGCCACCGCGGCGTGGAAGAGGTCTACACGACCCAAACCCGCGACGGCGGCACCACCTGGCGCGCGCGGCCTTCGGACCCGGATCTCGAGGCCGAGATGCTCAGCCGCCTGCTGGTGACGCTGGGCGCCGCCGAGCAGCCGGCACGCAGCGCTGTCGCCGCGGCTGCGGCCGCTTCACCCGCCGCGCCCGC
>VYLK01000400.1_pt1 | contig 15779 bp, 10 predicted proteins | sample 5114321 | NCBI WGS metagenome assembly VYLK01 (sample SAMN12291792, study PRJNA351875) | freshwater metagenome | isolation source: freshwater lake | place: USA: Michigan, MSU2 Lake | collected 2011-08-16
ATGCTGCGGCCGACTACGGTTGAGCCTTGATCCAGCCACGAGCCTTGGCGGGCACGATCCAAAACCAGATCGTCAGGGCGCGACCATGGATTGTCGTCCCGGCGGCGACCGCTGGTCAATTTCCCTTGCCGCGGGTCCAGACCGGAGGGAATGTTGGATGGGGCCTTCGGAGGGGGATCATATGATGCAGAGAGTTTGTGCGTGTCTTCTCGCCGGTCTGGTTCTGGCGCTGGTGCCGGTGCAGTCATCGGCCCAGGATTTCGGCACCGGAAACCCGGTCGCCGAGGCCTGGTCGGCCTTTGTCGAGGCCCAGAACGCCGAAAACGGCCCCCTGGCGGTCCAGCGCATCGATCGGGTCATCCCCCTGGTCGAGGCCCGATATGGGCGCCCGAGCGCCGAGATGGCCCAGGTCCTTGGCTTCCGGGCCATCGCGCTGCAGCGGGTCGGGCGGCTGGTCGATGCGGAGAGCGCCGCCCGGGAGGCGCTCACGATCAGTCGGCAGGCTTCCGGACCGAGCAGCGTAGAGGCGATGGACGCCACCAACACCCTGGCCGTTGTCCTGCTGGCCGACCGGGGCGGCGGCGCGGACCAGCGCAGGACCTTCGCGAACGAGGCGGTCCGTCTGCTCTTGGATGCCATCGGTCAGCTCGACCGTCAGCCACAGTCCGGCGGTGCGACGCTGGAGGCGCTGCGTAACACCCTCATCGCGGCCCACAGCCTGCTGGGCCAACAGGATGAGGCAATCGCGGTCCACGCCCAGATCCTGCAGGCCCGCGCCGCAACGGGCGCGCCGGACGATCCCATGATCCGGAGCGCGACCGTCAATCTGGCCCAGGCCTACACCGGCGCGGGGCGGTACGAAGAGGCCGAGGCCCTGCTCGAGCCCCTGGTCGCACGCCTGCGCAACAGCGACGCCGCCGGGACCCCCGCCCTGGCAAATACGCTGTCGGCCTATGCGCTGGTCGCGCTTTTTCCGGAACGCCGCGAGGCGGCGCGGCGGGAGGCCGTCGCCATATATCATCGGCTGGGCTGCGGCGACCCGGAAGCCCGGCGTGCGGCGCGGATCGCGGCGGGCGGTCTGGGCTATCCCTGGTCCGGAGGCGACCCCGACTGCCCGGGCGACCTCAGACTGGCGCGCGAGATCGCCGGGTTACGGGGGCTGGCCGAGATCCAAAGCTTCAAGGACATGGAGTTTGGTTCGGTGCGACTGCTGGCTTACGGCAGCGATGTGGTGGTGATGAACACCCGCCAGCGGTATGCGCGAGATCAGGACGCCCGGGCCGCCTTCGGTCGCTACCGCTATGTCCACCGCGAGTTCGTCACCTCGGCCTGGCGGGCCACCACGCCGCCGTGATCCCGCCACCCGATCAAGGCCGGCGCCGGACCTGTTAGGGCGCCGAAAGCGCCTCCGCCCGGGCCTCGGCGGCCGCGGCGTCCTCGGCGCGACCGGCGGCGCGGTACAGCATCGCCAGCCGGTGCCAGTCCGGAGCATGGAGGGGGTCGAGGCGGACCACCGCCTCATAACGGGCGATGACGGCCCCGGTATCAAAGGCCGGATCGCCCTTGCCCCGGGCGTCCAGCGCCAGGGTCGCGATCCGGCGGGCCTCGGCCGCGCTCTCGACGTCCTGACGGGCGCGGCGGGCCGTGTCCCGCGCCTGTCTCAGTCCGTCCAGCAGGGCGATGGCCTCCACCCGGTCGCCGGCATTGTAACGGGCCAGGGCCGCCAGCCCTTCCGGCGTCGAGGCGATGTCCTGGACCTCGCGCCGGAAGGCGGCGATCTCCTCGGCATAGACCGGATCGCGCGCGGCCAGATCGGCCACAAGCGCCTCACGCGCGTCCACCAGCTGATCCTGCAGACGGGTGACATCCGCCGCCACCCGGGCCCGCGCCTCGGCCAGGCGCGCCTCCAGCGTCGCGATCTGCTCCCGGCGCTGGGCATCGTCCAGCCGGCCGGGGTCAGCAGATGCCGGGGTGAGGACCGAAACCTGCGCCCGCGCACAGGCCGGCAGTCCGGGCAAGACCAGGGCGAGAGACAAAAACAAACCCGCGATCCGCACGCTCATGATGCTCTCCACTGAAGACCCGTTAGATGAACCACGGGCATTGCCATCAAGACAACCGACGGGTTCCGACAGAGCTCGGCGGTTCCGCGCCGGAACCGCCCGTTCGCGAGCCTACCGGGGGCTGGCTAAAGTCGCTTCCAGCCTTGCGATGAGCGGCCGATCTGCCGCGGTCAGCGCGCCCCTTGTCTCCAGATCACGCAAGATGGTCAGGGCCCGTTTCCAATAGAGACGATCCCCGGTGAGGTTGGCAATCTTCATGCAGGACACGAACACAGCCCGCGCAAGATCCGTAGACGCCGGATCGGCCGCCGACAGTCGCTCCCTCATCTCAAGGCTGCGCAGATATTGCCCAAGCGCCCCATCGCGGTCCCCCAGGTTGCGAAGCACATCGCCGATCCGGTCCAGCGACGCGGTTAGATTCAGCGCGAGCGGGGCAGAAGCCGGATCATCCGCAGACAGGCGCTCATTTATCTCCAGGTTGCGCCGATAGAGCCTGAGCGCCTCGTCGCGGTCTCCCTGGTCCAGGAGCACATCGCCGATAGCTTGCAGCGAGCTGCTTACACTCCTCGCGAGGCCAGCAGACGCCGGGTCGGCCGCAGACAGGCGCTGCAGTATCTCCAGGCTGCGCCGAAAGAACTCCAGCGCCCCGTCGCGATCCCCTTGGCTAACAAGCAAATAGCCAATCAGTCGCAGAGAGTTGCCAACATCCCACGCAAGGTTCGCAGAGGCCGGATCGGCCGCCGACAGTCGCTCCCTGATCTCGAGGCTGCGCCGATAGGACCCAAGCGCCCCGTCGCTGTTCCCTTGGCTCAAAAGCACGTCGCCGATCCTGTTCAGCGAGACGCTCACATCCCGCGCGAGGCCCGCCGACGCCGGATCGGCCGCAAACAGGCGCTCCCTGATCTCGAGGCTGCGCCGATAGAGTTCCAGCGCCCCGTCGCGGTCCCCTTGGCTGACAAGCACGTCGCCGATCTTTTCCAGCGATACACTCAAATTCCACGCATTGTCCGCAGACGCCGGATCGGCCGCCGACAGTCGCTCCCTGATCTCGAGGCTGCGCCGATAGAGCCCCAGCGCCCCGTCGCGGTCCCCTTGGCTCAAAAGCACATCGCCGATCTTGGTCAGCGAGACACTCAAATCCCTCGCCTTGTCCGCAGACGCCGGATCGGCCTCAGACAGCCGCTCCCTGATCTCCAGGCTGCGCCGATAAAGCCCCAATGCTCCATCACGGTCCCCTTGGCTCAGAAGGACATCACCGATCCATTCCAGCGAAACGCTCAAATCCCACGCCTTGTACGCAGACGCCGGATCGGCCGCAGAAAGCCGCTCCCTGATCTCCAAGCTGCGCCGAAAGAGTTCCAGCGCCCCGTCGCGGTCCCCCTGGCTCAAAAGCACGCCGCCGACGCGTTCAAGCGAGCGGCTCACATTCCTCGCGAGGTCTGCAAACGCCGGATCGGCCGCAGAAAGCCGCTCGTCGATCTCAAGGCTGCGCCGATAGAGCCCCAGCGCCCCGTCGCGGTCTCCCTGGCTCAAAAGCACATCGCCGATCTCGCTGAGCCACGCGCTCACATCCCTGGCGCGGTCAGCAGACGCCGGATCGGCAGCAGCAAGGCGCTCAGATATCTCCAGGCTGCGCCGATAAAGCCCCAGCGCCCCGTCGCGGTCCCCCTGGGTTTCAAGCACACCACCGATGAGGTTCAGCAAGAAGCTTACATCCCGCGCGAGGACCGTAGACGCCGGATCGGCCGCAGACAGGCGCTCGGCCATCTCAAGGCTGCGCCGATAAAGCTCCAGAGCCCCGTCACGGTCCCCCTGACTCAAGAGCACATCGCCGATCTTGTTGAGCGACACGTTTACATCGCGCGCGAGGTTCGCAGACGCCGGATCGGCCGCCGACAGTCGCTCTCTGATCTCGAGGCTGCGCCGATAGAGCCCCAGCGCGGTGTCGCGGTCCCCCTGGCTGACACGCACATCGCCCATTCTGAGCAGGGCTGTCCCAAGCTGCGCCTCATCTTTGGCCAGCTGCTGCATCCGCTCCGTCGCAGCGAGCGCGTCACTGCTCCGACCCGCATCCCGATAGAGGAAAAAGAGCTGCAGCCAGTCATCATAGGTGTCCGGATCGAGGCGGACGATCTCTTCATAGAGGGTGATGACCCGGTCGGTCCCGAGCCGGCTTCTGTTGCGGGCATCGAGCGCAAGGGCGGCGAGGGGGCGACGATCAGCGGCCTCGGCCCGGTCCGCCTCGGCCTCAAGGGCCCGGGTCGCATTCTCTACTGCGTCCCGCCGCGCCTGGGCCTTGATCGCGATCAGGCGCGCATAGTCATCCAGTCCCTCGTCGACTTCGCCGCGATTGAATCGCGCTAGCGCCGCCACCCCTTCCGATGTGGAGGCGATGTCGCTGACCTCACGGCGGAACAGGGTAATCGCTTCGGCATAGGCTGTATCCCGGGAGGCCAGGTCCGTTACGAGGCCTTCACGGGCCTCGATCAGCTCGGCCTGCAGACGGGCCACTTCGGCCGCGCCCTGGGCCTCGGCCTCGGTCAGCAGGGTCTGCAGCGCCGCGATCTCCGCCTGCCGGGCTCGATCACGCGCATTCGCCTGCCGCTCGATCGCCTCCAGCGTCGCGCTCGACCCCGCCACCGCCGCGGAGATCTCGACCCGCGCGTTCACCGCCGCCGGTGATTGGGCTAGGGCCAAAGCAGGAGCAAGAATCATCCCGACAGCGACCACAGTGGCCTCGCCCATCAGACGTATCATCGAAACTGCCCCGCTTCATCTGCCACCTCAGTTGGCCTGACGATGGAGCAGAGCGCAACCGGCGGAATCCGTCGGCGGTGAGGCGTACACACGCCTGGCGGTCAGTTCGGCGCGGGCGTCGCGCCAGCCAGCATCGCCTCCACTCGGGCGACGGCCGGTCGGTCCGATGGGGCCAGCGCGCCCCGGGCCTCCAGGTCCCGCAGGATCGTCAGGGCGCGCTCTAGCCAGCGTCGCTCTCCATTGACCTCGCCCAGCTTCAAACAGGCCAGGAAGACGTCGCGCGCCCGGTCGGCGGACGCCGGCTCGGCGGCGGACAGCCGTTCGAAAATCTCAAGAGCGGCCTGATAACGCGCCATGGCCCCGTCCCGGTCCGCCTGGCTCACCAGGACATCGCCGATCTTCGTCTGCGACACGCCGAAATCGCGGGCCCGGTCCGCCGACGCCGGATTGGCCGAAGACAGGCGTTCGTTGATCTCAAGGCCGCGCTGATAGCGCTGCCGGGCACCCTCAAGGTTCCCTTGGCTAAGAAGCACATCGCCGATCTTGTTCGATGAGACACCTACGTCACGGGCGAGGTCTTCGGACGCAGGATCGGCCGCAGACAGGCGCTCGCCGATCTCGAGGCTGCGCTGGTAGCGGGTGAGCGCCTCGCCGCCCTCGCCGTCGGCCAGAAAGACATCGCCGACCCTGAGCAACAGACCGCTGACGTCGCGCGCCCGGTCCGCTGAGGCAGGATCGGCGTCAGACAGGCGCTCGGCGATCCGAAGGCTGAACTCATAGGCGAACAGGGCCCGTTCACGGTCTCCCCTGCTCAAATGCACGTCTCCGACCTTGCTCACGGAGACCCCCAGGTCCCGCGCCCGCTCAGTAGACGCCGGATCGGCTGCCGAGAGGCGCTCGCGGATCTGAAGCGCACGCCCATAGTGTTCCATCGCCCCGTTGCGATCACCCTGGCCGACAAGCAGATCGCCGAGCCTGATCAACGAGACGCTCAAATCGCGCTCCAGATCCGCAGATGCCGGTTCGGTCGGGACCGGTCGTTCGAAGACCTGCAAACCGCGCGTGAACCTGGGCATGTAGAGATCTTCCGGGTCCTCCAGAAGATCCTCTGTGTCCACAAGCAAATCGCCCACCTGGCCCAGCAAGGCACTCAAATCCGCTGCCAGATCCGCGGACACAGGATCGGCCGCAGACAGGCGCTCGACGATCTCAAGGCTGCGCTGATAGCGCACAAGGGCCCCGTCCCGGTCCCCCTGGCTGAGCAGGATGTCGGCCGTAAAGGTCTCGGCCACCGAGCGTTCTCGATCATCCGAGGCCAGGGCCTCGAGCCTTTCTGCCGCGGCCAGAGCCTCCGCATTCCGCCCGGCGGCGCGATACAGCTGAACCAGCAGGTACCAGTCGTTGTACTCGCCCGGGTCGAGCCGGATCACCTCCTCGAAACGGGCGATGACCGCCCCGGTGTCGAAGGCCGGGTCGCTCTTGCCTCTGGCGTCCAGGGCGAGGATAGCGACCCGACGGCGCGCGGCGGCGGCTTCGATATTGGCCCGGGTCTGACGGGCTGAATCCGCGACCTGGATCAGCCGATCCAACACAGCGATCGCCCCGACATGGTCCCCGGCATTGAAGCGGGCCAGGGCGGTCGCCCCCTCCGGCGTTGAGGCGATGTCGGTGACCTCGCGACGGAACACCGCGATCTCCTCGGCATAGGCTCGACTCCGCGAGGCCAGATCCGCCACCAAAGCCTCGCGCGCCGCAATCAACTCGGCCTGGAGCCGGGCCACCTCGGCCTCACCGCGCGCCTCCGCTCTGGCCAGACGGAACTGCAGTACGCTGATCTCATCCTGCTGAGCCCAGATAAGCGCATTCGCCTGTCGCTGAACCGCGTCCAGCGTCGCGCTCGACCCCGCCACCGCCGCGGAGATCTCCACCCGCGCGTTCACCGTCGCCGGCGTCTGGGCCAACGCCGCCGCGGGGGCGAAGCAGGCCACCGCCACAGCCACCGGACAGGCCAGCCCTTGATGCCAACTCATCGAACCGCCCCCACTTGATCCTTCAGCCAGTTAACGCGACCGGCGATCTGGGCACAACAGACGAAAACCTTCGGCTGCACCCGTCTGGAGCCCGACGGGCTTGTCGTAGCGGCGCCGCTTGATCAGCTTCAACCCCGCCTGCATCTCCTGATCGTGCGGGACCACAAGGTCGAGGACCTCACCCTAATCCTAGGCCGCACGCCACAAGGACACGTGCCAGGAGCCGATCGAGGAAACCATCTCGTCGAGATACCAGCGCGGCGAGGGAGCCGGTCAAGAGTGCTTCAAACGCCTCGCGATGAACGGCCCGAACTTGTTCGTCCGGCCCCGGATCATCGCGGAACTGAGGTCGGTCGCCCATTGCGTGAGCAAGTTTTCAAAGTCGCGGAGACCCAGGCTGATCCGGAAGCAGATCCGCACGGCCTGGCGGATAGGGTCTGCCGGAAACCGGCAGTGCTGGAACAACATCAGGTTCACGAAAGCGTCCGTCTGGTATGAGCAGAAACCACCAAAGCCTGGTTCGTTTTCAGGCCGACCGGCACCCGCAAACCAGCCGCTTTAGCCCTGTAGCCCCCGGATTTCGTTGACCCTGTTCACGGAAACGCTCAGGTCCCGGGCGAAGACGGCGGACGACGGACTGGCAAGCGCCAGCCGCCTGCGGATCTCAAGACTCCGTTCGTGGTGCTCCAGCGCGCCCGCGCGATCATTGCGAAGCACAAGCACATCCCCGATCTTGAAGAGGGCCAGACTTACGTCGCTGGCCCAGTCGGTCGAGACCGGATCAGCTGCCAAAAGGCGCTCGAAAATGCCTAGCGCCCGCTCATACGACACCAGAGCCCCTGACAGGTCGCCGTCGACTTGACGCACGTCAGCGACCTTGGTCAGCGACACGGCGACATCACCGGCCAGATCAGTCGAGGTCGGACTCGCTGCAAATAGCCGTTCAGCGATAGCGAGGCTTTGGGCGTAACGAGCACCCGCCCGCCCGGCATCATCCTGCTCAAGGAGGACATCACCCACCTTGCGCAATGAAAGCGCCACATTTCTCGCCAGAGCCGCCGATGCTGGATCAGCCGCCAAAAGCCGCTCGCTGTTTTCCAGACTTCGCTCGTAGTGCACCAGCGCGCCCTGAAAGTCTTCTTGGTCAAGAAGCACATCGCCGAGCCGTTCGAGCGATACACTGACAGCCCGAGCGAGTTCCGTCGAAGCCGGATCGGCTGCAGCGAGGCGATCGAACAGATCCAGACTCCGCTGAAAGCGTAACAGTGCACCCGCATAATCGCCTTGGCTCAGCAGCAGGTCAGCTGAAAGGATCAGAGCCGACGACAGGCCCCAGTCATTACGGGCCAATGTTTCCAGCTGCTGGGCAGCCATGATCGCGTCCGAAATGCGACCAGCGGTTCGGTAAAGCTGAACCAGCTGGAACCAGTCATTGTAATTCCTCCGGTCAAGGCGAGTGACCTCTTCGAACCGAAGGATGACCGCACCGGTATCGAAGGCCGGGTCACCCTTGGCACGGGCGTCCAGTGCGAGGGTGGCAATCTGTCGAGCCTCGGCTGCACTCTGCATGTCGGCGCTGACTTGACGAGCAGCGTCGCGGGCCCGGCGCAGGCGGTCGAGTACAGAGATGGCACCGGCTCGGTCACCTCCGTTGTAGCGCGCGAGAGCGGCCGCTCCCTCCGGATTTGAGGCAATGTCAGTAACCTCGCGCCGGAACCCTTCAATCTCGGCAGCAAAGGCGAGATCGCGCGCCGCCAGGTCCGCCACCAATGCCTCCCGCGCCACGATCAGTTCGGCCTGAACCCGGGCCACCTCGGCCGCACCTCGGGCTTGAGCTTCCGTCAGCTGCGCCTGCAGCGCCGCGATCTCCTCTTGCCGGACCCGGTCGCGCAAGGCCGCCTGCCTTTCGATCGCTTCCAGCGTCACACTCGACTCCGCCACGGCGGCCGAGATCTCGACCCGGGCATTCACCGCAGCCTCGGCCAGCACCATGGACGGCACCAGCATCGACCCCACGGCCACCACTCGAACCCCACCCGTCAGTCGCATCATCGAACCGCCCCTTCTTCAACCTTATGAGCAGATGGCCCAATCGCGAATCCAAATTCAATCGGCGGGAACCGTCCAGGGCAGGCGGGCTGCGATCGTCAGTCCGCTGGGGCGGCAAGATCTTCCGGCTCTATCTCGCCGGCCCTGATCGCGGCCAGAAGTCGGGCCGCACCATAGTCGGTCCGGGCCAGATCAGCCACTTCGGACAGACCGAACAACCGCCACTCCGGAGCGACCTCAGTCAGCAGCCACATGGCATTGGCAAGCCGCTCCTCAGATGTGAGCGGCCCGTTGGTTGGTAAGCTCGATGCGCGAGGTATGGCCTCTTCCGGCGCCCGGGCGACGCTCCATCCGAGCGCGTCACCCGGCAGGACAATGTCGAAATCGCCCTCCTCGGGCGCGTCGATCACGGCAGACGTGAAGGCTGAGGCGTCCCATTCACGCGACTGCGGACCTTGGGCGATCTGGACGGGCGAGGCCGATCCGGACCACAGGATCAGCAGGGGGCGCGCGCCCGCGGGCAAGCGCTGCGGGCCGGCCGGCAGGAAGGCGCTGGCCGTCAGACCGTCTCCGAGGCCCCGGGCCTCGGTGGCCGTGGCGATCGCCATGCGCGGCCGATTGAACATCAGGTCCAGGCTGGCCAGCACCCGGGTGACGCGGCCAGACACCGGCCCGCCAGACCGACCCCGCACAAGGTAGGGACTGTTCGCCCGGGTGATGACGATCGGCCTGTCATTGCCGGCGACATAGACCGTCAAGCGGGTCTGAGCGCCCCGGACCTGAATGCGGTCCCCGTCGTAGAGGCGGACCAACGATCGGGCGGGTGTCGTTCCGCCGGCTGCGCGGAGCACGACGGCCTGGTCCGGCAGATCCATGCCGCGCGCCGTGTCAATCTGGCCGACGGGCCTGTCCTGGGCGTCGGCCGGTCCTGCGCTGGCAGCCAGTGTCAGCGATGCGAAAACAGCGAGGCAGCAGCCGAGTATCTGCCACAGCGAAGGGCCAAAGATCGCCGGATGATGTCTAGACGTCTTCATTGGGCCGCCTCTCTCTCAGTTTCTTGATCAGGGACACGCTACGCATCAATCCCCAGGCAACCAACGCCTCGGCCACATGCGCAAACGTTCGTGCAGCCTCAGCGAACCCTTCCAGTCCCAGCGCCAAAAGAGGAGTCAGCAGGTCGGTGGCCTCGGCGACCTCGGCGTTCCGCTGCAGCGACGAAATTCCGCTGAACAACTCGATCAACGCCGTTAATGTCAGGACGCCGAAGAAGACCAGAACGCAGGCGACCCTGCGCATCCAGCGCGGAGCTACCGTCCAATGGTCTCCGATCCAGAATATGGCGAGCCAGCCGACCAGCATGATCAGGGTTCCGGTGACCACGGCACCAACCTTGACGCTGAACCCTCGCCAGGCGGCGGCCAACTTGTCGGAAATTCCCGCGGTAGCGGAAGGCTCGCTCAGTGGCGAGAACTCCGAAAAGGCACGAATGGCATTGAGCACAATCTCGGGTCCGGTCATCGGGCCGAGGGGGGTGACATGCCAGTCATGCCCCTCGGGAGCGCTGGTCCCCAAGATCACGACCGCGCCCTGCATCAGATCCGGCGGCCATGAAAACTCAGTGCCCTGAAGCAGGGCTGAGGCCGGGACACGGTCATAAAAGCCCAGATATCGATCCCTGTAGACCACCTGCTGATCCTCACCGACTGCAGCAAGGGCGGGCAGGCTGAAGAAAACCCGGTTACGGAGTTGGGCTTGCTCGCCGAACCGGATTGCGGGACTCGACGGTGCCGAGCCGGCTGCCGCGCATGGATCCCCGGCGACCGGGTAGTAGCGGCAAAGGATCGCATCCGCGCTGGAAGGGTCCGCCAGGCCCGAGGCCAGGAAGGGGGCACTGGGCAGCCACCGCGCCTCGAGCCCCGTATCGACGCCCTTGATCCGGGCGAGCAGAGGATAGTGCCGGATGACCCCGTCGGCGGCGAAGGCATCCGTCGCGGTGACAAAGGGAGCGAGGAGAAGCTTTCCCGAACGAAGTCGCCCACCCTCGACGGGTCCAAGCAGGCTCTCGCCTTCTGCCGTCAATTCCAACTGTTCGCTGGAAACACGCGGGCGAACCCCAAGGGACGCTATGACCCACGGCCCGTCCTCTGCCGCCAAGGCTCGGGCCAATCGGTTCCTTTCCTCGACGTCCTCAGGAACCTTGACGTCGATCAACACCACCGCCGCACCGGACCGCCGCGCGGCCTCGGCGAATGCGATGATCAAATCGGGCGGGACCGAACGGCCGGTGCCGCAGGGCTGAGAGGGCGTGGAGAATGCGTCGCAAGCAGGCCGATCCACATCGACGAAAACGTAGTGCGGGATTGCCTTTGTCGTCCGCGGCGAACCGGTGAACGCGGTATAGGCTCGCATGCCGAAGTCGATACCCGCTTGCTCGACAGCCACCAGGGGCGCGACACGAAAAGCCGAACCAAGCGACAAGAAAGCCGAGAGCACGAGGCTGAACAGCAATCCCGCCAGAGCGGCGATGACCGCCTTGACCCACCATCGCTGCGTTCCATCCACGTCGACCAAGACATCCCCCGGTGGCGCGACCTGTTCCAGGCTCGGCCCGCTCCAAGGCAATAGTCCCGTTCGCCGATCATCAGGTCAAGCCGACCGTCTCCGACATCACCGGCGTCGGACATCGCCGGTTGACGGGTGCGGCCCGATCGGACTTTGAATGGCGGGGAAGACGGACAAGGAAGTCTCTATGTCGACGCGTATCGGATTGATCCTCCTGGCCGTGCTTTTCATGGTGGCGGCACCGGCGCATTCCCAGGACGCTGAAGGTCCCGACCTGGAGCGTGTCGCGCGGGCGGTGGACGAAGGCGACGTGGCCGTGTTGCGGGCCGCCTCGCGCGACCTCCCTCTCCTGCAGCAGTTGCGTGATGCAGACCCGGAGGCGTTCATCGCCTTCCAGCTGGCCCTGGCCCAGGCCTACCGGGAGGCCGGCCTCATAGACGACGCGGCCGGAGCCTATCGCCTGGCCCTGCAGGTAATCCGCGAAGTGCGCGGCGCCAACGATCTCTCGCTGGCTGATCCGCTGGTTGACCTGGCCCGGCTTCAGAGCGATCCGGCCGAACGGCTCGACGGGCTGGAACAGGCCTATCTGATCCGCGAAGCCGTCCTGGGGGCCGCCCACCCGACGCTCGTCCCCTATCGAAGCGAGCTCGATGCGGTGCGTCTGGAAGCCAATCGGGACCTGGCGGCGCGGGGACTGGACGGGACGCCGGAGCCGCCCCCGGCACCGACCGAGGCGCCCGTTGTCGCCGAGGCCGACCGCAATTTTCGGCTGATCGATGTATTCTGGGCCACCCACCGGGCAGCGACCGGCCGCGCCGCGCCGGCCGAGGCCTTCGGTGGCCAGGCTGGTCCGCTCACGTTCGGAGTATCGGAGGTCAGCGTGCCCCGGGACCGGGCCGTGGGGTCCCTGCCCCTGCCCTTCTCATTCCTGACGCTCGAGTTTCGGCCTGACCCCGACCGGCACATGATCCTGAACAGCGTCACGCCGTTCAGCGACCGGGAAACCTTCATGGCGACCGTCGCGGGCCGGGTCGAATCCTCGACCCGCAAGGAGGTGTTCGTCTTCATCCACGGCTATAACACCACCTTCGAATGGGCGGCGCTGCGCACGGCCCAGCTGGCGGTGGACATGAACCTGGACGGTGCGCCCGTCCTCTACTCCTGGCCGTCCCGCGCCTCACTGCTGGCCTATACGGCGGACACACGGACGGTCGCGGACCCGGCCCTGCTGGATGATGTGGCCGGATTCCTGACCGAGCTCGCCCAGCGCTCGGGTGCCGAACGGATCCATCTCGTGGCCCACTCCATGGGCACACGCGTCCTCTTGCGGTCGCTGGACCGGATCGCCACCGCCTCCCGCGGCCAACCGTCCATGTTCGACGAGGTCATTCTCGCCGCCGCCGATGTGGGGGTCGAGGAGTTTGAGACCACCTTGCCGCGCGTACTACCAACGGCAGGGCGGTTCACCCTCTACGCCTCGCGCCGCGACCGCGCGCTGCAGTTCTCGGCATTGGTCAACCGCATGCGGCGCATCGGCGACGCCCGCCAGGTCGTGATCCAGCCCGGGCTTGAGACCGTCGACACCACCGACGCCTCGTCCGGCCTGCTGGGGCATGAGGACTTCGCCGGCAGCGCCCTGGCCGATTTCCAGGGCGTGGTCTGGCTGTCACTGGCCCCCGACCGCCGCTGCGTGCTCCAGACGGCCGGGACGGAGACCGCCCGCTACTGGACCTTCGGGGCCGGCTGCCCCGAGGCCGAGTTCGTCACCGCCGCCGAGAGGGTCCGGACCAGCGGCTCCTACCCGCTGGCCCTGTCGTCGCTGGAATCCGAACTGCCGGCGGCCCCCCCGGAGCGCCGCTCCCTGCTGGAACGCGCACGGGACCGGCTGCGGGGGATGGTTTCGGTGCTGCCTTAGGTTTCGCTCGGAGCCTCAGACGCGGATCAAGGGGAGGTCCCGGCGTCCATCTCGGCCAGTGTCCTTTCGATCTGCGCGATGAACGGCCGTTCCGCCTCGGCCAGCACGCCTCTGGCCTCCAGATCCTTAAAGATGGCGAGGGCCCGTTCCCAATACTGGCGCTCACCGGTGACCCGGGCCATCAGTCCGTTGAGCGCAAGCACATCCCGCGCGAGATCCACAGACGCTGGATCGGCCGCAGACAGGCGCTCGGCGATCTCAAGGCTTCGCCGAATGAGGCGTAGCGCCAAGTCGCGGTCACCTTGGCTTTCAAGCAGAAAACCGATCTTGCTCAGCGAGACGCTCACATTCTGCGCGAGATCCGCAGACGCCGGATCGGCCGCGGACAGGTGCTCGGAGATCTCAAGACTGCGGCGGTAGTTCCGAAGCGCCCCGTCGCGGTCCCCCTGGCTGTCAAGCACATCGCCAATCTTGTTCAGCGAGGCACTCACATCCCGCGCGAGGCCCGCAGACGCCGGATCGGCCGCAGACAGGCGCTCGGCGATCTCGAGGCTGCGCCGATAGAGCGCCAGCGCCCCGTCGCGGTCCCCTTGGCTCTCAAGCACGTCGCCGATCCGGTCCAGCGAGTAACTTACCGCCAGCGCCTCCTCCGCAGACGCCGGGTCGGCCGCGGACAGGCGCTCGGAGATCTCAAGTATCCGCCGATAGAGCCCCAGCGCCCCGTCCCGGTCACCTTGGCTCAAAAGCACATCGCCAATTCTGATCAGCGAGAAGAACACCTCCCGTGCCTTGTCCGCAGACGCCGGGTCGGCCGCAGACAGGCGCTCTGAAATCTCAAGCATTCGCCGATAGAGCCCCAGCGCCCCGTCCCGGTCACCTTGGCTCAAAAGCACACGGCCGATCCGGTCCAGCGAGAAGAACACCTCCCGTGCCTTGTCCGCAGACGTAGGATCGGCCGCTGCCAGGCGTTCGACGATCTCGAGGCTGCGCCGATAGAGCGACAACGCCCCGTCGCGGTCCCCCTGGCTCAGAAGCACATCGCCGATCTTCATGAGCGAGACGCTCACAGTCTGGGCGAGGTCCGCAGACGCCGTATCGGCCGCATAGAAACGCTCCAATGTCTCAAGACTGCGGCGATAGTTCCCCAGCGCCCCGTCGCGGTCCCCCTGGCTCAGAAGCACATCGCCGATCTTGATGAGCGAGACGCTCACAGTCTGGGCGAGGTCCATTGACGCTGGATCGGCCGCATACAGCCGCTCCATGATCTCCTGGCTGCGCCGATAGAGCCCCAGTGCCCCGTCCCGGTCCCCCTGCCTCAAAAGCACATCGCCGATTTTGATCAGCGAGATGCTCACATCCGTCGCGAGGGGCACAGAGGCCGGATCGGCCGCAGACAGGCGCTCGAAGATCTCCAGGCCGCGACGATAGTGCCCCAGCGCACCGTCGCGGTCCCCCTGGCTGAGCAGTAGATCGGCCTTGTAAACGAGGGCGATGGATCGGTCACGGTCGTTGGTGGCCAGGGCCTCCATCCGCTCTGCGGCGGCCAGGGCGTTTTCACGGCGACCGGCGGCGGAATAGAGCTGAGCCAGTTCGTCCCAGTCCTTGGATTCGCCCGGATCGAGGCTGACGACCTCTTCATAGCGGGCGATGACCGCCCCGGTGTCGAAGGCCGGATCACTCTTGCCTCGCGCATCCAGCGCCAGGGTGGCGACCTGACGGCGTTCGGCGGCACCTTCGATAGCGGCCCGGGTCTGGCGGGCCGCGTCCCGGGCCTGGATCAGACGGTCCAGCACGGCGATCGCGCCGACCCGGTCCCCGGCGTTGTAGCGGGCGAGCGCCGCCGCCCCCTCAGGCGTCGAGGCGATCGCCGTCACCTCGCGGCGGAACACCGCGATCTCCTCGGCATAGGCCCGGTCGCGCGCCGCCAGATCCGCCACCAGCGCATCGCGGGCCGCAATCAGTTCGGCCTGAACCCGGGCCAACTCGGCCGCGCCGCGCGCCTCGGCCTCCGTCAGCCGGGTCTGGAGCGCCGCGATCTCCGCCTGCCGGGCCCGGTCACGCGCATTCGCCTGCCGCTCGATCGCCTCCAGCGTCGCGCTCGCCCCCGCCACCGCTGCCGAGATCTCGACCCGGGCGTTCACCAGAGCCGGTGTCTGGGCCTGAGCCGCCACGGGGGCCAGCATCACCCCCAAGGCCACCACCGTGGCCCCGCCCATCAACCGCATCATCGAACCGCCCCCGCTCCGTCTGCCAGGCAGTTAACGTGACTGGCAAGCCGGGCACAACCGCCGGAAACCGTCGGTGGACCGCCGGCGCGGAAAAAACGATGCTGCGGCCGACTACGGTTGAGCCTTGATCCAGCCACGAGCCTTGGCGGGCACGATCCAAAACCAGATCGTCAGG
>VYLK01000401.1_pt1 | contig 15761 bp, 19 predicted proteins | sample 5114321 | NCBI WGS metagenome assembly VYLK01 (sample SAMN12291792, study PRJNA351875) | freshwater metagenome | isolation source: freshwater lake | place: USA: Michigan, MSU2 Lake | collected 2011-08-16
GCGGGAACGCTGCGGCCTCGGCCCAGCAGCCGGCCCAACCAGGGGCGCAGGCTCATTCGGGCGCGGCCAGCACCAGGCTCTGCGTGCGCGTGCGGCCGTCGCGCCAGACGGTCAGCGCCACGGTTTCGCCGGGCTGGCGGCGTTCCAGCAGGCTGAGCATGTCGTCGAGGTCTTTCACGGGCTCGTCATTGATGGCGGTGATGACGTCGCCGCCCACCACCTCGCCGCGGTTGCCGCGCCGGAAGGGCTGCAGCCCGGCCTTGGCCGCCGGCGAGCCGTTGCCCACCTGCACGACCATGACGCCCTGCGGCAGCTTCAGCGCGCGCTGCAGGTTGGGGGCGCCGGCCGAGACGCCGATGGCCGGCCGGACGAAGCGCCCGTCGCGGATCAGCCGCGGCACGATGCGGTTCACCTCGTCGGCCGGGATGGCGAAGCCGATGCCGGCACTGGCGCCGCTGGGGCTGGCGATCTGCGTGTTCACGCCGATCAGCCGCCCGGCTGAATCGAGCAGCGGGCCGCCCGAGTTGCCGGGGTTGATGGCCGCGTCGGTCTGGATCACGCCGCGGATGCTGCGGTTGTTGAAGCTCTCGATCTCGCGGTTCAGTGCGCTGATGACGCCGATGGTCAGCGTCTGGTCCAGGCCGAAGGGGTTGCCGATGGCGTAGACGCGCTGGCCCACCAGCAGTTCGCGGCTGCTGCCCATGGCGATGGGGGGCAGTTTCGCCTTGGGCGCGTCGATGCGCAGCACGGCGAGGTCGCGGTCGGGAAATTGGCCCACCAGCCTGGCGTCGTAGCTGGTCTGGTCGGCCAGCGTCACGCGGGCCGCGTTCGCGCCCTGGATGACGTGGAAGTTGGTGACGATGTGGCCCTCGCCGTCCCACACGAAGCCGGTGCCGGTGCCGCGCGGCACTTCCTGCACGTTCATGCTGAAGATGTCGCGCTGCACGCCCAGGCTGGTGATGTGCACCACGCTGGGCGATGTCTTCTTGAAGATGTCGATGTTGACCAGCTCGTCGGCGGCCAGCGGGCCGCGCGGGGCGACGGCGCGCGGCGCCGCATCGGCCTTGCTCTGCACCAGGGAGGGCACGGCGAGGAAGGCGGCCGCCGCGCCCGCCAGGGCGGCAGCGGCGATGGCCAGAGGGCGGCTCTTCAGGAAAGCGGGCAGGGTCATGGTGCAGGCGGCACGGCGCAGGCAGCGGGCGGGGCCCGGATGCTGTCAGATGGGGTTGGCCCACCGCGCTGCAAGGGGTGCCGGCGCCTGCGGGGCCCGGGTTCAGCGGCTGGCGGGCAGGTCGAACACCAGGCAGGTGGTGGTGGCGTGGGCGTAGACCTTGCCGCTGGCGTCGACGATGCGCCCTTCGGCGGTGGCGAGCTGGCGGCCGCAGTGGATCACCTGGCCGATGGCGCGCAGCGGCTCGCCGTTCGGCGTGGCGCCGCGCACCAGGTTCACGCTGAGCTCGGCCGTGGTGTAGGCGCGGCCCGCCGGCATGAGGGTGTGCACGGCACAGCCCACGGCGCTGTCCAGCAGCGTGGCGTACCAGCCGCCGTGCACGGTGCCCATGGGGTTGAGGTGGTCGGTCAGCGGGGTGCCCTGGAAGACCGCGCGGCCCGGCGCGATGTCGACGATGACGAAATTCATGGTGCGGCCGATGTGCGCATAGGGCAGTTCGCCCTGCAGCGCCGCCTGCATCTGCTGCAGGCCCGTGAGGCCCGCCACCTGCTCGCGGGTGGCGACTCCCGGGCCGGGGCCCGCGGCCAGGCGGGCGCGCACCTCGGCTTCGTGTTCGCGCCAGGCGGCGGCGCTGTCCAGAGGGGAGTGGTAGCTCATGATCGAAGATCAACAGTTGCAGATGCAATCATTGTAGATACAATTAAATCACCATGCCCAGTCCCCACCGAGACCGCCACGCCACCACGCCCGCGCCTGCCGAAGCCGGCGCGCCGGCGCCCCGCGGCTGCACGAACCTGAAGCTGCGCCGGCTGAGCCGCGCCGTTTCGCGCTGGTACGACGAGGATGTGCGCAGCCTCGGGCTCAAGGGCTCGCAGTACGCCTTGCTCTCGCACGTGGTGAAGCTCGGGCCCCTGCAGCCTGGTGCGCTCGCGCGGGCCCTGGGCCTGGACGCTTCCACGCTCACGCGCAACCTGCGCCCGCTCATCGAAGCCGGCTGGGTGTCGCTGAACGCCGGGGCCGATGCACGCAGCCGCCTGGTGGTGGCCACACCGGCCGGTGCGGCACTGCGTGAGCAGGCGCAGCGCCGCTGGCGGCAATCGCAGGATCGCATCAACCAGGCCCTGGGCCCGGCGCGCGTGGTGGCGCTGCATGCCTTGCTCGACGAATGCACGGCGCTGCTGCTGGCGGCCGACGAAGAGGTCCTCGATGAACGCTGAGCGCCGCTGGCAACCCGCCCTGGCCCTGGTGCTGCTGGCCGCGGCCGGCACTTTCGCGCTGACCATGGGCACGCGCCAGACCATGGGCCTCTTCCTGGGCAACCTGAACACCGCCACCGGGCTGGGCATCGCCAGCATCAGCCTGGCCTTCGCATTCGGCCAGCTGTGGTGGGGCCTGACGCAGCCGTTTGCCGGCGCGCTGGCTGACCGCCACGGAGCCGCGCCGGTGCTCGTGGTGGGTTGCTGCCTGGTGGCGCTGGGCACCTTCCTCACGCCGCTGATGAGCACCACTGCGGGTCTGATCTTCGCCATCGGCGTGCTCAGCGCTGGCGGTGCCGGCATGGCCGGGCCCTCGGTGCTGATGGCGGCCACCACGCGCTTGGTGCCGGCGGAGAAGCGCGGCCTCGCCACCGGGGTGGTGAACGCCGGCGGCTCCTTCGGCCAGTTCGCGCTGGCGCCGGTGGCGGCGCTGCTCATCACCGGGGTGGGTTGGATGTCCGCCATGCAGGTGATGGGGCTGCTGGTGCTGTTGGCGTTGCCGGCCGCGTGGGTGTTGCGCGGCACCGCGGCGCCGGCGGGCTCGGCCCCCGTGGCGCCGCCGCTGCCGGTGAAGCAGGCCTTGCGGCAGGCGCTGGCCCTGCCGGGCTTCCGGCTGCTGGCTGCGGGATTCTTCGTCTGCGGCTTCCATGTCGCCTTTCTCGCCACGCACCTGCCGGGGCTGGTGGCGCAGTGCGGGCTGTCGACGCAGGTGGCGGCCTGGTCGCTGGCGCTGCTGGGGCTGTTCAACATCGTCGGCAGCCTGGCCATGGGCTGGGCCGTGGGACGCTGGCGCATGAAGTCGCTGCTGGCGTTGGTTTACACGGTGCGCGGCGTGGCGGTGTTGCTCTTCCTGCTGGCGCCCAAGACGGCGCTGGTGATGCTGGTGTTCTCGGCGGTGATGGGTGTTACCTTCCTCAGCACCGTGCCGCCCACGGCCGGCTTGGTGGCCAAGTTCTTCGGGCCGGCCAACATGGCCATGCTCTTCGGCGTGGTGATGCTCACGCACCAGATCGGCGGCTTTCTCGGTGCTTGGCTCGGCGGGCAGGTGTTCGCCGCCACGCAGGCCTACGATCTGGTGCTGTGGGCCGATGCCGCACTGGCTTTCGCCGCAGCCTTGATCCACCTGCCGATTCGCGAAGCGGCCCCCAGGCCGCCGGTGCTTCAGGCCACCACGTAGGCGGCGGCGCCGGTGGCGATGAGGCTGCCCTCGTCGTTGACCAGGCGCATCTGCGTGCTGCCGATGCGGCCGCCCAGGCGCGTGACTTCGGCTGTGGCCACGAAGTGCTGTCCCAGGCCCTGGCGCAGGAAATCGACGCGCAGGTCGATGGTGCCCATCTTCGAGAAGCGCTGCATCACCTGCAGCATGTTGTCGTGCGGGTGGCGCTCGGCGATGCCCACCATCAGCGCCAGGCCGCCCATCGCGTCGAGCATGGCCGATATCACGCCGCCGTGCAGGCGGCCGTAGCTGTAATGGCCCACCAGCTCCGGCCGCATCTCGATGCGCGCGCGCACGTCGCCGGGCCGCACGCCTTGCACCTTCAGGCCGAGCACGGCGTTGAAGGCGATCTTGTGTTCGAAGAGCTCCACCAGCGCGGCGTCGAGCCGGGCCTGTTCTTCGGGGCTGCGCAGCGGCAAGGCAGAGGGGGTGGGCGTGCTCACCGCCTCATTGTGCAGTTGACCCGGGCCCGTGCGCACGCCAGCAGCGGCGACAAGTCTCGTTTTGGACTATGATGGTCTCAATGTCTTGAACAGGATGCGCCATGAGTGCCGTGCTTGTCCCCCATGCCGCGCCGGCGCCCAGCGCCGCGCAGATGTCCGCCGCCGGCCTGCGGGCCTTCGTGCGCATTGCCGAAGCCTGGGGCTTGAGCGTGGACGAACAACTCGTGCTGCTGGGCCAGCCGCCGCGCTCCACCTTCTTCACGTGGCGCAAGCAGCCCGAGAAGGCGGCGCTCCCGCGCGACACGCTCGAGCGCCTGAGCAACCTGCTGGGCATCTACAAGAGCCTGCAGATCCTGCTGCCCGAGGCCGCCGCGGCCGACGCCTGGGTGCGCCAGCCCAACAGCGCGGCACCTTTCGGCGGGGGCAGCGCACTGCAGCGCATGCTGGCCGGCAATGTCAGCGACCTGAACGTCGTGCGCCGCTATCTTGACGGCGTGCGCGGCGGAGGCTGGTCTTGATGGTGGCCCTGGCCGCCGACGCGCCCGCGCTGCGGCGCATCCAGTGGACGCAGGCCTGCCGCATCGTGCCCACGCGCTACCCGGCCGTCACGCTCTTCGACCGCGTGGCCGATGCCGCCGACTTCGACGCGCTCTACGCCCTGGAAGCGCTGACCAACGAACGCAGCCGCGACGAACTCGGCCACATCGCGCTGGTGCCGCCCGATCAGCGGCTCTACGGCCCCGGTAGCGGGCCCATCATGGCCGCGTTCACGCACGTCAACACGCAGGGCAGCCGCTTCTCTGCAGGGCATTGGGGCGTGTTCTACGCCGCGCGCGAACGTGCCACCGCGGTGGCCGAAACGCGCTACCACCACGCGCGCTTCCTCAGCGCCACGCAGCAGGGGCCGATGCACCTGCCCATGCGCCTGTACCACGTGGCGCTCGACGCCCGCCTGCACGACCTGCGCCCCGCCGGCGCCGTGCCGGACGCTGTGTACGACCCCAGCGACTACAGCGCCGCGCAGGCCCTGGGCGCGCGCCTGCGCTCGGCCGGTTCGCTGGGCGTGGCTTACCGCAGCGTGCGCCACCCACGCGGGCAATGTGCTGGCCTCTTCAGCTCGCGCGGCGCGCGTGCCTGCCTGCATGCGGCCTACCTGCTGTACGCCTGGAACGGCAGTGCGTTCACCGATGTCTACGAGAAGACCGAGTGAAGCTGCATCCACCTGCCGGGCCTGAACGTTTCGACCGCCTCGACGCGCTGCGCGGCGTGGCCATCGTGTGGATGGCCGTCTTCCACTTCTGCTTCGATCTCAACCACTTCGGCCTGTGGGAGCCGAGGCAGTTCTTCACCCGCGACCCCTTCTGGACCACGCAGCGCACCGCCATCGTCAGCCTTTTCCTGCTGTGCGCGGGCCTGGGCCAGGCGGTGGCGCTGCACGGCGCGCCGCGCGGCTGGCAGTTCGGCGCGCTCTTTGGCGCACGTTTCTGGCGCCGCTGGGGCCAGGTGGCCGGCTGTGCGCTGCTAGTGAGTGCAGGCTCGGCGCTGATGTTCCCGAACAGCTGGATCAGCTTCGGCGTGCTGCACGGGGTGGCCGTGATGCTCTTGCTGCTGCGGCTGCTGGCACCGCTGTCGGCCGTGTCGCCAGCAGTGCTGTGGGGGCTGGGCGCGCTGGCGCTGGCCTTGCCGCACCTGGTGCAGCACCCCTTCTTCGAGACACGCTGGACGAACTGGGTGGGCCTGGTCACGCGCAAGCCCTTCACCGAAGACTACGTGCCTGTGCTGCCCTGGCTGGGCGTGATGCTCTGGGGCCTGGCCGCCGGCCAGTGGCTGATGCAGCACCGGCGCGGCCTGCTGGCCGGTACCGTGCCCGCTTGGCTGCGCCCGCTGGCCGTGCTGGGGCGCTGGTCGCTGAGCTTCTACATGCTGCACCAGCCGGTGTTCATCGGCGCGCTGAGCGCCTGGGTCGCGCTGCGGGGCCAGGGCTAACATCGGCGTCGCCCGGCCGGGCACCCTCACTTTCTCCAAGGCCCCCCGTGAGCAGCAAAGTTCTCTTCGGTTTCCACGCCGTCACCGTGCGGCTGAAGACCGCGCCGCAGTCCATCACCGAGATCCACGTCGACGCCAGCCGGCGCGACGGCCGCATGCGGCAGTTCGTGGAGCGCGCGCGAGACGCCGGCATGAAGCTGGTGGAGAGCGACGACGCCGCGCTCACCGCGCTGGCCGGCGGCACGCGCCACCAGGGCGTGGTGGCGCGCGTGAACGCGCTGCCAGCGCGCCATTCGCTGGATGAAGTGCTGGAAGAGGTGGAAGGCCCGCCTCTCGTGCTGGTGCTGGATGGCGTGACCGACCCGCACAACCTCGGCGCCTGCCTGCGCGTGGCCGATGGTGCCGGCGCGCACGCCGTGGTGGCACCCAAAGACCACGCCGTGGGCCTGAACGCCACGGTCGCCAAGGTGGCCAGCGGCGCCGCCGAGACCGTGCCCTACCTGATGGTGACCAACCTGGCGCGCACGCTGAACGAGCTGAAGGAGCGCGACATCCGCGTCATCGGCACCAGCGACGACGCCGAGCAGACGCTGTACGACCTGGACCTCACCGGCCCCGTGGCCCTGGTGCTGGGCGCCGAGGGCGACGGCATGCGCCAGCTCACACGCAAGACCTGCGACGAGCTCGTGCGCATTCCCATGGCGGGCGCGGTGGAGAGCCTGAACGTCAGCGTGGCGGCGGGCGTGTGCCTGTACGAGGCGCTGCGCCAGCGCAGCCGGCCGCGCGGCTGAGCTTCAGCGTGCCAGGGCCGCCGCCAGCGCATCCAGGTAGCGCTGGTGCTGGTGGATGTCGCCATGGCCGGCCTCGGGCACCAGCAGCAACTCAGCCCTCGGCTGCACGGCCAGCAGGCGCTGCGCGTGCTCGGGCGGGATCAGCGTGTCGCGCCCGCCGTGCGCCATCCACACGCGGCCTTGCACGCGCGGCAGCGCGAGGTCGGTGCGCAGCGGGTAGCGCAGCGCCGCGCTGGGCACCCAGGGGTACTTCTCGGCCGCCAGCGCGGCCATGCTGAAGTAGGGCGAGACCAGCACCGTCAGATCGGGTTGCAGCTCGGCCGCCAGTTGTGCGGCGAGGCCCGTGCCCAGTGAGCGGCCGTAGAACACGCGCTGGCGGCCGGCGTACATCGGGGCGATCTGCGCCCAGGCGGCGCGCACGTCGGCCATCAGCTGCGCTTCGCTCTCGATGCGGCCCGTGCTCTTGCCGAAGCCGCGGTAGTCCAGCATGAAGAGATCGAGGTTCTGCGCGCGGTAGAAGCCGGTGTTGACGAACCAGGTGTCCAGGTTACCGGCGTTGCCGTGCAGGAAGAAGACCACGCCGCGCGGCTGCGGCAGGCGCAGGTGCAGCGCGTGCAGGCGGGCGCCGGGCACGTCGACCCACACCTCGTGGGCGTCGGCTGGTTTCTCGAAGCGGTGCTCGGCCGGCAGCGGGCGGGGGTGGAAGAGCAGGGCCTCCTGGCGCCACCACAGCAGCGCCACCAGCAGGGCCCAGAGCCCTGACACGGCCGCTGCGGCCAGCGCTGCACTGCGCCCCCAGCGCCGCGCGGCCGACGGGCTGGTGGTGGTGCTCACACCCACCCCAGGGCGCCGCACAGCGCACCCACGCCGATGGGCCACAGCGGGCTGCGTTTCGTGCCCAGCATCCAGGCCACCGTGGCGGCCAGCAGCAGGCCGGTGGGCAGGCTGAAGCCCACCGGCTGCAGCAGCACCGCGGCCGTGGCCAGCAGCAGGCCCAGCGTCAGTGGCGCCATGCCGGTGGTGAAGGCCTGCAGCGCCAGCGATTGCGCGTGCCGCGCCGACCAGCGTGTGGCCGACAGCGCCAGCACCGTGCTGGGCAGCAGCGTGCCCGTCAGGGTGGCCAGCACGCCGGCCAGGCCGGCCACCTGGAAACCCAGCACCGCCACGAAAAGCACGTTGGGCCCGGGCGCAGCCTGCGCCAGCGCAACGCCGGCGGTGAACTGCGTGTCATTCAGCCAGCCCTGCTCGTGCACCAGGTAGCGCTGCATGTCGGGCGCCGTGGTCAGCGCGCCGCCCACGGCCAGCAAGGAGAGCATGAGGAAGTGCGTGAAGAGCGCCAGCAGCTCCCAGCCCGACAGCGGCGCCACCCCCACCAGCCAGCCCTGCAGCAGCGCGGGCAGGCCGTTCATGGTTGCCCCTGCTTGCCGGCACGCCGCGCCAGCTGGTAGGCCCGGCCCACAGCCAGCCCGCCCAGGCCCAGCACCACCGCCACCAGCGGCCAGCGCAACCCCGCGATGGCGCCCACCGTGGCCAGCACCAAGGCCCCGCACAGCGGCAGGCCCAGGGCGTTACCGCGCAAGGTCTTGGCCAGGCGCCACACCGTGGCGAGGATCAGCCCCGCCGCCACGACGCCCATGCCACGCAGCGCGCCCTGCAGGGCCGCCCAATGCGCCGCCTGCTGCGCCAGCACGGCCAGCACCAGCACCACTGCCAGCGGCGCCGCCAGGATGCCGGCCAGCGCCGCAGCGGCACCGCGAGCGCCGAAGTGGCGGTCGCCGATCATCAACGCCAGGTTCACGATGTTCGGCCCGGGCAGCACCTGGGCCAGGCTCAGCAGCGCCATGAAGTCTTCGCGGCTGAGCCAGCGCAGCCGCTCCACCAGTTCACGCTGCGCCACCGGCAGCACGCCGCCGAAGCCTTGCAGCGCCAGGCGCGTGCAGGCCCAGAACAGCGCGCGCGGCGAGGCCGGCGCGTTCAGCGCGGCAGGCGGGGCCTCAGACATGCCCGCCCTGCGCCCGCAGCCGCCGCGCCACCCACACACTCAGCAGCAAGGCCACCACCAGCCAGGCCAGCCCGGCCCCCGGCAGCGGGCCGAAGCCCTGGGTGGCCAGCAGCGCGCCGCCGCCGGCCGCACCGATGGCCTGCCCGCCATAGATGGCCGAAGTGTTCAGCGCCAGCGTGGCCGGCGCGTAGGCCGCCGAGGCCTGCGACAGCCGCGCCTGCTGCGCCGAGTTGCACGAGAAGCAGCCCAGCGCCCAGGGCACCAGCACCGCACCCATGCCGAGCACGCCGCCGAAGAGCCCGCCCAGCAGCAACGCGCCACCGGCCGGCCCCGTGAGCGGCCAGGCCGCCAGCGACACCAGCATCAGCACCAGCGCGATGTGCACGCAGCGCGCCGCGCCCAGGCGGTCGATCCAGCGGCTGAGCAGCACGTTGCCCAGCAGCCCGAAGGCGCCGAACCAGAAGAACAGCAGGCTCACCTGCGTGGCGTTGGCGCCCAGCACCTGGCGGTAGTAGGGCGCGAAGTAGCTGAACAGCGTGAACTGCCCGGCTGCGCTCAGCAGCGTGACGCCCACCATGCCCATCAGCAGCGGGTGCGTGAGCACGCGGCCCCAGCTGGCCCAGTTCAACGTCGGCGGCTTCACGCCTTCGGGCACGGTGCGCCACACGCCCCAGGCCGCGGCGGTGGAGAGCAAGGCCACCATCGCGAAAGCCCAGCGCCAGCCCGCGGCCTCGCCGATGAAGCTGTGCATGGGCATGCCCAGCACCGAGCTCAGACTCCAGCCGAGAAACACCGTGGTGATGGCGCGCCCGCGCTGCTCGGGCGGGGCCAGCACGTTGATGGCGGCGGCGGCTTGCGGTGTGAACACGGCCGCACCCAGCACGGCCAGTGCGCGCACCGGCAGCAGCGCAGCGTAGTGCGGCATCAGCGCCGAGAGGGCATGGCCCGCGGCGAACCACAGCAGCGCGGCGGTGAGCAGCCAGCGGCGGTCGAAACGCGCCAGCACCGCCACCAGCAGCGGGGCGCCCAGGCCCATGGCCACCGCACCGGCGGTGATGAGCTGCCCGGCCACCGCAGCCGAGACCTGCAGCGAGGCCGAGAGGTCGTTCAGCGAGCCGGCCACCACCATCACGCCGCAGCCGATGGCGAAGTTGCCGGCCATGAGGGCGCGGCTGGCCGAGACCCAGGGCGCTGTCACCGGAGCGCAGCACCCTCGAGGCGAACCTTCAACGGAGCACCTTCAACGCTTCCGGGTTCACCAGGTTGGTGGGCTCGTTGTTGATGAAGTTGATGACGTTCCGGAAGGCCGCGCCGAAGTAGGTTTCGTAGCTGTCCTGCTCCACGTAGCCCAGGTGCGGCGTGCAGACGGCGTTTTCCAGGCGCAGCAGCGGGTGGCCTTGCAGGATGGGTTCGCTCTCGAACACGTCCACCGCGGCCATGCCGGGGCGGCCGCGGTTCAGGGCCGCCACCAGCGCGTTCTCTTCGATGAGCTCGGCGCGCGAGGTGTTCACGATCAGCGCGGTGGGCTTCATGCGGCTGAGCGCGTCCAGCCGCACGATGCCGCGCGTGGCGTCGCTCAGGCGCAGGTGCAGGCTGAGCACGTCGCAGGTCTCGAAGAAGGCCTCGCAGCTCTCGGCGGCGGTGTGGCCATCGGCCACGGCGCGGGCGCGCGAGTTCTCGCTGCCCCACACCTGCACCTGCATGCCGAAGGCCTTGCCGTAGCCGGCCACCATCTGGCCGATCTTGCCGTAGCCCCAGATGCCCAGCGTCTTGCCGCGCAGCACCATGCCGATGGCGAAGTTCGGCGGCATCGAGGCCGCCTTCAGCCCGCTTTGCTGCCAGGCCCCGTGCTTGAGGTTACCGATGTATTGCGGCAGCCGCCGCATGCTGGCCATGATGAGCGCCCAGGTCAGCTCGGCCGGCGCCACCGGCGAGCCCACACCCTCGGCCACCGCGATGCCCATGCGCGTGCAGGTGGGCACGTCGATGTGGCTGCCCACGCGCCCGGTCTGCGAGATCAGCTTCAGGCGCGGCAGCTTCTCCAGAAGCGCCTTGGGGAAGTGCGTTCGCTCGCGGATCAGCACCAGCACGTCGGCATCACGCAGCCGCACGCTGAGCTGGCCGATGCCCTTGACTGTGTTGGTGAAGACCTTGGCGTTCAGCGGTTCCAGGAGCTTGGCGCAGTCGAGCTTGCGCACGGCGTCCTGGTAGTCGTCGAGGATGATGATGTTCATGGCAGCGATGCCGTCGATTCTGCCCGTTTCAGGCGCTGTGCCTGCAGCCTGTGCGCGGCGGGGCTAGCATGCCTGGCACCCTTGCAGCTAGAACCCGGAGACACCCTCATGAGCATCACCATGCATTCGGCCAGCGCGCCGATCTTCCTGCGCACCTTCTCGGCCATGCTGGTATGGCTGGACAAGGCGCAGGCCCACGCCGAAGCGCGCAAGTTCGACCCCAACAACTACCTCACGCTGCGCCTGGCGCCCGACATGCTGCCCTTCACGCGGCAGATCCAGATCGCCACCGACGGTGTGAAGGGCTGCATGGCGCGCCTGGCCGGGCAAGAAGTGCCGAAGTGGGACGATACCGAAGCCACGCTCGACGACCTGCGCGCGCGCATCCGCAAGGCCATGGCCTATGTGGAGAGCTTCAACGCCACGCAGATCGACGGCACCGAAGACAAGGAGATCGTGCTGCCCATGCGCAGTGGCGACCCGCTGCGCTTCACGGGCGAGGGCTACCTCAAGCACTTCGTGCTGCCCAACCTGTACTTCCACGCCAGCATGACCTACGCGCTCTTGCGCCAGGCCGGCGTGGACATCGGCAAGCGAGACTTCCTCGGCTGAGCCCGCGCTCAGCGCGCCGGGTGCTTCGCTGAAGCCACCGGCGGCTTGCGCGGGCCGGCGGCGGCCGTGCCGGAACGCTTGGCCACGTTCTTGGCAGCGGTCTTGGTGGTGGCCTTGCTCGATTTGGCCGCGGGCGCGGCCTTCGCGGCGCGCGTCGGCTTGCGCGGGCCCTTGGCGGCGACCGCCACCGCCGGCTTCTTGTTGCCGCTGGCCACGGCGCGGCGTGTGGGCGCGGCGCGCACTTCCACGGTGATGGTCTGCCCGGCCTTGAAGCGCGCCTGGCTGCTGACGCCGTTCCACTGCGCCACCTGGGCCGGGCTCACGCGGTAGCGGCGCGCCACGGCGGCCACGCTGTCGCCCTTGCGGCCGGCCTTGAAGCTGATCTTGCGCATGGGCCGGCCCTCGGGCGTCAGCGCCAGCAGGCCGTTGTGCGCGATGTGCTCGGCCACGTCGGCGTCGTTATCGTCGCGCGGCACCAGCAGCGTGGAACCGGCCTTCACCAGCATGCCCCGGGGGATGCGGTTGGCCTGGCGCAGTTCGTCTTCGCTCATGCCGATCAGGCGCGCGGCTTCGGCTGGCGGCAGCGTGCGCGGTGCCACCCAGGCCGTCCACGTGGCCAGCGCGCCGCGGTGGGCCTGCAGCGCGCGCAGGAAGCGATTGGCGTTGTCGTAGGGCAGCAGCACCTGCGGCGTGCCGGCGGCCAGGATCACCGGCTTGTTCATCTGCGGGTTGAGCTGCTCGAACTCGTCGATGTCCAGCCCGGCCAGCTGCGCGGCCAGCGCCACGTCGATGTCGCGCTCAATCGGCACGCTCAGGAAGAAGGGGTGGTTCTCCAGCGGCGGCAGGCTCAGGCCGAAGGCCTCGGGGCGCAGCACGATGTTCTTCACGGCCTGCAGCTTGGGCACGTACTCGCGCGTCTCGATGGGCATGCGCAGCGACTCGTAATCGGCCACCTTGCCGCTGCGGCGGTTGCGCTCGATGGCACGCGACACATTGCCCTGGCCCCAGTTGTAGGCCGCCAGCGCGAGGTGCCAGTCGCTGAAGAGCCCGTTGAGGCGCTCCAGGTAATCGAGCGCGGCGCGGGTGCTGGCCAGCACGTCGCGGCGGTCGTCGCGGAAGAGGTTCTGGCGCAGCTCGAAGTCCTTGCCCGTGGCCGGCATGAACTGCCACATGCCCATGGCGCGCGCGTGCGATTGCGCCTGCGGGTTGAAGGCGCTCTCGATGAAGGGCAGCAAAGCCAGCTCGGTGGGCAGGCCGCGGCGCTGCACCTCTTCGACGATGTGGAAGAGGTAGCGGCCGCCGCGCGTGGTCATGCGGGTCACGTAGGCCGGGTCGCGGGCGTACCAGTTCTCCCACTTGCGCACGAGATCGTTGTCGATGTCGGCCATCGCGAAGCCGCCGCGCACACGTTCCCAGAGGTCGCCGCGCTCGCTGTCTTGCGTGCTTTCGATGCGGCCCGTGGTGGGCGGGGGCAGTGGGGCGAGCGGGCCGCTGTTGGCCAGCAGCGGGCCGCTGGCGGCCGGGGCTGCGGGCGGCAGGGCCACAGGGGTCGCCACCACGGGGGCAGGTTCGGGGGCCGGGGGCGGCACCTCGGCCAGAGGCGGCACGAGGTTGGCGCAGGCCGAGAGCAGCAGGGCCGCAGCGAGCAGGGGCAGGTGGGTGAGCTTGAAAGTCATCATCGGAAACGGTTCTTCCATTCGCGCAGGGCGGCCAGCACGCTGACGCTGTCGTCGTTGGCCGCGCCTTCGGCACGCGCCGCGTTCACCACGGCGGGCACCTCGCAGCGCAGGAAGGGGTTGATCTGGCGTTCCAGGCCGATGCTGGAAGGCAGCGTGGGCAGGCCCTGTGCGCGCAGCGCTTCGCAGCGCGCCTGGTACTGAGCGCGTTCGTGGTTGTCAGGTTCCACGGCCGCGGCAAATTTCAGGTTGGAGAGGGTGTACTCGTGGGTGCAGCACACCTGCGTGCCGGCCGGCAGGGCCGCCAATAGCGAAAGCGAGCGGTGCATCTGCGCCGGCGTGCCCTCGAAGAGGCGGCCACAACCGGCCGAGAAGAGCGTGTCGCCGCAGAAAAGCAGCGGCGCCTCGCCGCCGCCCTGCTGCGCGTAAGCGATGTGTCCGGCGGTGTGGCCGGGCACGTCCATCACTTCGAAGGTCAGGCCGAGCACGGAGATGCGCTCGCCGCCGACCAGGGGCGTGAAGGGCGGGGGGATCCGTTCACGCGCCGGGCCCCATACGGGGCCCTGCAGCCGCGGGCGCAAAGCCTCGATGCCGCCGGTGTGATCGGGGTGGTGGTGCGTCACTAGAATGCCCGCGAGTTGCAGACCTTGCGAGTCAAGCGCCTGCATCACCGGTGCCGCGTCGCCCGGGTCCACCACCACGGCCTGCGTGCCGTCGTGAAGCATCCAGATGTAGTTGTCGGCGAAGGCGGGCAGCGCTGAAAGATTCATGACGCGAGACGAGTCGATTCTAGAGTTGGGGGCCTGGCTGCGGACCGCGCCCGGGCACTACCTGCTGGCGTGGGAACAGGAGCGATTGGACCACGCGGTGACCGACGCCTTCGGCTTTCACGCACTGCAGTTGGGCCTGCCGGAACTCGACGGCCTGCGTGCCAACCGCATGCCGCACCGCTGGGTGGCCAGCGATTCGATGCACACGCCTGACGGCTTTGCCTTGGACGTGCCGCCGGTTGATGACAGTCTGCTCACCACTCAGGCCGGCCACGAGCCCGTGGCCCTGCATTGCGAGTTCGACGCGCTGCCTTTCCCCGACAACAGCATCGACCTCGTGGTGCTGCCCCACGCGCTGGAACTGGCGCGCGACCCGCACCACACGCTGCGTGAGGTGGAGCGGGTGCTGGTGCCCGAGGGGCGCGTCGTCATCGCCGGCTTCAACCCGGCCAGCCTCTGGGGCCTGCGCCAGCGTGCGGGGCGCATGAAGCGCGGCCTGGGCCTGGGGCGGCAGAGCAGCCTGTACCTGCCGCGCGCGGGTGAGTTCATCGGCTACTGGCGGTTGCGCGATTGGCTGCGTTTGCTGGGCTTCGAGGTCGAGGCCGGGCGCTTCGGCTGCTGGCGGCCGCCCTTCCACAGCCAGAAGTGGCTGGACCGGTTCGAGTGGATGGACCGGGTTGGCGACCGCTGGTGGCCGGTGCTCGGCAGCGTGTACTTCGTGGTGGCCGTCAAGCGCGTGCGCGGCATGCGCCTGGTGGGCCTGGCGCGCCATGACAAGCGCAAGGCCCACGCCGCGCCGGCCGTGGTGGCGCGGCGCGACCCGGCCACAATGCGCGCCCCTGCGATGGATGGGCCTGCGCCCAAGCGAGACTTTGAGCGATGACTGAAGTGCTGATCTATGCCGATGGCGCCTGCCGCGGCAACCCCGGCCCCGGCGGCTGGGGCGCGTGGCTGCGCAGTGGCGCGCACGAGAAAGAGATGTTCGGCGGCGAGAAGCTCACCACCAACAACCGCATGGAGCTCACCGCGGTGATCGAGGCCTTGGGCTCGCTGAAGACGCGCTGCAAGGTTGTCATCTACACCGACAGCAGCTACGTGAAGGACGGCATCACCACCTGGATCCACGGCTGGAAAAAGCGCGGCTGGACCACGGCCGACAAGAAGCCAGTGAAAAACGTCGAGCTCTGGCAGCGGCTGGATGCGCTGAACGCCGCGCACCAGGTGGAGTGGCGCTGGGTCAAGGGCCACGCCGGCGACCCCGGCAACGAACGCGCCGACCGCCTGGCCAACCAGGGCGTGGACTCGATCCTGCGCTGAGGCCCGAAGGCCTTTCGACAGCCCTTTCCTGCGGGTTGTGCCCCCAGGCGGCGTGGGGCTGAAAAAGTTACAGTCCTCGGTTGCTTGCAGCACCCGAGACCTCTGTGAAGACATTGCATACGGCTGTGGCCGTCGTGGGCCTGGCCGCCGCGGGCGGTCTGGCCTGGTGGTGGCAGAACGCCACGCCGAAGAACACGCCTGCGGCCGCCGCACAGGGCCCGAGCACGGGCGCGCCCGTGGGGGCTGCGCCGGGTGGCGGTGCGGGCCGGCCTGGCGGCCCCGGGGGC
>VYLK01000402.1_pt1 | contig 15725 bp, 12 predicted proteins | sample 5114321 | NCBI WGS metagenome assembly VYLK01 (sample SAMN12291792, study PRJNA351875) | freshwater metagenome | isolation source: freshwater lake | place: USA: Michigan, MSU2 Lake | collected 2011-08-16
GAACCTGGCCCTGCCCCGCGGCGCCTCGGCGCCCTGGCGCGGGCGCAACCCGGCGCTGGACGACCCGCGCAGCAACACCCCACCACCCACCCTGGAAAGCCGCATCGCCCAGGCCCTGGGCGGTGTCGACGGCATCCAGGAGTTCCGCATGGAGGACGGCAGCGTGCGCTTCAAGCGCGGCAACAGCTGCGTCATCGCGCGGCCCAACCGCGCCAGCGCGCTCGACCCCTTCAACGCCAGCGCACAGATCCGCCCGCGCCTGCTGGACCGCTGCTGAACCTGGGCCTGTTCAGCCCGTGCCGCCGGCCGCGGCCCGCGCCTCTTCCTGCAGCCGCAGCACACGGCGCTGCACCTTGCCGGTGGTCGTCATCGGCAGCGCCTCGATGAACTCGATCTCTTTCGGGTACTCGTAGGGCGCCAGCCGGCCGCGCACGTGGGCCTGCAACTCGGCCACCAGGGCCGCGTCGCCCGTGAAGCCCGGCGCCAGCACCACGTAGGCCTTCACCACCGCGCCGCGCTCGGCATCGGGCTTGGGCACCACGGCCGCGTTGGCCACGGCCGCGTGCTTGACCAGGCAGTTCTCGATCTCGCTGGGCCCGATGCGGTAGCCCGCGGCCTTGAAGACGTCGTCGCTGCGGCCCTGGTACCAGAGGTAGCCCTCGGCATCCATCACCGCGGTGTCGCCCGTGCGGCACCAGCTGTTGCCGGGTTCACCGGTGAACTTGGCGGCAGTGGCCGCCTCGTTGCGCCAGTAGCCGAGAAAGAACACCGGGTCGGGGTGGCCATGAACGTCGAGCCGGTGCACGGCCACATCACCCGGCGTGCCGCGCGGGCACTCGCGCCCGGCGTCGTCGATCACCGCCACGCGGTGACCCGGGTAGGCGCGGCCCATGCTGCCGGGGCGTGCCGGCCAGCCGGGCTGCTCATGCCCCTGGTCATCCACCCAGCTCTGGCAGTTGCCGACGATGTAGTTGATCTCGGTCTGGCCGAACATCTCGTTGACCGTCAGCCCCAGGGCCTGCTGGCACCAATGGAAGACGGTGTCGCCCACGGCCTCGCCGGCACTCATCACCGAACGCAAGCGCAGGCGGTAGCGCTGCCTTGGCGCGGGCACGACCTTCATCATCGCCTTCAAGGCGGTGGGGAAGAGGAAGCTGTGCGTCACGCGGTGGCGCTGCATCAGCTCGAAGGCGCGCTCGGGGCTGAAGCGGCCCTGGTAGGCCACGATGGGGCGGCCGAAGTACAGCGTGGGCAGCAGCGCGTCCATCAGGCCGCCAGTCCAGGCCCAGTCGGCGGGGCTCCAGAAGACCTCGTCGCTGTGCTCGGGCGGGCCGTGGCCGAACCAGTCCTGGCTGCAGACGAAACCGCTCAGGTTGCCGATGAGCGCGCGGTGCGGCACCAGCGCGCCCTTGGGCGGGCCGGTGGTGCCGCTGGTGTAGATGAGCACGGCCGGGTCGTCGGCGGCGGTGTCTTCGGGCGCGAAGCGGCGGCCGGGGGCGGCGGCCAAAGCAGCGGCCCAATCGGCATCGCCCTGCCCCGCGGCCGACCCCACGGCCAGCACGGTGCGCAGGGCCGGGCATTCGGCGCGCACGGCCTGCACCGCGGCGATGGTGTTCTCATCGGCCAGCGCCAGCACGGCGCCGCTGTCCTGCAGCCGGTAGACCAGCGCCTCGGGGCCGAAGAGCATGCTCAGCGGCATGGCCACCGCGCCCAGCTGGTAGATCGCCATGTGCGCCACGGCGGTTTCGGGCCGCTGCGGCAGCACCAGCGCGACGCGGTCGCCGCGCTGCGCGCCCAGCGCGCGCAGGACATGGCTCAGGCGGTCGGCCTGGCGCTGCAACTGCGCGTAGCTCAGGCGGCCGCTTTCGCCATCACCCGTCTCCCAGGCCACCGCGGTGCGGCGGGCCTGGGCCGGTGTGCCGCCCCGCGCCCAGCGCGTGCAGCACACCTGCGCGATGTTGAAGCGCACCGGCACCTGCCAGTGCAGGCCGGCGTGCAGGCGTTCGTGCGCGCCCGCCGGCGCAGCCCGCATGCGTGTGTCTTCGGCATTCATGCCGGGAACTTTAAGCGCCCCACCTGCAAAGGCTTGCAGCGTCAAGTTCGCACGACAGCGGCCGAAACACCCAGCATCGCGTGCCGCAGGGCATGCCCACCAGAGTTCCCAGACCACCATGCCCTACGCCGAACTGTCCGCCGTGAAGCATCTTGTGCAGCCGGGGCTGCCGCTGCCCTTCAACGTGAGGGACGCCGACCGCACCCTGCTGCTGGCCCGGGGCCATGTGATCGAGGCATTCGAGCAGATCCAGGCGCTGTTCGAGCGCGGCGCGCTGGTCGACATCGACGAACTGCTGACCCGCGAGGACGTGGTGCGCCAGGCGCCGCGAGAGCAATTGCCGCAGCTCTGGGCCGGCTGCCTGGATGAGGTGGCCAGGACCCTGCGTGCCGACCCGGGCCCGGGCTACGAGGGCGCGCTCGACGACGCCACGGCCCCGGTGCAGGCGCTGATCGAGCGCGACCCCGACCTGGCCATCTTTCAAGTGCTGCGCCAGGGCGCCGGTGCCGATGCCGCCTACGGCGTGCACCGCTCGCTGCAGACGGCGATCACCGGCCACCTGGTGGCGCAGCGCCTGTCGTGGAGCCCAGAGCAGTGCGCGCGCCTCTTCAAGGTGGCGCTGACGATGAACATCTCGATGCTGGAACTGCAAGGCAAGCTGGCGCGCCAGACGCAGCCGCCCACGCCCCAGCAGCGCCTGGAGTTGCAGAGCCACCCCATGCGCAGCGTGCGCATGCTGCAGCAGGCCGGCGTGGACGACGAAGCCTGGCTCGAAGCCGTGCTGCACCACCACGAGCAGGAAGACGGCACCGGCTACCCCAGCGGCCGCACCGAGGTGGGCGAACTGGCCACGCTGGCGCGCCGTGCCGACATCTACACCTCCAAGCTCGCCTCGCGCTCCACGCGAGAGGCGCTGAACGCCGACCAGGCCGGCCGCCAGATGTTCATGCAGGACCCCGGCCACCCGATGACGGCGGCCCTGGTGCGCGAGTTCGGCATCTACCCGCCCGGCTGCTATGTGCGGCTGAGCTCGGGCGAGACCGGCATCGTTGTGGCGCGCGGCCAGACCATCACCACCCCGGTGGTGGCCTGCCTCACCACGCCCACGGGCGCGCTGCTGGCCGAGCCGCAACGCCGCGCCACCGACGGCAAGGCCTGCGCCGTGGCCGGCGTGGTGGGCGACCGTCAACTGGGCAACGCGCTGCCCCTGGAGAAGCTGGCCGCGCTGGTGACGGCCGTCTGAACGCCGGCCTCAGCCGCCGCCCAGCGCCTTCAGTGCGGGGCCGGTGACGCGGCACAGACGCCAGTCGTCCATCACCGTGGCGCCCATCTTCTCGTAGAAGCGGATGGCGTTCTCGTTCCAGTCGAGCACGCACCACTCGAAGCGACCGCAGCCGCGTTCCACCGCCAGCGCCGCCAGGTGCTGCAGCAGCGCCTTGCCCAGGCCGCTGCCGCGGTGCGCGGGCTGCACGTAAAGATCTTCCAGGTACAGGCCCGGCTTGCCCAGGAAGGTGCTGAAGTTGGTGAAGAAGAGCGCGAAGGCCACCACCTGGCCGCCGACCTCGGCCACCACCGCCTCGGCCGCGGGGCGCGGCCCGAAGAGCTGGGGCTCCAGCGTCTCGGGCGTGACGACGACCAGGTGCTCGAGCTTCTCGAACACCGCGAGTTCGCGGATCAAGCCGACGATGGCGGGGCAGTCGGCGGGCGTGGCGGGGCGCAGGGTGTGGGCGTTCATGGGCACGATTGTCACGTCCCCGGCCTGACAGCGCGCCCGCGCGCCCTGCCCTAGAGTGCGCGCATGAGCCTTGCCGACACCGCCCCGTACCGCGCCCGCCGGGCCTCCACCTCCACCTTCCTGCCGCTGCGCGGCCTGCAGGTGCACCTGCGCAGCTGGGGCGGCCCCGAACTCGCCACGCCCGAGCGCCCGCCCCTCGTGATGCTGCACGGCTGGATGGACGTGGGTGCGTCTTTCCAGTTCGTGGTGGACGCGCTGGCCGAGGCCGAAGGCTTCGAGCGCTGGGTGCTCGCCCCCGACTGGCGCGGCTTCGGCCTCACCAGCACGCCAGCGGCCGACACCTACTGGTTCCCCGACTATCTGGCCGACCTCGATGCCCTGCTCGACGCCGTGCTGCCCACCGAGGCCCACCCCGTCATCGACCTGCTGGGCCACAGCATGGGCGGCAACGTGGTGATGAGCTATGCCGGCTTGCGCCCGCAGCGCATCCGCCGCCTGGTCAACCTGGAAGGCTTCGGCCTGCCGGCCACCCAGCCCGAGCAAGCGCCCAAGCGCGTGTTGCAGTGGCTGGACGAGCTGAAGACACCGCAGGTGCTCAAGAGCTACGAGAGCGTGGACGAGGTGGCCCAGCGCCTGATGAAGAACAACCCGCTGCTGCCCGCCGACAAGGCCGCCTGGCTGGCGCCGCACTGGGCGCGGCAAGAGGCCGACGGCCGCTGGCACATCCTGGGCGACCCGGCGCACAAACGCGTGAACCCCGTGCTCTACCAGGTGGCCGAGATCCTGCAGACCTGGGGCCAGATCAGCGCCCCTGTGCTGTGGGTGGAGGGCGACCAGACCCAGCTCGCGCAGTGGTGGGGCACGCGCTACAGCAAGGAAGAGTTCCACCAGCGCCTGACGGTGGTTCGGCAGGTCACGAAGGCCCTGCTTGCGCCCTGCGGCCACATGCTGCACCACGACCAGCCCGAGGCGCTGGCGCAGCACCTGCGGGGCTTCCTCGCATGAGAGACAATCGACCGCTTGATCTGAGGCCAAGCCCACCATGGATATCGAACACATCAACTCGATCGGCACGCTGCTCGCCGACCTGAGCGCCCGCACCGAGCAGCTCCGGGGGTATCTTTGACTACGACCGCAAAGCCCTGCGGTTGAACGAAGTCAACGCCGCGCTGGAGAACCCCGCGGTCTGGAACGACCCCAAGCGCGCCCAGGAACTGGGCCGCGAGAAGAAGACGCTGGAGACCGTGGTCGAGACCATCGACCACTTGAAGCGCAACCTCGACGACAACGCCGAGCTCTACGAGATGAGCAAGGAAGAAGGCGACGAGGACGGCCTGAAGGCCATCGAGGCCGAAGCGCACACGCTGCAGAAGACGGTGGAGGACCTCGAGTTCCGCCGCATGTTCAGCAACTCGGCCGACCCGCTGAACTGCTTCATCGACATCCAAGCCGGCGCCGGCGGCACCGAGGCCTGCGATTGGGCCGGCATGCTGCTGCGCCAGTACCTGAAGTACGCCGAACGCAAGGGTTTCAAGGCCACGCTGGAAGACGAAACGCCAGGCGATGTGGCCGGCATCAAGAGCGCCACCATCAAGGTGGAAGGCGACTACGCCTTCGGCCACCTGCGCACCGAGACTGGCGTGCACCGCCTGGTGCGCAAGAGCCCCTTCGACAGCGCCGGCGGCCGGCACACGAGCTTCGCCTCGCTCTTCGTCTACCCCGAGGTGGACGATTCGATCGAGATCGAGATCAACCCGTCCGACGTGCGCACCGACACCTTCCGTGCCAGCGGCGCCGGCGGCCAGCACATCAACAAGACCGATTCGGCGGTGCGGCTGACGCACATCCCCACCGGCATCGTGGTGCAGTGCCAGGACGGCCGCAGCCAGCACAGCAACCGCGACGTGGCGTGGAAACGCCTGCGCTCGCGCCTGTACGACCATGAGATGCGCAAGCGCATGGAAGAACAGCAGAAGCTGGAAGACACCAAGACCGACGTGGGCTGGGGCCACCAGATCCGCAGCTACGTGCTGGACCAGAGCCGCATCAAGGACCTGCGCACCAACGTCGAGATCAGCAACACGCAGAAGGTGCTGGACGGCGATCTCGATGCCTTCATCGAAGCCAGCTTGAAGCAGGGGCTCTGACCCCGCATCCCGCGCCCCTGCGCCGCAACCACCCGGAGACCACGCCCCATGCGTGAAGCCACCACCACGCTCGTGCGCCGCGAAGCCTACGCGGCGCCGGCGTTTTTCATCCGCACCGCCGAGTTCACGTTTGATCTGGACCCGGCCAAGACCATCGTCGCCAGCAAGCTGCAGATCGAGCGCAATGCCGAGGCCGCCCCCGGCCAGGCGCTGCGCCTGCACGGCGAAGGCCTGACGCTGCTGCGCGTGCAGGCCGACGGCCAGAGCGTCAGCTTCCGCCACGAGGGTGACGAGCTCGTCATCGACAACCCGCCGGCGGCCGAGCGCTTCTTGCTGGAGATCCGCAACACCTGCGCGCCCGAGAAGAACACCGAGCTCAGCGGCCTGTACACCAGCGGCGGCGGCTTCTTCACGCAGTGCGAAGCGGAAGGCTTCCGCCGCATCACTTACTTCCTGGACCGGCCTGACGTGATGGCGGTCTACACCGTCACGCTGCGCGCCGACAAAGCCAAGTACCCGGTGCTGCTGAGCAACGGCAACCTGCTGGAAGAGGGCGCGCTCGACGGCGGCCGCCACTTTGCGAAGTGGCACGACCCCTTCCCCAAGCCCAGCTACCTGTTTGCCCTGGTGGCCGGGCAGCTGGTGTGCCGCGAGCAGCGCATCCGCACGCGGGCCGGGCGCGACCACCTGCTGCAGATCTACGTGCGGCCGGGCGACTTGGAGAAGACCGAACACGCGATGAACTCGCTGGTGGCCAGCGTGGTGTGGGACGAAGCCCGCTTCGGCCTGGCGCTCGACCTCGACCGCTTCATGGTGGTGGCGGTGGAGGATTACAACGGCGGCGCGATGGAGAACAAGGGCCTGAACCTGTTCAACACCAAGCTGCTGCTGGCGAATGCGGCCACGGCCACGGACGCCGATTTCGCGGCGATTGAGAGCGTCATCGCCCACGAGTACTTCCACAACTGGACGGGCAACCGCATCACCTGCCGCGACTGGTTCCAGCTCAGCCTGAAGGAGGGCCTCACGGTCTTCCGCGACCAGGAATTCAGCATGGACATGGCCGGCGCGGCCTCTGCCCGCGCCGTGCAGCGTATTCAAGACGTGCTGCGCCTGCGGGCGATGCAGTTCCCCGAAGACGCCGGCCCCATGGCGCACCCGGTGCGCCCTGACAGCTACCTCGAGATCAACAACTTCTACACCGCCACGGTGTACGAGAAGGGGGCCGAGGTCGTGCGCATGATGCACACGCTGGTGGGCCGCGAGGGCTTCCGCCGCGGCATGGACCTGTACTTCCAGCGCCACGACGGCCAGGCCGTGACCTGCGACGATTTCGCGCAGGCGATTGCCGACGCCAACCCTGGCAGCGAACTGGCCAGCCGCCTGGACGTCTTCAAGCGCTGGTACGCCCAGGCCGGCACGCCGCGCCTGAGCGCGCAAGGCGAATACGACGCCGAAGCGCGCCGCTACACCCTCACGCTCAGCCAGCACAGCGAGCCCTCGCCGGGCCAGCCGAACAAGCTGCCTTACGTCATCCCGGTGGTGATGGGCCTGCTGGCCGCCGACGGCCGCGCGCTGTGCGAAGAGCGCACGCTGGTGCTCGACACGGCGCAGCAGAGCTTCGTCTTCGAGAACATCGGCGCGCAGCCCGTGCCTTCGCTGCTGCGCGGTTTCAGCGCACCGGTGCGGCTGGACGATGGCCTGTCGGACGTCGAACGCGTGATCCTGCTGGCCCACGACGGCGACGCCTTCAACCGCTGGGAAGCCGGCCAGCGCCTGATGCTGGCCCGCCTGCTGCGCGCCGTGCACAGCGGCGAGCCGCCGGTGCTGGACGCCGCCTTGGCGCGCGCCCTGCGCAGCGTGCTGCGCGACCCGGCGCTGGATCCGGCTTTCAAGGCCCTGGCCCTGGAAGCGCCTGGCGAAAGCTACATCGCCGAGCAGCTGACGGGCGCCGACCCGCAGCGCATCCACACCGTGCGCGAGCAGTGGCGCGCGCTGATGGCCGAGCACCTGGCCGAAGACTGGGCCTGGGCTTTCGAAGCCCACCAGGTGAAGGTCGGCTACAGCCCCGTGGCCGAGCAAGCCGGCCCGCGTGCGCTGGCCAACCTGGCGCTGGCCATGCTGGTGCTGCAGGCCGTGCGCAGTGGCGACAGCGTGTGGCCGGGCCGCGCCTACCAGCGCTTCAAGGACGCCGGCAACATGACCGAGCGCCTGGGCGCCCTCAGCGCCCTGGTGAACGCGCATGCGCCGCTGGCCGAACAGGCGCTGGCTCGTTTCCACGCGCTCGCCGCCGGTGACGCGCTGGTGCTCGACAAGTGGTTCGCCCTGCAGGCCAGCGCCAGCGAGGCCGTGCCCGGCGTGCACCCGGACAGCGCCCAGCCCGGGGCGGTGTTTGCGCGCGCCAAGGCGCTGCTCAAGCACCCCGACTTCTCGCTGAAGAACCCCAACCGCACGCGCAGCCTGCTCACGCTGCTGTGCACGATGAACCCGGCCGCCTTCCACCGCGCCGACGCCGCCGGCTACGTGCTGTGGGCCGACAAGCTGCTGGAACTGGACGCGCTGAACCCGCACGTGGCCGGCCGCCTGGCCCGCGCCATGGACCGCTGGGCCGCGCTGGCCGAGCCCTACCGCAGCGCCGCGCGCGAGGCCGTCACCCGCGTGGCCGCCAAGGCCGATTTGAGCAACGACGTCCGCGAGATCGTCACGCGCGCGCTGGAAGGACAAGCATGAAACGCATCAGCCTCACGCAATACCTCGTCGAGCAGCAGCGCGAGCACGGGCACATCCCCGGTCAGCTGCGCCTGCTGATCGAGGTGGTGGCCCGCGCCTGCAAGCGCATCGCCATCGCGGTGAACAAGGGCGCCCTGGGCGAGGTGCTGGGCAGCGCCGGCAGCGAAAACGTGCAGGGCGAGGTGCAGAAGAAGCTCGACATCATCAGCAACGAAGTGCTGATCGAGACCAACGAGTGGGGCGGCCACCTCGCGGCCATGGCCAGCGAGGAGATGGACTCCATCCACGTCGTGCCCAACCGCTACCCGCAGGGCGAGTACCTGCTGCTGTTCGACCCGCTGGACGGCAGCAGCAACATCGACGTGAACGTGTCCATCGGCACCATCTTCAGCGTGCTGCGCAAGGTGGGCCACACGCGCGGCGTGAGCGAAGAAGACTTCCACCAGCCCGGCAAGCACCAGGCCGCCGCCGGCTACTGCGTCTACGGCCCGCAGACCATGCTGGTGCTGACGGTCGGCGACGGCGTGGCCATGTTCACGCTCGACCGCGAGACGGGCAGCTGGGTGCTCACGCAAGACGGCGTGCAGATCCCGGAAGACACCAAAGAGTTCGCCATCAACATGTCGAACATGCGCCACTGGGCGCCGCCGGTGAAGCAGTACATCGACGAATGCCTGCAGGGCAAGGAAGGCCCGCGCGGGAAGGACTTCAACATGCGCTGGGTGGCCAGCATGGTGGCCGACGTGCACCGCATCCTGACGCGCGGCGGCATCTTCATGTACCCCTGGGACCAGCGCGAGCCCGACAAGCCCGGCAAGCTGCGCCTGATGTACGAGGCCAACCCCATGGCCTTCATCGTCGAGCAGGCCGGCGGCATGGCCACCAACGGCCGCGAGCGCATCCTCGACCTCCAGCCCGAGAAGCTGCACCAGCGCGTGAGCGTGGTGCTGGGTTCGAAGAACGAAGTGCAGCGCGTGACCGACATGCATCTGGCCGCCGGCCCGGCCGCCTGAACACAGGCTGCCCCCTACAATTTGCGGTTTTGCCGCTGCGGCTGCGCGCCGTGGCCTGCCGAGGTATTCCGTGTCCGAGCCGTCCCCCGTTGTTGTGAACGCCGCCGCCCCCGCCATCGTGTCGGACCTGCCCACGCTCGAGCGCGAGCTGGCCGAGCTGTTCGTGCAGGCCTTGAACCTGGAAACGCCGGCCGCAGAGATCGACCCCGCGGCCTCGCTCTTCGGCGACGGCCTGGGCCTGGATTCGATCGACATCCTGGAAGTGGCGCTGGAGGTCTCGCACCGCTACGGCTTCCAGTTGCGCTCCGACGACGAGAACAACCACCAGATCTTCCGCTCGCTGCGCAGCCTGGCGGCCCACGTGGCCCAGCACCGCACCAAGTAAGCACCCGATGTCTCGCTGGCGCGTGCTGGCCGTGGCCGCCGGCTTCACGGCTTACGCGCTGCTCTCCTGGGCCCTGATGGCCTGGTGGCCCGCCAGCCCCTGGGCGGTGGCAGCGCTCTTCGGGCCGCTGCTGGTGCCGCTGCTGGTGGCCGGCTTCGTCAAGAAGCACACGCCTTCGCTGCTAGGCGCGCTGGCGCTGGTGGCGCTGCTGGGTGCGGTGCTGTGGCGCGGCGGGGCCGATGTGAACCGGCTCTACGTGCTGCAGCACGCCGGCATCCACGCGCTGCTGGGCTGGGGTTTTGCCGTCACGCTGCGCCCAGGTGCCACGCCCCTGATCACGATGATGGCCGAACGCATCCACCGCGAATTCACGCCTGCCATGCGCGCCTACACACGCTGGCTCACGGGGCTGTGGGTGGTGTACTTCGTGGCGATGATCGGCGTGTCTTTCACGCTCTACCTGCTGGCGCCGTGGACCTGGTGGTCCTTCTACTGCAGTGTGCTCACGCCGCTGGCCGCGGGCGTGTTCATGGTGGTGGAACACGTGCTGCGTTACCAGCGCCACCCCGATTTCGAGCGTGTCAGCCTGGCCCAGGTGGTGCAGGCCTGGCGCGCCACCGGGCGCTGAAGGCGGCGACCTTTGTTGTTGTGACGATGATCGAGACCTCCGCCCCCACCGCCCTGCCCCTTCTGGCCGCGCGCGACCTCGCCGCGCCGCTGGCCTGGCGCCGCGGCGTGCCCGTCAGTGCGGCGGCTTTCCTGGGCCAGGCGCAGGCGCTGGCGCAAACGCTGCCGGCCGCCGGGCGGCCTATCAACCTGTGCCAGGACCGCTACCGCTTCGCGCTGGGCCTGGCCGCAGCGCTGCTGCGCGGGCACACCAGCCTGATGCCGCCCAACGCACTGCCCGAGACGCTGCGCGCGCTGCAGGCCGATGGCGACCCGGCCCCCGCCTACGCCATGGTGGACGACGCGGCGCTCGATGTCGGCGGCCTGCAGCGCGTGTTCATCCAGCCTGCTGAAGATGCAGCGCCGGCCACCGAAGTGCCGCTGATCCCGGCCGACCTCGAAGCCGTGCGCCTGCTCACCAGCGGCAGCACCGGTGCACCGCAGCCGCACGGCAAACGCTGGGGCGCGCTGGTGCTGAACATCGGCGCCGAGGCCGAGCGCCTGGCCGCGCTGTGCGGCCGGCCCACGCTGGCCGGCTTCACGCTGTTGGGCACGGTGCCGGCCCAGCACAGCTACGGGTTTGAGTCCACCGTGCTGCTGGCGCTGCTGGGCGGCGCGTGTTTCGATGCCGGCCGGCCCTTCTACCCGGCCGATATCGCCGCGGCCCTGGCCACCGTGCCCACGCCGCGCGCGCTGGTCACCACGCCCTTCCACCTGAAGACGCTGCTGCTGGCCGGCGTGGCGCTGCCGCCCGTGGACCTGCTGCTCTCGGCCACCGCACCGCTGTCGCCGCAACTCGCGCAACAGGCCGAGGCCGCCACGGGCGGCACGCTGGTGGAGATCTACGGCTGCACCGAAGCCGGCCAGGTGGCCACGCGCCGCACCACGGCGGGCGAGACCTGGCACACGCTGGGGGCGCTGCGCGTGTGGCGCGAAGAGTTGGCGGGCACCGAGGGCGGCGAAACCTTCCTCGTGCAAGGCGGCCACGTGGGCGTGCCCACGCCACTGGCCGATGTGCTGGAGATCGAAAGCCCCACGCACTTCCGCCTGCTCGGCCGTGCCAACGACCTCATCCACGTCGCCGGCAAGCGCAGCTCGCTCGCGCACCTGAACTTCCACCTGAACCGCATCGCCGGGGTGGAAGACGGCGTGTTCTGGATGCCCGAAGAACAGGCCGACGGCATCGCGCGGCCGGTGGCCTTCGTCGTGGCGCCCACGCTGACAGCAAGGCAGGTGATCGAAGCGCTGCGTGAACACCTGGAGCCCGCCTTCGTGCCGCGCCGTGTGCTGCACGTGCCGGCGCTGCCGCGCGAAGCCACGGGCAAGCTCACCGCCGCCGTGCTGGCGCGTTTTGCGAAAGACGCGCTGGCCGAAGGCGGGCGCTACTGGGTCGGTGCCGACCACCCGGCTTTCCCCGGCCACTTCCCGGGCCAGCCGGTGTTGCCAGGCGTGGCGGTGCTGGCCTTCGTGATGCGCGCGCTGGAAGAACAGCCTGCGCTGCGCGAACGCGTGGGCGCCGTGCCGCAGATCAACAACGTGAAGTTCATCAGCCCGGTGATGCCCGAGACGGCCTTGCAGGTGCTGCTGCAGCCGCAGGGCAGCGGCGTGGGTTTCGAGGTGCGGCGAGAAGATGGCGCCTCCGTGGTGGCCAAGGGCCTGCTGACCGCAGGCACCCCCGCATGAGCGCGCCGGCCCGGGAACAAGACACCCGCCACGTGCGCGACTGGAGCGCCACGCCCGAGCGCAGCAACCTGCTGGCCATCCGCACCATCGCGTGGATCGCCACGCACCTGGGCCGGCCGGTGGCGCGGCTGGTGCTGCACCCCATCGCGCTGTACTACCTGCTCTTCGCGCCCGCGGCGCGGCGGGCCTCGCGCCGCTACCTCACGCGCGCGCTGGGCCGCCCGGCCGGCTGGGCCGACCTCTACCGCCACATCCACGCCTTCGCCTCGGTGGCGCTGGACCGCATCTGGTTCGCCGCCGGCCGCATGGACTTGTTCGACATGCCCATCAGCGGCGGCGCGGTGATGGAGCAGGCGCTGGCCGAAGGCCGCGGCGTCTACCTGCTGGGCGCGCACATCGGCAGCTTCGAGGCGCTGCACGCCGTGGGTTTGAGCCACCCGGGCCTGCCGGTGGCGATGGTGATGTACCCGCAGAACGCGCGCATGATCCACACGGTGCTGCAGGCCCTGGCGCCCGATTTCGATGTCAGCATCATCCCCATCGGCCAGCGCGGCTCGGCGCTGGCCATCCGAGACTTCCTCGACAAGGGCGGCCTCACGGGCCTGATGGGCGACCGCTACATCCCCAGCGAAGGGGTGCAGGAGAACAGCATCGCCCTGCCCTTCCTCGGCCGAGAGACGCGTTTCACCGACGGCCCCGTGCGCCTGGCGATGATGCTCAAGCGCCGCGTGGTCTTCATGGTGGGCCTGTACCGCGGCGGCCGGCGCTACGAGGTGCGCTTCGAGGAACTGGCCGACTTCCGCACGCCACCGGCAGAGCCCGCTGCGCGTGAGGCCCTGGTGCAGGCCACCGTGGCGGCCTACGTGCAGCGCCTGGAAGCGCTGTGCCGCGAGGCACCCTACAACTGGTTCAACTTCTATGACTACTGGCATGAAGACGGAGCCGGCTGACCTGGGCCGGCGTACAGGCTTGCGTACGGGCCTGCAGGCCGCCACTGCGGCCCTGGGCTTGCTCGCGCTCGGCCCGGCCGTGCTGCACGCGCAGCCCAAGCCTTTTGACCTGGCCGCGCTGATGGCCGTGCTGGCCCAGCGCAAGGGCGGCGAGGCGCGTTTCACGGAAGAGCGCACCGTCAGCACGCTGGACAACCCGCTGCGCGCCAGCGGGCGGCTGAGCTTCCAGGCGCCCGACCGCTTCGCGCGCTACACCGAAGAGCCCACCACCGAAAGCATGGAGGTGCAGGGCAACCAGGTGCTGCTCAAGCGCGGCAGCCGCACGCGGCAGATGGCGCTGGACGCCGTGCCCGAACTCGCCGCGCTGGCCGATGCGATGCGCGGCACGCTGAACGGCGATGCCGCCGCGCTGCAGCGCCACTTCAAGGCCCAGGTCAGCGGCAACGCCGCGCGCTGGGTGCTGCTGCTCACGCCGCTGGACCTGCGCCTGGCGCGCAGCGTGCAGCAACTGGAAATCGCTGGCCTGGGGCCCGACGTGCGCAGCATCGACCTGCGGCTGGTGGGCGGCGACCGTTCGCTGATGCTGGTGGAGCCGCTCGCGGCCCCTGCTGCACCACCCACACCCGCCAAGAAGTGAACACGCCGACCGGCCTGCACCCCCTGGGCGCACTCAGCCCGCGCCACCGCGCGGCCGTGCTCGCGCTGTGGCTGGCCGCACTGCTGCTGGCCGCTTGGCAGATCACGCGCACGCCCTTCACCGCCGACCTCAGCGCCTTCCTGCCGGCCACGGCCGACGCGCAACAGCAGGTGCTGATCGACCAGATCCGCAGCGGCGCACCGGCACGCACGCTCTTCATCGGCATCGAAGGCGGTGACGCCGCGCAGCGCGTAGCGGCCTCGAAGCAGCTGGCCGCGAAGATGCGCGAAGGCGGCCGTTTCGACCAGGTCAGCAACGGCGAGAACGACGCTTGGGCCGGCGTCGGCCGGTGGATGGTGGAGCGGCGCTACCTGCTGAGCCCAGCCGTCACGCCCGAACGCTTCACGCCTGCGGGGCTGCGCGAAGGCATCGATGAAACGCTCTCGCTGCTCGGCACACCGGCCGGCACTGCGCTGAAGCCGCTGCTGGACCAAGACCCCACCGGCGAGGTGCAACGCATCGCCGAAAGCATGATCCCGGTGACATCGCCGCGCACCGAAGACGGCGTGTGGGTCTCGCGCGAACTGAACGGCACGCCGCCACGCGCGCTGCTGCTGGCCGGCATCCGCGGTGATGGCGCCGATCTCGACGGCCAGCAGGCCGCCATCACCAGCGTGCGCGACGGTTTCGCGGCCGTGCAAGCCGCGCTGAACGCGCCGCAGCTGAAGCTGCTGGTCAGCGGCGCGCCGGTGTTTTCGGTCGACAGCCGCGCCCAGATCAAGGGCGAGGTGGAATGGCTCGCGCTGATGGGCACGCTGGTGATGAGCGCGCTGCTGCTCGTGGCCTTCGCGTCGCCGCTGGCGCTGGCGGTGTCCATGCTGCCCGTGGCCACCGGCATCGTGGCGGGCATCGTGGCGGTGAGCCTGGTCTTCGGCAACGTGCACGGCGTGACGCTGGGCTTCGGCTCCACGCTCATCGGCGAGGCGGTGGACTACGCCATCTACTACCTCATCCAGGCGCGCGGCCAGGGTGGCACGGGCTGGCGCCAGTGGCTGCGCGGCAACTGGCCCACGGTGCGCCTGGGGCTGCTGACCTCGCTGTGCGGCTTCACGGCGCTGCTGTTCTCAGGCTTTCCGGGGCTGCAGCAGCTGGGCGTGTTCTCGCTGGCCGGGCTGGTGGGCGCGGTGCTCACCACGCGCTACGTCCTGCCGGTGCTGATGCCCGACGGCACGCACGGCCAGGGCCTGCGCCGGCCGCTGGCCGCCGCCTCGCGTGCGGCGATGGGCTGGCTGCCGCGCACGCGCTGGCTGTGGGTGGCACTCGGCCTGGCCTCGCTTGTGCTGGTGTGGCAGCGTGAAGGGCTGTGGCAGGCCGAGCTCTCGTCGCTGAGCCCGGTGTCGAAAGAAGCACTGGCGCTGGACGCCAGCCTGCGCGCCGACATCAGCAGTGGCGGCGAAGGCGGCGCTTTTGTCGTGGTGCAGGGCCCCGATGCCGAGACCACGCTGCAGCGCGCGGAAGCCGCCGCGGCGCGGCTGGAGACGCTGGTGAACACGCAGGCCATCGCCGGCTTCGACAGCGTCACGCGTTTCCTGCCCAGCCTGCAGACGCAGCGCCAGCGCCAGGCCGCGCTGCCCGAGCCGGCCGCGCTGCAGGCCGCGCTGGCCGCGGCCACGGCCGGCGGCCCGCTGCGCGCCGAGCGGCTGGCGCCCTTCGTGCAGGCCGTGGC
>VYLK01000516.1_pt1 | contig 15716 bp, 10 predicted proteins | sample 5114321 | NCBI WGS metagenome assembly VYLK01 (sample SAMN12291792, study PRJNA351875) | freshwater metagenome | isolation source: freshwater lake | place: USA: Michigan, MSU2 Lake | collected 2011-08-16
AGGGCATGAAGTTGGAATCGCTAGTAATCGCGGATCAGCATGCCGCGGTGAATACGTTCCCGGGCCTTGTACACACCGCCCGTCACACCATGGGAGTTGGTTCTACCCGAAGGCGATGCGCTAACCGCAAGGAGGCAGTCGACCACGGTAGGGTCAGCGACTGGGGTGAAGTCGTAACAAGGTAGCCGTAGGGGAACCTGCGGCTGGATCACCTCCTTTCTAAGGATTTTCCTCCAGGCCGTCTCTCACGAGATTGTCTATTGGAACTCCAATAAACTGCGGGGCGCCGCCGTCTCCGTTTCTCTTTCCTCTTTCGCTTCCATGAAGCGCCTGGCATTCGGCCGGCGGTGATTGGAAGTGCGATCGCGAGCCCGGGTTTCCTGCCTGGCTGTCGTGCCGCCATAGGCCCGTAGCTCAGCCTGGTTAGAGCGCACGCCTGATAAGCGTGAGGTCGGCAGTTCGAGTCTGCCCGGGCCTACCAGCCCCGCTGGACCGGCTTTACGACAATCGTTGACAGCTCTCCTGTGTTCGTCCCTGCCCGGTTCTTCTGGACTGAGGGGCCATAGCTCAGTTGGTAGAGCGCCTGCTTTGCAAGCAGGATGTCGTCGGTTCGACTCCGTCTGGCTCCACCAGGACCTGCCGTCCGGGACCTCGTTAGATCGCAATCAGGATTGCCACCGGCTGCAAGGCCGGCTGGCATTGATATTGTAAAGGAAGAGCGCGTCCGGCCTGTTCATAGGCTTTCAGGACACGTTCGAGAGAAGACATTGTCTGACAAAAATCAGGCATGGACCCCCGGCATTTCTTTCCAGTCGGCGGGAGCATCCATGCATGAGTTTTGCTGAGAAACGATCAAGCGTTGAAGGGCTTCTGACGGATGCCTTGGCGTAGAGAGGCGATGAAGGACGTGGCAAGCTGCGATAAGAACCGGGGAGGCGCTAGCACCCTTTGATCCGGTTATTTCCGAATGGGGAAACCCACCTTTGTGGTCTGCCAACTCATGCCCAGTCTTCGGACTGGGTGCGGGTTGGTTGATTGCTTAAAGGTATAATGACCTGAATACATAGGGTTCATTAAGCGAACCCGGGGAACTGAAACATCTCAGTACCCGGAGGAAAGGACATCAACCGAGACTCCCGTAGTAGTGGCGAGCGAACCGGGACCAGGCCAGTGCTCTTGTGAAATAAAGTCGAACGACCTGGAAAGGTCGGCCATAGCGGGTGACAGCCCCGTAGACGTCAAACAGCAAGAGACTCGAGTAGGGCGGGACACGTGAAATCCTGTCTGAACATGGGGGGACCACCCTCCAAGCCTAAGTACTCCTCTACGACCGATAGTGAACAAGTACCGTGAGGGAAAGGTGAAAAGCACCCCAACGAGGGGAGTGAAACAGATCCTGAAATCGGAAGCCTACAAGCAGTCGGAGCCCCCATGCGGGGTGACGGCGTACCTTTTGTATAATGGGTCAGCGACTTCATGTGTCGAGCAAGCTTAAGCCGTTAGGTGTAGGCGCAGCGAAAGCGAGTCTGAATAGGGCGCTAAGTTCGACGTATGACGACCCGAAACTAGGTGATCTATCCATGAGCAGGATGAAGGTTGGGTAACACCAACTGGAGGTCCGAACCCGTGAATGTTGAAAAATTCTGGGATGACTTGTGGATAGGGGTGAAAGGCCAATCAAACCTAGACATAGCTGGTTCTCCGCGAAATCTATTTAGGTAGAGCGTCCGACGAATTCCCTGGGGGGTAGAGCACTGGATGGTTGCGGGCTGCGCGAGCGGTACCAATACTAACCAAACTCCGAATACCCAGGAGAACTATCGGGCAGACACACGGCGGGTGCTAACGTCCGTCGTGAAAAGGGAAACAACCCTAACCATCATCTAAGGCCCCCAAGTCATGGCTAAGTGGGAAACGATGTGGGATTGCTTTGACAATCAGGAGGTTGGCTTAGAAGCAGCCATCCTTTAAAGAAAGCGTAACAGCTCACTGATCAAGCGATCCTGCGCGGAAAATGTAACGGGGCTAAAGCCATGCGCCGAAGATATGGGTTTGCAGTTTACTGCAAGCGGTAGCGGAGCGTTCCGTAAGCCGGTGAAGGTCAGGCGTGAGCCTGGCTGGAGGTATCGGAAGTGAGAATGCTGACATGAGTAACGATAAACAGTGTGAGAAACACTGTCGCCGAAAGACCAAGGGTTCCTGCGTAAAGCTAATCTGCGCAGGGTTAGTCGGCCCCTAAGGCGAGGCTGAAAAGCGTAGTCGATGGGAAGCAGGTAAATATTCCTGCACCAGCTAGAAGTGACGGATGGCGTAAGTTGTCGGGGCTTATTGGATTGTCCCGGCAGCGAAGTTGTCCCTGGAAATAACTCTAGCAGAGACCGTACCCGAAACCGACACAGGTGGTCAGGTAGAGCATACCAAGGCGCTTGAGAGAACTGTGCTGAAGGAACTCGGCAAATTGCACGCGTAACTTCGGAATAAGCGTGACTCACCCAGCGCAAGCTGGACTGAGTGGCACAAGCCAGGGGGTAGCGACTGTTTAGCAAAAACACAGGGCTCTGCGAAGCAGCAATGCGACGTATAGGGTCTGACGCCTGCCCGGTGCCTGAAGGTTAAAGGGAGATGTGAAAGCGTCGAACTGAAGCCCAGGTAAACGGCGGCCGTAACTATAACGGTCCTAAGGTAGCGAAATTCCTTGTCGGGTAAGTTCCGACCTGCACGAATGGCGTAACGACTTCCCCACTGTCTCCAGCACAGGCTCAGTGAAATTGAATTCCCCGTGAAGATGCGGGGTTCCCGCGGTCAGACGGAAAGACCCTATGAACCTTTACTATAGCTTCGCCTTGGCGTTAGCGACCGTATGTGTAGGATAGGTGGGAGACTATGAAACCGGGGCGCCAGCTCTGGCGGAGTCATCCTTGAAATACCACCCTTACTGTCGTTGACGTCTAACCGAGGGCCGTTATCCGGTCCCGGGACATGGCGTGGTGGGTAGTTTGACTGGGGCGGTCGCCTCCTAAAGTGTAACGGAGGCGCGCGATGGTGAGCTCAGAGCGGTCGGAAATCGCTCGTCGAGTGCAATGGCATAAGCTCGCCTGACTGCGAGACTGACAAGTCGAGCAGAGACGAAAGTCGGCCATAGTGATCCGGTGGTCCCGCGTGGAAGGGCCATCGCTCAACGGATAAAAGGTACTCTAGGGATAACAGGCTGATTTTGCCCAAGAGTCCATATCGACGGCAAAGTTTGGCACCTCGATGTCGGCTCATCACATCCTGGGGCTGGAGCAGGTCCCAAGGGTATGGCTGTTCGCCATTTAAAGTGGTACGTGAGCTGGGTTCAGAACGTCGTGAGACAGATGTATGGAATAGATAACCGCTGAAAGCATCTAAGCGGGAAACTAACCTCAAAACAAGGCTTCGCTGAGGATCGTGGAAGACTACCACGTTGATAGGCCAGGTGTGGAAGTGGGGCGACCCATGAAGCTTACTGGTACTAATAATCCGATCGGCTTGATCGTTTCTCAGCAAAACTCATTCGATTTTTACTTGGTTATTCACCGAGACTGACAATGTCTTCTCACAATCGTCTATCCGCCTGGTTGACCTGGTGGCTATGTCGGAGGTTCCCCACCCGATCCCATTCCGAACTCGGTCGTTAAGCCCTCCAGAGCCGATGGTACTCCGTCTCAAGGCGTGGGAGAGTAGGTCGCTGCCGGGTCTACCAGACGGATATATGATTGTATTACGGGCCGTCGCCCGTTCTCTCGAACAGCTCTTCCCTTACACTACCGTTTGCCGCGGGATGGAGCAGCCCGGTAGCTCGTCAGGCTCATAACCTGAAGGTCGCAGGTTCAAATCCTGCTCCCGCACCCAAGATCTGAAAGCCCCGCCCGGTATCGCCGGCGGGGCTTTTTGCTGTCCTGAACCTCGAAACGCCCGCATTTCCTTCCCGCACTGACGTGACCCCCGTTTCTCATCCAGCCATAACGAGAGTCCTTTGGTGATCTGAGCTTGGGTTGGTGGGGTTGGCAATAGGCCGGCCTGCGCAGCCATCAACCAGCGCAGCAGGCCGGCCGATCTGTCCGGTTAGCGTTCTGGCGTAGGCCGTCGGGGTCAGCCATCCGAGCTTCGAGTGCGGCCGGGTTTCGTTGTAGTCGCGCCGCCAGGCTTCCAGCACGACCCGGGCGTGCGGCAGGGAGCGGAACAGCGTCTCGTTCAGCAGTTCGTCGCGCAGTCGGCCGTTGAAGCTCTCGTTGAAGCCGTTCTGCTGCGGCTTGCCCGGCGCGATGTAGTGCCAGCCGACCGCCGCATCGTCAGCCCAAGCCAGGATGGCGTTCGAGGTCAGCTCCGTGCCGTTGTCGCTGACGATGGTTTCCGGACGCCCGCGCTGCTGGATGATGGCGTCCAACTCGCGCGCCACCCGTGCGCCCGACAGCGAAGTGTCGGCCACCAGCGCCAGGCACTCGCGGGTGCAGTTGTCGATCACGGTCAGGATGCGGAAGCGGCGGCCGTCGATCAGTTGGTCGGACACGAAGTCCAGCGACCAGCGCTGATTGGCTACCAGCGGCATCTCCAGCGGACGTCGCGTGCCCATGGCCCGTTTACGCCCGCCGCGCCGGCGCACGGTCAGCCTCTCCTCCCGATAGATCGTCTGGACCCGCTTGCGGTTCACCGCATGGCCCTCGCGTCGGAGCATCACGTGCAGCCGTCGATAGCCGAACCTCCGGCGCTCTTGGGCCAGAGCCTTCAGCCGATCCCGCAAGGCGCCGTCGTCCGGTCGTGTGGCCTGATAGCGAACGCTCGCACGATCGACGCCCAGCACCCGGCACGCCCGCCGCTCGCTCATCTCGTAGGCCGACCGCAGGTGCGCCGCCGCCTCACGATGCGCCGCGGGCGTCACCACTTTTTTCCCAGCAGGTCCTTCAGCGCGACGTTGTCCAGCATCGAGTCCGCCAACATCCGCTTCAGCTTCGCGTTCTCGTCCTCGAGCGCCTTCAGACGCCGAGCCTCCGACACGTCCATGCCGCCGAACTTGGCCTTCCACTTGTAGAAGGTCGCCGAGCTGACACCGTGACGCCGGCAGACCTCCGCCGTCGCAACGCCGGCTTCCTGCTCACGCAGGATCCCGATGATCTGCTCTTCCGTGAACCGTGATCGCTTCATTCTGTCCGTCCTTTCGAGGGGCGGACTCTAGCTATTCTTGGAGGAGTTTCAGGGGGTCACGTCAGCACCAGCCGCAACTGTGGCATCTGCCGGCCGGATCCTGTCCTGCAGGCCCGGGTTCCGGCCTCCGCGCCGGCCTATTTGTGGTTCGGTAAGGCGTTCACCCGCATCCTCAACGGCGAAACAGCGCGGGCTCCTGTCCGGGCAGGGCACCGGGGCCGGACGGAGGGGTTGTGGATCTGGTCAAGGCAGTCCTGATACTGGTTGCAGCCGGGGTTTCCGCAGCAATCCTGTCACTTGTGGTCGTGCGCTCGCGGGCGGCAGCGGATCGCCGGGGGTGGCGTTATCTCAGGCCGGGAGCGATGCATTGGAGCGCGATTGGCCTCGGCAGCGGCCTCTGTCTGCTCATGGTCTATGTCCGGCTTTTCGTCGGCTCGTCACGCTCCGATGCCGAAACCCAGATGACGATCCTGAGCGGCCTTATCGTCGCCTTCGGCCTGTTGACGCTGGCCACCGTCATCGCGGTACACGGACTCTGGCGCAGCGATGTGCGCTGGCGCGGCCAGACTCTGGCGTACCGGGGGAGGTCCGGGATCGAGGTGCGACGCTTCGAGGAGGTCGCGTCGGTCCGGCGGAGTTCGCTGGGGCAGGCCGTCCTCGGGTTCGCGGATGGCACGAGCCTGCGGATCGACTTTCAGGCCAGGGGCACTGACGAGCTGCTCCAACTGCTGCAGCCGCCGCCCGTATTGGCAACCGACCGCTCCGGTTCGGACTGAGGCAGCGCGCGCCTTCTGGGCGGCGAGGACTCAGCCCCGCTGTGCGTCCCACCAGCGCACGGCGTCGGCGTCGCGGGCGCTGAGGTCGGGATAGTCCAAGTCTAAGCCGACGTCCGGAACGCGCCGCCATGAGCGGGCGCATTTGCGTTCGTCGGTGATGGGCCGGACAACCGCAGCGACGTGGAGGACTTCCGCCATCTGGAAGGCATTGGCCGGTGGCGAGCCCTGAACAAGCTGGACCTGGCTGACCCGGAAGATGTCAGCGATTTCCTGTTGGTCGAAACCCTCGAAGGCGAAACCGATCTGCTCATCGGTCACATGGACTGTGAGGGCGGCGTCCAGACCGGTGCCGATCCGTTTTTCCCGGCGATCAATCTCAAGAGCCCCGTTGGTCACCAGAAGGACGCGTTCGATTGCCTTCCAGCGGGTCTTCTCGCTGGAATCCTGCCAGGCCGCCGGCGTCTCCGGGATCATCCGGGCGCAGTTGGAGCCGCTTTCGGGATAGCGGGTGCCCCAGGCCTCTTCCATGGTGAAGGGGGTCAGGGGCGCGAGCCAGGCGGTCAGGCGCATGAAGACCTCATGCATGACGGTGCGGGCCGCGCGGCGGCGGATCGCGTCGGGGCGGTCGCAGTAGAGGCTGTCCTTGCGGATGTCGAAATAGAGGGCCGAGAGGTCGTTGGAACAGAACTCCATCACCGGCCGGACGACGTCCTGGAAGCGGTATTCGCGGTAAGCGGCGGTAACGTCGCGATCGAGCTCCCACAGCCGGTGCAGGATGAATCTCTCGAGCGGCGGCATCTGGTCGAGCGGCAGGTATTCAGCCTCGTCGAAGCCGACAAGGGCACCGAGCAGATAGCGGACGGTGTTCCTGAGCTTGCGATAGGCGTCGACCGTGGTCTGCAGGATCTGCTTCCCGATCCTCTGGTCCTCGGCATAGTCGACCAGAGAGACCCAGAGGCGCAGGATGTCGGCACCGGACTCCTTGATGATGGTCGCGGGGTCGGTCGTATTCCCCTTCGACTTGGACATCTTCTCCCCGTTCTCGTCCTGGGTGAAGCCGTGGGTCAGGACGGCGTCATAGGGGGCGCGGCCGCGGGTGCCGCAGCCTTCGAGCAGGTTGGACTGGAACCAGCCGCGATGCTGGTCGGAGCCTTCGAGATAGAGGTCCGCCGGCCAGTGTGACGGGCGGTCGCCGGTGTATCCGTGGGCCGGGTCGCGCGTTTCGAGCGTGAAGGCGTGGGTGCAGCCGGAGTCGAACCAGACGTCGAGGATGTCCTCGATCTTTTCGAACCGGGCCGGGTCATGCGCGCCGAGGAAGTCGGCGTCGGGACGGGTGAACCAGGCGTCAGCGCCCCCTTCGGCGATCGCAGCGGTGATCCGGGCGTCGACGGCCGGGTCGCGCAGCGGCTGGCCCGTCTGTTTGTCGACGAACATGGCCAGCGGCGTGCCCCAGGCGCGCTGGCGGCTGATCAGCCAGTCCGGACGGCCCTCGACCATGGACCGGATGCGGTTGCGGCCGGCCTCGGGGTGGAAGTCGGTCCTGTCGATGGCCTCCAGCGCGCGATCGCGCAGGGTGCCGCGATCGTCCAGCGCCGCATCCATGCGGATGAACCACTGCGGCGTGTTGCGGAAGATGATCGGGGCCTTGGAGCGCCAGCTGTGGGGGTAGGAATGCTCCAGCCGGCCGCGGGCCAGCAGGGTGCCGGCCTCGATCAGCCTGTCCATGACGGCCGGGTTGGCGGGGCCGAATTTGCCGGTCTTCTTGCCCTCGGTCTCCAGCACCTTGAGGCCGGCGAACAGGGGAACGTGATCATAGTAGGCCCCGTCGGGGTCGACGGTGTCCGGCACCTCATGATGGCCGTGGGCCTTCCAGACCTCGAAATCGTCGGCGCCGTGGCCGGGGGCCGTGTGGACGAAGCCGGTGCCGGCGTCGTCGGTGACGTGGTCGCCGGCCAGCAGGGGCACGGAGAAGCCATAGCCGGGCGCGAGCGCCGCCAGCGGGTGGGCGCACTCCAGGCCGGACGGATTGAGGTCGTCGACGCGGGTCCAGGTGGCGATTTTCGCAGCGCGGAAGACGTCCTCTGCCAGTTTGTCGGCGACGATCAGACGGTCACCCGGTTTGGCCCAGGGCTCGAACTCCAGGCCGGTCTCCATGGTCGTGACCTCATAGAGGCCATAGTCGATCTCGGGGCCGTAGCTGATGGCCCGGTTGGCCGGGATGGTCCAGGGCGTGGTGGTCCAGATGACGACCGAAGGGGTGGCGTGGCGGAAGGCCAGCAGGTCGTCGGGATGGGTGTCGGTCGCGCCGGTGACCGGGAATTTGACCCAGACGGTCGGGCTGACGTGGTCGTGGTATTCGATCTCGGCGTCGGCCAGGGCGGTGCGCTCGACCGGCGACCACATGACCGGCTTGGAACCGCGGTAGAGCTGGCCAGAATTCTTGAATTTGTGGAACTCGGCGACGATGGCCGCCTCGGTCGTGAAATCCATGGTGGCGTAGCGGTTGTCCCAGTCGCCGAGGATGCCCAGCCGCTTGAACTGTTCGCGCTGCACATCGATCCAGCCGGTGGCGTATTCGCGGCAGGCCTGGCGGAACTCGGCCTTTGAGACCTCGTCCTTGCGCTTGCCCTGCGAGCGGTAGCGTTCCTCGATCTTCCACTCGATCGGCAGGCCGTGGCAGTCCCAGCCGGGGACGTAGTCGACGTCATGGCCCAGGAGGAAGCGGCTGCGGACCACGAAATCCTTCAGCGTCTTGTTCAGGGCGTGACCGATGTGGATGTCGCCGTTGGCGTAGGGTGGTCCGTCGTGGAGGACGTAGAGGGGCGCGCCTTCGGCCTGACGCTGTTTGCGCAGGGTCGAATAGAGGTCGCCCCACGCCTCAATGATCGCGGGTTCCTTCTGCGGCAGTCCACCTCGCATGGGAAAGGGCGTCTCGGGCAGGAAGACGGTTTCGCGATAGTCGCGACCGGTGGGCGTGTCTTCGCCGTTTTTGGGGGAGTCGGCCATGAAGTCTCGTTTCGTCGTCGTTGGGTGATCGTTCGCGTCGGTCTCGATATCCCGGCGTGCACGGGGCCGTGGCCCTGGGCGCTACGCCGGGCGGCTAATCGAAATCGGGCGAAGCACGCGGACGGTCATGGTGGGGACGGTCTAGCAGACGGGGTGGGGCGGACGCCAGCCGGGATTGCCAGTCGGGGTTACCGGCGGGATAGTCCCCGGGTCCTGGGAGGGTTCCGATGCGTCATGTCCTGATTGCCGCCGCTGTTTTCGTCGGTCTCGCTGCCTGTTCGCCTTCGGGTGAAGGCGCATCCGGGCCGGCCGATGCGCCCGCTGCCCTGCCGCCGGGCCGTCCTGCGATCTATGAGGCGGCGCGGGTCGGACCTGAGGAATTTGTGCGGGCGCTTTATGCCGTCCACGCCACCCCGGGGGCCACTATGGGGGAACCGCTGCGGCCGGGGCAGGAGCCGATCTACGGCCGGATGCTGAACGCCATGATCGGGGCGGACTTCGCCAAGGCGGCGGGCGGGGTGCCGACGCTGAACCATGATCCGATCTGCGACTGCCAGGACAGCGGAGATTTCACCCTGGTCTCGGTGACGGTAACGTCGTCGGACCCGCAGACGGCCGAGGCGGCGGTCGTGTTTACCAATAGGGGTGAGACCAAACGGCAGACGCTGAAACTGGTCAAGGAAGGCCCGATGTGGAGGGTCTCGGACGTTCTGGTTCCGGGACGCCCGGCGCTGACCGAACAGCTGATGGCCGCGATCAGCTGAGCGCCTCGCGGGCCGCGGCGGCGTCCGCGGCGATCTGGACCTTGAGGGCTTCGAGGCCGTCGAAGGCCATTTCGCCGCGCAGGAAGGCGACGAGTTCGGTCTCGATCGTCTGGTCGTAGAGGTCGCCGTCGAAGTCGAACAGCCAGACCTCGAGCAGGGGCTGGTCGATCTCGAACATGGGACGGACGCCGAGGTTGGCGACGCCGTCGATCATGCGGCCATCGGGCAGGCGGGTGCGGGTCGCATAGACGCCATAGGCGGGGCGCATGTAGTCGCCCATCGACACATTGGCGGTAGGGACGCCGATGGTGCGGCCGCGCTTGTCGCCGTGGATGACCTCGCCCTCGATGGCGAAGGGGCGGCCGAGGATGGCGGCGGCGCGGGGCATGTCGCCGGCCTTGAGCGCCTCGCGAACCCCGGAGGAGGACAGTTTCAGCCCGTCGCCGTCATCGATGCGATCGACCACGGTGACGCCGAAACCGAGGGCCTCGCCCTGGCGACGCAGCCCCTCGGCCGAGCCGGTGCGGCCCTTGCCGTAGGTGAAGTCGAAGCCGACGGCGGCGTGGGCGATTCCGAGGCCGTCGCACAGAACCTGTCCGACGAAGGCGGTGTCGGTCATGGCGGCCATGGTGGCGTCGAAGGGCAGGAGATGGAGGCGATCGACGCCGAGCGGGGCCATGGCACGCGCCATCTGGGCCGGCGTCATCAGACGGAAGGGCGCGGCCTCGGGCTGGAACCACCGACGGGGGTGGGGATCGAAACTGACCACGGCGAGCGGGACGCCGAGACGGTCGGCGGCAGCCCGGGCCTCGGCAATCACCGCCTGATGGCCGCGATGAACGCCGTCAAAGGCACCGATGGCGACGGCTGCGCCGCGCAACCGGTCAGGCAGGTCGCGCCAGTCGGGGACGATCTGGACCAAGTCAGTCTTTCGCGGGGCGCCGGCGGCGGGGGACGCGGACCAGGGCGACGCCGTCCATGACCCGCGTGTCCCCGACGAAGCCTTCGCAATCCAGCTCGACGCGGGCGCTTTCCGGATCGACGGATTTGACGCTGACGCGCACCAGAACGGTCTCGCCGATCCGTACCGGCATGTGGAAACCGAGGGTCTGGGTCAGATAGATGGCCCCGGCACCGGGCAGGATGGTGCCGACTACGGCCGAGCCGAAGGAGGCGGTGAGCAGGCCATGGGCGATGCGGCCGCGATAGGCGGTTTTCGAGGCGAAGGCCTCGTCCATATGCACCGGATTGTAGTCGTCCGAGGCGTCGGCGAACTGCTGGATGCGCTGTTCCGTGACGAGGATGTGGGTCTCCGCCGTCATGCCGACGTGGAGTTCCTCGAGGATGTAGCCGCCGGAGGGATGTTTCGTCACAATTTCGGTCATGGCCCGGCCTTAGCGCGATTTGCCCCGCCGTGGGCCATTTTTTGGAGGCCGGCCGAGGCGAGCGGAAGCCGGAATGGCCGGGCTCACCAGGCCAGATCCAGGGCGGCGTAGCGGGCGTGGGTCGACTCGGCCTTCAGCAGGTCCGCGGCGCGGGCCGGATCGAGCCGACCGTCGGGCCCGCGGGCGGTGTCGCCGTGGATGCCCTGGGCGATGAACAGGCAGTCGAGGGCCTGTTTGTCGGCGCCGAGCACATCGGTGATGACACCGTCGCCGATGCACAGGACGCGGGAGCGATCGACCGGCCGGCCGAGCAGCCGCTCGCCCTCGGCCAGGGCCAGCTCATAGATCGGATCAAAGGGCTTTCCGGCCATGGTGACGCGACCGCCGAGGCTTTCGTAGAGGTCAGCGAGCGCGCCGCCGCACCAGATCAGCCTGTCACCGCGCTGGACCACCCGGTCGGGGTTGGCGCAGATCATTTCGAGGTCGCGCGCGACGCCGGCGGAGAGGCGTTCGCGATAGTCCGCGGGCGTCTCGGTCTCGTCATCAATCATGCCCGTGACGGCGATGAAGGCGGCGTCGGCGGCCGCCCCGGCGACCTCGAGGCCGAGACCGTCATAGAGAGGCCAGTCGCGGTCCGGGCCGATGATCCAGGCCGGGCCGGGCGCGCGTTTGCCCAGTTCCACGCGGGTGGCGTCGCCCGAGGTGACGACGGCACTCCAGGCGTCCCGCGGCACGCCGAGCTGGTCCATCTGCTGGATCATGCCCGGCGCGGGACGCGGCGAGTTGGAGATCAGGACCACCTTTCCGTGGTCGCGGTTGAACCGGGTCAGGGCCGCGCAGGCCTCTGGCCAGCTTTCACGGCCGTTATGGATCACGCCCCAGACGTCGCAGAGCAGGACGTCGTAGTCGGCGGCGATGTCGGACAGGCCGGAGAGGGCGAGGGGCAGGGTCATGGGGGGCTGATAGCCTTTTGGCGGCGAGCCGAGAAGCGTCACCGGAACGCTGGCGCCTGCCCGCGTTCGATTCACGAGGGGCTCCTTGCGGCGCGGGCGTCGAGACGGCGGCGCACCACCGTAGCGGCCCGCTCGATCGCCAGGGCGGCGATCAGGCTGAGACCGGTGAGGGGGTAGAGGATGGCCAGCGGCAGGACGATGCCGAGGACGGCGGCGCGGACGCGCGGGCCGGGCGGGGCTTCAGGCGCACCGAGGCGGCCTTTTGACAGGTTCGGCGGGCGGCGCTTCCACCACATGATGATGCCGCTGATCCCCAGCAGCCAGATGGCGATACAGCCGCCCAGCATCAGATAGCGATTGATCCAGCCGTACTGCGTGCCCTGATGGACAGCGATGCCCCATTCAAAGGCCCGGGCACCGACGCCGAACTGGTCGTAGCGGATGTCGGCGCGGACGGTGCCGGTGGCGGCATCGACATAGAGGGTGCGGGTGTCCTCGACCTGTTTGACCTGGCGCGCGGCCGTCCAGGCCAGGGCGGGGTTTGTCGGGATCGAGACCATATAAGGCCGGGCCAGAGCCTGCACCTCAGCGGTGTCGACCACGCGCGACAGGCTGGCCGGACCGGTGTGGGGCGTGGGCATGACCATCCCCTCCATGATCCAGCCGACACCGACGGGGGCGTCCCCCGCATGGTCAGAGTGGGCAAAGGGGCTGGCGGCGGCCGGCGGTTTCGGTCGACCCAGGCCGTGCTCCTTCACCGCGGCCATATACTGATCGCCCCAGAAGGCTGACCAGGGCATGCCGGTGATGACCAGAAAGGCGATGACGGCACCGGCATAGAGGCCGGTCACGGCATGGACATCGCGCCAGAAGGGTCGCCGCTTCGGATCGGTGGCCCGGACCGAGACCAGGCCGACGCCCCGCCCGCGCGGCCACCACAGGAACAGGCCGGTGGCGACGAGGATGATGGCCCAGCCGGCGACAATTTCGACGACATAGTTGGCCCAGCGGCCCAGCAGGATCAGGCTGTGCAGCTGTTTGACCGTCTCCATCACACCGCCGTAGCCGGTGGAGCCGATCAGCCGGGCGTCATACGGATCGACGAAGGCGGTGCGCTTGTCGCCGTCGGGCAGGTTGACGGTCAGGCGTACGGCCTCGTCCGGCCGGGCCGGGACCAGGACATTGGCGACCTTGCCGCCCAGGCCGGTCTCGGCCGTCGCAACCCAGAGGTCCGGCGCAGCCGACCCGGCGCGGGGTTCGACGTGGGACAGGTCGCGATAGACGGCCCCGTCGATCTCGTCGGTGAACAGATAGAGGGCACCGGTCAGCGCCATGAGCATGAGGAAGGGCAGGACCAGCAGGCCGGCGTAGAAATGCCAGCGCCAGACGGCGCGGAAGGCGCCGGACAGGGGTGCGGGAGCAGGGTCGCGGATCATGAAAAAACTCCGTCGGGACGGGCCTGTCGGCCCGCCCCGGTTGTCGGATCAATAGGTCAGGCGAAGGCCGATGAAGGCGGAACGGCCCTCACCCGGGAAGAACACCGAGGTCGAGGCGATGCGGGCGTCGGTGACGGCGGAGAATTCGCCGACATAGCGCTCGTCGGTCAGGTTGCGGGCGTCGACATAGACGGTCGCGCCGGTGCCGAGCTTGAAGCCGGCATTCACACCCAGCAGGGCGTAAGACGGCGCCTTCAGCGTGTTGGCATAGTCGACCCAGACGTCAGAGATGCGCCACTCGACCGAAGGGGTGACGAACAGACCGGACGGATGTCGCCAGGTCAGCTCGGCCCGATACTGGTGCTCGGGCACGACCGGCAGGGTGTTGTCGCCCCACCGCGGGTCATCGACGAAATGGAAGTCGCTGAAGGCCCAGGTCTGGCGTAGCAGCAGCGAGCCGTCCGCGAGTTCCGCGGGCAGTCGCCAGTCCAGTCCGGCCTCGATTCCCTGATGTATCGTCCGGTCTGCGTTGAAGGTGGCGGCGGGGATGTCCGGGCCGACGATGAAGTTCAGGATCTCGCCATCGATCCGGCTGCGATAGACGGTGAAATCCCAGGCCAGGGCACCGCGACGGCCGCGGGTGCCGACCTCAGCGGTCCATGCGTCCTGGATGTCGATCGGCGTGAAGCCGACGAGCGGTGCCTGGACGAGGGCCCCATAGGCCGGGGGTTCGACCGAACGGGTCACATTGGCGAAGACCTGGGCGCCGTCTTCAGACTCCCACAACAGGCCGAGCCGGGGCGAGAACCAGTCATAGTCGATGCCGTCGTTGTTCAGGGCGTTCCGGCGATCGACATAGTCCCGGGTGGCGCGGCCGAAGGAGCCGCCGGCGACCAGCGCCAGCCGATCACTGACAAACAGACGGCCTTCGGCGAACACGTCCAGCCCGTCCGCTTCCTGGAAGCCGTTGGCGGTCAGGGCACCGCGGAAGCCGCCGACATTGACGTAGCGCAGGGCGTCGATCTGACCGTCGCGATAGCTCAGGCCATAGAAGGCGTCAGCGCGCAGGCCCCCAACCGTTCCGGTCCAGTCGATGCGGGCGAAGGCACCGCGGGTCTCGCTCTCCTGATCAACGACCTGGAAGATCGGGTGGTAGAGTGACTTCTCCCAGCCCCAGATCGCCCCCTCGAACAGGGTGCTGTCATCGAACCGCCAGCGGGTCTGCAGGGTCAGACGTTTGAGGGTCTGGTCGCGAGCGAAGTCGTTGATGATGTTGTTGGCTGGTGCGATCCGCGGCGTGGCAAGCGCCTGGCTCAGGTTCAATGCGCCCGGCACGGACTGCTGGATATCAGCCGCCTGGGCGATCAGACGGACCTCGCGGTCCTCGCCGAAGCGGCGGCCGATACTGGCGGTCAGGCGGCCCTGGCTCTGGTCGCTTTGCCGGCGAAAGCCGTCGGCCTCCAGCGCTGTAACACCGACGAAGGCGTCCCAGTCGCCACGCTCGCCGGCGAACGCGCCGTGCAGGCGGCGGAAGCCGAAGGAGCCGGCTTCGAGCTGCAGCACCAGATCGTCAGCGGCATTGCGGCCCGTCGGGGTGACCATGTTGATGGCCCCGCCCAGCTGGGCACCGCCGAAGCGCAGGGTGTTGGCACCCTTGTAGACCTCGATGTAGCGGGCACTGAGCTGGTCGATGCCCTGGAAGTCGGAGAAGCCGTCGGCGTCGGCGAAGGGCACGCCGTCCTGGGCAAACAGGACGCCGCGCTGGTGGAAGCCCTGGGCGATGCCCGAGCCGCGGATGGAGAGACGGCTTTCCTCGCCATAGCGCTTCTGGGCGAGGACGCCGGGGACGTTCCGAAGGCTGTCGGAGAAGCCCTGGGCGAATCGGGTCGCATAGCTCTCGGCCGAGACGACGGCGACCGAGCCCGGCGTTCGGCTGAGCAGGGCACGGGCGTCGGCGACGACGGGCGGGTCCTCGGGATTGCGGACACCGGTGACGATCACGGTGTCCAGGGTCGCCACATCCTGCGAAGGCGAGGTCTGGGCATGGGCGGGGATGGTGAAGGCGGCAGCGAGCAGCAGCGCGCAGGGCGCGACGGTGGTCTTGAGAGACATTTTCTGGAAATCCTGAACAGGGAAAGGCGCGCGCCGGCGAGACGTCGGCGCGCGGGTGGTTCGTCCGGTTCAGGCGGTCGGGGGGGCTGTGGAGGGGGGCGGCAGGCCGGCGAGGCGGAGG
>VYLK01000403.1_pt1 | contig 15660 bp, 13 predicted proteins | sample 5114321 | NCBI WGS metagenome assembly VYLK01 (sample SAMN12291792, study PRJNA351875) | freshwater metagenome | isolation source: freshwater lake | place: USA: Michigan, MSU2 Lake | collected 2011-08-16
GCCCGCGCCTGGGCCTCGGTGCGCGGGCGCTGCGCCAGCTCGCGCTCGGCGCGCTGGATGCGCACCAGCGGCGCGTTCTCCGCGCGCAGGGCCGACACCTGCGCCTGCAGGGCAGCTTCATCGCGCGCCATCGCCGCGCGCACATCGCGCAGCTTGAGTTCGGCCTCGGCGGCGCGCTGGCGCAAGAGCCGGATGACGTCCTGCTCGGCGGCATCGGCCGTGAGCGCGCGCTCGCGGGCCGTCACCTGCTGCAGCTGTTGGCTGTAGGCCGCCACCGGCATCACGCTGCCGGTCTGCTTGACCGACAGCCACAGCAGCGGCACCAGGTAGGCCACGATGAGCACGAGGTACTGCGCCACCTGCGTCCAGGTGACGGCGCGCATGCCACCCAAGAAGCTGCAAACCAGCACCCCGCCCAGGCCCACGAAGATGCCGAGCTCGAAACCGAAACCCGTGAGGTGCGAGGTGATCAGGCCCACGCCGTAGATCTGCACCACCAGGTACACGAAAGACACCGCCACAGTGGCCGCCGCGCCGATCAGCCGAGGCAGGCTGCCGCCGTAACGCGAGGCCATGAAATCGGGCACCGTGTACTGGCCCAGGCGGCGCAGGTAGGGCGCCAGCAGCAGCGCCAGCAGCACGTAGCCGCCCGTCCAGCCCAGGATGTAGGCCAGCCCGGCCTGCCCCTGCAGGTAAAGCACCCCTGCCGTGCCCAGGAAAGACGCGGCCGACATCCAGTCGGCCGCGGTGGCCAGGCCGTTGTAGAACGCCGGCACGCGCCGCCCGGCGACGAAATACTCGGCCTCGTTGGAGGTGCGGCAGATGAAGCCGATGCCCGCGTACACAGCCACCGTCAGGACCAGGAAGGTGACGCCGATCCACGAGCGCTGCACACCGGCGCGTTCGGCCAGCGCCATGGTGGCGATCATCAGGCCGAAGCACAGCAGGAAGAGCGCGTAGCGCCCCGCCAGCACGCGCGAGAAGTTGCGCGTGCCGGCCCCGCCGGGGCCGCCTCGCTCAGCGGCCATCCGGCGCTCCGGCTGCGGTGAGCGGCGCGTCGGTGGTGGTGCGCAGCAGCGCGGCCTCCAGCCTGTCCATCACCGCCACATACGCGGCGATCAGGGCCAGGTAGATGAACAAGGCCCCCTGCCCTTGCAACCAGTAGCCCAGCGGGAAACCCAGGACGCTGTAGCGATCAAGCTCGCGGGCGAACCAGGGCACGCCCAGGCTCACCACCAGCCACACCCCCAGCAGCGCCAGCGTCCAGCGCCGGGCCCGCTGCCAGAAGAGGTACCGCGACCGCTCGTTCATGCGCCGATTCTGGCGCAGGGTTTGCGCCCGGCGAGCCGGCAACTACCCGGGCTGGCGCCCGGGGCTCACGCCGCTCAGGCCTTGGCCAGGCGCTGCCAGGTGTCGACCACGGTGTCGGGGTTCAGCGAGATCGACACGATGCCCTCCTGCGCCAGCCAGTCGGCGAAATCGGGGTGGTCGCTCGGCCCCTGGCCGCAGATGCCGACGTACTTGCCGGTGGCGCGGCAGGCCGCGATGGCGCGCGAGATCATGGCCTTCACGGCAGGGTCGCGCTCGTCGAAGTCACCGGCCAGCTGCTCGATGCCGCTGTCGCGGTCGAGGCCCAGCGTGAGTTGCGTGAGGTCGTTGCTGCCGATGCTCATGCCGTCGAAGTGCTCGAGGAACTGGTCGGCCAGGATGGCGTTGCTGGGCACCTCGCACATCATGATCAGGCGCAGACCGTCCTTGCCACCATCGGCCGCGCGCTGCAGGCCGCGTTCGGCCAGCATCTGCTTCACGGTGGCGGCCTGCTTCACGGTGCGCACGAAGGGCACCATGATCTCGACGTTGGAGAGGCCCATGTCGGTGCGCACGCGCTTGAGTGCCTCGCACTCCATCGCGAAGGCGTCGCTGAAGTCGCCGCTGATGTAGCGGCTGGCGCCGCGGAAGCCCAGCATCGGGTTCTCTTCATCGGGCTCGTAGCGCGTGCCGCCGATGAGCTTGCGGTACTCGTTGCTCTTGAAGTCCGACAGGCGAACGATCACGCTCTTGGGCCAGAAGGCCGCAGCGATGGTGGCGATGCCTTCGGCCAGCTTGTCGACGTAGAAGGCACGCGGGCTGGCATGGCCGCGGGCCACGCTCTCCACGGCCTTCTTCAGGTCGGCGTCGATGTTCGGGTAGTCGAGGATGGCCTTCGGGTGCACCCCGATGTTGTTGTTGATGATGAACTCCAGCCGCGCCAGGCCGACGCCGCTGTTGGGCATCTGCGCGAAGTCGAAGGCGAGCTGCGGGTTGCCCACGTTCATCATGATCTTGATGGGGCAGTACGGCATCTCGCCGCGCACCACGTCGCTGATCTCGGTTTCGAGCAAGCCGTCGTAGACGAAGCCGGTGTCGCCCTCGGCGCAGCTGACGGTGACGAGCGCGTCTTCGCTGAGCTTCTCGGTGGCATCGCCGCAGCCCACCACGGCCGGGATGCCGAGTTCACGCGCGATGATGGCCGCGTGGCAGGTGCGGCCGCCGCGGTTGGTGACGATGGCGCTGGCGCGCTTCATCACCGGCTCCCAGTTGGGGTCGGTCATGTCGGTGACGAGCACGTCACCGGGCTGCACGCGGTCCATCTCGGCCGTGCTGCGCACCAGGCGCACCGGGCCCGTGCCCACCTTCTGGCCGATGGCGCGGCCTTCGGTCAGCACGGTGTTCTTCGTGCGGTCGCCCTTGATGCGGAAACGCTGCTCGGCCTTGCCGGCGGCCTGGCTCTTCACCGTCTCGGGCCGGGCCTGCAGGATGTAGAGCTGGCCGTCGATGCCGTCCTTGCCCCACTCGATGTCCATCGCACGGCCGTAGTGCTTCTCGATGATGACGGCGTACTTCGCGAGTTCGGTGACCTCGGCGTCGGTGAGCGAATAGCGGTTGCGCTGCTCGGGCGGGGTGTCCAGCGTCTGCACCAGTTTGCCGGTGGCCGCCTTGTCGGCCGGGCTGGCGAAGGCCATGCGCTGCAGCTTGCTGCCCAGGCCGCGGCGGATGACCGCCAGCTTGCCCGCCGCCAGCATGGGCTTGTGCACGTAGAACTCGTCGGGGTTCACCGCGCCCTGCACCACCAGCTCACCCAGGCCGTAGCTGCTGGTGATGAAGACGACATCGGGGAAGCCGCTTTCGGTGTCGATGGTGAACATCACGCCGGCCGAACCCAGGTCAGAGCGCACCATGCGCTGCACGCCGGCCGACAGCGCCACGTCGTGGTGGGCGTAGCCCTTGTGCACGCGGTAGCTGATGGCGCGGTCGTTGTAGAGCGAGGCGAACACCTCCTTCATGCGGTGCAGCACGTCCTCGATGCCGGTGACGTTGAGGAAGGTCTCCTGCTGGCCGGCGAAAGAGGCATCGGGCATGTCTTCGGCGGTGGCCGAAGAGCGCACGGCGAAGCTGGCCTCGGGGTTGCCCGCCGTCAGGCGCGCGAACTGCTCGCGGATGGCCGCTTCCAGCTCGGCCGGGAAGGGCGTGTCTACGATCCATTGGCGCAACTCGGCGCCGGCCGCAGCCAGGGCGTTGACGTCATCGACGTTCAGCGTGTCGAGCTTGGCCTGGATGCGTTGCGCCAGCCCGCCGTGCTGCAGGAAAACGCGGAAGGCATGCGCCGTGGTGGCAAAGCCGCCCGGCACCCGCACGCCCGTGGCGGCCAGTTGGCTGATCATTTCGCCGAGGCTGGCGTTCTTGCCGCCCACCGCCTCGACGTCGGTCATTCTCAGGTGTTCGAACGGGGCGACCAGGGCGGTCGCCAGGTGGCTGGATGACATGGGAAAGCTCCGAAGTGTGAAAAAACCGGTGCTTCTGCCAGTGGCTCGGCGGCCCATGCCCACGCGGCGGCATGTTGTTCTGCTTCGGGCAGGCGCGTGGGGGTCATGGTGGGCGGCAGGAGGCCAGACGAGGAGCGGAAAGTTGAGCAGATTCTAAGGACTTCTTCCTTATGATGAACCTCGTCTGTAACCACCCTCGCACCTCCTGAAAACGCCATGACCGAACGAACCGTGTTCTTTGTCTCGGACGGCACCGGCATCACCGCCGAGACCTTCGGCAACTCCATCCTGAACCAGTTCCCGGCCAAGCCCCGCCATGTGCGGCGCCCTTTCATCGACACGCCCGAGAAGGCCGGCATGGTGATGGAGGAGATCAACGCCACGGCGCAGCGCGAGGGCAAGCGGCCCATCGTCTTCATCACGCTCGTGAACGACGACGTGCGCAGCATGATCACCGGGCCGCAATGCAAGGGACTGGTGCTCGACATGTTCCGCACCTTTGTCGAACCGCTGGAAGCAGAGTTCGGCGTGAAGAGCAACCACCGCGTGGGCCGCTTCAGCGACGCCAGCGCGAGCCGCGAGTACAACGAGCGCATCGAGGCCATCAACTTCAGCCTCGCGCACGACGACGGCCAGAGCGCGCGCAACCTCGACGTGGCCGATGTCATCCTGCTGGGCGTCAGCCGCAGCGGCAAGACGCCCACCAGCCTGTACCTGGCCATGCAGCACGGCATCAAGGCCGCGAACTACCCGCTGATCCCGGAAGACTTCGACCGCGGGCGCCTGCCGACGCCGCTGGCACCCTACAAGCGCAAGTGCTTCGGCCTGACCATCGACCCCGAACGCCTGGCGCAGATCCGCAACGAGCGCCGGCCCGACAGCAAGTACGCGTCGCTGCTGAACTGCCGCTACGAGGTGAACGAGGCCGAAAGCATGATGCGCCGCGAAGGCATCAGCTGGCTCAGCAGCACGCACAAGTCCATCGAAGAGATCGCCACCACCATCCTGCGCGACCTGCGCCCGGACCGGCTGATCTACTGAGCCGGCGAACGGCGGGCTGATTCGTACAGGCAAACCGCTGCCGCAGCGGCGACGTTCAGCGACTCTTCGCCGCCCGGCTGCGGGATGCTGACCTGCAGCGCACAGCGCGCCAGCAGGTCGGCGTGCACGCCCTGCCCTTCGTGGCCCAGCACCCAGGCACAAGGCTGCGGCAAGGGCGCAGCCGGCAGCTGGTGGCCCGCATGCGAGCTGGTGGCGACCAAGGGCACGCCCAAGGCCGCCAAGTCTTCGGGCGCCAGCCCTTCCACCAGGTGCAGACCGAAGTGCGCGCCCATGCCGGCACGCAACACCTTGGGCGACCACAGGGCCACGGTGCCCTTGAGCGCCAGCACCTGCGGCACGCCGAAGGCCGCCGCGCTGCGCAGGATGCTGCCGACGTTGCCGGGGTCCTGCACACGGTCGAGCACCACGCTGGCCACGCCTTGGCGCAGCGGCACCTCGGCCGGGGCGTCCATGAGGAACCCGATGGGCGCGGGCGATTCCAGCGTGCTGAAGCCCTTGAACAGCACCGCCGGCACACGCGCGATGCGCGGTGCCCAGGCGGCCAGGTCGCGCAGTTCGGGCCGCACCCAGGCTTCATCGGCCACCACCGCCTGCAGGGCCGCACCGCCGCGCGTGCGCAAGGCGCTGCAGAGATGCTCGCCTTCGATCCACACCTGCCCGCTGCGGCGGTAGGCCGCGCCGTCCTGCGCCAGCTTGCGCAGGCGCTGCAGCAGCGGGTTGTCTTTCGAGGTGATGAGCTGCGGCTCGTTCATGGGCGTTGCAGCGCGGCGCGCACGGGCGCGAAGCTGCGGCGGTGTTCGGGGCAGGCGCCGTGCTGCTGCAGCGCGGCCAGGTGCTCGGGCGTGGGGTAGCCCTTGTGACCGTCGAAGCCGTAGGCCGGGTGCTGGGCGTGCAGCGCCTGGCACAGCCGATCACGGTGCACCTTGGCAAGGATGGAAGCGGCCGAGATCGCCGGCACCAGCGCATCGCCCTTCACCACCGCCGCCACCGGCAACTTCAGGACGGGCACCCGGTTGCCGTCCACCACCACGCGGTGCGGCGACAGGCGCAGCGCCTCGACGGCGCGACGCATGGCGAGCATCGTGGCCTGCAGGATGTTCAGGCGGTCGATCTCCTCGGCGCTGGCTTCGGCAATGGCGCAGCACAAGGCCTTGGCGCGAATCTCGTCGAACAACGCCTCGCGCTTGCGCTCGCTGAGCACCTTCGAGTCGCCCAGGCCGGCGATGGGCTTGAGGTCGTCGAGGATCACGGCAGCGGCCACCACGGGCCCGGCCAGCGGGCCACGGCCGGCCTCGTCCACGCCAGCGACCAGCCCCGGCTCGTCCCAGCCGAAGCCGAGCTGCTCAAGGCTGAAGGACTTGCGCGAGGGCATCGGCGGCGCAGCGCGCCGTGTCGCGGCGCAGGCTGTGGTGCAGGTCTTCGAAACGGCGTACCAGGGCGGCGGCGGCCGGGCGGTCGTCCAGCCAGCGCAGCGTGGCGCGCGCCAGGGCTTCGGGTTGGCAGTCTTCCTGGATGAGCTCGGGCACCACGAACTCGCGGCTCAGAATGTTGGGCAATCCCACCCAGGGCTGGTAGCGCATGCGCTTCATCAGCTGCCAGCTCAGGCCGTGCATGCGGTAGCCGATGACCATGGGCACCTTGAACAGCGCCGCTTCCAGCGTGGCCGTGCCGCTGGCGATCAGCGTCACGTCGCAGGCCGCCAGCGCGGCATGCGACTGGCCGTTCAGCAGCTGCAGCGGCAGCCCCGGCGCGTGGGCCAGCACCAGTGGCTCGATCATCTCGCGCAGGCCGGGCGAGATGGGCAGTACGAAGCGCAAGCCCGGGCGCTGGCGGTGCATCAGCGCCGCGGCCTGCAGGAAAGCCGGCGCGATGTACTGGATCTCGCTGCGCCGGCTGCCAGGCAGCACGGCCACCACCTCGTCGGCCTCGGCCAGGCCCAGCGCAGCGCGGCTGGCGGCGCGGGGCGGTTGCAGCGGGATGGCATCGGCCAGCGGGTGACCGACGAAGGTGGCGGCCACGCCATGTTGCTGCAGCAGCGCGGGCTCGAAGGGGAAGAGGCAGAGCACGTGGTCGCAGCTGGCAGCCATCTTCTTCGCACGGCCGCCACGCCAGGCCCAGATCGAGGGGCAGACGAAGTGCACGGTCTTGATGCCCGCTGTCTTCAGGCGCTTCTCCAGGCCCAGGTTGAAGTCGGGCGCGTCGACACCGACAAAGGCCGCCGGCCGCTCTTGCAACAGGCGCTCGGCCAGCGCATCGCGGATGCCCGAGATCTCGCGGTAGTGGCGCAGCACCTCGACGTAACCGCGCACGGCCAGCTTCTGGTGCGGCCACCAGGCCTCGAAACCCTGCTCGGACATGCGCGGACCGCCGATGCCGTGCGCCTGCAGTGCAGGCCAACGTTGTTTCAAGCCGGTGAGCAAGAGGCCGGCGAGCAGGTCGCCCGAGGCCTCGCCGGCGACCATCGCAAGTTGCATGGCCTTGGCTTCTAGCGCGCGATGCCGCGCGTGCTGGCGGCTAGGAAGCTCAGCAGCGTGTCGATGTCGGCATCGCCCCCTTCGACCGTGCCCTTCAGCAACGCGATGGCTTCACGTGCCTTCTCCAGCGTCAGGCCTTCGCGGTACAGCAGCTTGTGCATCTGCTTGACGAGCCCGATGCGCTCGCGCGAGAAGCCGCGCCGCCGCAAGCCTTCGGCGTTGATGCCGGCCACCGACAAGGGGTTGCCGCTCACCGTCATGAAAGGCGGCACGTCTTGCGAGACGTGGCTCTGGAAACCCAGGATGGCGTGCGCGCCCACCTTGCAGAACTGGTGCACGCCCGTCAGCCCGCCGACGATGGCCCAGTCGCCCACATGCACGTGGCCGGCCAGCGTGGCGTTGTTGGCCAGGATGGTGTGGTGGCCCAGTTGCACGTCGTGCGCGAGGTGCACGTAAGCCATGATCCAGTTGTCGTCACCCACGCGCGTGACGCCGGCGTCTTGCGCCGTGCCGCGGCTGAAGGTGCAGAACTGGAAGATGGTGTTGCGGTCGCCAATGTGCAGTTCGGTGGGCTCGCCCGCGTACTTCTTGTCCTGCGGCGCGCAGCCCAGGGCGGCATGCGGGTGCACGACGTTGTCGCGGCCCAGGGTCATCGGGCCTTCGAGCGTGCAGTGCCCGCCGATGCGCGTGCCTTCACCGATGCGCACGCCGGCGCCGATCAACGCATAGGGGCCGACCTGCACCGTCGCCGCCAGCTCGGCGCCGGGGTCGACGATGGCGGTGGGGTGGATCAGAGCCATCGTGGGGTTCAGGGGGCGGCGACGCGGCGCATCGTGCACATCAGGTCGGCTTCGCAGACGGTGGCGCCGTCGACAGTGGCCTTGGCCTTGTAGCGGTAGATGCCCGACTTCACGCGGTCGATGGCCGCTTCCAGGATGAGCTGATCGCCAGGCCCCACGGGCTTCTTGAAGCGCGCGTTGTCGATGCCGGCGAAGTAAACCACCGTGTCGTCGCCCGGGTCGGCGCCTGCGCTCTCGAAGCTGAGGATGGCCGCCGACTGCGCCAGCGCTTCCAGCATCAGCACGCCCGGCATCACCGGGCGAGCGGGGAAGTGGCCCATGAAAAACGGCTCGTTGATGGTGACGTTCTTCAGCGCCTTGATGCGCACGTCTTTTTCGAGTTCGAGCACGCGGTCCACCAGCAGGATGGGGTAACGGTGCGGCAGCTTGCGCAGGATGTATTGGATGTCCATCGTCGTCACGTCTTGTTCTCCAGCGCTTTCTCCATCGCCCTCAGCCTCTCTCGCAGCGTGTGCAGTTGTCTCAGGGTGGCGGCGTTCTTTTCCCAGCTGGCATTGTCATCGAAGGGGAACATGCCGCTGTACTGGCCCGGCTTGTGGATGGACCGGCTGATGACCGTGGCCGCCGTGATGTGCACGTGGTCGCAGATCTCCAGGTGCCCCAGGATGATGGCGCCGCCGCCCGCGGTGCAGTGCAGCCCGATGCGCGCACTGCCGGCCACGCCCACGCAGCCCGCGAAGGCCGTGTGCGCACCGACGTGCACGTTGTGGCCGATCTGCACGAGGTTGTCGAGCTTCACGCCATCTTCGAGCACGGTGTCTTCCAGCGCGCCGCGGTCGATGCAGGTGTTGGCGCCGATCTCGACGTCGTCACCGATGCGCACGCCGCCGAGCTGTTCGATCTTTTCCCACCAGGCGCCGCTTTCGTTGCGCGCCGGCGCGAAGCCGAAACCGTCGGCGCCGATGACAGCGCCGCTGTGCACGATGCCGCGCGCACCGATGCGGCACGCGTCAGACAGCACGACACGCGGCTTGAGCACCGTGCCTTCGCCCACTGCGGCGTCTGCGCCAATGTGCACGTGCGTGCCGATCACGGCACCGGCACCCACCGCGGCCCCGGCCGCCACGAAGGCGAGTGCACCGATGCTGGCCGTGGGGTGGATGCGTGCACCCTCCTCCACCACCGCGCTCGGGTGCACGCCCACGACAGGCGCACGCCGGGACCGCGCGGCCCACCACTGGGTCAGGCGCGCAAAGGCGAGGTAGGGATCGGCGCAGACGAGGGCCGGGCCGCGCGCGACCGCGGCTTCGCGCATCGCGGGGCCCACGATCACGCAGCCGGCCTTGGAAGTGGCCAGCTGTGCCTGGTAGCGGGGGTTGGAAAGAAAGCTGATCGTCTGCGCATCGGCAGACTCCAGCGGGCCGATGCGACTGACGGTGAGTTCGGCGTCGCCGATCAGCTCACCGCCCAGCAGCGCGCCCAGTTCCCCCAGGCGCACGCCCGCCACGGCCAGGCCTGGCAAGGCTTACTTGCCGGCGGCGGCGGCCGGCGTGGGCGCGTTGAGCTGGCGGATCACCTTGTCGGTGATGTCGACCCGTGCGCTCGCGAAGATCACTTCCTGCAGGATCAGGTCGTACTTCTCGGCTTCGTAGATCTGGCGGATGACGCGGTTGGCGCGCTCCACCACCGCGGCCAGCTCTTCGTTGCGGCGCTGGTTCAGGTCTTCCTGGAACTCGCGGCGCTTGCGCTGCAGGTCGCGGTCTTGATCGACCAGTTCACGCTGACGGCGCTGCAGTTCGGCCGGGGCGACGGTGGGGCCGTCCTTCTCGAGCTTGTCGGCAGCGGCCTTGAGCCGGTTGCCGGCGTCGTTGAGCTCGCGCTCGCGCTTGCCGAACTCGGTTTCCAGCTTGGTCTGCGCGGCCTTGGCCGCGTTGGACTCGCGCAGCACGCGCTCGCTGTTGACATAGCCGATCTTCAGGTCCTGCGCAACGGTGGGGGCCGCGGCGGCCACGGAAACGGCGGCCACGGCCAGCCAGCGGGAAACCTTGGAGGCGGTGGCGGCAGGGCGCTGGGGGGCGAACATCTTCATCAGAAGGCAGTCCCGATCTGGAATTGGAAACGTTGGATTCTATCGTTGCGCTGCAGGCGCAGAGGCTTGCCCCAGCTCAGCTTCAACGGGCCCACCGGCGAGATCCACGACAGGCCCACGCCGGCCGACGAACGGATGGACTCGCCGGTGATGGTTTCGTCTTCGCGCCACACGTTGCCGGCGTCGACGAAAGCGAAGATGCGCAGCGAACGGTCGCTGCCGGTGCCGGGCACCGGGAAGTAGAGCTCGGTGTTGACGTTCAGGCGCTTGGCGCCGCCAATGTAGGCGCCGGTGGGGTCGACCACGCCCAGCGAGCTCTGCTCGAAGGCGCGCACGGTGCCCAGGCCACCGCCGTAGAAGTTCTTGAACACCGGGAAGGGCTTGCCGCCCAGGCCCTTGCCCCAGCCGATTTCGGCATTGACACCCACCGACATGCGCAACGGCAGCTGCCAGTACTCCTGGTACTGCGCGTTGGTGCGCAGGTAGCGCACGTCGCCGAAGGTCGACCACTCGAGGTTCACGCGCTGGTAGCGGCCGGCCGTGGGCACGAGCACGCTGTCACGTGCATCGCGCGACCAGCCCAGCGTCAGCGGGAAGGAGTTGGTCTTGTCGCCGTACAGCGCGCGGTAGTTCAGGTACGAAAGCGGGATGCCGGCGGCCGTGCCGATCTCGGTGCGCTCGAAGCCGATGCCCAGGAACACCGTGTCGTACTCGGAGAAAGGCACGCCAAAGCGCACCGAGGCGCCCGGGGTCTTCAGGTCGTAGGTGTCGCCCAGGCTGTTGATGGGGCGTTGCGTGCGGTAGAAGACGTCGATGGCGCGCGAGATGCCGTCCACCGTCCAGTACGGGTCGACCGTGCTCACCACCAGCGTGCGCTGGTAGCGGCTGGTGTTGAGCTCGATGCCGAGGTAGTTGCCCGAGCCGAAGGCGTTCTCTTGCTTCACCGAAGCGGTGAAGGTCAACTTCTCGGCGTTCGAATAGCCAGCGCCGACGATGAGGTTGCCCGTGGGCTTCTCGACGACGTTGACGATCAGATCCACCTGGTCGGGCGAGCCCGGCACCTCGTTGGTGTCGATCTCGATGTTTTCCTTGAAGAAGCCCAGGCGCTCCACGCGCTCTTTGCTGAGCTTGATCAAGCCGCCGTCGTACCAGGCGCCTTCCAGCTGCCGGAACTCGCGGCGCACCACCTCGTCGCGGGTGCGCGAGTTGCCGGCCACGTCGATGCGGCGCACGTAGACGCGGCGGCTCGGCTCGGCCGCGAAGACCACCACCACCTGGCCGGTGGCGCGGTCGATCTCGGGCCGCGGCTCGATGCGCGCGAAGGCGTAGCCGTACAGGCCGAACAGATCGGTGAAGCGCTTGCCGGTGGCCGTGACCGCATCACCGCGGTAAGGCTGGCCGGGGCGCAGCGCCACGAAAGCGCGGAACTCTTCTTCCTTGCCGAGGTAGTCGCCTTCCAGGCGCACCGCCGTCACGGTGTAGGGCTGACCTTCCTTGACCGAGATGGCCACGGAAATGGTCTGCTTGTCGGGGGAGATGGTGACCTGCGTGCTCTCGATGGCGAACTCGAGGTAACCGCGGTTCACGTAGTAGGCGCGAAGCTTTTCCAGGTCGGCGTTGAGCTTGGTGCGCGAGTAGCGGTCGGTCTTGCTGTACCAGGTGAACCAGCCGGTGGGCGTCAGCTCGAAGAGGTCAAGCAACTCGCGCTCGCTGAACACCGAATTGCCGACGATGCGGATGTCCTTGATCTTCGCGGCATCGCCTTCGGTCATCGTGAAGGTCACGTTGACGCGGTTGCGTTCCAGCGGCGTGATCGTGGTCACCACCTCGGCGCCGTAGAGGCTGCGGCCGAGGTACTGGCGCTTGATTTCCTGTTCAGCGCGGTCGATCAGCGCGCGGTCGAAGGGCAGGCCTTCGCCAATGCCGGCATCGCGCAGGCTCTTGGTCAGTGGGTCCTTGTCGAACTCCTTCAGACCGACGAAGGTGACCGCGCCGATGATGGAGCGCTCGTCGACGATGACGATGGCGACCTCGCCTTCGATCTCGATGCGCACGTCCTTGAACAGGCCGGTGGCGAAGAGCGCACGCAACGCAGCCGAGCCCTTGTCATCGGTGTAGGTGTCGCCGATGCGGAAAGGCAGCGCCGCGAACACCGTGCCGGGGTCGGTACGCTGCAGGCCTTCGACACGGATGTCCTTCAACACGAAGGGTGTGACAGCCCGTGCTGCGGGTGCGGCAAAAGCCGAGGCGACGGCCACGCTGAGCACGGCAACAGGGCCCCAAGAGCCGTTAGGCCCGGTCGGAAACACAGGGAACATGGGGATTCAGTGCAGGCCCAGCAAGCGGGCGACGTCGTTGAAAAGGGCGACCGACATCATCATCAACAAGACAGCGATGCCGCCGCGTTGCAGCCGGGCCAACCAGAGGTCAGAGACGGGACGGCCGGTGACGCCCTCGAAAATGTAATACATCAGGTGCCCCCCATCGAGCATGGGCAGGGGCAGCAGGTTCAGCACGCCCAGGCTCACGCTCACCAGGGCCAGGAAGCCGAGGTAGTAAGCCAGGCCTTTGGTGACGGACTGGCCGGCGTAGTCGGCGATGGTCAGCGGACCGCTCAGGTTCTTCAGCGAGGCCTCGCCGATCAGCATGCGGCCGAGCATCTTCACCGTCAGCACCGAAACTTCCCAGGTGCGCACCACACCCTGCTGCAGGCCCTCGAAAACACCGTGCTGCACAGTCAACATCACCGGCGCGCGGCCAGGCTCGACGCCGACGCGCGCAAAGGTCTGCCCCTTCTCGGTGACGATCTGCGGCGTCACCTCGATGACCTGCGTGCGGCCCCCGCGCTCCACCAGCCAGGACTGCGCCGCCACCTGCCCGGCGCGCAAGCTGCCGCGCACGAGTTCCACCACCTGCTGGGCATCGGCCACGGCCTTGCCGTCGATAGACAGCACACGGTCGCCGCGCTGCAGGCCCGCGGCGGCACCGGCACTGCCGGCCTGCACCTGGCCCAGCACGGGCTCGCGCCAGGGGCTGCCCAGGCCGATGCGTTGCGTGAGCGCGGCGTCCACCTCGCGGGCCTCGATGCCCGAGAGATCGAGATCGACGCTGCGCGCGCCGCGGCCGTCACCGTCGCTCACCTGCAGGCGCAGGCGCTCGCCGCGCAGCGCGGCCTGCGTCACTGCCCAGCGCAGGTCGGTCAGCGAGCGCAGTTCCTGCCACTCGCCGGTGCCGTGGTCGATGGCCTGCACCCATTGTCCGGCACGCAGGCCGGCCCGTTCGGCCACGCTGCCGGCCGCTGGCGGGCCGATCAGGGCCTTGGGCTCCTGCACGCCGATCCAGTGCGCGGCGGCGTAGAGCAGCACCGCCAGCGCCAGGTTGGCCAGCGGCCCGGCCGAGACGATGGCCGCGCGCTGCCACAGCGTCTTGCGGTTGAAGGCCTGGCTGACCTGCCCGGGGGCCACCGGCGCCTCGCGCTCGTCGAGCATGCGCACGTAGCCGCCCAGAGGCAAAGCGCAGACCACGAACTCGGTCGCGTCGGGGCTGCTCTGGCGGCGCCAGATCACCTGGCCGAAGCCCACCGAGAAGCGCAGCACCTTCACGCCACAGGCCACGGCCACGCGGTAGTGCCCGTACTCGTGGATGACCACGAGGATCCCCAGGGTGAGCAGGAAGGCCAGGACGGTGGTGATCACGCCGCGAGTTCCCGCATCAGTTCATGCGCCATGGCGCGGGCCCGGGTGTCGAGCTCGATCAGGTCTTCCAGGGTGTGGGTGGGGCTCAGGCGGGGCTCCAGGCGCTCGATGGTGCGCGCATTGAGCGTGTGAATCGCCGTGAAGCCGATCGTTCCGTCGAGGAAGGCCTGCACCGCCACTTCGTTGGCGGCGTTGAGCACCGTGGTGCTGCCTTCGGGGCCGCGCAGGGCGTCCCAGGCGAGCTGCAGGCCGGGGAAGCGGCGGGGGTCGGGGGTCTCGAAATGCAGCGGGGGCTGCTGCAGGAAGTCCAGCCGCGGTGCACCTGACTCGATGCGTTCGGGGAAAGACAAACCGTAGGCGATGGGCACCTTCATGTCGGGCGTGCCCAGCTGCGCCAGCACGCTGCCGTCGCGGCAGACCACCATCGAGTGGATGATGCTCTGCGGGTGGATGACGACGCGGATGTTCTCGGGCGCCAGGTCGAAGAGCCAGCGCGCCTCGATGACCTCCAGCGCCTTGTTCATCATCGTGGCCGAGTCCACCGAGATCTTGCGGCCCATCACCCAGTTCGGGTGCGCCACAGCCTGCGCCGGGGTCACCGTGTGCAGGGTGTCGGGGTCGCGGTGACGGAAGGGCCCGCCGCTGGCGGTGAGGATGATGTGGTCGATGCGGCGAGCCCAGGCGCTGCGGTCTTCCGGCAGGCACTGGAAGATGGCCGAGTGCTCGCTGTCGATGGGCAGCAGCGTCGCGCCGCCGGTCTTCACGGCCTGCATGAAGAGCGCACCGCCGACCACCAACGCTTCCTTGTTGGCCAGCAACAGGCGCTTGCCGCTGCGCGCCGCGGCCATGCAGGACGGCAGGCCGGCGGCGCCGACGATGGCGGCCATCACGCTGTCGACATCATCGGCCGCAGCCAGCTGGCACAGCGCCTGCGGGCCGTGCTGCACTTCGGTGGCCGAGCCGGCGGCCTGCAGCGCTGCGCGCACTTCAGCCGCACGCTCGGCGGTGGGCAGCACGGCCACGCGCGGGCGGAACTGCAGGCACTGCTGCACCAGCAGGTCGGTGCGCTGGTAGGACGTGAGGCCCACCACCTCGAAACGATCGGGGTGGCGCGCCACCACATCGAGCGTGCTCGTGCCGATGGAACCGGTGGCGCCGAGGATGGCCAGGCGTTGGCGGGGTGCGTTCATGCAAGGCTTCCGAGTGCAACGAGCGCCATCACGGCCGGCAGCACCGGCAGCAGCGCGTCGACGCGATCCAGCACGCCGCCATGGCCGGGAAGCAGGCGGCTGCTGTCCTTGGCCCCGGCGGCGCGTTTGACAAGAGATTCGACGAGATCGCCGACGACGCTCAAGCCCGCCAGCAGCCACAAGGCCGCGAGCAGACCCACCACGCCCCATCGGTCGAAGAGGCGGCTGAAAAGGCTGGGGCCATCGAAGCCCATGCGGCCGTCCAGCCAGATCCAGAAGGCCGCCAGCACCGCCACGCCCAGCCAGCCCGACCACACGCCTTCCCAGCTCTTGCCGGGGCTGATGCTCGGCGCCAGCTTGCGGCGGCCGAAGGCGCGCCCGCCGAAGTACGCCGCCACGTCGGCCATCCACACCAGGCACAGCGCCGACAGCATGAAGTTGATGCCCACGCCATGCGCGCCGGCCAGCGCCAGCCAGGCCAGCCACAAGGCCGCCAGGCCGAGCATCCAGCGCGCGGCCCGCGGCAGCTGCGGCCAGGCGGCGGGCC
>VYLK01000404.1_pt1 | contig 15626 bp, 10 predicted proteins | sample 5114321 | NCBI WGS metagenome assembly VYLK01 (sample SAMN12291792, study PRJNA351875) | freshwater metagenome | isolation source: freshwater lake | place: USA: Michigan, MSU2 Lake | collected 2011-08-16
CCCGGGCCGATGACGGCCAGCGTGGCCCGGCCGGGCAGCGCCGCCCGCTCGGGCGCGCCGGGCCAGGGCTGCACCTGGCTGGCCTGCAAGCGCGGCAGCGACAGTGCGAGGGCTTCGAAGTCATTGAGCACCAGCAGCGCGTCCAGCCCCAGCGCGGCCTGGGCCTCGCGGCAGGAGAAGGCCCAGCCGCTGTTGGTGAAGGCGATGCGGTCGGTGCCCACCGCCGTGGCCACGGCGAAGGCGGCGGCGCGCGGCGGCTGGTAGGCGCTGCCCAGGCTGCGGGCCACGCCGGCCAGGTAATCGGCCGCAGCATCGGCGGGCCCGGCGTGGCCAGCCGCCGGCAGCGTGGCGACGTGGCTGATGTGCTCGGCGCCCTCGGCCAGCCAGCCGAAGCGCGCGTTGGTGCCGCCGATGTCGGCCACCAGCCAGGGGCGGGGCAGGCCGGCTGCGGCGGGGCCTGCATCTGCAAGGCCGGCGGCGGCAGCGGGGCGGGTGAGGGCTTCTGGGTCTGACATGGCGGGTGGTGATCGTCGAAAGCTGGAACTTGCCGCGGCAGGTGCCAGCCCCAAACCTGTGCACGGTAGCAAAACTACATGCCCTGAACAAGCGGCTTTGCCCGAGGTAACAGCCTTGTTCCCTGCTGGCGGGGCTGGGGCGGCGGCCCGGGTAGGTGTAGTGAAGCTACAGTGCTGTCGTCTCGGCCTTACCCGCATGCAGATGCCGTGCCCGCTCGGCCACAATCGCCCGCCATGACGCCCTCGCACAGCCCGCGCCTGCTTGCCGACATCGGCGGCACCTACGCCCGCTTCACCCTGCAGGTGGCGCCATCGCGCTTCGAGCACACGGCTTCGCTGCTGTGCGCCGAGCACGCCGATTTCCACGCCGCCGTCACCGCCTACCTGGGCCGGCTGCCCGAGGGCCTGGCGCCCACCGTGGAGCACGCCGCCATCGCCATCGCCAACCCGGTGGAAGGCGATGAAGTGCGCATGACCAACTACCACTGGCAGTTCAGCATCGAGCAGATGCGCCAGCGGCTGGGCCTGTCCACGCTGGTGGTGGTGAACGATTTCACCGCGCTGGCCATGGCGCTACCGCGCCTGGCGCCCGGCCAGCGCCGCCAGGTGGGCGGCGGGCAGGCGCGCGAGAACAGCGTCATCGGCGTCATTGGCGCCGGCAGCGGCCTGGGTGTCAGCGGCCTCATTCCCTTGAGCGACGGCTATGTGGCGCTGGGCACGGAAGGCGGCCACACCAACTTCGCGCCGCGCGACGAGCGCGAGATCGCCATCCTGCGCTACGGCATGACGCTGTACTCGCACCTGTCCTTCGAGCGCCTGCTCTCGGGCCCGGGGCTGGAGCTGATCCACCGCGCGCTCATCCACCGCGCCGGGCTGGAGCCCGAGGTTCTCTCGGCGCCTGAGATCACCCGCCGCGCGCTCGACCACGCCGACCCGCTGTGCGAAGAAACGCTGCAGGCCTTCTGCAGCATCCTGGGCACGGCCGCCGGCAACCTGGCGGTGACGCTGGGCGCCCTGGGCGGTGTGTACATCGGCGGCGGCATCGTGCCGCGGCTGGGCGAGTACTTCGACGCCAGCCCCTTCCGCGCGCGCTTCGAGGACAAGGGCCGCTTCAGCGACTACGTGAAGGTCATCCCCACCTTCGTGGTGACGGCCGAACACGCCACCTTCGACGGCGTGGCCGCCATCCTGGCCGCGCAGCTGCGCACGTTGCACGCCGAACACGGCTCGGCCATCCTGGGGCAGATCCAGCGGGCGCGTGAAGGCCTCTCGCCGGCTGAAAAACGTGTGGCCGACCACGTGCTGGCGCACCCGCGCTCGGCGCTGAACGACCCCATCGCCGAGATTGCCAAGGCGGCGCAGGTGAGCCAGCCCACCGTGATCCGCTTCTGCCGCAGCCTGGGCTGCGAGGGCTTGAGCGACTTCAAGCTGCGCCTGGCCTCGGGCCTGTCGGCCACGGTGCCGCTGACGCACACGCAGGTGACGGGCTCCGATTCGGTGCTGGAGCTCGGCGTGAAGGTGCTGGGCAACACGGCCAGCGCCATCCTGCAGGTGCGCGAGCAGCTCAACCGCGACACCCTGGTGCGCGCCATCGACCTGCTGGCCGCGGCCGAGCGCATCGAGTTCTACGCTGTGGGCCACTACGGCGTGGTGGCCGACGACGCGCAGTTCAAGTTCCTGCGTTTCGGCGTGCCCAGCGCGAGCGTGACCGACCCGCGTTTGCAGCTGCTCTCGGCCAAGGTGCTGCGGCCGTCCGACGTGGTGGTGATCATCAGCAGCAGCGGCCGCGTGGACGACCTGCTCGGGGTGTGCGAGGCGGCGCATGCGCGCGGCGCACCGGTGGTGGCCATCACCGCCAGCCAGAGCCCGCTGGCGCGCAAGGCCGACGTGGCGCTGATCGTCGACCACGTGGAAGACGTGGCCACGCACGTGCCCATGGTCAGCCGCATCCTGCACCTGCTGGTGATCGACATCCTGGCCGTGGGCCTGGCGATGCGGCGCGGCGCCGAGAGCGTTTCGGCGCTGCCGGATGTGGCGGCCGTGGGCCTGGACGAAGCGCCGGCCAACGCCGTGCTGCCGACTGCGCGCCGCGCCGGGCCGGGCATCAGCACCTCGGGCCCGCTCTCGCGCCTGACTTCACACAGCCGCTGACCCTGCCCCGGCTGGCCAGGCCGGCCGCGCCTAAAATCTGCGGCTTCCCGAGGAGCGTTGCGACAGCCGCCCGTGGCCCAGAGCCCGGTGCGCGCTGCCAGGCTCGGGGTCCGGCCCTGTGCAGCTTGCCTGCCCCTCAGCCGGTGGCAACGGCGCTCACTCCTGAAACGTTCTGCCGGAGTGCCGCCATGAATCGCCTACCGCCCCCCATGCGCCTGTCGGGCCTGGAGCCCGTTGCCATCGGCACGGGCAGCCTCTTCGTCAACATCGGCGAGCGCACCAACGTCACGGGCAGCAAGGCCTTCGCCCGCATGATTCTGGAAGGGCGCTTCGAAGACGCGCTGAGCGTCGCGCGCCAGCAGGTGGAAAACGGCGCCCAGGTCATCGACGTGAACATGGACGAGGCCATGCTCGACAGCGCCGCGGCCATGGAGCGCTTTCTCAAGCTGATCGCCGGCGAGCCCGAGATCGCGCGTGTGCCCATCATGATCGACAGCTCGAAGTGGAGCGTCATCGAAACCGGCCTGAAGTGCATTCAGGGCAAGGGCATCGTCAACAGCATCTCGCTGAAGGAAGGCGAGGCCGAGTTCAAGCGCCAGGCCACGCTGGTGCGCCGTTACGGCGCCGCCGCCGTGGTGATGGCCTTCGACGAAAAGGGCCAGGCCGACACCTACCAGCGCAAGATCGAGATCTGCGAACGCGCCTACCGCGTGCTGGTGGACGAGGTGGGTTTCCCGGCCGAAGACATCATCTTCGACCCCAACATCTTCGCCATCGCCACCGGCATCGAGGAGCACGACAACTACGCCGTCGACTTCATCGAGGCCACGCGCTGGATCAAGGCGAACCTGCCGGGCGCCAAGGTGAGCGGCGGCGTCAGCAACGTGAGTTTCAGCTTCCGCGGCAACGACCCGGTGCGCGAGGCCATCCACACCGTTTTCCTGTACCACGCCATCCAGGCGGGCCTCGACATGGGCATCGTCAACGCCGGCATGGTGGGCGTGTACGACGACCTGGAAGCCACGCTGCGCGAGCGTGTGGAAGACGTGGTGCTGAACCGCCGCAAGGATGCGGGTGAGCGCCTCATCGAAGTGGCCGAAAGCGCCAAGGGCGCGGCCAAGGACGACAGCGCGCGCCTGGCCTGGCGCGCCGCGGGCGTGAACGAGCGCCTCTCGCACGCGCTGGTGCACGGCATCACCGAGTTCATCGTCGAAGACACCGAAGAAGCCTGGCAGGCCATCGCCGCCACCGGTGGCCGGCCGCTGCACGTGATCGAAGGCCCGCTGATGGCCGGCATGAACGTGGTGGGCGACCTCTTCGGCCAGGGCAAGATGTTCCTGCCCCAGGTGGTGAAGAGCGCGCGCGTGATGAAGCAGGCCGTGGCCCACCTGCTGCCCTACATCGAGGAAGAAAAGAAGCTGCTGATCGCCGGCGGTGGCGAGGCCAAGCCCAAGGGCAAGATCGTCATCGCCACCGTCAAGGGCGACGTGCACGACATTGGCAAGAACATCGTCACGGTGGTCTTGCAGTGCAACAACTTCGAGGTCGTGAACATGGGCGTGATGGTGCCCTGCCAGGACATCCTGAAGAAGGCCAAGGAAGAAGGCGCCGACATCATCGGCTTGAGCGGCCTGATCACGCCCAGCCTCGAAGAGATGCAGCACGTGGCCGCCGAGATGCAGCGCGACGACTACTTCCGCGCCCGCGGCACGCCGCTGCTCATCGGCGGGGCCACCTGCAGCCGCGTGCACACGGCGGTGAAGATCGCGCCGCACTACGAAGGCCCGGTGGTCTACGTGCCCGATGCCAGCCGCAGTGTGGGCGTGTGCAGCGACCTGCTCTCCGACGAACGCGCCGCGAAGTACATCGACGAGCTGCGCAGCGATTACGAGCAGGTGCGCCAGCTGCACGCGCAGAAGAAGGCCACGCCGCTGGTGACGCTGGCCGCAGCGCGCGCCAACAAACACGCGCTGGACTGGGCGGCCTACACGCCGCCGGTGCCGAAGTTCATCGGCCGGCGCGAGTTCAAGAACTACGACCTCGCCGACCTGGCCACGGCCATCGACTGGGCACCGTTCTTCCAGACCTGGGACCTGGCGGGCAAGTTCCCTGAGATCCTGCGCGACGAGATCGTCGGCCACGAGGCGCAGCGCGTGTTCAGCGACGGCAAGCGCCTGCTGCAGCGCCTGATCGAGGGCCGCTGGCTGCAGGCCAACGGCGTGGTGGCGCTGCTGCCGGCCAACACGGTGGACGACGACACCATCGAGATCTACACCGACGAAACCCGCAGCGAGGTGGCGCTGCGCTGGAACCCGCTGCGCCTGCAGACCGAGCGCCCGGTGGTGGACGGCGTGAAGCGGCCCAACCGCAGCCTGGCCGACTTCATCGCGCCCAAAGGCGTGAAGGCCGACTACATCGGCTGTTTCGCGGTGACGGCCGGCCTGGGCGTGGAGAAGCGCGAGAAGATCTTCAACGACGACCACGACGACTACAGCGCCATCATGTTCAAGGCCCTGGCCGACCGCCTGGCCGAAGCCTTCGCCGAGCGCCTGCACCAGCGGGTGCGCACCGACCTGTGGGGCTACGCGCCCGACGAGACGCTGAGCAACGAGCAGCTGATCGCCGAGCAGTACCGCGGCATCCGCCCGGCGCCGGGCTACCCGGCCTGCCCCGACCACACCGTCAAGCGCGACATGTTCCGCGTGCTGCAGGCTTCAGCCATCGGCATGGGCCTGACCGACAGCCTGGCCATGACGCCGGCAGCCAGCGTGAGCGGCTTCTACCTGGCCCACCCGGAGGCGGCCTACTTCAACGTCGGCCGCATCGGTGAAGACCAGCTCGCCGATTGGGCGCAGCGCCAGGGCCTGGCCGAACACGACGCGCGCCGCGCGCTCGCGCCGGCCTTGGGCTGACCTCGCCAGCGTCGGCCACGGGCGGCCCTGCGCCGCCTGTGAACGCAAACGCATCGATCGGTAAAGGGTGTGCCAGCCGCCAAGAATTTGGCACAAGCCCGCAGAAGTCGTGCCGAGAATCACTGCGTGAGGGCACGCGGTGCCCATTTGGGCGACCGACATGCTGACTCAAGACATCCGGCGAAGCTTCGCCGTTCTGGCCCTCAGCGGCTTGATGGCCGCGTGCGGTGGCGGCGGTGGGGGTGGCGACAGCGCAGCGCCCGCGCCCCCCGTGGCCGCCCCGCCGCCCGCGCCGGTGGTGGAAAAGCCCGCCACACGCTCGGAAGCCGCGCGCTTCCTGGCCCAGGCCAGCTTCGGCGCCACCGAGGCCAGCATCGACCGCGTGATGAGCGTGGGCTACGCCGCCTGGATCGACGAGCAGCTGGCGCTGCCGGCCACCCCTGTGCACCGCACGCACTGGGAAACGCGCGATGCCGCCATTCGCGCCGCCGCCCCCGGCACCACGGCCAACCAGGACCAGGTGTTCGAAAGCTTCTGGAAGCAGGCCGTCACCGGTGACGACCAGCTGCGCCAGCGCGTGGCCTACGCGCTGTCGCAGATCTTCGTCATCAGCATGGTCGACGGCACGGTGGGCGACAACCCGCGCGCCGTGGCCGCCTGGCTGGACATGCTGAACAGCGAAGGCCTGGGCACCTACCGCAGCCTGCTGGAGACGGTGTCGCGCCACCCGATGATGGGCGTGTACCTCTCGCACCTGCGCAACCAGAAGGCCGACCCGCGCACCGGCCGCGTGCCCGATGAGAACTACGCGCGTGAGGTGCTGCAGCTCTTCAGCATCGGCCTGGTGGAGCTCAACGACGACGGCAGCGCGCGCACGAACGCGGGCAACCCCATCGACACCTACACGCCGGCCGACATCAGCGGCATTGCGCGCGTGTTCACGGGCTGGAGCTGGAACTGCCCAGACTGGCCTGACAACAGCTGCTTTTCGCAAGGCAGCGCCAACGGCAACAGCGACCCCGACCGCAGCTTCAAGCCCATGCTCGGGTACGCGCAGTACCACAGCACCGAGGTGAAGAGCTTCCTGGGCACCACCATCCCGGCGCAGTCGCTCGGCGACCCCAGCGCCAGCCTGCGCGTGGCCATGGACCTGCTGGCCAACCATGCCAACGTGGGCCCCTTCATTGGCCGGCAGCTCATCCAGCGCCTGGTCACCAGCAACCCGAGCCCGGCCTATGTGCGTGCCGTGTCGCAGGCCTGGGCCAACAACGGCAGCGGCGTGCGCGGCGACATGAAGGCCGTGGTGAAGGCGGTGCTGATGCACCCCGAGGCGCGGCGCGTGAATGACAGCTCGGGCAAGGTGCGCGAGCCCGTGCTGAAGCTCGCCGCCTACCTGCGCGCCTTCCCGCACAGCAGCGACACCGGCTTCTGGCGCGTGGGCAACACCGACAACCCGGCCACCTCGCTGGGCCAGACGCCGATGCGCTCGCCTTCGGTCTTCAACTTCTACCGCCCGGGTTACGTGGCGCCGGGCACGGCCGCGGCCGCCGCCAACCTGGTGGCGCCCGAGCTGCAGATCGCCCACGAGACCAGCGTGGCCGCGTGGGTGAACTTCATGCGCGACAACGTCGCCAGCGGCGTGGGGCAGAGCAACGGCACGGTGAACGGTGTGGCGCTGAACCGGCGCGACATCCGCCCCGATTTCACCGCCGAGCTCGCGCTGGCCAACGACGCCACCGCGCTGGTGGAGCGTGTGGCCGAGAAGCTCACCTGGGGCCAGGCCGGCACGGCGCTGAAGGCCGAGATCGCCACCGCGGTGGGCACCATCGCCATCCCCGCGCTGAACACTGGCGGCACCAACCAGGCCGCCATCGACACCGCGCGCCGCAACCGCGTCAATGCCGCCATCCTGCTGGTGCTGGCAGCGCCCGAGTTCCAGATCCAGCGCTGAGCGCCGAGGACCCGAAGCCATGAACATCAACCACCGCCTCGAACGCCGCGCCTTCCTGCAACACGCCAGCGCCATGGGCTTGCTGGCCGGTGCCGGCGCCCCCACCGCGCTCGGCCTGCTGGCCGCGGGTTCGGCCTCGGCACAGACCGCGCCCGACTACAAGGCCATCGTTTGCCTCTTTCTCTTCGGCGGCAACGACAGCTTCAACATGGTGCTGCCCACCGATGCCGCCAGCTGGCAGGCCTACAGCACCACGCGCAACCAGGCGCCTGACTCCATCGCGCTGCTGGCGCCGGGGGTGGTGCCCAACGCAGGCGCTGCCGTGGGATCGCCAGCGCGCCTGGGCGGCGTGCTGGCGCTGAACCCGCTGAACGCGAACGGGCTGAACACCGGCCGCGGCCTGGCGCTGCACCCGCTGATGGGCGGCGTGCAGCAGCTCTTCGACACCGACCGCCGCCTGGCCATCGTGCCCAACGTGGGCCCGCTGATCCGCCCCACCACCAAGGCGCAGTACGGCCAGAGCACGCACCCCAAGCCGGCCAGCCTGTTCTCGCACAACGACCAGCAGAACACCTGGCAGGCGCTGGCCGCCGAAGGCGCCACGCGCGGCTGGGGCGGCCGCATGGGTGACGCGCTCGCCTCGATGAACTCGCGCACGGTCTTCACCAGCATCTCGGCCAGCGGCAACGCGGTGTGGCTGGCGGGGCAGACGGTGCAGCAGTACCAGGTCAGCACCAACGGCGCCATCCGCATGGGCGCCGACAGCAACGGCCGTGTCTACGGCAGTGCCGAGGTGGCCACCGCGCTGCAGCGCATCGCCGGCACCAGCCGCGGCACCCACGTCTTCGAGCGCGACCTCGCCGGCATCGGCCAGCGCAGCATCGACGCCGAGACCACGCTGCGCACCGCGCTGCGCGCGCCCAGCGAGCCGGCCTTCGGCACCGCGCCGGCCACGGGCGCCTACAACGCCGGCAACGACCCCAAGCTGCGCTACCTGAACCCGCTGACCGGCCAGCAGACGGCCAACGGCCTGGCGCAGCAGCTGCAGGTGGTGGCGCGCATGATCGACGCCGGTTTGAGCGGTGCCACGGGCGTGCGCCGGCAGGTCTTCTTCGTGAGCCTGGGCGGCTTCGACACCCACGACCTGCAGAACCGCAACCACGCCGACCTGATGGCGCGGCTGAGCCAGGCCCTGAGCTATTTCGACGGTGCCTTGGGTGCGCTGAACGCGCGCAACAACGTCACGCTGTTCACGGCCAGCGACTTTGGCCGCACCTTCACCAGCAACGGCGATGGCACCGACCACGGTTGGGGCAGCCACCATTTCGTGATGGGCGGCGCGGTGCGCGGTGGCGACGTCTACGGCCGTCTGCCGACGTTGGGCGTGAAGAACAGCAACAACAACAACTTCGACAGCAGCGCCGACCAGCTGGGCAACGGCTCCCTGTTGCCCGACGTGTCGGTGGACCAGCTCGGCGCCACTTTGGGCCGCTGGTTCGGCGTGAGCGACAGCACGCTGCTGGAGATCTTCCCGAACCTCAGCAACTTCGACACGAGCAAACGCAACCTCGGCTTCATGGTCTAGCCGCGCGTTGCCGGCCACGTCAGCGCCGCTGCGGGGGGCGCTGGCTATCATCGCGCCCCTCATGAGTGCCCCGGCCCCCGCCTCGCTGAACAACGCCCAGATGGAGGCCGTGCACCACCTGCACGGGCCTTGCCTGGTGCTGGCCGGCGCCGGCTCGGGCAAGACGCGCGTGATCGTGCACAAGATCGCGCGGCTGCTGCAAAGCGGGCTGGAGGCGAAACAGATCGCCGCCATCACCTTCACCAACAAGGCCGCGGCCGAGATGCGCGAGCGGGCCAAGCAGCTCATCGGCGGCAAGGCCGCGCGTGAACTGGCGGTGAGCACCTTCCACTCGCTGGGCGTGCGCATGCTGCGCACCGACGGCACGCGCATCGGGCTGAAGGCCAACTTCAGCATCCTCGATAGCGACGACGTGCTGGGCGTGATGCGCGAGGCGGGCGGCACCACCGACGCCGCGCTGGCGCGCCGCTGGCAGTGGGCCATCAGCCTGTGGAAGAACCAGGGCCTGAACGCCGAGACCGCCGAGGCAGCCGCCACCACGCCCGACGAGCAGGTGGCCGCGCGCGTGATGCGCCTGTACCAGGAGCGCCTGGCGGCCTTCCAGGCGGTGGACTTCGACGACCTCATCACGCTGCCGCTGGCGCTGCTGCAACGTGACGCCGAGGCGCGCGCCAAATGGCAGGCCACCTTCCGCCACGTGCTGGTGGACGAGTACCAGGACACCAACGCCGTGCAGTACGAGCTGCTGAAGGCGCTGGTGGGCGAGCGCGCGATGTTCACCGCCGTGGGCGACGACGACCAGAGCATCTACGGCTGGCGCGGCGCCACCATCGAGAACCTGAAGAAGCTGCCGCAGGACTTTCCACAGCTCAAGGTGATTCCGCTGGAGCAGAACTACCGCAGCACCGGGCACATCCTGCGCGCGGCCAATGCGGTGATCGCGAAGAACCCCAAGCTTTTCGAGAAGAAGCTGTGGAGCGAGTTCGGCGACGGCGAGCCGGTGAAGCTGCAAGAGAACGACAGCGAAGAGCACGAGGCCGAGCGCGCCGTCTCGCGCATTCAATCGCTTCGCGGCAACGATGGCCGCAACAAGTTCGCTGACTTCGCCATCCTCTACCGCGCCAACCACCAGGCGCGCGTGTTCGAGCAGAAGCTGCGAGCGGCGCAGATCCCGTACAAGGTCAGTGGCGGCCAGAGCTACTTCGACCGCGCCGAGATCAAGGACCTCTGCGCCTGGCTGCGCCTGCTGGTGAACCAGGACGACGACCCCGCCTTCCTGCGCGCGGCCACCACGCCCAAGCGCGGCATCGGCCACACCACCTTGGCCGCCCTGGGCGAGTTCGCCTCCAAGTGGAAGATCAGCCTGTTCGAGGCGCTGTTCTCGCCCAGCCTGAACACCGTGCTCAAGGGCAAGGCGGTGGAAGCGCTGCAGCAGTTCGGCCGCGAGGTCAGCGACCTGGAGCACCGGGCGCGCCACACGCAGGGCGCTGAAGAAGCCAAGGCGCTGCTGATGGGCTGGCTGAAGGACATCCAGTACGAGCAGCACCTCTTCGACGGCGAAGACAGCGAGAAGCTCGCGGCCTCGCGCTGGGGCAACGTGCTCGATTTCGTCGACTGGATCGCCAAGCGCTGCGGCGGGCAGATCAACCAGGAAGCCGGTGCCACCTTCGAGACCGAGCGCCAGACCGTGCTGCAGGTGGCGCAGACCATTGCGGTGATCATCAGCCTGGCCGAGCGCGAAGGTGACCAGGACGTGGTGACGCTGTCCACCCTGCACGCCAGCAAGGGCCTGGAGTGGCCGCACGTGGTGCTGGTGGGGGTGAACGAGGGCCTGCTGCCCTTTCGCAGCGGCGATGAGGAGATGACGCCCGAGCGCCTGGAAGAGGAGCGCCGGCTGATGTACGTGGGCATCACGCGTGCGCGCAGCACGCTGGTGGTGAGCACGCTGCGCCGCCGCAAGAAAGGCCGCGAGACGGTGCAGGCCGTGCCCAGCCGCTTCATCGCCGAGATGAAGCTCAGCGAACAGGTGAGCAAGGAAGACCCGCGCGAGCGGCTGAAGAAGCTGCGCGATGCGATGGCAGCGAAGAACGCTGCCACCCCGCCACCGGCGAACTGATCAGGACGGCAGGAAATCCACCGGCCAAGTGACGACCATCTGGTCGACATCCTTCGCGCCGAAGTCGAACTGGCGGATGCGCGCCAGCAGCTTCTTCTCCAGGTCTTCGGCCTTGAGCTCGCTGCTGACGATGCGCAGGCCTTCCACCGCGCCACTCGGCGCGATCTTCAGCTCCAGCACCACCTTGCCCTGCAGCGCCGGGTCGTCGCGCAGCGCGCGGTTGTAGATGGCGTAGATGGCGCCCTTGTTGCGTTCGAAGACGAGCTTGATGTCCTCGATGCTGCGTGTGGCCTTGCCGCTGCTGCCCTTGGTGAGGGTGCCGCCTTTGCCACTGCCGCCACCACCGCCGACCTGGCTGCCCGTGCCCTTGCCATCGCGCGCACCGCCGCCGCCCGGGCCGCCACCGCCGCCACCGCCGGCCACACCTTCCACCAAGGTGGTGGCCCGGCCGGCCAGGCCGCCGCCGCCGGTGTCTCGGCTGTAGGCGGCGGTGTTGATGCCGCCGCTGCCCGTGGTGGCGTTGCTGGTGATCAGTGCGCGCACGGGCACGCCGGGGTCGCGCCCGGCACCCACGCCCACGCCGACGCCCGTGCCCACGCCGGGCCCGGGCTTGATGTCCTGCTTGAGCTGCACCGCGGCCGGCGCGCCGCTCAGTTCGGCGAGTTCGCTCTTCATCGCCAGCAGGCCCACACCGCTGGCCTTGCGGCGGGCGTTGTCCAGCGCCACTTCGCCCGGCGGTTTGCCTTCGATGGGCTGGCGCGCCTCGGGCACCGGGGCGCCCTTCTTCGGCGGCGTGGGCGGGGCCGGCTTCGCTGCGGCTTCTTTCGGCGCTTCAGGCTTGGGGGCCTGGGCCACTTCGGTGGTGTCGGGCTTCACCGCCGGGGGCGGCGGGGCGGGCGGCGCCACCGGCCGCTCCAGCAGCAGCTTGGCCATCGGTGGCGGCAGCGCGGGCGCAGCGGTGCGTTCGGGTGCACGCAGTGGCACGAAAGGCAAGGCGATGGCCAGCAGCAGCACCAGCGCGAAGAGCGTGCGCAGGATGCGCCGGAAACGCTGCTCGTCGGCCGCCGACACCGCCCAGGGCAGCATCGCGGCGGCTTTCACGCGCTGCAGTTGTTCCAGCGCCGCCAGCGCGCCGGGCGGCAGGGCCGGGTGCGGGGCGGCAGGGAGTGCGAAGCTGCTCATCACCCCTCCACGCGCTGACGCACCGCGAAGGACACGTCGCTGAAGTTGGCGCGTGCGCAGGTGGCCATCACCTTACGCAGCAACTGGTAGGGCACGGTCTTGTCGGCCATGATGGTGACGGCCTGCCCTTCGGCGGCCAGGCGTTCGCGGTTCTCGGCGCGCACGGCCTGGCGGCTGGCCAGCACATCGAGCTCGGCCTTCAGGCCCGGGATCAGGTCTTCTGTGCTGGCCATGGCCTCGCTGACCAGCGCCACGCGCCGGCCGTCGGCCAGGATCTCGTCACCCGCGATCACGAGCACCACGGTGTCTTTCGGCGCCTGGATGCTGTTGGCCAGCGGCAGGTTCACCGCCTTGGGGCTGACCAGCGTTTCCACGCCCGAGGCGCTGCTGAGCAGGAAGAAGATGAGGATGGTGAAGACGTCGATCAGCGCCACCAGGTTCATGTCCATGGCGGTGCTGTTGCGCGCCTTGCGCTGGGCGCGCTTCTGCAGCGGTGAGAGCGTGGCCATCAGCTGCGGCCCTTCGCGGGGTTGCCGGCTGCAGCACCGCGCACGGGTGCATCGCCCACCGAGATGTTCGGGAACAGCTCGGCCCGCACCAGCTGCTTGCCTTGCGGCGTGACGGTGCCGCGCACGGCGTCCATCACCTGCACCAGGTGGTCGTAGGGGGTGTCGGGCTCGGCCAGCAGCGTGGCTTCACGCTGCGTGGGGAACTTGCCTTTGACCATCACCATCAGCTGCTGCAAGGCCTTCACGTCGTGCTCGGGGCCCTTGCTCTCGATGCGCTGGATGAGGCCGCCGACGCGGTCGCCGACCTCCAGCGCGTCTTTGCGGATGACGATCTCGAGCTGCAGGTTGTCGACCTTGAGTTGGTCCACCGCCGACTGTTGCGCCGGCAGCTGCAGGTCCATCACCGCCAGCCGCGTGAACACGGCGGTGGAGAGCAGGAAGGGCACCAGCACGACGATCAGGTTGATGAAGGCCGTGATCTCCAGGTGCGGCACTTCCTTGCGCAAGCGGCGCGTTCTCATGGCGCGGCTGCCGGCTCAGTCGGCCAGGTTGGCAGAGGCGCGTTGGTCGCGCGGCTGCTCACCGGCCAGGCGCTGCACCAGGTTCAGGAAAGTGATCTTGGCGGCTTCCAGGCTGTCGACGATCTCGCTGGCACGCGCCTGCAGGAAGGCGTGAATCAGCAGGAAGGGGATGGCCACCATCAGCGCGAAGGCGGTGTTGTTCATCGCCACCGAGATGGACGCGCTGAGCAGCTCGGCCTTCTCGGCCGGGTTCACCTGCGCCACGGCCGTAAAGCCCTTGATCAGGCCGATGATGGTGCCCAGCAGGCCCACCAGGGTGATGGTGTTGGCGAAGGTGGCGATGTAGTGCGTGCGCTTCTCCAGGCGCGGCACGATTTCCATCATGCCTTCTTCCATCGCGTGGTCGATGTCCTCGCGGCGGCGCGCGCTGGCCATGCGCGCCAGGCCGTGCGAGACGATCTTGCCGATGGCCGCTTCGCTGTTCGACACCATGCCCGCGGCTTCCTTGAACTTGCCGGCCTGCAGCGTGGGCAGCAGCTGATCCCAGAGCTTGCGGTTCTCGCTGCGCGCGCGGCGCAGGAAGATGAAGCGTTCGATGGCGATGGCCAGGCCGATGGTCATCATCGCCAGGCTGGGGTAGAGGAAGGGGCCGCAGTCGACGAAGAACTTGACGACGGTGTTGAAGGTGTTCATCGGGGGGCTCCGGCAGGGGCGGGGGTGTTGGCAGGGGAAGGGGTGGGAACGGGGGTGGCGGCCGTGGCTGCGGCTGGCGTGGCCGCAGGCTGGCTGCGCAATTGCGCGCTGTAGATCACCTCGCGGCGGAAGACCTCGCGGTCCACGGGCGCCAGGGCTTCGTCGAGCACGCTCTGCACCGGGCGGCCGCTGAGCGTGCCGGGCAGCGGCTTCTTCCACGGCACGATGTACAGCACCTTGGGCAGCTCGCGGTTGCCGATGATCTGCGTGCGGTCGATGTCGGCGCGGTCTTGCGCAAACGCGGGGCCGGCCAGCAGCAGGGCGGCGGCGAGGCTCAGGACGGTTTTCATCGGGTCTCCTGGGCGGTGGCAGGTGCGGCCGTGGCCGCGGCCGGCGCTGCGGCCAGCTTGGCCGGCTTGCGCGCCTTCAGCTCGGCCAGCCAGCGGTTGAGCGTGGGCGCTTCGGCCGGGGCCAGCTCCAGGCAGCGCTGGTAGAGCGCCTGCGCGCGGGCCGCATCACCGAGGTAAAGGTCGTGCAGGATGGCGAGGTTGAACACCGGCGCCAGCGCGTCCTTGTCCGCGGCGATGGCGTCTTCGTAACTCTGGCGCGCGTCATCGAAGCGGCCTTGCTGGCGCTGCAGCAGGCCCTGCTGGTTGAGCAGCGGTGCCCTCGCCGGGCCTTGCAAGGGCCCCAGCGCCGCCTGCAGCGCGGGCAGGTCGTTCTGCAGCGCGGCGGGCACGGCCGGGTCGGGGCGTTCGGTCTTGCCGTAGCGCACGGGCTTGAGCTTGGCCAGTGCGGCCAGGCTGGCCTGCACCCAGCGGTCGTACAGACCTTGCGTGGTGCGGCGCGCATTCGTTTCGTAGAGCTCGATGGCTTTCTCTTCGAAAGGGAAGGCCTGCTCTTCCAGCATCACGTTGTACTGCTCCAGCTCGTCCTTCTTCAGCTTCTTGGGCCGCGCCGAATCGAGCATGGCCTTGCCGAAGTCTTGATAAAGGCTCGCGGTGTGGAAGGTGGCGGCGGTGGTCACCTCGGCGATGCCCACCTCGCTGGCGGCGGCGTAGGCGCGCAGCGCTTCTTCCAGCCGCGCCTTCTTCAGCTTCAGCTGCTGCGCCAGCGGCTCCACCAGCGCCACCTGCTGGTAGGCGGCGCGCACCGGCTCGGCCAGCGCCAGCGTGGCCTGGCCGCCCAGCGTGCGCGTGCGCGCGGTGCGGGCCTCGCCAGCGTTGGCGTCGGCTTCCTGCACGCGGCGCTGCCAGGCCAGGGCGCGTTCGGGCTGCTTGTCGGCGCGCAGCAGTTCGGCGATGCGCCAGCGTGCTTCCACCGCGGTTTCCAGCGGCAGCGGGTGGCGCTGCAAGTAGTTCTCGTAGGCCTTCAGTGCGGTGGTCAGCAGCGGGGTGCTGCCGGTGAGCGGCGGCTCCACGGGCGCGGCCGGGGCCGCACGTGTGTTGCGCTTCGGCGCCGGGGCAGGCGCGCGCGCCGCCGGTTTGCGGG
>VYLK01000405.1_pt1 | contig 15606 bp, 12 predicted proteins | sample 5114321 | NCBI WGS metagenome assembly VYLK01 (sample SAMN12291792, study PRJNA351875) | freshwater metagenome | isolation source: freshwater lake | place: USA: Michigan, MSU2 Lake | collected 2011-08-16
GGCCCGCGGGCCGCGCACGGTCACCGCGCGCCAGCAGGCGCTCGGCCTCGCCCTCGCGCACCATGCGAAAGTCGATCTTGCGGCCGTCGAGATCCACCCGGCTGACCTGCACACGCACCCGCGCACCCACGGCGTAGCGGATGCCGGTGCGCTCGCCGCGCAGCTCGCCGCGGGCTTCGTCATAGCGGTAGTACTCGCCACCGAGTTCGGTGATGTGCACCAGGCCTTCGACATACAGGCCGTCGAGCGTGACGAAGAGCCCGAAGCTCGCCACCGAGCTGACGGTGCCCGAGTACTCCTCGCCCAGGTGCTCGCGCATGTAGCGGCACTTCAGCCAGGCCTCGACGTCCTTGCTGGCCTCGTCGGCACGGCGCTCGTTGGCGCTGCAGTGGCCGCCGGCGGCTTCCCACAGCTCCATCTCCTGCGTCATGGGCTTGGCGGGTTTGCCCAGCTTGCCGCCCTTGCGCAGCTCGGGCTTGCGCGTCTTGGCGTTGGCCGCGAGGTGGTAGCGCTTGCCCGCCAGCGTGGCCTTGATCACGCGGTGCACCAGCAAATCAGGGTAGCGGCGGATGGGGCTGGTGAAGTGCGTGTAGGCCGGGTAGGCCAGGCCGAAGTGGCCGCTGTTGTGCACCGTGTAGATGGCCTGCTGCATCGAGCGCAGCAGCAGCGTGTGGATCTGCGTCGCATCAGGCCGGCCCTGCACCGCCTGCGCGATGGCCTGGATCTCGCCCGGCGTGGGGTCGTCGCTGAGCGAGGCGCTCACGCCCAGCGAACGCAGCATGGCCTGCAGCGCCACGCGCTTCTCGGGCGTGGGGCCCTCGTGCACGCGGTAGAGGCTGGGGTGCTCGGCCTGCGCGATGAACTCGGCCGCGCAGACGTTGGCCGCGAGCATGGCCTCTTCGATGAGGCGATGCGCCTCGTTGCGCGTGCGCGGCACGATCTTCTCGATGCGGCCGGCTTCGTCGCAGACGATCTGCGTCTCGGTGGTCTCGAAGTCCACCGCGCCGCGCAGCGCGCGCTGTTTCAGCAGCGCACGGTAGACCTCGTGCAGGTGCAGCAGGTGCGGCACCAACTCGGCCCGCGCATGCGCCTCCGGGCCGCGCGTGTTGGCCAGCACGGCCGCCACTTCGGTGTAAGTCAGGCGCGCGTGCGAGCAGATCACCGCCGGGTAGAACTGGTAGGCCTCGATGCGGCCCTGCGTGTCCACCAGCATGTCGCACACCATCGAGAGGCGTTCGACCTGCGGGTTCAGCGAGCACAGGCCGTTGCTCAGCTTCTCCGGCAGCATGGGGATCACGCGGCGCGGAAAGTACACCGAGGTGGCGCGCTCGTAGGCGTCTTCGTCCAGCGGCTCGCCGGGTTTCACGTAGTGGCTCACGTCGGCGATGGCCACCAGCAGGCGCCAGCCTTCGAAAGCCGTCTTGCCGCGACCGCGCTTGTAGGGCTCGGCATAGACGGCGTCGTCGAAATCGCGCGCGTCTTCGCCGTCGATGGTGACCAGCGCCACATCGGTGAGGTCCACACGCTGCTTGCGGTCGGTGGCGCGCAGCTTTTCGGGCAGCGCCGCGGCCTGCGCCAGCGTCTCGGGGCTGAAGAGATGCGGCACCTCGTACTTGCGCACCGCGATCTCGATCTCCATGCCCGAGTCGTCGATCTCGCCCAGCACCTCGGCCACACGGCCCACGGGCTGCGAGTGCAGCGAGGGCGGCTCGGTCAGTTCCACCGAGACCACCTGCCCCACCGCGGCCTGCGCGGTGGCGTTCTTGGGGATCAAGATGTCCTGGCCGTAGCGGCTGTCTTCCGGCGCCACCAGCCATTGCCCGCCTTCGTGCAGCAGGCGGCCGATGATGGGCGTCTTGCGGCGCTCGATGATGTCGAGCACGCGACCCTCGGGCCGGCCCTTGCGGTCGTAACGCAGCACGCGCACGCGAACGCGGTCCTTGTGCAGCACGCTGCGCATCTCTTGCGGCGCCAGGTAGATGGCGGGGTCGCCGTTGTCGGGCACGACAAAACCGTGGCCGTCGCGGTGACCTTCGACGCGGCCTTCGAATTCGCCCATGAGGGCCAGGCCACTTGCGTTGTTCTCTTTTTTGATGGTATAGTCCTTTTCTTTCCTGAAGCGCCCAGATGGCGGAATTGGTAGACGCACTAGTTTCAGGTACTAGCGCTTAACGGCGTGGAGGTTCGAGTCCTCTTCTGGGCACCAATTTGAGAAGCCGCTGTGTTGAAAGACACAGCGGCTTTTTCAATTCTGCGCGCGATTCTTCGCAAAGCCTGTACAGCGGGCGCCCCGCCCTCGCTGGCGGCCAACCCAAAAACAACAAAGCCCCCGGCAGCCTGCCGGGGCAGGTTCTGCAGCGGGGGCTTGGGAAGCGCGGTGTTCAGACCGTGAACTTCTTTGCCAGCGCGTCGGGCCGCATGCCGTCGTACTCTTCGAAGGGCTGGTGGATCCAGGGGCTGGTGGGCAGCATGTCCACGTAGTAGTCAGGCACGTAGCTCGACACGCCCTTCACCCAGATCACCGCCGCGCGCAGTTCGCTGATCGAGGGCATGCCGCGCAGGCGCTCGACCACCGCCTTCAGCGTCACGCCGGTGTCGGCCAGGTCGTCCACCAGCAACACGCGGCCGGCGAGTTCACCCTTGGGCATGGTGATGTACTTGGCCAGGTCGAGCCGGCCCTGGATGGTGCCGGCCTCGGCGCGGTAGCTGCTGGTGCTCATGATGGCCAGCGGCTTGTCGAACACGCGCGAAAGCACATCGCCCGGGCGCATGCCGCCACGGGCCAGGCACAGGATCTGGTCGAACTGCCAGCCCGAATCGTGCACCTTCAGCGCGAGCTTCTCGGTCAACAGGTTGTACTCGTCCCAAGACACGTACAGGTGCTTGCCGTCGTCTGTGAGCATGCTCGTTATCTCCTCGCAGGGGGTTCGTGTGGGGGCGTGGCGCTTCAGGCGCGGAAGGGGTGGCGCAGCAGGATGGTGTGCACGCGGTCGGGGCCGGTGGAGACCATGTCGATGGGCGCGCCGATGAGGGCCTGCATGCGCTCCAGGTAGCGCTTGGCGTTCACTGGCAACTGCTCCCAGTTCGTGAGGCCGGCGGTCGTGTCGCTCCAACCGGGCAGCGTCTCGTAGACCGGCTCGCAGGCGCTGATCTCGTCGGCGTCCATCGGCAGCACGTCCAGCGTCTGGCCGCCGAGCTTGTAGCCGGTGCAGATCTTGATCTCGGGCAGGCCGTCCAGCACGTCGAGCTTGGTGATGCACAGGCCCGAGACGCCGTTGATGATGATGCTGCGCTTGAGCGCGGCAGCGTCCAGCCAGCCGCAGCGGCGTGCGCGGCCGGTGACGGTGCCGCGCTCCTGGCCCACGGTGCTGAGGTGGTGACCCACGCCCTCTTCCAGGCTGAGCTCGGTGGGGAAAGGCCCGCCGCCCACGCGCGTGGTGTAGGCCTTGGTGATGCCCAGCACGTAATGCAGCATGCCCGGGCCGACGCCCGAGCCGGCGGCGGCGTTGCCGGCCACGCAGTTGCTGCTGGTGACGTACGGATAGGTGCCGTGGTCGATGTCGAGCAGCGTGCCCTGGGCGCCTTCGAACAGCAGGTTCTGGCCCGCGGCATGCGCGTTGTAAAGGCGGTAGCCCACGTCGGCCATCAGCGGGCGCAGCTGTTCGGCGGCCTGCAGGGCGCCATCCAGCATCGGCTGCCAGTCCAGCGCCGCGCTGCCCAGGTAGGCCAGCTCGGTGTTGTGCAGTTCCACCAGCTCGCGCAGCTTGTTCTCGAAGCGCTGTGGGTGCTTCAGGTCCTGCACACGCAGGGCGCGGCGCGCCACCTTGTCCTCATACGCCGGGCCGATGCCCTTGCCGGTGGTGCCGATCTTGCCGCTGCCGCTGCTTTCGCGGCGGCCTTCGCGGGCCGAATCGAGCGCCACGTGGAAAGGCAGGATCAGCGGGCAGGCTTCCGACAGGAACAGGCGCGAGCGCACGTCGATACCCAGGGCCTCGATGCGCGCGATCTCGCCCAGCATGTGCGCCGGGTCGACCACCACGCCGTTGCCGATGTAGCAGGCCACGCCTTCGCGCATCACGCCGCTGGGGATGAGTTGCAGCGCGGTCTTGCGGCCGGCGATCACCAGCGTGTGGCCGGCGTTGTGTCCGCCCTGGAAGCGCACCACGCCCTGGGCGTGGTCGGTCATCCAGTCGACGATCTTGCCCTTGCCTTCGTCACCCCACTGGGTGCCGACCACCACCACGTTGCGGCCAGCGGTGGGCCGGATGGCTGATTGCATGTTCAAAGCGGTCCTTCAGAGAGTTCGTGTCTGTGTCAGTTCGGCAGCGCGCGCAGCACCCACTGGCCGGCGACCTGCACCAGCTCGCGGTCGCAGTCGAACGCCTGCGTCTCGAGCTCGTGGCCGGGCAGCATGGCCAGCACCGTCTCGCCGCGTTCGCGCAGCTGGCGCACGGCGGCGCGCAAGGCCGGGTCTTCGCCCCAGGGCGCGCGGATGGCCGCTGGCAGCGGCGGCGGGCTGCCCACCTCGGCCAGGGCTTTGAGGTCGAGGCTGAAGCCCACGGCCGGGCGGTTGCGGCCGAAGACCGCCCCCACCTCGTCGTAGCGGCCACCGCGCGCCAGCGCATCGCTGCTGCCCGCGCCGTAGACCGCGAAGCGCGCGCCGCTGTAGTAGGCGTAGCCGCTCATGTCCGAAAGATCGAAGCCGATGCGCAGCTTCGGGTAAGCGGCGCGCAAGTGGCTGGCGAGCCACTGCAACTGGTCAAGCGCCTGCGTGATCAGCGGGCGCTGCGGCAGTTCCAGCCGCGCTGCTTGGATGACTTCATCACCGCCATACAGGCGCAACAGCGCGCGCAGGCCGTCTCGGGCTTCGGCCGGCGCGTTGCGCGTCAGGTCGGCCAGCGCCGCCGCGTCCTTTTCCGACAGGGCCTGCACCACGTCTTGCAGCTGCGCAGCGTCCATCGGTACACCGGCCAGCACACCGCGCAACACGCGCGCGTCGGCCAGGTCGATGACCAGCGGCTCGGCACGCGCCGCCTGCAGGCAATCGAGCGCCAGCTCGGCCGCTTCGAGGTCGGCCTCCAGGCCGGCGTGGCCGAAGATCTCGGCGCCGAATTGCAGCGGTTCGCGCGTGGCCGACAGGCCGGCGGGCCGCGTGTGCAGCACCGGGCCGCAGTAGCACAGGCGGGTGACGCCGTCGCGGTTGAGCAAGTGGGCGTCGATGCGCGCGGCCTGGGGCGTCGTGTCGGCGCGCACGCCGAGCATGCGGCCGCTGGCCTGGTCGACCAGCTTGAAGGTCTTGAGATCGAGCTCACGGCCCGTGCCGGTGAGCAGCGATTCCAGGTGCTCCAGCAGCGGGGGAATGACGAGTTCGAAGCCGTAGCCGCGTGCCCGGTCGAGCATCGCCCTGCGCAGGTCTTCCACACGCCGCGCCTGCGCTGGCAGGACATCGGCGATGTGCTCTGGCAGCAGCCAAGCAGAGAGCATGAAAAGCACCGGTGTTGAAACCGGCATTGTACCGGCCGGGACCCCCCGGCCGGCGCACGATCAGCGTGCGATCAGCGAGCGTTGCCGGCAGCGGGCGAGCCGTTGCGCATGGCGCGGAAGAAGTCGCCGCTCGGGTCGAGCACCATCATGTCGCTCTTGCTGCGGAAGGTGGCCCGGTAGGCTTCCAGGCTGCGGTAGAACTGAGCAAACTGCGGGTCGCGGCCGAAGGCCTCGGCGTACAGCGCCGAGGCCTTGGCATCGCCCTCGCCCTTGATCTTCTGCGCGTCGCGGTAGGCCTCGGCGATGATCACCTCGCGCTGGCGGTCGGCGTCGGCGCGGATCTTTTCGCCGTCGGCACCGCCCTGCGAACGCAGCTCGTTGGCGACCTGCTTGCGCTCAGACTCCATGCGGCGGTAGACCGAGTCGGTGATGTCGGCGACGAAGTCCACGCGCTTGATGCGCACGTCCAGGATCTCGATGCCGAACGACTTAGCTTCGTCGGCCAGTCGCTTCTGCACGTCGCCCATCACCTTCTCGCGCTCGGTGGCCAGCACGCCGCGCACGTCGCGCTTGGTGATCTCTTCGTTGAAGGCAGCCTGCACCACGGGGGCCAGGCGGCTGTCGAGGTTGCGGAAGTCGGTGCCGTTGTTGCGGATGAATTGGCGCGGGTCAGAGATGCGCCACTTCACCAGCCAGTCGATGACGAGGCTCTTCTTCTCGGCGGTGAAGATGGGGCGCGTCTCGGGGCTGTCGAGCGTCTGCACACGCTTGTCGAGGAAGACCACGTTCTGCAGCGGGGGCGGCAGCTTGAACTTCAGGCCCGGCTCGGTGATGACCTCGCGGATTTCACCCAGTGCGTAGACCACGCCCACCTGGCGCTGGTCGACGACGAAGAGCGTGCTGCTGGCGAAGAACAAGGCGGCCAGTGCGCCAGCGACGATGAGTGCGATGCGGTTCATGTTCTGGGTTCCTCTCACCGGCCTTCGCGGTCACGCGAACGCGTGCCGTCGCGGGAGCGGATGTCGACACTCTGCGTGCCTGTGGGGTCGACAAGCGACGGGGTGGGTGCCACGGCCGTGGCCGGCCCAGCGGCGGGCGCGGTGGCGCCGCTTTGCTGCAGCAGCTTGTCCAGCGGCAGGTAGAGCAGGTTCGAGCCCGCCTTGCTGTCGACCATCACCTTCGTGACGTTGCTGTAGACCTGCTGCATGGTCTCCAGGTAGAGGCGGTCGCGCGTGACGGCGGGCGCCTTCTGGTACTCGGTCAGCACCGAGCGGAAGCGTTGCGCATCACCCTCGGCCTGTGCAACCACACGTGCGCGGTAGCCCTCGGCTTCTTCCAGCAGGCGGCTGGCGGTGCCGCGCGCTTTCGGGATGACGTCGCTGGCGTAGGCCTGGCCTTCGTTCTTGAAGCGATCGCGGTCAGCGCCTGCCTTGAAGGCATCGTTGAACGCGGCCTGCACCTGCTCGGGCACCTGCACGTTCTGCATGTTGACGTTGGCCACCACGATGCCGGCCTTCAGGCGGTCGAGTTGGGCTTGGATGGACTTCACGAGGTCGGCCGCGATGGCGTCGCGCTGCTCGTACAGCACCTGGTCGACGCGGCTCTTGCCGACGATCTCTCGCACGGCCGATTCGGCGGCCATCACAACAGCTTCGTCGGGGCGGTTGTTCTCGAACAGGTAGGCGCGTGCGTCGGCACGGCGGTACTGCACCGTGAAGCGGATGTCGACGATGTTCTCGTCCTGCGTGAGCATCGACGAATCTTTCAGGCCGGTGGCCTGCACCACGCTGTTGCGGCCCACGTCCACCGACTGCAGCTGAGACACCGCCACGATCTCGTGCGCCTGCACCGGGAAGGGCAGCCGCCACTGGAAGCCGGCGTCCAGCGTGCTGCTGTACTTGCCGAAGGTGGTGACAACGGCGCGGTTGCCTTCCTGCACGATGAAGAAGCCGCTGCCGAGCCAGATCAGTGCGGCCACCACGGCGATGAGGCCGACGCCGATGCCCGCACTTTTCATGTCAGGCTGGAAGGGGCTGCCGCCGCCCGGTCCTTCGTTGCCGCCACGCCCGGGCGGGGGAGCGCCGGGCTTGCCGCCGAACAGGCCGCTGAGCTTGCGGTTGAAGTCGCGCCACAGCTCGTCCAGATCGGGCGGGCCGTCGTTGCGGTTGTTGTAGCTCAGGCCGTCCTGGGCGCCGGCGGCGTGTGCACGGCGGCCCGGCAGCAAGCCGGCCAGCAACGCACGCGAGGCGGCGGCGAGGTCACTCAGACGCTCGGCGAAGGGGGGTTGGTGGGCTTGACGCATGCGGGTGCGGTCCAGGCTGTCTCAGTGGGCGGCTGCCGGCGTGGGGCCGGCGAGCGGGGCGATGACCGGTGAGCCATCGGGCAAGGTAGGAATTGGGGGGCGCGCCGAAGCGTTCAAGTGCTCCAGCGCAATCTCTGCAATGGCTTGGCGCAAGGCGTCCAGGCCCTGGCCGGTGCGGGCACTGACGAAGACCCGCCGCCGGCGCACGCCAGGGTGCACCTCGATCCAGTCGGCCACCTCGCGCGACTGCTGCGAATCTTCGAGCAGGTCGCACTTGTTGTAGACGAGGAGTTGCGGCACGCCCTCGGCGCTGATTTCCTCCAGCACACGTTCCACCTCGGCCTGCTGTTCGGCCAACAGCGGGCTGGCGGCGTCGATGACGTGCAGCAGCAGGTCGGCCTCGGCGGCCTCTTGCAAGGTGGCGCGGAAGGCTTCCACCAGCTTGTGCGGCAGGTCGCGGATGAAGCCGACGGTGTCGGAGAGCGACACCGAAGCCTGGGCCTCGCCCAACCACAGTGAGCGCGTGGTGGTGTCGAGCGTGGCGAAGAGCTGGTCGGCGGCGTAGGCCTTGGCCTTGGTCAAGGCGTTGAACAGCGTGCTCTTGCCGGCGTTGGTGTAGCCCACCAGCGAGACCCGGAAGGTGCCACGCCGCTCACGCGCCTTGCGCTGGGTGCCGCGCTGGCGCTTGACCTTCTCCAGGCGCTCTTTCACGCCCTTGATGCGGTCGCCAATCATGCGGCGGTCGAGTTCGATCTGGGCCTCGCCGGGGCCGCCGCGGGTGCCGATGCCGCCGCGCTGGCGTTCCAGGTGGCTCCAGCGGCCGACCAGCCGCGTGGCCATGTACTGCAGGCGCGCCAGTTCGACCTGCAGCTTGCCTTCGTGGCTTTGTGCGCGGTCGGCGAAGATATCGAGGATGAGGGCCGTGCGGTCGGCCACCGGCACGCCGATGTGGCGTTCCAGGTTGCGCTGCTGGGCCGGGCTCAGGGCCTGGTCGAAGATCACGCCGTGGGCAGCCGTGGCCGCCACCAGGGCCTTGATCTCGTCGGCCTTGCCGCTGCCGACGAACAGCGCCGGGTCGGGCGCACGACGCTTGGCGGTGACACGCGCCACCGCCACGTCGCCCGCAGATTCGGCCAGCAAGGCCAACTCATCGAGCGTGGGGTCGAAATGGGGCGAGCCGCCAACGTCCACGCCAACGAGCACCGCCCGTGTGGGCTCGGCGCCGCGGCGGGCGGCGGTGGGGTCGGCGGAACTCAAGGTGACGGGTGTGTCGTGCCGGCCGCTCAGGCCTGCTCGCCCGGTTCGTTGGCGTGGAAGTTCACGGCCCGGCTGGGCACCACGGTGGAGATCGCGTGCTTGTAGACCATCTGCGTCACGGTGTTGCGCAGCAGCACCACGTACTGGTCGAAAGACTCGATGTGGCCCTGGAGCTTGATGCCGTTGACCAGGTAGATGGACACGGGCACGTGCTCTTTGCGCAGCAGGTTCAGAAAGGGGTCCTGCAAAAGTTGGCCTTTGTTGCTCACGATATTCTCCGTGTTGAAATCGACGAGGGGTTCACGTTATCACAGGGGCCTGCGGCCTCTGCGGGCTACGGCCATTGGGGAGCCCCGGGCGCCCGAGGTTCCACCTCAGGACGCTTTTTCGTCGAAAGGATTGGCCGCCGAACGCATCTCGATGCGGATGGGCGTGCCCACCAGCTTGAAGTGTTCGCGCAGGCGGCTCTCCAGAAAGCGCTTGTAGCTGTCGGGCACGCGGTCGAGCGAGGTGCCGTGGATCACCACCACCGGCGGGTTCATGCCGCCCTGGTGGGCATAGCGCATCTTGGGGCGGAAACGCCCGTCGCGGCGCGGCGCCTGGTGCTCGGCCGCCTCGTGCACCAGGCGCGTGAGCGCCGGGGTGCTCATCTTCAGCGTGGCCGAAGCATGCGCCGCCAGGAGCGCCTTCCACACCGCCGACAGCCCGGCGCGCTTGAGCGCCGAGATGTGCAGCACCGGCGCGTACTTCATGAAGGTCAGCCGGCTCTCGATGCTGCGCTGCAGGGTCTGGCGCTGGTAGTCGTCGGTAGCGTCCCACTTGTTGATGGCAATCACCACCGCGCGGCCGCTTTCCAGGATGTAGCCGGCGATGTGCGCGTCCTGCTCGCTCACGCCCTGGGTGGCGTCGATGAGCAGCAACACGACGTTGGCGTCGGCGATGGCCTGCAGCGTCTTGACGACCGAGAACTTCTCGATGGCCTCGAAGACCTTGCCCTTGCGGCGCAGGCCGGCGGTGTCGATGAGCGTGAAGCGGCGCCCTTCCCGCTCGAACGGCACCTGGATGGCGTCGCGCGTGGTGCCGGGTTGGTCGAAAGCCACCAGCCGCTCTTCGCCCAGCCAGGCGTTGATCAGCGTGCTCTTGCCGACGTTGGGGCGGCCGCACACCGCCAGGCGGATGGGGCGCCGCTCGTCGTCGGGGCCCGAGCCGAACTCGTCTTCTTCGGGGGTGAAGCCCTCCAGCGCGGCTTCGAGCAGGCTGCGGATGCCCTGCCCGTGCGCCGACGAGATGGGGTGCAACTCACCCAGGCCGAGTTCGTGGAACTCGGCCAGCAGTGGCGATTCCTGCATGCCCTCGGCCTTGTTCACCGCCAGCAGCACGCGCTTGTGCTGGGTGCGCAGGAACTTGGCGATGTCGTGGTCTTGCGCGGAAAGGCCACCGCGCACGTCAACGACGAAGATCACCACGTCGGCCTCGGCCACGGCCTGCCGCGTCTGCTTGGCCATTTCGGCCACCACACCGGTGGGCTTGTCGGGCTCGAAACCGCCGGTGTCGACAACGATGAACTCCTGCGCACCCAGGCGCGCGTCGCCGTAGTGGCGGTCGCGCGTGAGGCCGGCGTAGTCGGCGACGATGGCGTCGCGGCTCTTGGTGATGCGGTTGAACAACGTCGACTTGCCGACGTTGGCCCGCCCGACGAGCGCGATGACTGGTTTCAAGGGGCGGCCTTCAGTTCGGGCGGAAGGCGTAGAGCCCGCCGTCACGCGCGGTGACGAGCATGGTCGTGCCCGAGAGCAGCGGCGCCCCCAGGATGGGCTTGCTGCCGGGCTGCAGGCGCAACTGCGGCTCGCCGGTGGCGGCGTCCATGAAGTGCAGATAGCCTTGCTCGTCGCCGAAGACGACGCTCGGGCCCACGGCCAGCGCGCCGCTCAGGCCGCGGTAGAGCAGCTTCTCGCTCTGCCAGGCCACGTCGCCCGTGCCGGCGCGCCAGGCGGTGATGCGGTCGCTGGCATCGGCGCCGATCACGAAATCGGCGTTGCTGGCCACGGCCTGCGCACCCGCCGTGTTGCGCGACCACAGCAGGGCGCCACGGGCAGCGTCGGCACAACCGACGGCCGACTGGAAAGCGCGGCCGCAGACACGGTCACCCACGCGCACCATCGGGCCGATGAGATCGGCCAGGCGCTCCACCTCGTTGGTGCCGCGCGGCGAGGCCAGCGGCACTTCCCACAGCACGGTACCGCGCAGCGGGTCGAGCGCGGTGAGACGCTGGCCCTGGGCCACGAGCAGGCTGTTGCGGAAGGCGGTCACCACGCTGGCCTGGGCCAGCGTGAGCGCGTCACCCGGCTTGCTGTAGACCCACAAGCGGCGGCCGTCGACGGCGTCGAAGGCGTGCACGGCACGGTCGACACCCATCACAAACACACGCTCACCGCCCACGAAGGGCGGCGTCACCACGGCCGAGGGCACGCGCTTGCGCCAGACCTCGCGGCCGTTGTCGAAGGTGACGACCTCGTTGCCGCGCGTCACCACGCTGGTGTAACGGCCGTCGCTGCCCACGCCAGCAGCAATGGCGCCGCCCGCGCTGGCGCGCCAGACCTCGGCACCGTCTTCGGCCTTCAGCGCACGCACCTCACCGCCGCTGGCGACGAAGAACACGCCACCCTGGACGGTGGGCACCATCGGGAAGTTGATGCTGCCGATGCTGGCCGACCAGACCTGGCGCGCCGAGATCTTGGCCGCCACCGGCTCCAGCGGTGTGGGCTTGGGCTTGTCGGCTGCACAGCCGGCGAGCAGCAGCGCCACACCAGCGGCGCCCAGCAGGCGTTGCCACGACGAAGGCATCAGCGCCATCACTTCGAAGCCCCGGAGGCCGCAGCCGCCGCAGCGGCAGGCGCTGCGCCAGGGGCCGCACCGATCGAGCTGAGCTTGGCTTCGACGAGGCGGCGGTAGTCGAGCTTGACGTCCATCGCCGCGTAGGCGGCCTGCCAGGCGCTGCGCGCCTCGGCCTTCTTGCCCTGGGCCATGAAGATGTCGCCACGGCGGTCGGCCACGAGCGCGGTGAACTCGGGCGCGGTGGCCGCGTCCAGCGCCTTCAGGCCTTCGTCGTACTGCTTGGCATCGGCCAGCACAGCGGCCAGCCGCAGGCGCGCGATGGTGCGCATCTCGTCTTCCACGCCGTTCTCGGCCACCCAGGTCAGGCTGGCCTTGGCGGCATCGGCCTGGCCCTTGTCGACCTGCACCTTGGCAGCCGTGAGGCCGCCCTGCTGCGTGATGGGCGCCTTCGGGAAACGCTGGCGCATGTCGGCGAAGACGCGTGTGGCCTTCTCGGCATCACCGGCGGCCGCTGCGCGGTCAAGTTCCTCGAACATCGCGCCGGCCTTCACGCCCTGGTCGCGCTGCCAGTAGTTCCAGCCGTTCCAGGCGGCAAAACCGCCGAGCACCAGCACCAAGGTCCAGGTGATCAGGTTGCCCTGCTTCTTCCAGAACGACTTGAGCGCGTCGAGTTGTTCCTGCTCTTGCAGGTCGAGTTGTGTGGCCATGGGTGCTTGGCGCCCGTTTCTGAAGGGAAAAAAGAGTGCGGGATTATGCGTTGCGCAGTTCGTGGGCCCAGGCGGCAGCCTCGGCCAGCGCCCGGCTGCTCTGCGTGGCGGCGGCGTCGCGCAGCGGCTTGAGGGCCACTTCACCGCGCGAGAGTTCGTCGGCGCCGAAGACCAGCGCCCAGCGCGCACCGCTGGCATCGGCCTTCTTGAACTGGCTCTTCATGCTGCCACCGCCGCCGTTGAGCACCACGGCCAAGCCCTGCGCGCGCAGGGTTTCCAGCAGCGGCATCACCTGCGGCAGCGCGGCGAGATCGGGCACCACGGCGTAGGCATCGGGCGCGGCCGGCGGCGGCTGCAGTTGCAGTGCTTCCAGCAACAGCAGCAGGCGCTCGATGCCCAGGCCGAAGCCCACGCCCGGTGCGGGTTTGCCGCCCAGCTCTTCGATCAGTTGGTCGTAGCGGCCGCCGCCACACACCGTGGCCTGCGAGCCCAGGTGCGGTGTGACCCACTCGAAGACGGTGAGGTTGTAGTAATCCATGCCGCGCACCAGGCGCGGGTTCACGCGGTAGGCCAAGCCGGCGGCATCCAGCACGGCGCGCAGCGCGTTGAAGTGCGCCAGCGACGCCTCGCCAAGGAAGTCCATCAAGCGCGGGGCGGCATCCACCAGCGCCTGCATCGTGGGGTTCTTGGTGTCCAGGATGCGCAGCGGGTTGCTGTGCAGGCGGCGTTTGGCTTCTTCGTCCAGTTGCTCGGCGTGGGCTTCGAGGTAGGCGATGAGCGCGGCGCGGTGCGCCTTGCGCTCTTCGGGCTGGCCCAGGCTGTTGATCTCCAGCGTGACGTCGCTGCCTTCCTTCAGGCCGAGTTCGCGCCACAGCGCGCGAACCATCAGGATGAGCTCGGCATCGACATCCGGCCCGGCGTGCCCGAAAGCCTCCACATCAAGCTGGTGGAACTGCCGGTAGCGGCCCTTCTGCGGGCGCTCGTGGCGGAACATCGGGCCCATCTGCCAGACGCGCAGCGGGCCGTTGTAAAGCGCGTTGTGCTCGTTGATGGCGCGCACCATGCCGGCCGTGGCCTCGGGGCGCAGCGTGAGGCGGTCGCCGTTCATGCTGTCTTCGAAGGAATACATCTCCTTCTCGACGATGTCGGTGACTTCGCCCAGCCCACGCACGAACAGCGCGGTGGGTTCGACGATGGGCGTGCGCAAGCCGCGGTAACCGTAACGCGCCAGCACGCGGCGCACGGTGTCTTCGAACCACTCCCAGCGGGCCGAATCGGCGGGCAGGATGTCGTTCATGCCTTTGACGGCGGTGAGTTTTTCAGCCATAGGACGTGACGGCGCTGTGTTGCGCCGGAGAGGTTCGAGGGGCGGGCGAGCGCTGGGTCGGCAGCGTCAATGCGCAGCCGTCGCGGTTCCGAATCGCTTCGCGATGTAGTCCTCGACGATCTTGTGGAACTCGTGGACGATGCCCTCGCCGCGCAGCGTCATGGCCTTCTCGCCATCGATGTACACCGGCGCGGCAGGCGCCTCGCCCGTGCCCGGCAGGCTGATGCCGATGTCGGCGTGCTTGCTCTCGCCGGGGCCGTTGACGATGCAGCCCATCACGGCCACCTTCATCGTCTCCACGCCCGGGTACTTTGTCTTCCACACCGGCATCTGCGCGCGCAGGAAGTCGTCAATCTGCTTGGCGAGTTCCTGGAAGGTGGTGCTGGTGGTGCGGCCGCAGCCCGGGCAAGCCGTGACGCTGGGGTTGAAGCTGCGCAGGCCCAGGCTCTGCAGGATTTCCGCGGCCACCACCACCTCTTGCGTGCGCGCCTCGCCGGGCTGCGGCGTCAGGCTCACGCGGATGGTGTCGCCGATGCCTTCCTGCAGCAGGATGGACAGCGCCGTGGCGCTGGCCACCGTGCCCTTGGTGCCCATGCCGGCTTCGGTGAGGCCCAGGTGCAGCGCGTAGTCGCAGCGCTGGGCCAGCGCGCGGTAGACGCTGATCAGGTCTTGAACGCCGCTGACCTTGCAGCTGATGATGATGTTGTCGGGGTTCAGGCCGATCTCGCGCGCATAGTCGGCCGAGCTCAAGGCGCTTTGCACCAAGGCCTGGTACATCACCTGCTTCGCATCCAGCGGCGCGGCGCGCCTGGCGTTCTGGTCCATCAGCTCGGCCAGCAGTTCCTGGTCGAGGCTGCCCCAGTTCACGCCGATGCGCACCACCTTGTCGTACTTGGCAGCGGCCTCCACCATCATCGCGAACTGGCGGTCGCGCTTGTCGCCCTTGCCCACGTTGCCGGGGTTGATGCGGTACTTGCTGAGCGCCTGCGCCATGGCCGGGAACTCGGTGAGCAGGCGGTGGCCGTTGAAGTGGAAATCACCCACCAGTGGCACCGGGATGCCCATGCGGTCGAGCTGCTCGCGGATGTGCGGCACAGCCTCGGCGGCCTCGGGCGTGTTCACGGTGATGCGCACCAGCTCGCTGCCGGCCTGCGCCAGTTCCTTGCACTGGATGGCGGTGCCGATGGCGTCCACCGTGTCGGTGTTCGTCATGCTTTGGATGCGCACCGGCGCGTCGCCGCCGATGGTGACGACGTGATCGCCCCAGGCCACGCGCGCCTGGCGCGAACGGCGGGGGGCGGGCCAGGCGGCCTCAATGATGTCGACAGCGTCGGGTGCGTTCATAGCAGGGTCTCGTTCACTCGGGGGGCGCGCTCGCGGGCGCCGGCTGGGCTAGCGCAATTCCACGCGCGCGACATTCTCGCGCGTGCTCGGCCCCAGGTCGTAGGGGCGGCCGCGGAAAGCCAGCTGCGTGCCGGCGGCATTGCCGATCACCAGGCGCATCGGCAGGCTGCCGTCCACGCCCACCGTTTCACCGGGCTGCACCGTGCGCGAGAGCAGCAGCTGGCCGTTGCCATCTCGCACTTCCACCCAGCTGGCTTCGCTGCTGCGCAGTTGCAGCAGGCTGGCCGTGGGCTGCGTGGCAGCCGCCACGGGCGCAACAGGGGCGGCGGCCGGCGGGGTGGCCGGCCCGG
>VYLK01000406.1_pt1 | contig 15541 bp, 11 predicted proteins | sample 5114321 | NCBI WGS metagenome assembly VYLK01 (sample SAMN12291792, study PRJNA351875) | freshwater metagenome | isolation source: freshwater lake | place: USA: Michigan, MSU2 Lake | collected 2011-08-16
CCCGGCCCCTGCACCCACCCCGGCGCCGGCGCCGAGCCCTGCACCAGCCCCTGCCCCGGCACCCACGCCGGCACCCCCGCCGCCCACCGGCAACGGCAGCGCCAGCGGCACGCTCACCCTGGCGGGCGACAACCCGGCCGTCGCCGCGCAGGGCAACTTCACGCCCCAGGCCGATGGTTTCGAAGTGCTGGTGCAAACCGGCAGCGATGTCTACGGCAGCAACCTCAACGACCCCTCGCGCGTGACCTACCGCTTCTTCAAGACCGTCACCGGTGCCGGCGGCCAGCCGGTGCGCGTGATGATTGAAGTCACGCGGTTCAGTGCCTTCACCGCCGGCACCAGCGTGCGCTACACCTACGGCAGCAACCTGAGCGTCAGCGGCAGCGGCGGCTACGCCGGCGCCGGCACGGTCACCGTCAGCACCCCGGCGGGCGCCACGCAGCCGGTGACGGTGGTCTTCGACCAGTTCAAGCCCAACTTCGACCTCACGCTGAACGGCACGCTGGTGGGCAGCGCCACCGGTGCGCTGTGGCGCGTGGCCGATCTGCCGGCCAGCACCACGGGCGACGCCACGATCAGCGGCACGGCTTTCGGCGTGACCGACAGCATCGTCAACGGCACCAACGACGGCGCCAAGTTCCTGCTGGCCGACGGCCGCGCGCTGGAGGTGCTGGGCAACACCGCCAACTACTACGGGCCGCTGGGCGTGTACTCGTGCTTCAGCAACTGCGGCATCAGCGCGGCACCGCGGGCCGGCGGTGGCGCCACCTTCACCTTCAACAACACGCGCCTGAACCTGCCCAACAACGGTCTGGCCGATCCCGCCGGCCGCGTGCTCAACGGCAGCATCAGCGTGGGCAAGAGCAGCGGCAGCCTCACGGCCACCGGCACCACGGCGCCGGCCTTGGCGGCCTTCACGCCCACGGCCAGCGCGGTGCAGGCGCTCAACGGCGCGCTGAGCCTGGTGTTCACACGCGCCGCGGCAGGCGAGGGCGCCGGCGTGGTGAGCCTGGAGGTGGCCACCGAAGGCGGCCAGGTGCGCAGCGTGCTCGTGAAGCTGGGCGGTGCCGGCGGCGGCCAGACCTATGCCTGCGCTGCCACGGCTACCGCCAGCCTGCCGGCCTGCAGCGGCATCACGCTGGCCAGCGATGGGCTCAGCCTGGCTTTCAGCAGCGCGGTGCTGGGCGGCAGTGTGGCGGTGGGGGGCGTGCTGCCCACGCAGGCCCTCAGCGGCAACCTCGTGGCCAAGGGCCGTTGACCGATCGCTGAGGGCTGCCACAGGTCTCTGCGGGTCGGCCGGCAGCCCGCCTCCAAGCCCCGGATACTCCATCAACGCCGCCAACCCGTGCCCGCACGCGCCCCCGCATGAACACCCCTGGAAACGGCAGCGGCCGCAACGATTGGCAGCGCATCAAGGCCCTGTTCGAATCCTTGCTCGAACTGCCGCCCGCCGCGCGCGAAGCGAAGCTGGCCGCGGCGGCGGCCGGGCCCGAAGCGCTAGGCCCCGACGCACTGGCCGAAGTGCGCAGCTTGCTCGCCCACCACGATGCCGCGGCCACGGGCGACGGCGGTTTCATGGCGGCCGATGCCAGCAGCGCATTGGCCGAGACCCCGGCCCCGGCAGTGCTGCCGGGCCAGCGCCTGGGCGCCTGGGAGGTGGTGCGCGCCATCGGTGCCGGCGGCATGGGCGAAGTGTTCGAGGCGCGGCGCGCCGATGGCAGCTACGAGGGCCGCGCCGCAGTGAAGCTGCTCAAGCGCGGCATGGACAGCGCCGCCGTGCTGCAGCGTTTTGCGCAGGAGCGCCAGGCGCTGGCGCGGCTGAGCCACCCGCACATCGCGCGCCTGCTCGATGCCGGCGCCAGCGAGCAGGGCCTGCCCTACTTCGTGCTGGAGTTCGTCGACGGCCAGGCGGTGGACGCGGCCGTTGTCGGCCTGCCGCTCGATGCCCGGCTGCAGCTTTTCCTGCAGCTGGCCGACGCCGTGGCCCACGCCCACCGCAACCTGCTGGTGCACCGCGATCTGAAGCCCGGCAACGTGCTGGTGGACCGCGAAGGCCAGGTCAAGCTGCTCGACTTCGGCATCGCCAAGGCGCTGGACCCGCTGGAGGGGCACGACGGGCTCACCACGGTGGGCGGCGTGCGCCCCTACACGCCGAACTACGCCAGCCCCGAGCAGATCCGCGGCGAGCCGGTGAGCACCGCCACCGACATCTACAGCCTGGGCGTGCTGCTGTACCAGATGCTCACCGGCACGCGCCCCACCGGCCGCAAGGCCACCACGCCGGCCGAAGCCGCGCGCAGCGTGCTGGAAGACGAGCCCACGCGGCCGAGCCGGCTCTCGCCGAGCGAGGCGGTCGACTCGCATTGGCTTGCCACGCGCAAGAAGCTGGAGGGCGATCTCGACAACATCCTGCTGAAGGCGCTGGAGAAAGAGCCGGCGCGGCGCTACGCCAGCGTGGATGCGCTGGCGGCCGATGTACGGGCTTACCTGGGGGGCTATCCGGTCAGTGCGCGTCCGGCGGGCCGCGTCTACCTGCTGGCCAAGTTCGCGCGGCGCAACCGCGGTGTGGTGGCGGCTTCAGGGGCGGCCGTGCTGGCGCTGGTGGGCGGGCTGGCGGTCTCGGCTTGGCAGGCCGAACAGGCGCGCCAAGCGCGCGACGAGGCGCGCGCCCGCCTGGGGCAGACCCGCGACATCGCGCGCGACCTCGTCATGCGTTACGCCGACACCGTGACGTACCTGCCGGGCGGCATGAAGATGCAGGTCGAGATGCTGACCGACACCGTGCGTCACCTCGACAACCTGGCCATCGACGCGGCCTCTGACCCGGCTTATGCGGGCGACGTCGCGACCGCCTATGCCCGCTTGGCCATGCTGCAGGTTGAGAACTTCACGGCCAGCGTCGCTGACCCGACCCAGGGGCCCCGCAACCTGGCCCGCGCCCTGGAACTCTTTCCCATCGGAGCGCCGGCACACAGCGCCGATGCGCGCTACAGCGCCTGGTGGGCCCGCGCCCTGCAGGCGCAAGCCAGCCTGCGGCGCGCAGCAGGCGACCTGCCAGGCGCGATGGCCGCCCAAGAGCAGCGCGTGGCCTTGATGGAAAGCACCTTGCAGCGCTTTCCGCGCCACGTTTCCATCCGGTCCGAACTAGGGTCGGCCTGGTTCGGTGTTGGGCAATTGAACTTCAGCTTTGGTGTCGCGAACCTGGCGCGCCCCGACGAGGCGCTGGCAGCCTTCGAGAAATCAGAGAAGCTGTACCTGGACCTGCAGCGCGACGAACCCAAAAACTACACCCACCCGACACAGCTGGGCACCATCGCGGGGGCGCGACTCTTCATCTGGCAGGCGCGAGACCGCATGGACGAGGCCGTGACCCAGGGCCGCCTGGCTGTGGCCTACAAGCAGGCAGCGCTGCAACTGGCTCCCGACAACGTGGCGCTGCGCAATGCCGTGGCTGTCGAAGCCAATAACCTGGGTGCGGTGTTGGTAGACGCCGGGCAGGCGGAAGAAGCCGTGCGTTTCACGACTTTGTCGCGCAGCGCCCTCGATGCCTTGGTGCGCGACGACCCCCAGGTGCCGCGCTGGGCGCAACAGCGTCGCATGAACGCCCTGCACCTGGGCCGCGCCTTGTTGGCGGCGGGCCAGCCGACGGCCGCGCTGGCGCCCCTGCGCGAGACCATCGACGCGATGCAAGCGGCCACGTCAGGCGGTTTGCTGCGCCGCCGGGCCTTGGGCCGTTTGAGCCTGGCGCAGGCGCTGCTGGCCCTGCGGCAGCCCGCGGCAGCCCAGGAGGTGGCCGCCGCCTTGCAGGATCTGACCGTCTTCCTGAAGGCCAGCCCGACCGATGCCGACGCGCTGGTCTTGCAGGGCCAGGCGCTGCATCTGCGTGCCGATCTGCCCGGCAGAACGCCTGCCGAACGCCAGGCCGACCTGGCCCTGGCCCGCGCCAGCTTTGAACAGGCCGCCCAGGCCAAGCCCTTGCGGGCCCATCAGCAACGCGCGCAGCAAGCCCTGCTGCAAGCGCGCTGAAGGCCCCGGCCTGGTCGGCGGCGCGCCTGTGGGCTCAGGCGCCTTGGCGACGCGCCTTCACCGCCGCCGCCAGCCCGTAGAGCACGCCCACCGTGTCGTCCCAGTTGATGCACGCATCGGTGATGCTCTGCCCGTAAGCCAGCTTGGCCGGGTCGTCCTTGCCCGGGGTGAACTTCTGCGCGCCCCCGCTGAGGTGGCTTTCCACCATCACGCCGAAGATGCAGCGGCTGCCGGCGGCGAGCTGCTCGCCCACGTCCTTCATGACGTCGATCTGGCGCTGGTGCTGTTTGCTGCTGTTGGCGTGGCTGGCATCCACCATCAGGCGGCAGGGCAGCTTGCTGGCCTCGATCTCGGCACAGGCCGCGGCCACGCTGGCCGCGTCGTAGTTCGGCGTCTTGCCGCCGCGAAGGATGACGTGGCAGTCCTTGTTGCCCTTGGTCTCGACGATGGCCACCTGCCCGTTCTTGTGCACGCTCATGAAGTGGTGCGGGCGGCTGGCGGCCTGGATGGCGTCGATGGCGATCTTTACGTTGCCGTCGGTGCCGTTCTTGAAGCCCACCGGGGCGCTCAGGCCGCTGGCGAGTTCGCGGTGCACCTGGCTCTCAGTCGTGCGTGCGCCGATGGCGCCCCAGCTGATGAGGTCGCCGATGTACTGCGGGCTGATCACGTCGAGGAACTCGCTGCCCGCCGGCACGCCCAGGCGGTTGATGTCCACCAGCAACTGGCGCGCGATGCGCAGGCCTTCGTGGATGCGGTAGCTCTCGTCCAGGTAGGGGTCGTTGATCAGGCCCTTCCAGCCCACCGTGGTTCGCGGCTTCTCGAAGTACACGCGCATCACCACTTCCAGCTCGCCCGCGTGGCGCTCGCGCTCGGCCTTGAGCTTGCGCGCGTATTCCACCGCGGCGGCCGGGTCGTGGATGCTGCAGGGGCCGATGATCACCAGCAGCCGGTCGTCCTCGCCTTGCATGATCTGGCGCACGCGGTTGCGCGTGTCCTTCACCAACGTCTCGATGGGCGTGTCGGCGATGGGGAAGAAGCGGATCAGGTGCTCCGGCGGCGGCAGCGGCGTGACGTCCCGGATGCGCTGGTCGTCGGTCTGGCTGGTCTTCTCCGACAGGGCGAGGCGCTCGTCGTTGGGGATCGCGTTCTTCGGGCTCATGAAGGGGTTCCTGACGGGTTCCGTTTCGGGTGTTGAAGGCTGGCCTGCAGGGCGCCCGGACAAGAAAAAACCGCCGGGGCTGCCGGCGGTTTCTGGGGTGCGGTGCGTTCGTTGACCTTACGCGTTTGCCTCTCCAGCCGCCAAGCGGTGCGAGAACCAAAAGTACGAAAAGTAAAACGATGCGGGACGCATGGGCCGGAATGTAGCACGCACTTCATGTCGCCTGTCTGACAGCCGCGGGCGCGGCTGCAGCACTGGCCATCGGCAGGTGCTGCGGGGCTGTGACGCCCATCGAGACATACACGCTCGTCACCGCCTCCACGCTCAGGCCCGCGGGCGTGACCCAGTCTTCGGGCACGAAGAGCAGCCCGCCGCCCACGGGCACGGGGGCGGTGGGCACCAGCACCGGCACGCAGCGGCGGCCGTCCACCAGCAAGGCCTCGGCGGTGGTCTGCAGGGCCAGCACCACGGCGCCGCCGGCCTCGCCGCCGAAACGCACCCACACCGCCTGCATGGCCCGCGCCTGGTTCGGGTCGCGCTGCGCGAACAGCGCCACCAGCTTCTGGACCATCTCGTAGACCTGCCGCACCAGCGGAATGCGGCGCATCACGCCGTCCACCAGCCGCACCAGGCCGCGCTGCAGGCCGGCCTCCACCAGCGCGCCCAGGGCCACCAGCGCCAGCAGCACGAGCCCGATGCCGATGAGGTAGCCCACCACCTCCGAGCCCGTGACGCCCAGGCCGATGGCGACCAGCAGCGAGCCCACCGGGCTCTCGGGCCCCAGCCAGCGCACCAGCACGCTGCCGGCCCAGGCGAAGATGGCCACGGTGGCCGCCAGCGGCAAGGCCGCCAGCAGGCCGGTGACGAAGAGCCGCAACAGGTGGGCGTGGGCGCGTTTCATGGCCGCGATTGTCGCGGCTGCGGGCCGGTGCTCAGAACAAGCGGCTGTCGGGCAGGGTGCGAAGGCGCTCGCGCAGCGAGGCCAGCTGCCCGTCGAGCGAACACACGAACAGCGGCACCGGCCAGGCCGTGGCCGCCAACTGGTCGAGCACGGCCTGCTGTTTGCCGCGGCGGCGGCCCCACCACGTCACGCGCACGCCGAGCACGCAGCTCATCACGCTGGGGTCGCTGGGCAGCACGCGGCGTGCGAGGTAGAGCTCGCCCACGAAGTCCGGCGCCTGCCGGGGCAGCAGCGCACGCACGGCGGCCAGCAGCTCGGCATCGGGCGCCACCAGGGTGTGTTTCGGGTCGAAGCTCGAGGCCTCGGCTTCGCGCTGCGCTTCGAAGGCGCCGCGCGCCTCCCAGCGCGCGGCCACCTCGGCGGCTTCGGCCTCGCGGCCGTGTTTCTGCAGGTAGGCGTGCTGGCGCGCGCAGGCGGCTTGGGTCAGCTCGGCGTCCAGCGCCATGGCCTGGGCCAGCAGCGCCAGGCCGGCTTCGTCGTCGTGATAGAGGCGCTCGGCGCCTTCGAAGAACAGGCCGCCGGCATGCCCAGGGTGGGCGGCATTGAAGGCGGCCCAGGCCTCGCGCTGGTCGACCTCCAGCTCCAGCCGCGTCTGCAGGCGCAGGCGTTCGTAGTCTTCCTCCAGCGTGGGCGCGGGCAGCGCCCGCAGCTGCGCCAGGCGCTGAAAGTCGCGCTGCAGCTCTTCGCGGCGCTCGCCCCAGGCCGGGGCCACGCGCTCGGCCCAGGCGCGCTGCAGCTGTTCGCGCAGGGCCGGCAGCGCCGCCCCCAGCCAGGCCTCGGCGGCGCTGGGGCCCTCGGGCACTGGCGGCAACCGTTCCAGCTGCGTGGCCTGCCCGGGCAGCGCGCTCAGGCGCTCGCGCAGGGCCGGGTGGGTGTCGGCCACGTCGCCGCGGCGTTGCAGGGCCTCGGCGAGCCAGCGCTGGGCTTCGTCGGCGGCGGCGGGGCGGCGTGTGTGTTCGGCCCAGCGCTGGCCCAGGTCGGCCGGCGGGCGCGCGTGCTCGCGCAGGCTGTCGAAGGTGCGGCCGAGGAAGGCCTCGTAGCGCGGCGCCACCAGGTTCACGCGTTTGAGGGCGCTGGCTGCGGCCTGCGCGCCCACGAGCTCGGCGCTGGCGGCGTCGGCCTCGTACTCGTTGGCGCGCGCCAGCACGAAGGTGTAGGCGTTGAAGTAGGGCGCGTACCAGCGCACCAGCGGCCGCACCAGCGCGGCCATCCAGCCCTGCATCTGCTCGGTCTGCGCCTGCAGCGTGCCCCAGGTGTGGCGCAGGCGGTAGATCCAGGCCTCGAAGCGTCCGTGCGAGCCGGCCAGGTGGCCGTACTCGTGGGCCACCACGGCCAGGGCTTCGTCGGGCGGCAGGCTCTCCAGCAGGGGCAGGCCCAGCAGCACGTAGTTGCGCGGGAAACCCACCAGCCCGAAGGCCGGCCGTTGCACCACCGCGGCGTTCACCTCGTCGACCAGCAGCACCTCGTGCACGCGCGGGCCGCGCAGCCGCTGGCGCATGCCATCCAGCGCCTCGAACAGCGCCGGCGCCTGCGCCCGCGTGAGCCGCGTGCCCGCCGGGGCCGGCAGCCGCACGAACAGCGCCTGCACGCCCTGCTTGATCAGGTAGTACATCGGCACCGCCAGCAGCAGCACCAGCTTGCTCAGCTTCAGCAGCCACAGCAAGGCGGCGCCGCCGCTGAACACCACGGCCAGCACCAGCCCCACCAGCAGCAGCAGCCCCAGGCCCACCGAGCCCAGCAGCAGCGCGAGGATGCCGAAGCCCAGCAGTGCCAGCCCCGCCACGCGCAGCTTGTACTCGCGCGGCCGGGCCGTGCTTTCAGCCTCGAGCCGCGAGACCATGGCCTCGAAAGTCTTGTTGTCCATGCGCGCACCTCCCTGCAACGTCATCGCGCGTGGGCCGCGCTCTGCGTCGCGGCTCCGGCGTCGATGATAGGAAGGCGGCGTGCCGCCGCACGGCCTGCGGATGCCCCGCAGCCGTGGGGGTGTCGTCAGCCCGTCTGGGCCTCGAAGCCGGCCGCGGCCAGGCGCTGCACCACGTCCTGCACGTGGGTGGCGTTGCGCGTCTGCAGCACGAGTTCCACTTCCACGTTCTGCGCGCTCAGCGAACTGAAGGCGCGCTGGTGGTGCACCTCGTCGATGTTGGCGCCGGCCTCGGCCACCACGGCGGTGATGCGGGCCAGCACGCCGGGGGTGTCGCGCGCGTTGACGCGGATGCGCGCCAGGCGCCCGGCGCGCACCATGCCGCGTTCGATCAGCGCCGAGAGCATCAGCGGGTCGATGTTGCCGCCGCACAGCACCAGGCCCACCTTCCTGCCGGCGAAACGCTCGGGGTGCTTGAGCAGCGCCGCCAGGCCGGCAGCGCCTGCGCCTTCGACCACGGTCTTCTCGATCTCCAGCAGCATCAGCACGGCCTGCTCGATGTCGCCTTCGTCCACCAGCACGAGGTCGTCCACACGCTGGCGGATGAGCTCGCGCGTCAGCTGCCCCGGCTGGCCCACGGCGATGCCTTCGGCGATGGTGCTGGCGCCCTGCGGGTGAGCGGTGCCCTTGATGGCGTTGACCATGGCCGGGAAGCGGCTGGTCTGCACGCCGACGATCTGCACGCCGGGCTTGAGCTCGCGCACCGCGGTGGCGATGCCGCTGATGAGGCCGCCGCCGCCGACCGCGATCACCAGCGTGTCGAGCTCGGGCTGCGCGCGCAGCATCTCCACGCCGATGGTTCCCTGGCCCGCGATGACGGCGGCGTCGTCGAAGGGGTGCACGAAGCTCAGGCCTTCCTGCTCGGCCAGCATCAGCGCGTGCTTGCGCGCCTCGTCGAAGGTCTCGCCGAAGAGCACCACCTCGGCGCCGAAGCCGCGCGTGCGCTCCACCTTCACGGTGGGCGTGGCCACCGGCATCACGATCACCGCACGCAGGCCCAGGCGCTGCGCGTGGTGCGCCACGCCCTGGGCGTGGTTGCCGGCGCTGGCGGCGATGACGCCCTTGATGGGCTGGCCGCTTTCCACCATCGTGGCCAGCTTGTTCAGCGCGCCACGCTCCTTGAACGAGGCCGTGAACTGCAGGTTCTCGAACTTCAGGAAGACCTGGCAACCGGCAATCTGCCCCAGCGTCTTGCTCTCGACGCAGGGCGTGTCCAGCACCTGGCCGGCCAGGCGGCCGGCGGCGGCTTCGATGTCGGCGAAGGCGACGGTCAAGCCGTGCCTCCGACCGTCAGGCGCTCGATGCGCAAGGTCGGCTGGCCCACGCCCACCGGCACGCTCTGGCCGTCCTTGCCGCACACGCCCACGCCGGTGTCGAGCTCCATGTCGTTGCCGATCATGCTCACGCGCGTCATCGCCTCGGGGCCGTTGCCCACCAGCGTGGCGCCCTTCACCGGGTAGAGGATCTTGCCGTTCTCCACCCAGAAGGCTTCGCTGGCGCTGAAGACGAACTTGCCGCTGGTGATGTCGACCTGGCCGCCGCCGAAGTTGGTGGCATACAGACCCCGCTTCATGCTGGCGATGATCTCTTCCTTGGTCTTGTCGCCGGCCAGCATGTAGGTGTTGGTCATGCGCGGCATGGGCAGGCTGGCGTAGCTTTCGCGGCGGCCGTTGCCAGTGGGCTTCACGCCCATCAGGCGCGCGTTCAGGCTGTCCTGGATGTAGCCGCGCAGGATGCCGTCTTCGATGAGCACGTTGCGCTGGCTGGCGTGGCCCTCGTCGTCGATGTTCAGGCTGCCGCGGCGGTCGGCCAGCGTGCCGTCGTCGAGCACCGTCACGCCTTTGGCGGCCACGCGCTGGCCGATGCGGCCGCTGAAGGTGCTGCTGCCCTTGCGGTTGAAGTCGCCTTCCAGGCCGTGGCCCACGGCCTCGTGCAGCAGCACGCCGGGCCAGCCCGGGCCGAGCACGACGGTCATCTCGCCGGCGGGCGCCGGGCGGCTTTCCAGGTTCGTCAGTGCGGCCTTCACGGCGTGGTCGACATAGCTCTGGATGACCGCCTCGGTGAAGTAGCCCAGGCCGAAGCGGCCACCGCCGCCGCCACTGCCCACCTCGCGGCGCACCACGCCGCCGATGGTCTGCTCGGCGATGACGGTGAGGTTCAGCCGCACCAGCGGGCGCACGTCGGCCGCGCGCGTGCCGTCGGCGCGGGCCACCAGCACCACGTCGTACTCGGCCGAAAGACTCGCCATCACCTGCGCGATGCGCGGGTCCTTCGCGCGGGCCATCTTCTCCATGCGCTCCAGCAGCGCCACCTTCTGCGTGCTGTCCAGCGTGCCGATGGGGTCGGTGGGCGCGTAGAGCACGCGGCTGCCGGCCACCTTGGGCGCGCGCGCCAGCTTCACGCGCTTGTTCTGGCCGGCCGCGGCGATGGTGCGCACGGTGCGCGCGGCGTCCATCAGCGAGGCGGGGCTGAGGTCGTCGCTGTAGGCGAAGGCCGTCTTTTCGCCGGCCACGGCGCGCACGCCCACCCCCTGGTCGATACTGAAACTGCCGCTCTTGACGATGCCCTCTTCCAGGCTCCAGCCCTCGTGGCGCGTGGTCTGGAAGTAGAGGTCGGCGTCGTCCACGCGGTGTTCGCGGATGGTGGCCAGCGCCTGCTGCAGCGTGCTCTCGCCGATGCCGAAGGGGTCCAGCATCAGGCCTTGGGCGATGGCCAGGCGTTCGAGCGTCGGTTCGCGGGTGATCATGGCGTGCGGCCTTGCGGGCCCCTGTGGCTGGAGTGGAAAACCATTGTAGGAGCCGCTGTTTTCCGGGCTTGGTGACCCAGGCACACCGGCGGTGGCGCTCACAGGCCGGCACGGGTGTTCGCAGTTCTTTACCGCGCCTTGACCGCGCGATGTGAACGCGAGGAGTGCGGCGCGCATTGTGGAGACACGCCGCGTGACGGCGCCACACCCACCCGCCGACTAAAAAGGCCTGAAGACCATGAAGAACCTCCGCATCACCGCCGCCGCCACGCTGCTGAGCCTGCTGGCCGGCGCCAGCTGGGCGCAAGCCACCGACACCACCCCCACGCCGGCCACGCCGCGTGTGGACGCCCGTCAGGCCATCCAGGACCAGCGCATCGAGGCGGGTGAACAGAAGGGCACGCTGACGCGCCGCGAACAGCGCCGGCTCGAAATGGAGCAGAAAGGCATCGCCAAGGCCGAAGCCCACGCCAAGGCCGACGGCACGGTGACGGCGCAGGAACGCAAGCGCCTGCACCACCTGCAGAACAAGGCCAGCCGCGACATCCGGCACCAGAAGCACGACGCGCAGAACGCCAAGCCGGCCACCACGCCGGCACCCTGAACTCAGGCGCCGACGTCGCCCTCTGACGCGCCGGCATCTCGCTCGGCCAGCGCACGCTGGTACAGCGCCTTGCGCGGTGCGCCGCTCAATTCGGCCGCCAGGGCCACGGCCTGCTTCAGCGGCAGCTCGCGCATCAGCACACGCAGGGTTTGCAACGCGGCCGGCGGCAGCGCTTCATCGTCAGCCACGGCCGGCGGCAGGGCGTGCAGCACCAGCACGAACTCGCCGCGCTCGTGGTGCGTGCCGGCGGCCAGCCAGGCCGGCAGTTCGGCCGCCGGGCGCGTGACGATGCTCTCGAACTGCTTGGTCAGCTCACGGCAGAGCGTCACCGGCCGCTGCGGCGCTGTTTCGGCCAGTGCCGCGGCCAGCTCGGCGATGCGGTGCGGCGCTTCGAAGAGGATCTGCGTGCGGGCATCGGCCAGCGCTGCGGCCAGCGTTGTGCGGCGATCACCGCCTTTGGCTGGCAGGAAGCCGATGAAGCAGAAGGCCGTGGCCTGCGTGTCGCCGGCCGCGCTCAAGGCCGCCAGCGCGCTGCTGGGCCCGGGCAGCGGCACCACCGCATGGCCGGCGGCGCGCGCTGCGGCCACCAGCACCGCGCCGGGGTCGCTGACGGCCGGCGTGCCGGCATCGCTGATGTAGGCCACGCGCTGGCCCTGGGCCAGCAGCGCCAGCACGCCCAACGCGGCCTCGTGTTCGTTGTGCGCGTGCAGCGCGCGCAGCGGCTTGTGCAGGCCCAGGTGCGTGAGCAACTGCGCGGCCACGCGGGTGTCTTCGCAGGCCACGGCGTCCACCAGGCCCAGCACGTGGATGGCGCGCAGCGTCAGGTCGGCCAGGTTGCCGATGGGCGTGGCCACCACGTAGAGTGTGCCGGCAGGGTGTTGCTGGTGGCCGGTGGCCACGCGCGCGGCGTGCAGCAGGGGGGCGGGGTCGGTGGTCACGAAAGCGGCAGGGCGCGGGGCAGGCGCAGCAAGTCAGCACACGGCAGCCGGCCGCGCGGGCAGCCCCGGCACGGCCGCGGGCACCTCCACCACTGCACGCGGCGAGGCCGCCGAGTTGCGCGCCCTGGCCTGGTTGCAGGCGCGGGGCTTGGTGCTGGAGCAGCGGAATTATCGGGTGGCCCGCGGGCCCTCGGCGCGCGGTGGCGAGATCGACCTCGTCATGCGCGACCGCGACGGCACGCTGGTCTTCGTCGAGGTGCGCCAGCGCCGCAGTGGTGACCACGGCGGCGCCGCGGCCAGCGTCACCTTCGCCAAGCAGCGGCGCCTGGTGCTGGCAGCGCAGCACTACCTGCTGCGTTTTGCGAAGCTGCCGCCTTGCCGGTTCGACGTGCTGGCGCTGGACGGCGAGCAGGTGACGTGGCTGCAGGCGGCCTTCGAGGCCTGAAAACAAAACGGCCCGCCGAAGCGGGCCGTTCGAGTGCAGGCGGTACCGCGCCTGCGCCAGGCCGGTGATCAGGCCTGGGTGCGACGGCGGCGGGCCACCGCGCCGATGCCGATCAGGCCCAGGCCCATCATCAGGTAGGTCGAGGCTTCCGGCACCATCGAGGCGTTGATGAAGTCGGCGTGGATGTAGGTGGGCACGTAGCCGCTGAACTCGCCGAAGCTGCTGTTCAGCGCGCCGTCGACGTCACCGTAGGCCGCGCCGAAGCTCAGGCCGTAGCTGTTCACACCCGAGATGCGGCCGTTGATGAAGTTCGGGCCGCCAGAGTCGCCACCGGCCACACCCACTTCACGCACGCCCACGCCGGTGTTGCAGAACTGCGAGGAGCCCGGGGTGATGGTGAAGTCGGCGTCGGCCGCCAGGCGGCAGGACGCGTCGTTGGTGCTCAGGCCGTTGTCGAAGTCCGACACGTACGAGAAGGCGATCTGGGCCGAGGGCAGGTTGGGGTTGTCGAACGCGCCATCCCAGTAGCCAGGGCCGAAGGCGGCGTCGCCGAAGCGGAAGTCGTAGCGGTTGTCACCGTTGCGCAGACGGCCGGTGGTCGTGTTGGTGCCCGCGCCCGTGCCCAGGCGGCCGTAGCCGGCCACGTTGAAGTGCGCACCCGTCAGGTCGCCGCCCAGGTACAGGCCGTGCGACACGGCCCAATCCGGCGCCACGGTGTTCATGCGCAGCACGGCGATGTCGTTCTGGTCGATGACCTGGCCGGTGTAGCCCGAGTTCACGAAGTAGTTCGTGACGGTGCGCGAGGTGGCGGCCGGGTTGTTGTAGATCGAGGCCGTGGGCGTCAGGCCGGCGGCTGGCTGGAAGAACACGGTGGTGCTCAGGGGGCCGGCGGTGCCGAAGCCGTCGCTCACGCAGTGGGCGGCCGTCAGGATGGACTGGCGGTCAGGCAGCAGCGTGCCCGTGCAGATGAAGCCGCCACCGGCGTAGCTCATCAGCAGGCCGACGACACCCGTGCTGGCCGGGAAGCTGGGCAGGTAGGCGGCGTTGCCCGCATTGGTGGAACCGCTGCCGGTGCCGCTGAAGCCCGTCAGCAGGCTCTGTGCCGTCCACTGAACGCCGTTCAGCACGCCAGAGGCGACGTTGTCACGCGAGAAGGACTGGGCCGAAGCGGCCATCGAGGCGGCCAGTGCCAGGGCGGTGGCTGCAGTCTTGAGGTAACGGGTCTTCATGTGGAATGTCGGCATGGAAGGTTAGGGGGGCGGTTGGACAGGCGTCAAACCGGTGACATGTGGTAATGCTAACCAGCACCTGCAGGCAAAAAACGCCACAACCCCGAGGCAAGGGGGGCGGGGAAGCCCCGGGTTTACGGGGGTGGTGGGCAGGTGGCGACACCGCGGCCAGGTGCCCGGGCCGTTCGAGGGGCGCCGCCCGGCGTGGCGCTGGTGCACACCTGCACCGGGAACCGACGTGCCGGAACCCCGTCTTATGATGCATGCCCATGCTTGAACAGCGCATCCAACAACAGTTCTTCGAGAGCGCTGACCTGCAATACCAGGCCGCCGAGGTGCTGGCGCGGCCCATCGCCGAGGCCACCGCGGCTTTGCTGGCGGCCATCACCAGCGGCGGCAAGGTGCTGGTGGGCGGCAGTGGCGCCGGTGCCGCCCTGGCGCCGCACCTGGCGCGGCTCTTCGCCGGCCGTTTCGAGCGCCAGCGTCCGCCGCTGGCGGCCCTGGCGCTGTCGCCCGGCCCCGATGCCGCACAGCAGGTCAAGGCCCTGGGCCTGCCGGGGGATGTGCTGCTCTACATTGATGACGGCGAGGGCCACAGCACCATGGTCATCTCCGCCGCCCAGGGCAAGGACATGACCATCGTCGTGCTCGCTGGCCGGGGCGCCCAGGCCTTCAGCGAACTGCTGGCCGAGACCGATGTGCTGGTGGCCGTGCCCCATGAGCGCGCAGCGCGCGTGGCCGAGTTGCAGATGCTCGTGCTGCACTGCCTGTGCGATGCCGTCGATTTCCAGCTGATGGGAGACCAAGCGCCGTGAGCCTTGTCCTGAAGAACCGTTTCCGTTCCCGCACCGGCCTGACGGCCGTGGCCCTGGTGCTCGCCGGCGCCACGCTGGCCGGCTGTGCCCCGCTGATCGTGGGCGGCGCCGTCGTCGGCGGCGGCCTGGTGGCCACCGACCGCCGCACCACCGGCATCCAGCTCGAGGACGAGAGCATCGAGTTCCGCGCCAGCGCGCGCGTGCGCGAACTGGCCACGCTGGGGCGCATCAACATCACCAGCTACAACCGCACCGTGTTGATCACCGGCGAGGTGCCCGGCGCCGCCGAAAAGCAGGCGGTGGAGCAGGCGGTGGCCAAGGTCGAGAACGTCAAGGCCGTGCTCAACGAGCTGGGCGTCGGGCCGAACAGCCCGCTGGGCTCGCGCACCACCGACACCTTCATCGGCAGCAAGGTCAAGGCCACGCTGATCGACGCCAAGGACGTGCAGGCCAACGCCTACAAGGTGGTGGTGGAGCGCGGCATCGTCTACCTGATGGGCCGCGTCACCGAGCGCGAGGCCAACCGCGGCACCGAGCTGGCGCGGTCGGTCAGCGGGGTGGAGAAGGTCGTTCGCGCCTTCGAGGTGATCAGCGAGCAGGAGCTCGCCAACCTTGGCCGCGGCACCACGCCGGCGCCTGCGCCTGCACCGGTGGGCACGGCCACGCCGGCCGCTCCGGCCCCCGCCCCTGCCCCTGC
>VYLK01000407.1_pt1 | contig 15517 bp, 13 predicted proteins | sample 5114321 | NCBI WGS metagenome assembly VYLK01 (sample SAMN12291792, study PRJNA351875) | freshwater metagenome | isolation source: freshwater lake | place: USA: Michigan, MSU2 Lake | collected 2011-08-16
GGCAGACAAGGGTGGGGCTGGGGCTGGGCGGGCGGCGGCAGCGAGGGCCAGGCCGAGGCCCGCAAAACTTTTCATCGTGCGCGGCTTTTGTGACAGCGCCGTGAAAACGCGCGCCGGGCGGCGCAGGGGTGAGCCGCCCCTTCATCTGCACCAGAAAGGTGCCGCGACCGCCCCACACTGCTGACGCGGCGCACGCCCGACCACCACAAGACGCCCCGTCCTGAAGCACCCGCGCGCACGAAGCTTGCATACCGGTGCTGCATGAGCCCCCCGCACCCCGAGGCCACGACCTTCCCCATCCAGGCCTACCTGCAGAAGCTGCACCGCACGCTGAGCGCCGAGTTCGCCGGCCAGACCGCCAGCTACATCCCCGAACTGGCCAAGGCCGACCCGGCCTGGTTCGGCATCGTCATCGCCACGGTGGACGGCCAGGTCTACGAGGTGGGCGACAGCCGCCAGCCCTTCACCATGCAGAGCGTGAGCAAGGCGCTGGTCTACGGCGTGGCGCTGGAAGACGCGGGCGCCGAGCGCGTGCGCCGCACCGTGGGCGTGGAGCCCTCGGGCGAAGCCTTCAACAGCATCAGCCTGGAGCCCGGCACCGGCCGGCCGCTGAACCCGATGATCAACGCCGGCGCCATCGCCGCCACCTCGCTGGTGGGCGGGGCGGGGCCGCAGGAGCGGCTGGCGCGCATCGTCTCGGCGCTGTCGCGCTACGCCGGGCGGCCGCTGGCCATCGACGAGGCGGTGTTCGAGAGCGAGCGCGACACCGGCCACCGCAACCGCGCCATCGGCCACCTGCTGCGCAGCTTTGGCATCCTCGACACCGACCCCGAGGCCACGCTGGAGCTCTATTTCCGCCAGTGCTCGCTGCTGGTGGACGCCCATGCGCTGGCGATGATGGCGGCCACGCTGGCCAATGGCGGCGTGAACCCGGGCACCGGGGAGCGCGCGGTGCAGTCGGAGCTGGTCGGGCCCATCCTCAGCGTGATGACGACCTGCGGTGTCTACGACTTCACCGGCGAGTGGGTCTACCGCGTCGGCCTGCCGGCCAAGAGCGGCGTGGGGGGCGGCATCATGGCCGTGCTGCCGGGGCAGCTGGGCATCGGTGTTTTCTCGCCGCTGCTCGATGAGCGCGGCAACAGCGTGCGCGGTGTGAAGGTCTGCGAGGCGCTCTCGCGCGATCTCGGGCTGCACTTCCTGCGCCCGCCGCGGCTGGTGGCCAGCACCGTGCGCACGCGCTACACGCTGGCGCAGATGCGCTCCAAGCGCCAACGCACGGCCGAGGAACGCCAGCGCCTGGCAGAACACGGCCACACCGCGCAGGTGCTGGAGCTGCAGGGCGACCTGCGCTTTTCCACGCTGGAACCGGTGCTGCGAGAGGTGGAGCAGGCCGGCGACACATTGGCGCTGGTGATGCTCGATTTCCGCCGCGTGACCGGCATCGACCCGGCCGCCACGCGGCTGCTGGCGGCCCTGGTGAACACCTGCGCCGCGCGCGGCCAGGAGGTGGTGCTCAGCCGCGTGCGGCGCGGCGATCTGCAAGACGACTTCCAGGCCGAGGTGCACCCGCGCCACCAGACAGCCGTGCTCTTCCAGCCACAACTCGACCTGGGCCTGGAGTGGTGCGAACGCCGTCTGCTCCAGCGCCACACGCCGGAGCGGCCGCGTGTGGAGCGCATGCCGCTGGCGGCCCACCCGCTGTGCGCCGGCGCCACCCCGCTCGACCTGGCCTGGCTGGAAGCGCACGCGCTGCGCCAGACCTGGGAGCCTGGCAGCTGGGTGCTGCGCCGCGGCGACCCCGCCGACAGCCTGTACCTGCTGCTGCGCGGCGAGGTCAGCGTGCTCATCGGCCTGCCCAAGGGCGGCAGCCAGCGTCTGTCGACCTTGAGCGCCGGCGCCAGCTTCGGCGAAGCGGCGCTGCTCGACGCCGCGGTGCGCGGCGCCGATGTGCGCGCCGACGTGGAGGTGGAATGCGCGGTGCTCTCGGTGGCCGCCCTGCGCCAGGCCGAGCAGGAGCACCCGGCCCTGGCGCTGCGCCTCTTCAAGGGCCTGCTGCGCAGCGCCGCGGCCACCACCGCGCGCCTCACGGGCGAGGTGGAGGTGCTGGAAGGCTGAGCCCGGGCATGGCCTGACGCAACCTGGACCCAAACGCCGCTGGGCGCACGCCGGGGCAGCAAGGCGCCTCTAGACTCTCAGGTTTGACCGCGCGCGCCTGGCGGGTGTGCCGCGCCGCCCTTCCCATCTCTGCACCGGAGCCCGATGCCCGAAATCCGCGCCCTCTTGATCACCGATGTCGTCGGCAGCACCGAGCTGACCGAACGCATCGGCGACGAGGCCGTGGCCCGGCTCTGGGAAGCCCACGACCGCTGCGCCCGCGACCTGCTGCCCGCACACCGCGGCCGCGAGATCGACAAGACCGACGGCATGCTGCTGATGTTCGAGCAGGCGGCCGATGCCGTGGCCTACGCCGCGGCCTACCACCAGGCGCTGCAGCGGCTGGGCACGCCGCTGCACGCGCGCGCCGGCCTGCACGTGGGCCCGGTGGTGCTGCGCGAAAACCTGCCTGACGACGTGGCCCGCGGCGCCAAGCCGCTGGAGGTGGATGGCCTGGCCAAGCCCATCGCCGCGCGCGTGGTTTCAGTGGCTGGCGGCGGGCAGACGCTGCTCACGCCCGATGCGATGGCCGCGCTGGGCGCGGTGCCCGCAGGCTGGCGCAGCGTCTCGCACGGGCACTGGCTGCTCAAGGGCGTGAGCGAGCCGCTGGAGCTGTTCGAGATCGGCAACGCCTCGCAGCCCATGCCCTGCCCGCCCGATGCCGAGAAGGCCTACCGCGTGGTGCAGGTGCAAGGCCAGTGGCGCCCGGTGCGCGAGATCGCCAACAACCTGCCGCTGCAGGCCACCTCCTTCATCGGCCGCGAACGCGAACGCGCCGAACTGCGTGCGCTGATGTCGAAATCGCGCCTGGTCACGCTGCTGGGCATGGGCGGGCTGGGCAAGACGCGGCTGTCGCTGCAGGTGGCCGGTGAGCTGATGGCGCAGTTCCCGGACGGCGTGTGGTTCGTGGACCTGGCGCCGATCAGAGACCCGGCGCTGGTGGTGGGCGAGCTGGCCCAGGTGCTGGCCGTGCGCGAAGAACCCGGCCGCCCGCTGCTGCAGACGGTGTGCGCGCACCTGCGCAGCCACCGCGCGCTGCTGGTGCTGGACAACTGCGAGCAGGTGGTGCAGGCCTGTTCCACGATGGTGGCGGCACTGATGAAGGCCGCGCCCGAGGTGCGCCTCATCACCTCCAGCCGAGAGGCGCTGCATGTGCCCGGCGAGCAGGCCTACCCCATCCTGCCGCTGCCGGTGCCGCAGCGCGGCGACAGCGTCGAGCAGCTCGCCAGCCTCACCGCGGTGCGCCTCTTCGTGGAACGTGCGCAGCAGCACAAACCGGCTTTCACGCTGACTGAAAAAGAGGCCCCGGCCGTGGCCGAACTGGTGGCGCGGCTGGAGGGCATTCCGCTGGCGCTGGAGCTGGCCGCGGCGCGCGTGCGCTCGCTCAGCGTGGCCGACATCAACCTGCGCCTGAACGACCGCTACCGCCTGCTCACCGGCGGCAGCCGCGTGCTGCAGGAGCGCCAGCAGACCCTGCGTGCGCTCGTGGACTGGAGCTACGACATCCTCGACGAACGCGAGCAGTGCCTGCTGCAGCGCCTGTCGGTTTTCCGCGGCGGCTTCGATCTCGAAGCCGCCGAGCAGGTGTGCGGCTCCGAGCCCATCGACAGCCTGGACGTGCTGGACCTGCTGGGCTCGCTGGTGGAGAAGTCGCTCGTGATGACCGACGAGCGCAGCGAGCCGCCGCGCTACCGCATGCTGGAGACCATCAGCGACTACGCGCGTGAGAAGCTGCAGCAGGCCGGCAGTTCGGCCGAAGCGGCGGCCCGCCACTGCGAGTTCTTCTTCTCGCTGGCCAAGAGCACCAACCGGGGCCTGCAAGGCCCCGAGCAGGCCGACTGGGTGCGCCGCATGGAGACCGAGCTCGACAACACCCGCGCGGCGCTGGCGCTGGCGCTGGCCGGCGGCGTGGACGCCTTCATCGCCGTGAAGATCGCCGTGAACATGCAGGGCTTCTGGACGCTGCGCGGCTACCTGGCCGAAGGCCGCGCCGCCGTGCACGCTGCGCTGGCCCTGCCCGATGTGCAGGCCTCCCCCATGGCGCAGGCGCACGCGCTCTACGTCGGCGCGGCGCTGGCCGCCAGCCAGAGCGACTACCCCGAGGCCGAGCGCATGCTCGAGACCTGCCTGGCGCTGCGGCGCGAACTTGGCGCCGAGACGGAGATCGCGGCCACGCTGTCGACGCTGGCGCTGGCACGCTTCGGCCGCGGCGATGCCACCGGTGCGCTGGCGGGCGAGCAGGAAGCGCTGGCCTTGTTCAGGCGCAGCCGCCACGAGGTGGGCGAAGCGGTGGCGCTGCTGCACCTGGGGCAGTTCCACCTGCGGCTGGCCCACGCCGAAGCGGCCCGTCAGCACCTGCAGGAGGGGCTGAACCTCGCGCGCCGCATCAGCCACCAGGAGGTGGAGGCGGAGTGTGAGCTGGTGCTGGGGCAATTGGCCTTGCAGCAGAACCAGCCGCTGGAAGCCGCCCAGCGCTTCGCGCGTTCACAGGCGGTGTGCGAGGCCTCGGGCGACCGCCAGGGTGAAGCCTCGGCGCACTGGTGGCAGGGCCGCCTGGCGCTGCGCGCCGGCGCGCTGGACGAAGCCCAGCCTGCGCTGGCGCAAGCGCTGCAGGCCTTCATCGCTGCTGGGCGGCGGCTGGAGGCGCTGTTGTGCCTGCACGACCTGGCGCAGTGGCAGGCGTGTCAGGGCTCGCTGGCCGTGGCCGCGCGCGTGATGGCCGCTTCGGAAAGCGGTTTGTTGTTGATCGGCGCCGCGCTGCCGGAGACGGAAGCCAGCGAACGACGCGCAGATCACGAGGCTCTGCGCACTCGCTGGGCGGATCAGGCCGCCCTCACGGCACTGTGGGCCGAGGCGCAAGACCTCGGCCTGGAAGCTGCGGCCCGGCTGGCGCTGACGGCACCCCCTGGAGCCGCCAGCACACCCGCTTGAGTCGCTCAGGCGGCGCGCTGCGGGGGCACCTGGCCCAGGCGACGACGCGCCGCCATACCGGCGACGCCCAGTGCCAGCAGTGTGAGCGCCAAAGACTGGGGCTCGGGCACAGGGTTGATGGAGCTGCCGACGACCAGTTCGGTCTCGGACAGCACGGTGCTCTGCGCCGTGTTCGGGTCGGTGCGGAAGCTCACCAAGGTCGGCGGGGTACCCGAGGCGGGGTCGAAGTCGGAGAAGCGACCCGTGTCCGAATACTGCAGTTCCGGGGCGCTGCCAGGCAGGGCCAGACGGAACCAGTAGTCCTTCGGGTTGTTGCCGTTGTCGGTCAGGTCGTCACCGGCGATGGTCAACCGCTCGCCCGCTGAAGGCAGCAGGGAGTAGAGGTACGTGACCTGCCCGTTGCTGCTGATGTCCAGCAGGTTGGGGCGCAGAGACGAAGCGTTCAGCGTGATGACGTACTTCAAGACCTCGGTGTTGAGGTCGTAGATGCCGATCTGGGCACGCAGAACGGTGATCGCGGGGGTCGGGACGCTGCATCCGTAGCTGCGGTTGAACAAACGGACGTTGACGATGCCCGAGGAACCCAGGCACTCATCGGGCACGAAGAAGTTGATGGTCGCGGTCCAGCCCAGGTTGTCGAAGGGCGGGGAGACCATGGGCGGGTCCCAGTTGCCAGTGACGATGGCCGCGGAAGCCAGCGGCGCCAGGGCGAACGCGCCCAGCCCCGTCAGGGCGGCGCGTGCGGCGTATGGGAGGTTCTTGGTCATGGGCTTTCCCGTGAGAGGCGTCGGTGGTGTAACGGCATGCAAATTGTCGGCCAAGGCCGATTTGGAAGCACCGCTCACCTCGGTGGCGCTTCATGCGTCGGGTGGATTCACCAAAGCGACTGTCAACTCCTCCGACACCCTGGCCGACCATGGCCGCCGACCCGCAGGCCCGGCGCTAGCCCACGTACTTCACCAACCACAAGCTGAGCGGCGGGAAGAACAACAGCAGCAAGGTGCGCACCGTGTCGCTCAGCAGGAAGGGCATCACGCCCCTGTAGCTTTCGGCGATGGGCACATCGCGCGCCATGCCGTTGACGACGTAGACGTTCAGCCCCACTGGCGGCGCCAGCATGCCGAAGCCCACCGTCATCAGCACCATGATCCCGAACCACAGCGCCACGCTCTCGCGCGGCAGGCCGAAATCCAGGCCCATCACCACCGGGAAGAAGATGGGAATGGTGAGCAGGATCATGCTCAGCTCGTCCATCACCGCGCCCAGCACCACGTAGAACAGCAGGATGGCGCCCACCACCGCCAGCGGTGGCAGGCCCCAGCCCTGCACCACGCCGGCCAGTTGGCCCGGCACCTGCGTCAGCGCCAGCGCCGAGTTCATCAGGTCGGCGCCGAGGAAGATCATGAAGATCATCGCCGAGGTCTCGGCCGTGGCCAGGAAACATTGCTTGAAGCCTGCCCAGGTGATCTCGCGCTTGAGCAGCGCCGCCACGAAGGTGGCCGCCGCGCCCACGGCCGCGCCCTCGGTGGGCGTGAACTTGCCGCTGTAGATGCCGCCGAAGACGATGAGGAAGACCACCGCGATGGGCAAGATGCCCGACAGCGCCTGCAGCGTGAGCTTGGGCACCTCTTCATGCTCGGGCGCGTGGCCCGGCACCAGCCGCACGTACACCGCGATGGCGATGAGGTAGCCCAGCACCGCGATCAAGCCCGGCACCATGGCCGCGGCGAAGAGCTTGGCGATGTTCTGCTCGGTGAGGATGGCGTAGATGACCAGCGGCACCGAAGGCGGGATCAGGATGCCCAAAGTACCGCCGGCGGCAAGCGCGCCCGTGGACAGGCGGCCGCTGTAGCCGTGGCGGCGCATCTCGGGCAGCGCCACCTGCGTGATGGTGGCGGCCGTGGCCACGCTGCTGCCGCAGATGGCCCCGAAGGCACCGCAGGCCAGCACCGAGGCCATGGCCAGCCCGCCCTTGAAGCGCGCCATCACCGCCGCCGCGAACTGGAACAGCGCCCTGGAGAGCCCGCCCTGCGTGGCGAAGTTGCCCATCAGGATGAAGAGCGGGATCACGCTCAGGTCGTAGCTCGCGAAGCGCGCGAAGGCCTGCGTGTTGAGGAAGTTCGCCAGCGGCAGCCAGCCAGCCTGCAGCACGTAGCCGGTGCAGCCGGCGGCGAACATCGCAATCGCGATCGGCGTGCGCAGCGCCATCAGCACCAGCATCACGGCGAAGATCATCAAGGCCAGGGTGATGGGGCTCATGCTGCGGCCCCTTCTTCGTCAAAGCCGCGCAGCGCCTGCAGCAGCGCGATCAGCGCCGTCAGCGCCAGCGGCGGCACCATGCCGGCGTAGACGATCCATTCGGGCAGGCCCATCATCATCGTGGTGGACTGCGTGTTCCACGCGTTCAGCCCGCCGAGCGTGGTGCGCCAGGCCAACAGCGCCATCGCCAGCCCCAGCAGCAACGCGCCCGCGCGGTCCAGCCTGGCCTGCGTGGCGGCGCTGGCGCGGGTGGTGAAGAAGTCCACCAGGATGTGCCCGCGCCGCACCTGGCACCAGGGCATGAAGAGCGCGATGGCGGCCCCCGCGGCGGCGCCGGAGAGTTCGAAGTCGCCCACCAGCGTCCAGCCGGTGGTGTTGCGGCCGATGAGGCTGGCGCAGGTCATCAGCGTGATGACGGTGAGCAGCAAACCGGCCAGCACGGCACACAGCCGCGCCAGGGTGGAGAGCAAGCGCATGGGGCGGGGCTTTCGGGAAGGTTCAGTACTGGGTGGCAGGCATGCGGGCCTGCAGCCCGTCGAGCGCGGTGCTCAGGCGGATCTGGCACGACAGCCGGCTGCCCGGCTCCAGCGGAGCCGCGGTCATCTCCAGCATCGCCAACTCATCGGCGGCCGGCTCGGGCAGTTGCTCGGCCCACGCGGGCGCGACGATGACGTGGCAGGTGGCGCAGCTGAGGCTGCCGCCGCAATCGGCCGCCATGCCGTCCATGCCGGCGTCGACGGCCGCGTGCATCAGGCTGCGGCCCACGCGGGCCTGCACGGTGTGCAGGCTGCCGTCCTTGTCTTGCAGATGGAGCTGGATCTTGGTCATGGTGTTGTAGGTCTGGTGCGCAAAGTGCAAAAGCCAAGCTTCCCGCCGCGGAACCGGCTTTGCCGGGCCGCTGGCGGACGGCCCCCTCGGGGGGTAGCGAGCGATAGCGAGCTTGGGGGCTTCATCCTCTGGCGAAGTATTCCCTGCGTTCCCATGCGAGCTGATCCGTAGCAGCCGCATGGCGCGCCAGTTCCTGCCGGCGCACGGCGGCGTAGACCGCGGCCATGGGCGCACCCAGGCCCTGCATCAGCACAGGGTCGGCTTCCAACGCCACGAGGGCTTCGTCGAGCGTGGCCGGCAGCGCAGGATGTGCGGGGTCGTAGGGCGTTTCGGTGCCGGCCGGGGCCGGCTGCGCGGCACTCAGGCCGTGCAGGCCGGCGAACACCTGCCCGGCCAGCATCAGGTAGGGGTTGGCCAGCGGCTCGGCCAGGCGGTTCTCGATGCGCGTGGCGGTGTCGGCTTCGTCGGCCGCTTCGCCGCCCACCACGCGCAGCATGGCGCCGCGGTTGTCGCGGCCCCAGACGGCAGCGCGCGGCGCCATCACACCGCCCTGGTAACGCGCATAGGCCGGGATGCTGGGCGCGCACAGCGCCGTCAGGCCGCGTGCGTGCGCCAGCAGGCCGGCCAGCCACTGCGTGCCGGTGGGCGAGAGCCAGCGCAGCGCGTCGTGGGCCGGCCGATCGCCACGCCCAGCCGCCGGCCGCATGAACACGTTGCGGCCCTGCGCATCCACCAGCGACTGGTGCAGGTGCCAACCGCTGCCCACGCTGCCGGCCAGCGGCGGCTTGCAAGCGAAACTGGCGTGGTAACCCGCACGGCGCAGCGCCTGGCGCAGGCCGTTGCGGAAGGCCAGGGCCTGGTCGGCCGCGGTGAGCGCGTCGGTGGGCGCGAACACGGCCTCGAACTGGCTCGGGCCCATCTCGATTTCCAGCGAACGCAGCGGCAGGCCCAGACCCAGCGCGGTGCGCTGCACGGTCTGCAGCACGTCTTCGCACGCGTCGGTGTGCGCTTCGCTCAGCAGCTGCCAGCCCGGGTGGGTGTGGCGCAGCGCGGGCGCCTCGGCCGGCCAGGCGCCGGCAGCCGGGCCCTCGGCGGCCAGGCCGTCGTCGGTGATGCGGTGAACGTGGAACTCCAGCTCCAGCCCGCAGCGCAAGCTGAGGCCGGCGCCCTCGAAGGCCGCCAGTTCAGCCAGCGCGTGTTGCAGCACACGCCGCGGGTCGGCGGCCACGGGGCGGCCATCGGGCCACCAGGGCTCGGCGCGCAACCAGCCCACCTGCGGCGCCCAGGGCAGCACGGTGAAGCTCTCGGGCGCCGGCAGCAGCAGCACGTTGTTGGCCGCGCCGTAGCCCGCCAGGCCGGGCAGCGCAGCCAAGGCCCCAGCCTCGAACACTGGCAGCGCGGTGCGGTCGCTGCTGTCCTTGAGCAGCAAGGTGCTGACCATGCCGATGCCACCCTGCAGCGCCGCGGCCAACGCGGCTTGCCCGTCGGCGCCGGCCACCGGCAAGGTCTTGCAACGGTGCTGGCCTTGCAGGTCGGCCCAGGCGACGCGCACCTGCTGCAGGCCCGCATCGCGCACCTGCTGCAGCACGGCCGCGCAGGCGGCTTCGCGCGCCGGGCTGTGCGCGCCGCAACGCTGGGCGAGGCTCATGCAGCCTGGTCTTCGCGGGCCACCGCTACCGGCGCCGCCAGCCACGCCGCCCCGGCACGCTTGGCCGCTGCAGCGGCCTGCCAATGCGCGGCCCAGCCTTCGGTGGGCGCGATGCAGTCGATGGTGTCGGGGCCTCGCAGCCCTGCGGCTTGTTCCGGCCCCAGCACCATGGGCGGCGTGCCGCCGGCTTCCACGGTGTCGATGGCCTTCATCAAGGTGCGCCGGTTGGCCATGATCACCTTGTCGCTCGTGCCCAGGTGCTCGCGCGTGCGGTCCTGGATCGGCCCCATGCTCTCGACCGCCCATTGGTCGTGCAGGTTGATGTCTTCTTCGCCCATGCCGAGGTAGGTGCGCGTGCGCTGCTCTTCGGCGTTGAAGTTCCACTGGTTGTGGCGGCCGTTCTTGGGCACGTAGTCGGGCAGGCTGATGTGCGCCAGACGCTGCGCGCGCATGGTGGCCTGGTCCAGCGGGCCGGCGAAGCTGGTGAAGAAGCTGTACCAATACGTGTGGGTGTCGTCCACGGGCACGTGCAGCTGCGTGATGGTGAGCGTTTCGCTCAAGGGGATGACGAAGGTGTGCGGGAAGGCCGCGTGCGTCACGCGCACGTGCGTGAGTTCGTCGTTCAGGCGGCGCAGCGCGGTCAGCCGCGTGAGGCCGGGGGCCACCTCGGCATGCTGGATCTCGGGGCTGCAAAACTCGCGCATCACGCGCGTCATCGGCCAGCGTTCACCAGCCACCTCGCCGGCACTCGCGGCGCGGAACTGGCGGCCGTAGGCGCGGGCCGGGTCGGCGTCTTCGTCTTCCAGGTAGCGGTGCAGGAAGCTCGGGTGTGCAGGGTCGATGCCCACCTCGAAGGCCTGCAGCCAGTTGGCGTGCCACAGGCCCTTGAAGGCGAAGCGGTGCGTGGCCGGCGCGGTGAAGGCGTCGAAGGCCGGCAGCGCGGGTAGCGGCTGGTCTTCGGGCCCGAGGTAGGCGAAGAGCACACCGGCCATCTCGCGCAGCGGGTAGCTGCGCTGGCGCACACGCTGGCACAGCGTGCTGGGCTGGCCGTTCACCGGCGGCTCGGCGGGCGTTTCCAGGCAGCGTCCGCTGGCGTCGAACTTCCAGCCGTGGAAGGGGCAGCGGATGCCGTCGCCTTCGTGCCGCGCATAGGCCAGGTCGGCGCCTCGGTGCGGGCAGTCGCGGTCGAGCAGGCCGTAGCGGCCGGCTTCGTCGCGGAAGAGCACGAGGTCTTGGCCGAGCAGGCGCACGGGCTTGAGCGGACGCACGGCCATGCGCGGGTCGAGCGCGGGGTCGAACTCGTCGAGCAGCGCCACGGGCTGCCAGTAGCGGCGCATCAGCTCGCCACAAGGCGTGCCGGGGCCGATGCGGGTGAGTCGTTCGTTCAGGGCGGCTTGCATCGTGCGCGGCAGTCTAGGCAGCGCCCCCAGCGGCCACAAGCTGCGGCAAACGTGGGGCCCCTCAGGCCGGTGGGGGCAAGGCCTGGGTCTCGGGCGGCGGCGCAGCGGCCGGCCGCAGATCGAGCACCGCGGTGTGGGCGGCCTTGTCGTGAAGACCCTGGTGGTTGGGGTCCCACAGCACCTGCAGGAAACCCAGCCCGCCGGTGGCCAGGCCGGCCGCGTAGCCGCCATAACGCTTGAGCGAGCGCATCACGGTGATGGGCTTGCCGGTGAGTTCCACCACGCGCAGGCGCAGCAGCTTCTTGCCGACCGTCTGCCCGCCCCACCACGCGGGCAGCAGCGAAAAGTAGACGATGCCCCAGCCCAGGCCGGCACCGAGTTCGTCCAGGAAGTGCGAGACCTGCGCGCGCAAGCCGGTGGGGCGCTCGGCCAGGGCGCGCTGCGCGTCGCGGGCCTCTTTCTCGGCGGCGGCCAGGCGCGCCTGCAGGCTGGCGATGCGTTCGGCATCGCTGGGGGCGCTGGCCGAAGATGCCGCGGCGCTCGCGGCCAGAGCCGGGCCACTGGCTGCCGCTGAAGCGCTAGCAAGGGCTGCCTTGGCTGCGCTGTCGGGCTCGTCATCGTCAGGGGCTGCAGCCGCCTGCGCCGCCAAGGCCGCGGCGGGCTCGCGCCATTCACGCCACTGGTTGCCGGCCTCTTCCAGCGCCAGCCAGGCAATGAAGGCCGCAGCGACCCAGCCCACCCACTGCCGCCGGCTGGCCGGGGCGAAGCGAGGCCGGTTGCGCAACTGCAGCAGCACCAGCGCCAGGCCCGCCCACAGCCAGGCCCCGCTGACGCCGGTGAGCAGGCCCACCACCGCCAGGTCCACCCCCATCGCCAGCGCACGGCGCCAGGGTGTCCCCAGGGGCTGGCCGGCCAGCTCGGGCAACAGGTTCAGCGATTCGGGCGTGAGCCAGCGCTGCTTCTGGCGCAGCGTGTCGGGCAAGGAGGGGGTCATCGGGAAGAGCTTGCGGGCCGGCGCGCGCCGCGGCTACATCAGCACGATGTCGTACTGCTCGGGGTTCATCGTCGGCTCGGCGCTCAGCGAGATCGGCTTGCCGATGAACTCGCTCAGGCCCGCCAGGTGCACGCTCTCTTCATCGAGCAGCATCTCCACCACCGCCGCCGAGGCGATGACGCGGAACTCCTGGGGCGCGAACTGCCGCGCCTCGCGCAGGATCTCGCGCAGGATGTCGTAGCAGACACTGCGCGCCGTCTTCACCTGGCCCCGGCCCTGGCAGGTGGGGCAGGGCTCGCACAGCATGTGCGCCAGGCTTTCGCGGGTGCGCTTGCGCGTCATCTCCACCAGGCCCAGCTGCGTGAAGCCGCTCACCGTGGTGCGCGTGCGGTCGCGCGCGAGCTGCTTGCGCAGCTCGGCCAGCACCGCTTCCTGGTGCTCGGGCCGCGTCATGTCGATGAAGTCGGCAATGATGATGCCGCCCAGGTTGCGCAGCCGCAGCTGGCGTGCAATCGCGCCTGCGGCTTCGAGATTGGTCTTGAAGATGGTGTCGTCGAAGTTGCGCGCACCGACGAAGCCGCCGGTGTTCACGTCGATGGTCGTCAGCGCCTCGGTCTGGTCGACGATCAGGTAGCCGCCGCTCTTGAGCTCCACACGCCGCGCCAACGCCCGCGCGATCTCTTCCTCGATGCCGAACAGGTCGAAGATGGGCCGCTCGCCCTTGTAGTGCTCGAGCTTGTTGACTGCGCCGGGCATGTAGGTCTCGCCGAAGCGGTGCAGCGCCTCGCGCTGCAGCTTGCTGTCGATGCGGATGCTGTGCGTGTGCTCGTTGGCCAGGTCGCGCAGCACGCGCTCGGCCAGGCTCAGGTCTTGGTGAAGCAGGCTGCCCGGCGGCAGCTTCTGGCTGCGTTCGCGGATCAGCGCCCAGGCCCGGCGCAGGTAGGCGATGTCTTCCGCCAGCTCGGCATCGGTGGCCTCTTCGGCGTTGGTGCGCAGGATGAAGCCGCCGCCGTCCTGCCCCGCCAGCGCCTGCATGCGCGCGCGCAGGTTCTCACGCAGTTCGTGGCTGCCGATCTTCTGGCTGATGCCGATGTGCTTGTCGTGCGGCAGGAAGACCAGCATGCGCCCGGCGATGCTGATCTGCGTGGACAGGCGCGCACCCTTGGTGCCGATGGCGTCCTTGATGACCTGCACCGTCAAGGTCTGGCCCTCGAAGACCTGCTTCTCGATGGGCACCAGCGGGGCGTCGTTGCGACCTTCGTGGCGCGGCGGGCCGCCCAGCAGGTCGGCCACGTGCAGGAAGGCGGCGCGCTCCAGGCCGATGTCGATGAAGGCGCTCTGCATGCCCGGCAGCACGCGCACCACCTTGCCCAGGTAGACGTTGCCGACCTGCCCGCGCTCGAGCGTGCGCTCGATGTGCAGCTCCTGCACGGCGCCGTTTTCCACCACGGCCACGCGCGTTTCCTGCGGGCTCCAGTTGATCAGGATGTCTTGCGTGGCCATGGGGGTTCAGAGTTCCAGCCGCACGCGTGCGCGTGCCAGCAGTTGGGTGGTTTCGAACAGCGGCAGGCCCATGATGCCGCTGTGGCTGCCGTCGATGTGCGCGATCCACGCCGCGATGCGGCCCTGGATGGCGTAGGCGCCGGCCTTGCCCATGGGTTCGCCGCTGTCGATGTAGCGGCTGATGGTGGCCTCCGAGAGGTCGGCAAATCGCACGCGAGAAACCTGCGTGAGCAGGTGCGCCTGCGTGCCGGCCTGCACCGCCACGCAGGTCATCACACGGTGCGTGCGGCCCGACAGCAGGTGCAGCATCCGGGCGGCATCGGCCGCGTCAGCCGGCTTGCCCAGGATGCGGCGGCCCACGGCCACGGTGGTGTCGGCGCAGAGGATGGGCGCTGCCGGCAGGCCGCGGCGGCGCAGCCGCCGGCGCGCGGCGTCGAGCTTCAGGCGGGTGACGCGCTGCACGTAGTCCAGCGGCAGTTCGTTCGTTCGCTCGGCCTCCAGCGCCTCGGCGTCTTCTTTGGCGTCGGGCAGCAGCGGGCGGTGCTTCACGCCCAGTTGGTCGAGCAGTTGCACACGGCGCGGGCTCTGCGAGGCAAGGTAGACGAAATCGTGCGGTGTCATGGGCCCCATTCTCCACAGGGCGGCCCGGGGGCCAAGCCGGGCTCGCCGGGGGCCGGGGCTCGCTCTGCAGCCGCTCCTTTATGTCTTTCGAGATATATCAATCGAACCGCGCGAGAGAAAGCAGTTATTTAAACTGCCAGTGTCGATCTGGAGCCCTGCATGTCCCCCCTGAACCCCGTGCTGCGTCTGACCCTGGCTGCTGTGCTGAGCGCTGCTGTGGCGGTGCCGGCCGTGGCCTCGCCCTGCGCCGCTCCGGCCGGGTATGTGAAGGCGGTGGATGCAGCCCGCGCGCCGCTGCTGCGGCCTTTCGTGGTGGGCGGCCTGGCCGCGGTGGCGCTGCAGCAGCGCGACAACGAGCGCTGGGTCGAACTGGCGGTGCCCAGCGTCGCCACCGCGCAGCGTGCACTGGCAGGCGCCCCGGGCGTGCAGGCCGAGCCGCGTTTGCTGAACGCCGCAGGCACCGTGCTGCTGGCCTGCAGCAGCCTGGGCGCTGGCGAATTGCGCGTGGCGCAGCAAGGCAGCGCACTGGCCACGCCGCTTTGGTGAGACCGATGACGCCGCGGCGCTGAGCCGCGGGGCCTTCACTCGCGGTGGTAAGGGTGGCCGCTGGCCAGCGTCCAGGCGCGGTACAGCGCCTCGGCCAGCAGCACACGCGCAAAGGCGTGCGGCAAGGTCAGGTCGCTCAGCCGCAAGGTTTCATCGGCCGTGGCCTTGAGTTCGGGCGCCAAACCATCCGGGCCGCCGATGATCAGCGCCACGTCACGCCCTTCGGTGCGCCACAAGGGCAGGCGTTCGGCCAGCTGGGCCGTGGTGCGGCGGGTGCCGTGTTCGTCCAGCACCACGCGGCGGCAACCCTTGGGCAAGGCCGCCTCGAAGCGCGCGGCCTCGGCCGCCATGCACTGCGCCGCCGTCTTGCCGCCGCTGCGCGGCTCGGCCTTCAGCGCCTTGAGTTCCAGGCGCATCTCGGGCGGAAAGCGCTTGGCGAAATCGGCCCAGGCCTCGTCGGCCCAACCGGGCTGGCGCTGGCCCACGGCCACCACGAGCAGCTTCATGGCCGGCGGCCGGCTTCAGCCCGCAAAAACGCAGCGCGCGTTCAGGCGCTCTTCTTGCGCGCCGGGGCCTTGCGCGCGGCCGGGGCGACAGCGGCGCCGGCCGTCTTGGCCGAGGGGCGGCGGGCGC
>VYLK01000408.1_pt1 | contig 15458 bp, 11 predicted proteins | sample 5114321 | NCBI WGS metagenome assembly VYLK01 (sample SAMN12291792, study PRJNA351875) | freshwater metagenome | isolation source: freshwater lake | place: USA: Michigan, MSU2 Lake | collected 2011-08-16
GGCTCGGCCGGCTTGGGTGCGACAGCAGGCGGCGGTGGCGGGCCAGCCCCGCCGCCGCCCGCGCCCACGCCTGCCCCGCCACCGCCGCCTGCTGTCGCACCCAAGCCGGCCGAGCCCGACATCGCCACCGAGCGCGCCGAACGCCGCCGCGCCGAGGAAGCCAAGCGCAAGGCTGAGATCGCGGCGGAAAAGGAACGCGAGAAAGAACGCGAGAAGAAGGAACGCGAGCGCAAGCAGGCCGCCGAAGACGACAAGAAGCGCCTGGCCGCCGAACGCCGCAAGGCCGACGAAGAGAAGAAGAAGCGCGAACTGGCCGAGGCCGAAGCGCGCGAGGCCAAGGCCGCCGAGGAACGCCTGGCCAAGCAGCGCGAAGAGAACCTGCGCCGCATGATGGCCGAGGCTGGCGGCACGGGCCCGGCCACCTCCACCGGCACTGCGGCGCAAAGTGCGGCGCCTTCGCTGGCCTACACGGGCCGGCTGGTGGCTTTGATCCGCGGCAACCTGGTCTTCACCGGCACCACACCCGACAACAACGCGGCCGAGGTGGAAGTCAGCGCTGCCGCCAGTGGCAGCATCATCTCGCGCCGGCTGGTCAAGAGCAGCGGCCACAAGGAGTGGGACGAAGCCGTGCTGCGCGCCATCGACCGCACGGCGCGGCTGCCGCGCGATGCCGACGGGCGCGTGCCTTCGCGGCTGATCATCAGCTTCCGCCCGCGCGAGTGAGGCTCAGGGCGCCGCGAAACGCAGCGCCGTGATGTGGGCCACCGAACGCCCGCCGGTGTTGTCGGCGTCGGCGCCCACCAGCACGGCCACCAGTGGCGGCAGGCTGGGGACTTCGTCGCCGAAGGCGCGCTGGAAATCGGCAGCGATGTCGCGCGATTCGTCGAACCAGCGCTCACCCACGTCGGCGCTGTTGCGCAGCACCACATAGCGCACGCGCCGCGAGAAGGCGTTATCGACCACGCTGCCCGCGGCCTCGGGCCCGCCCCACACCCAGCACAGCGTGGCCGCCGGCAGTTCCTGCCCGGTGCGTGCGCGGGCGATGCGCAGCAGCGTGCGTTCGCCGAAGGGCACGCTGGACAGCGGTGCATCGAAGCTGAGGCAGACCTTGGCGGCCACGTCGTCGCCCGCCTTGCTGCGCAGCGCGGTGCCCGGGTTGGGTTCGGCCACACGCCAAGACCAGGCCAGCCGCGCCGGCGCGGCCACGCCAGGCAGGGCGTGCAGCAGGTTGCCATAGGAGGCCTGCGCCTCCATGCGCAGCGCCGGCCGGTCGCCCACGGTTTCGGCGCTGTAGCGCGTGGGTGGTGGCTTCTGGTCGGGCAGGTTGGCCACCTGCCAGCCAGCGCCGATCTTGCCGGCGGCCACCAAGGGCGGCAGCGGGCCTGCAGCGGGCAGCGACGCGGCCGCCTGGGCCGCTGCCGGGCCAGCGAAGGCCAACGCCACCCAGCAGACGGTGAAGCCCCAAGCCCCATGCCGCGCTGGCCGCTGCCGTCGCTTCAAAGTCGCTCCTGCGCGGTGACCTGCACCGCGGTCTCGCTCACGGGCACGAGATCGCGTTTGCCGCTGTCATCGACGAAACGCAGGCGCAGCTGGTAGCTGCCCGGCGCCAGGAACAGCGCCACCTGCGTGGCGCCGTGCGCGAGGTCGAGGGCCTGCACCACGCGGCCATCGGCGCCGCGCACGTCCAGCAGGAAGTGGCCCAGGCCAGGGCCGCCATGGCCCTTGGGCGCCACGCCGAAACCGTCCACCGCCAGGCGCAGCGTGAAGGGGCTGGTCACGGGCTCGCCATCGCGCAGGTTGGCGATGAGCGCGCGCTGGCCCTCGGGGCGCGGGCGCGAGAGTTCGTCCTGGTACCAGGCCTTGCAGCTGGCGGCCAGGTCAGCCGGGGTGATGCGCAGGGGCGCGCCGTCACGCGGGCCGGCCACGGTGATGTGCAGCGCGGGGCTGAACACGTAGTACGGCCGGTGGTCGTGGTCGGCGAAGAGCAGCCGCAGCGTGTGTTTGCCCGGCGGCAGCGCCAGCACCGCGCCGGTCTGGCCCTTGCCGAAGTGGCGGTGGAAGTCGTTGAAGGGGATCTTCTCGCCGGGCACCATCGGCAGCGGCGTGTTCAGCAGCAGGTGGTGGTGGCCGGCCTTGGGGTGGGGCTTGCCTGCCGGGATGACGCCCATGCCGCGGATCGCGAAATCCACGCGGAAGGGCGAACGCACGACGTCACCATCGCGCAGGTTCACCACCTCCACCGCGGTGGGCTCGTTCTGGCGCACCTGCGTGCGCTCGCGCGTGTGTTGCAGCCAGCAGGCGCGCTCGCGCTCGTCGCGCGGCAGCGGCTCGCTCTGCGCCCAGGCCGCTGCGGTGGTGCCCAGGGCGGTCATGAACAAGAGCGTCAGGCGCAGCGCGCGGGCAAGGGGCAAGGGCTTCGACAACATCGCTAGGCAGGTATCAGATGAATCACGGCACGCAGCCCTCCGGCCGACTTCGCCGACCCGCACATTCTGGCAGTCAGCACAGCGGGCCCACCGCCGCTGCGGGCGGGCCCCGCACGGCCACGAGCAGCCGCTGACGCAAGGCGGCGATGAGCCAACCCTCGAAATCGAAGCCCTCCCCCGCGGCCTGCAGGGCCGCTGCCAGCGTCTGCCCCGCCAGCACGGCGCCGACAAAAGCGGCCTCGGCCGGCTGCAGCAGTTGCACGTGCGGCGCCCAGCCCTGGCGCGTGAGCAGGCCCTCTTCGCCGCGGCCCTCGGCCAGCGCCTGGCGCACCGGCGCGAAGGCGGCCTCGCCGCCCACCGCGCGGTGGGCCTGCCAGAGGCTGAAGACCGGCCAGCGCGAGGCCAGCAGCGTGCTGCCCGGGGGCAGGCACAGCCGCACGTCGGCCGGGTCGTGCGTGGCCAGCAGCCCCAGGCCCGGCAAGGTGCCGGTGGCATCAGGCGGCGGGGCGTCGGCAGCCGTCTGCAGCCGGTGCAGCGCCCACTCCAGCCGCGCCGTGTCGGGCAGGTAGGGCTCGGCGGCCAGGGTCGGCACCTGGGCGATGAAGTCGGCCAGCGCGGCGCCCCAGCAGGCCATGTCGCCCGCCTCGGGGGGCTGCTGGCGCCAGAAATCGCGGGCCATCAGCGCGAAACTCTCTTCGCCCATCAGTTGCTGCACGGTGGGGTAGGCCGCGGCCAGCGCGCGTTCGGCCAGGGCGCCAGCGTGGGCACGGTAGGCGGCCAGGCCCCGGTGCACATCGGGCCCGCCGGGCACCGTGCGCAGCCAGCCGGCCACCACGCCAGGGCGGGCGTCGCCCAGCAGGGTGCGCAGCAGCATCTGCTGGCGCAAGGCTTCCTTGGCGTGGGCGTCCATCGGGGGCAGGTTCAGGCCGCGGGCGTGGCGTCGGCCACCTCGGCCCAGGCCGCGTCAGCAGCGGCGGCCTCGGCCAGCAGCACGGGCAGCGCCGGCAGGTCGGTGTCCCACTCCACGAGCGTGGGCCGCCAGCCCAGGCGCTGCAGGGCGTGGCGGTAGACCTGCCACACCGGCGCATGCACGCGGCTGCCGTGGTCGTCGATGACGATGCCCTCGGCCACGAGGTAGCCCGCGAGGTGGATCTCGCCGACGATGCCGGGCGTGAGCGCGTCCACCCAGCGGCAGGCCACCGCTGCAGCGCCGGCTTCGTCCAGGCCCTGGTTCAGCGCGTTGACGACGAGGTTGTTCACGTCCAGCAGCAGGCCACAGCCGGTGCGGCGCGCCAGTTCGTTGAAGAACCCGGGCTCGGCCAGGGTGTCGTCGGCCCAATGCACGTAGGCCGAAAGGTTTTCAATCAGCAGCGGCCGGCGCAGCGCGTCTTGCGCCTGCTGCACGTTGGCGGCCAGGATGGCCAGCGAGCTGGGGTTGAAGGCGATGGGCAGCAGGTCGTTGCCATGCACCACGGGCCCGCCGGCGCGGCGCGGCGCGCGGGCGAAGCAGGCGTGCTCGCTCACCAGCACGGGCTCGAAACGCTGCACCAGCGCGGCCAGCTGCCGCAGGTGCGCAGCGTCCAGGCCGGCGGCCGAACCCAGCCCCAGGCCCACGCCGTGCAGGCTGAGCGGCCAGCGCTCACGCGCGGCCTCCAGCACGGCCAGCGCCGCCCCGCCGGCGCCGAAGTAGTTCTCGGCGTGCACTTCCACGAAGCCCAGCGGTGGCGGGGCCTCCAGCAAGGCGGTGGTGTGCGGCTGGCGCAGGCCGATGCCGCAGCGGGCCGGCACGGTCATGCGGGGCGGGCCGGTTTACTTCTTGGCCTTGTGCTTCGCCTTGGCTTCTTCTTCGGTCAGGCCCTTGAGGTTCTTGCAGGTGCCCTTGGCCACGTACTTCCACTCGCCCGGATCGTTGTCGACCTTGCTCATGCCGGCGCAGCCGTGCGTGCCGGCGAGGTTGCCGCAGTCGTTCTGGCCGGCCTTGGCAATGCCGTAACAACGTTCCTTGTTGGGCCCGCCTTCGTGGGCAAGCGCAGGCCCGGCCGCGGCCAGGGCAGCCGCAAGGGCGGACGAAACGATGAGACGCTGGTTCATGGAAAGACTCTCCGGATGGGATGGAAGGAGCGGCGGTGTCCAGGCCTGGGCAGGGCCGCGGGCGGTGTCGCCCTGAGGAGTCGGCCGCGCGGCCCGCACATTACAGCGCAGCGCACGTGGCGCTGTGTCGCCAGCGTCAACTCACGCTGCCACCGGCCACGCGCAGGTCTTGCGTGTGGGCCAGTGCGGCCTGCAGCGCCAGGCGCACGCCCTCGGTCTGCAGCGCCAGCGGCAGGCTGGGTTGGCCGCTGGTGCGCGCCGCCTGCTCGGGCAACAGCGGCACGTGCATGAAGCCGCCGCGCACGCCGGGGTGCTCACGCAGCGCGTGCATGAGGCCGTAGAAGACGTGGTTGCAGACGAAGGTGCCAGCCGTCTGTGACACCGAGGCCGGCACGCCGGCCGCGCGCAGCGCCGCCACCATGGCCTTGATGGGCAGGGTGCTGAAGTAGGCCGCCGGGCCACCCGGCACCACAGGGCGGTCGACCGGCTGCGCGCCGGCGTTGTCGGCGATGCGCGCGTCGTCGACGTTGATCGCCACGCGCTCGGGCGTGAGTTCGCAGCGCCCGGCCGCCTGGCCGAGTGCCAGCACGAGCTGCGGGCGGTGCTGCTGCAGCGCAGCTTCGAGCGCCTGCAGCGCGGCGCCGAACACGCAGGGCAGCACCACGGCCACCACGCGCGCGGGTGTGCCATCGGCCTGCAGCACCTGGCCGTGCAGGGCCTGCGCGATCTGCGCCGAAGGGTTGACGGCTTCGCCGCCGAAAGGCTCGAAGCCGGTGAGCAGGACCTTGAGCGTCTTCATGCCGGGCAGTGTGCCAGCGCGCCTAGACTCGCAGGGCACTTCCCGCTACGGAGCCCTTTCTGCATGGCCGGCATCTTCATCAGCTACCGCCGCGACGACGACCGCCATGCTGCCGGCCGCCTGGCCGATGAACTGGCCGGTGTCTTCGGGCCCGAGACCCTGTTCCGCGACATCGAGAGCATTGCGCCAGGGCAGGATTTCGAGGTCGCGCTGAACACCGCACTGGCCTCCTGCGCGGTGATGCTGGTGGTCATCGGCCGCCGCTGGCTGGACATCACCGACGCCCAGGGCCGGCGCCGGCTGGAACAGGACGGCGACTGGGTGCGCACTGAGGTGGCCACCGCGCTGCAACGCGGCATCCCGGTGATCCCGGTGCTGCTGGAAGGCACGCCCCTGCCCCGGCCTGAACAGCTGCCGGCGGACCTGCAGGCGCTGCCCAAACGCCGCACGCTGGAGCTGGCCGACACGCGCTGGCCGCGCGACGTGGAGCAGATCGTCGACGCCTTGCTCAAGGTGCCGGGGCTGAAGAAGCAGCCGGCCCGGCCGCCGGCCGCCAAGGCCCCCGTGAAGGCCACGCCGAAGAAGAAGGCGGCAGCACCAGCCGGCCCGACCGCAGACGCCCCCATGGCGGCCCCCAGCGGCGGCGCGCGCTGGAGCGGCGCGCTGACGCTGCTGGGCGCCGTGGCCGTGTTGACCGTGTTGAACTGGAACAACCTGCGCGAGCTCTTCGCTTCGGCGCCGGAAAAACAAGACCCACCGGTGGTGTTGCCGCTGCACATCGGCCCGAAGCCGGCCGCCTCTGCGGCCAGCGCGCCCGCAGGCACACGCACCGTGCAGCTGGGCGTGGCAGTCGGCAAGCCCATCGCGGTGCCCGCCGCGACGGCCCAGGCCTTGGCCGGCGGACTGTCTGGCCCCTGGGCCTGGCGCAAAAGCGACACCGAGGCCTTGACCGTGGTGCTGCGCCAGCAAGGCGGGCGCATCGAGGGTGATTTGCTGCAGGCGGGCCAGACCGCCGGCCGCGTGACGGGCAGCTATGCCGGCACCCTGGCAACACTGGAAGTGAAGCGGCATCTCGCGCTGAACCTGCAGGCCACGGCGCAGTGCAGCCTGCGCTATGACGCTCAGGCGGCCACGCTGGCCGGCCCTTGCAACTGGGGCAGCCGGCAGGAAGACACCCGCTGGACGCGGCAGACGCGCTGAACCCAGCGCGCAAGCCGCGGCCGCGGCGCTTCACTCGGCCGCGCCACACCCCCCGCCGCCCGGCGTCTCCACCACGAACACATCGCCCGGCGCCATCTCGGCACTGCCGATGTGGCCCAGCACTTCCACACGCCCGTCGGCGCGCTCGATGCGGTTGATGCCCAGAGCGCCCGGCTGTCCGCCGCCGATGCCGAAGGCCGGCACGGTGCGGCCGTTGCTCAGGATGCTGGCCGTCATGGCTTCCAGGAAACGCACACGACGCACGCCGCCATCGCCACCTTTCCACCGGCCCGCGCCGCCGCTGCCGCTGCGCAGCGCGTAGCTTTCCAGCCGCACGGGGAAGCGGAACTCCAGCACCTCGGGGTCGGTGAGGCGCGAGTTGGTCATGTGCGTCTGCACGACGCTGGTGCCCGCGAAGCCGCCGGTGATGTGGCCGGCCGCGTCCAGCGTGTAGCCGGCGCCACTGCCGCCGCTGATGGTTTCGTAGTACTGGTGGCGCGCGTTGCCGAAGGTGAAGTTGTTCATCGTGCACTGGCCGGCGGCCATCACGCCCAGGGCGCCGTACAGCGCGTTGGTGACGCAGGTGCTGGTCTCCACGTTGCCCGCCACCACCGCCGCCGGCGGCCGCGGGTTGAGCATGCAGCCCTCGGGCACCACCACGCGCAGCGGCTTCAGGCAGCCGGCGTTGAGCGGGATGTCGTCGTCCACCAGCGTGCGGAAGACGTAGAGCACCGCGGCCATCGTCACCGCCTTGGGCGCGTTGAAGTTGTTGGGCAGCTGCTCGCTGGTGCCGGTGAAATCGATGCTGGCTTCGCGCGCGGCGGCGTCCACGGTCACCTTCACGGCGATCTGCGCGCCGTTGTCCAGCGGCAGCGTGTAGTGCCCGTCTTTCAGCGCCGTGATCACGCGGCGCACGCTCTCCTCGGCGTTGTCCTGCACGTGCTGCATGTAGGCCGCCACGGTGCCGCGGCCGAACTGCGCCACCATGGCCGCGAGTTCTTCCACGCCCTTCTGGTTGGCGGCGATCTGCGCGCGAAGGTCGGCAATGGTCTGCTCGGGGTTGCGCGCCGGGTAGGGGCCGGAGGACAGCGCGGCGCGCAGCTCGGCCTCGCGCAGCACGCCGCCGCGCACGAGCAGGAAGTTGTCGAGCAGCACGCCCTCTTCGGCGATGCTCTGGCTGAAGGGCGGCATGCTGCCGGGCGTGATGCCGCCGATGTCGGCGTGGTGGCCGCGGCTGGCCACGTAGAAGGAAGGCGTGCTGTCGGCATCACCTTCCAGGTACACGGGCGTGACCACCGTCACATCGGGCAGGTGCGTGCCGCCGTGGTACGGATCGTTCAGCACGTACACATCACCGCGCTGCATGGCCGGGTTGCGCGCGATCACGGTCTTGATGCTCTCGCTCATGCTGCCCAGGTGCACCGGCATGTGCGGTGCGTTGGCGATGAGTTCACCCGCGGCACTGAAGAGCGCGCAGCTGAAATCGAGCCGCTCCTTGATGTTCACGCTGTAGGCCGTGTTCTGCAGGCGCAGGCCCATCTGCTCGGCGATGTTCATGAAGAGGTTGTTGAAGACCTCCAGCATCACCGGGTCGGCCTCGGTGCCGATGGCGTGCTGCGTGGCGCGCGCCTGCACACGCTGCAGCTCCAGCGTGCCGGCGGGCCTCAGCACAGCCTGCCAGCCGGGCTCCACCACCGTGGTGGCGTTCTTCTCGGCCACGATGGCGGGGCCGGCCAGCGTGGCGCCGGGCTGCAGGCTCTCGCGCACATGCAAGGCAGCCGCGTGCCACTGGCCGCCGCTGTAAAGGCGCACGGTGGCCGCGGGTGCGGGCGTGTGGGCCGGCGCGGCGGCCAAGGCATCGGCCGGGGTGTCGTGCCGTTCGCCTTCACCCACGGCTTCCACCGACACGGCCTCGATGACGAGCGCGCGGCCCGGCATCAGGAAAGCGAAACGCTGGCGGTAGGCGGCTTCGAAAGCCGCAGTCAGCATGGCAATTGCATCGGCGCCGGCCTGCAGCGGCACCACCAGCGCCGTGTCGGTGCCCTGGTAACGCAGGTGGACCTTGCGGCGCAGTTGCACCGCGGCGCGCGGCACGCCCTGGGCCACCAGTTCTTCCGCGGCGGTCTCGGCCAGGGCCTGCAGGCGCACCTCGGCCTCGGCCAGGCCGGCAGCGTGCAAGGGCTGTTCGATGGACGCCTCGCGCATCGCGATCTGGTCGGCCAGGCCCATGCCGTAGGCACTCAGCACACCGGCCAAGGGGTGTACGAACACACGCTGCATGCCCAAAGCATCGGCCACCAGGCAGGCATGCTGCCCGCCTGCGCCGCCGAAACACTGCAGCGTGTACTGCGTGACGTCGTAACCCCGCGCCACGCTGATGCGCTTGATGGCATTGGCCATGTTCTGCACCGCGATCTGCAGGAAACCTTCGGCCAGGCTCTCGGGCGTGGTGGCGCGGCCCGTGGCCTGCTGCACCTGCGCGGCCAGGGTGCTGAACTTCTGCGCCACGCCTTCGGCGTCCAGCGCCTCGTCGGCCTTCGGGCCGAAAACCTTCGGGAACCACGCCGGCTGGATCTTGCCCAGCAGCACGTTGGCGTCCGTGGTGGCCAGTGGCCCGCCGCGGCGGTAGCTGGCCGGGCCGGGGTTGGCGCCCGCGCTCTGCGGGCCCACGCGCAAGCGCGCGCCGTCGAACTGCAGCAGGCTGCCACCGCCCGCGGCCACGGTGTGGATGCTCATCATCGGCGCGCGCATGCGCACGCCGGCCACCTGCGTCTCGAAAGCGCGCTCGAACTCGCCCGCGTAATGGCTCACGTCGGTGCTGGTGCCGCCCATGTCGAAGCCGATGACCTTGTGGTGCCCGGCCGCGGTGGCCGTGCGCACCATGCCGACGATGCCGCCGGCCGGGCCGCTCAAGATGGCGTCCTTGCCCTGAAAACGCTGCGCTTCCGTCAGGCCACCGCTGCTCTGCATGAAAAAGAGGCGCACGCCGGGCATCTGCGCCGCCACTTGCTCCACGTAGCGGCGCAGGATGGGGCTGAGGTAGGCGTCCACGACCGTGGTGTCGCCGCGCGAGACCAGCTTCATCAGTGGGCTCACCTCGTGGCTGGCGCTCACCTGCGTGAAGCCGAGTTCGCGCGCGATGCGCGCCGCCGCCTGCTCGTGCGCGGTGTGGCGGTAGCCGTGCATGAACACCACCGCCACGGCGCGGATGCCGGCGTCGAAGGCGGCCCACAGGCGTTCACGCAGGTGGGCTTCGTCCAGCGGCTGCAGCACGGTGCCGTCGACGGCCACACGCTCCTGCGCTTCGACCACACGCTCGTACAGCAGCTCGGGCAGCTGGATGTGGCGCTCGAAGAGCTTGGGCCGCGCCTGGTAGGCGATGCGCAGCGCGTCGCGGAAGCCGCGCGTGGTGACGAGCAGCGTGCGCTCGCCCTGGCGCTCCAGCAGCGCGTTGGTGGCGACCGTCGTGCCCATCTTCACGCAGTCCACCCGCTCGGCCGTGATGGGCGCGCCCGCGGGCAACTGCAGCAGGCGGCGGATGCCTTCCACCGCCGCATCACGGTACTGCTCGGGGTTCTCGCTCAGCAGCTTCAGCGTGTGCAGGGCGCCATCGGGCGCGCGGCCCACCACGTCGGTGAAAGTGCCGCCGCGGTCGATCCAGAACTGCCAGCGGGGGTCCATTCGAGCATTCACGGGAGATCTCCGGGTTGATCAAGCGGCCGCGGCGAAGCCGCTTCGGGGGTGGGTCACAGTGACGTTGCGGCGCGCGCCGCCTGGTCGTACATGCCCGACATCGTGCGCAGCAGGCGGGCCAGCTCGCCGATGTCGGCGTTGAGTTCGGTGTCCAGGTTCTGCACCAGGCAGTTCTCGCGCACCGCGCGGTACTGCTGCACCAGGGCCTCCCCCGCGGGCGTGGGGCTGTAGAAGACTTCCTTGCCCTGCTTCTCGGCCTGCGCCAGGCCGGCGGCCACCAGCTTCTTCAGGCCGTAGGCCACCACGTGCGTGTCTTCGTAGTTCAGCACGAAGCAGATGTCGGCCAGCTTCTTCTGCCGCGCGCGGTGGCACAGGTGGTGCAACAGCACCACGTCGGTGAAGCCCAGCTCGGCGCCGCCGGCCGCGGCCATGCAGCGCACGCACCAGCGCGAGAAGGCATGCCAGGCCACGATGAGGCCGAACTCGAACTCCGAGAGCTCCAGCGCCCGGGGCGAGACCAGGTGCGACGACGAGACGATGCCCGCCGCCCGCGGCGCCCCGGCACGCGGGCGCCGCGCGGCCTTGCGGCCCTCCGCAGGGGGCGGTGGGGAAGCCGAAGCCGGATCTGAACGCGCCATCGTCGTCACAACCTTGAGGTTTTATCGATGATTTACTTTAACCGCAGGCCCCAGCAAGCGGCTGGCGGGTGAACCCGGGGCTGCCGCCCGGTCGGCCCCGAGCCGGAAATGACGCCCCAGATCAGTGCTTTTCGAAGCTTCACCCCGGGCGCGCTGCGCCTAAGCTGCCTTCACCAGGAATGGGTGTGACCTGAAGCCGCCACGCCTGGACAACCAGCAACCGGTGCATGCCGTGTCCGACCTCTCACAGCCGCCCCTGTCGACCCTGAACTTCGAGTTCAGCCCCTTCGCATGGCCCACGCCAGCGCTGGCCGCCTACCCGGCGCCCACGCTGCCGCTGGCCGCGCCGCCCTGCGTGCTGGAAGGTCTGAACGGCAAGCTCATCGAGGGCTACCTGAGCCTCTTCGATCTGGAACGTGGCGTGCTGCAACTGCGCATGCCCGGCCAGCGCAAGCCGCTGCCACTGCGGCTGGACCAGTTCCGGCGCCTGCAGCTGCTGGACCTGCTGGCCCCGGCCGACCTCGGCGCCGAGGTCGGCAATCTCCCGCGCCTGCCCTTCACACTGCAGATGAAGGGCCGCGGGGTCTGGAGCGGCACCACCATCGGCCAGCACGAAGACGAGGCCGGCCTCTTCCTCTTCGAACCCGTGGGCAACACCGGCCAGGTGCGCCGCTGGTTCGTGCCCCGCTCGGCCTTCGATGGCGCCGAGGTCGGCCCGCGTATCGGCGAGGCGCTGGTGGAGCAGCATTCGGCCACGCCCGATCAGATCCGCGAGGCCCTGGCCGAGCAGGAGAGCCTGCGCGGCCGCAAGCTCGGCGACATGCTGGTGGTGCGCCAGATCATCACCCACGAGGAACTCGCCGCGGCCGTGGAGGCCCAGGCCCGCATGCCCATGGTGCGCATCGGGGAGGCCCTCACCGCCCTGGGCTTCATCACCCAGGCCCAACTGGACGAAGCCCTGCTGCTGCAGCGCGACGACCGCACCGTGCCGCTGGGCGAACTGCTCGTGCGCCGGGGCATGGTCACGCGCGCCGATCTTCAGACGGCGCTGGCCCGCAAGATGGGCTACCCGCTGGTGGACGTGCTGCAGTTTCCAACCGACGCGGAGGCCGTGGCCCGGGTGCCCTACCCCATGGCCGTGCGACTGCTGGCGCTGCCGCTGATGATGCGTGCCGGCCGCCTGGTGGTGGCCATGGAAGACCCCAGCGACCGCCAGCGCATCGACGAACTGGAGTTCGCCGCGCAATGCAAGCTGGTGCCGGTGCTCTCACGTGCAGGCGTGCTGCTGGGCGCCATCGACCGGGCCTACGAGAAGATGGGTGCGGCCGAGTTCTCGACAGGCCGCTACTACGACCCCGACAAGCCCATCGACTTCGACGCCGGGGATGCCAGCAAGCTGCTGGCCTCGATGGAGAAGGTGGAAGCGCCGCAGGAGGAAAGCGACGAGAAGCCGCTGGAGCAGAGCGACAACACGCTCGTGCGGCTGATCAACCAGATGATCCTGGAAGCGCACACGCAGGGGGTCTCCGACATCCACGTGGAATGCGCGCCCGGCAAAGAGAAGGTGCGCATCCGTTTCCGCAAGGACGGCATGCTGCGCAACTACCTCGAGCTGCCGCACACCTACCGCAGCGCGCTGCTGGCGCGGCTGAAGATCATGTGCGACCTCGACATCAGCGAGCGCCGCAAGCCGCAAGACGGCAAGATCAACTTCTCGAAGTTCGCGCAGGGCGTGAAGCTCGAACTGCGCGTGGCCACCATCCCCACGCAGAACAACCTCGAAGACGCGGTGCTGCGCCTGCTGACCAGCACCAAGCCGCTGCCGCTGGAGGCGCTGGGCCTGACGCCGCTGAACCTGCAGCGCCTGCAGGCGGCCTCGCGCCGGCCCTACGGCATGCTGCTGTGCGTGGGCCCCACGGGCAGCGGCAAGACAACCACGTTGCACTCGGTGCTGGCCGCCATCAACACGCCGGAGCGCAAGATCTGGACGGCCGAGGACCCGGTGGAAATCACCCAGGCCGGGCTGCGCCAGGTGCAGGTGAACCCGCGCATCGAATGGACCTTCGCGAAGGCGCTGCGCGCCTTCCTGCGCGCCGACCCCGACGTGATCATGGTCGGTGAGATCCGCGATGGCGAAACGGCGCAGGTGGCCATCGAGGCCAGCCTCACGGGCCACCTGGTGATGAGCACGCTGCACACCAACAGCGCGCCCGAGACCGTGACCCGCCTGCTCGACATGGGCATGGACCCCTTCAACTTCGCCGATGCCCTGCTGGGCGTGCTGGCGCAGCGCCTGGTGCGCCGGCTGTGCAAGCACTGCACCACCACGCGGCCGGCCAGCAGCGAAGAAGAAGAGGAACTGCTGCACGACTACCTGCATGCCTTCGGCGCGATGGAGCCACGCCCGCTGGCTGCAGACGTGCTGGCCGACTGGCGCGCGCGCTTCGGCCAAGGCGGCAAGCTGATGCATTGCCACGCCACCGGCTGCGAGAAATGCGGCGGCACCGGCTTCCGCGGCCGTGCGGCCCTGCACGAGCTGATGATGGTGAGCCGGCCGCTGCGCAGCCTGATCCAGGGCGGCCAGCGCGCCGACGACCTGCAGCGCCAAGCGCTCAGCGAAGGCATGCGCACGCTGCGCCAGGACGGCATCGAGAAGGTGCTGGCCGGCGTGACCGTGATCGAGGAAGTGCGCGCCAATTCCTGAGCGCCCGGCTGCGCCGCACAGGAAAGAGCGGCTGCCGCCAGAATGCGGCCATGGTCTCGCCGCTGCCCGAACTGCCCGCCCCGGTGCCCGCACTCGGCGCTGCCAGCCGCCGTGGGGCGGGCCCGCTGCAGGCCGACCCCGCGCACCGCGAGACCATCGCCCGCTCCCATGCCCGCAGCAGCGCCCTGGGCGTGCGTGCGCAAGACCAGCCCGAGCACAGCGCCCTGCCCGCGGCCGACCTGGCCATCGCGCGCGAGCGCAACCGCCGCCTCTTCGACCACGCCGCACCCGTGATGGAGATGCTCTACGAACACGTGGTGCACTCGCAGAGCATGGTGGTGCTGACCGACGCCGCGGGCGTGGTGATCCACTCCATCGGCGACGACAGCTTCCTGCAGCGCGCCGCGCGCGTGGCGCTGCAACCCGGTGCGCTGTGGTCCGAGGCCGCCAAGGGCACCAACGCCATCGGCACCGCGCTGGTGGAAGAGGCACCGGTGCTCGTGCACGCCCACGAACACTACGTGCGCGCCAACCACTTCCTCACCTGCACGGCCGCGCCCATCCTCGATGCGCGCGGCCAGGTGCTGGGCGTGCTGGACTGTTCGGGCGAGCACCGCAGCTACCACCCGCACACCATGGCGCTGGTGAAGATGTCGGCGCGCATGGTGGAAAACGCCTGGCTCGCCGACGACCCGCGCCACGTGCTGCGCCTGCACCTGCACCCGCGCGCCGAGCTCATCGGCAGCCTGATGGAAGGCATCGTCGCGGTGGCGGCCGATGGCCGCATCGCCGGCGCCAACCGCGCCGCGCTGGAGCTGCTGCACCTTGCCGGCCCGGCGCTGCGCCGGCACACGCTGGGCTCGCTGTTCGGCCTGACGCTGGGCCAGCTGGCCGACCACTTTCGCTCGCCGCTGGCCACGCCGCTGCCCCTGCACACTGGGCTGCCGGCGGCCGGGGCGCCAGCCCCGCTCTACGCGGTGGCGCGCTTCAACGCCCGCGGCTGGGCCCAGGGGCTGGCCGAGCCGGCAGAGCCGGCAACGGCCCCGCCGCCGCTCAGCGCGCCCGTGCAGAGCCTGGACGCGCTGACCAGCGCCGCCGTGCGCGAGGCCCTGGCCCAGGCCGGCGGCAACGTCACACAGGCCGCCCGGCTGCTGGGCATCAGCCGCAGCACGCTCTACCGCAAGCTGCGCGACACGCCGGGCGGCTGAAGCTCACAGCGGCGCTTTTGCGCCGCGGGCATTCAGGCGCGCGATGCCCGAGGTGTTGCGCTGCACCGCCGGGTTGCCGAAGTAGTCCACCGTGCCCACCCCCGACACCGTCACGGCCAGTTCCTGCACCGCCCACACCTTCACGTCGGCCAGGCCGCTGACGCGCACGCGCGCCCGCTGCGCCATCAGGTCGGCGCCGCGGAAGTCGCTGCGGCCGGAGACGCGCACGTCGAGCTGATCCACCTGCCCGGCCATCTGGCCGTCGCCCGAGCCCGAGACATGGAAGCTCAGCTGCTCGGCCTTGAGATGGTCGAAACGCGCCAGCCCCGCGCCGGAAATGCTGATCTGCAGCTGGCCCAGCGCCACCGGCAGCGTGGCCAGCAGGTCGGCCGCGCCGGAGATGCTCACGCGCTTGAGATCGCGCGCGGTGACGTTGACCTGGATGCGCCGCGAGTTCCAGAACTTCCAGCTGCCGGCCGGGCGGATGAAGAGCTGGCCGCCGCGCACCTCCACCGTCACCGCCTTCTGCGCGGCCTCGTCGCCTTCGACGAAGACGCTCTCGCTCTCGCCCTGGCGGAAGCGCACGTGCGCGGCGCCGCTGATCTCGATGGCATCGAACTCGCCCGGCGTGTATGCGCGGCCCTCCACGGCCGGCGGCTCGGCCGCGGCGGCCGGCAACGCGGGTGCAGCCGGGGCCGC
>VYLK01000410.1_pt1 | contig 15374 bp, 11 predicted proteins | sample 5114321 | NCBI WGS metagenome assembly VYLK01 (sample SAMN12291792, study PRJNA351875) | freshwater metagenome | isolation source: freshwater lake | place: USA: Michigan, MSU2 Lake | collected 2011-08-16
TCCCGCCAATAGGAGTGCAATGGTCACAAACAACAAGATGAGTGCGATCGGCATGCCGATGATCGTGATCAGCAGCAGCACGGTAACGATAGGTAAGCCCAGGCAAAGCAGTATGCCGAGCCCAAGCGATGCAAGGGATTTGTTGAGTACGTTACCAGCCGCCCTTTGCACGGCAGATCCGATTGTGGTTTCGAAAATATAGATCATCAACAATGCCGTGATGAAGTAGCCAACGAGCAGTAAACCGAATGAAAAATCTGTAAAATCCCATCGCGGCGATTCGGTGCTGAGGGAGTTGTCAAAAACTGCAGGCGTTGCTGCCGCGCGATTCGGGATGTCCAGTTTCCCTTCCGGGTTCCAAAATCTGATTCCTTTTTCCAGCGCTGCCTCGGGGCCAAAGGAAATGTGCTGAGCCGCCAAAGTAGCTTCTCCTGCAACACGCCCATTAAATTCAATTTCATCTGCCCGTAAATCCAGTGCCTGGAGGGCTACGCCCGTGAAGGTGATTTCTTCTGCCCACGAATTGACGATACCGTCCACTTGTCCGTCAATCGAAGTCTCCCCGCCCAGGGAGATAAGATTCCCCCGGATGTTGGCGGCCTTTGTCACGGCGATCCCGCCACCCATTACCATCGCATCGTCAGCAATGGTTTGTGACAGGTGTATGTTACCGCCCACACATCGAAGATCATCGCCAACGTACCCGTTGATCACGATGTTTCCTCCGGCGATTAGCAGATCATGTTGCACTGAGTCGTTGATGGTAACGTCGCCACCAGCGATGATCAAGTCTCCCCGTATGGGCGCATTAACGATAACCGTACCGCCGGCAATATATACGTCGTCAGGTTGAGGCGTGTCAATGACAATGTTATCCCCCGATCGGGTAGATATGCCGAGTGGGGTGAGCAAGATCAGCAAAAACGCAAGTACTAGTTTCATGGTTACCTGGATTGGATTCGTCAGCCGGAAGATGCTTTTTTCGAGCACTTCATCCGGACGGTCAAAAGTATCTCAGAAGTACCTGCCGGCACATGATTTTCATTTCAACTTGTCGAGATTGAAATCATCAGGCTGTAGCCTTCGAGGAGAGTCGGGCGGTCGCGACAATACCCTTCAGGCTACTTAGCGGAATTACACCTGGGCAGAGCCTCGCAACCGGGATTTTTCCCGGTGTATGGCGGTAACGGCGGATGTTATTCCCGTCTTCTTTTTTTATAGATATCGCGGAGAGCAACCATCTTCCCGGTTTGATCGCGGATTTTGAGATCGTATCGAAACAATACCCGTGTGCCGAGTGGTGCATTGTAATAAATCATCCAGGCATCGGGCTCGGAGGTGCCAATACAGCCGTGGGAATATGCCTTACCAAGTGTCTGGATATTTGTCGTGGCGTGGATCAAGGAGCCGTGCCGGATACCATTGATGGCCGGTTCGAGGCATGGAATACGCGGCATGGCGGTATACCTTCCATCATCGCGTCTTGTGCGCCGTGTTGGTATGCCGTTGTCAGGATTAATGAACAGGGGATTACGTTCTATGCGCACGATTTCACCCCTGCCAATAGGGGTCTGCAGATTCACATCATGTCCAACGACCGGCAGGAACTCTACAGCAAAGCGTCCGACGCGGACGCGGCATCTCAGGATGGTATCGCCGAGCTGAATGAGGCGTAGGGTAAACTCCGGGATGTTAACATCTACGGTTGTAGTCCGGAGTCTTTCTCGGATCTGGCGACGGACACTAGTGTCGGGAATGATGAGGTGAGCCCCTTTCTGAAGTATCACACTGGTGCGTTGATCCGGTTGGTAGATGCCTTTGTTTTTTAATGTGTAGTAGTCGGTGGCTCTGAGCGAGTCTAAAATCCAGGGATTAGCATGCACCAGCAAATATTCACCGAGGCCGTAGGCGGTGTCTATCGCATGGCGAAGTACCAGACTGTCCATAAAATCAAAATAGGTGTTTATCGTAATCGCACGCGGCACCTCAACCCGGACAGGTTCGATGGTTTTTTGCTTTGACGCCTGCTGGCTATCCGTAATGGAGGGAGGAGGGAAGACAATGGGCTCATGTTTAGGAGAACAAACACTGCCCCAGAGAATCAGTAGCAACCACCAACTGTGGCACAAGTGCCAACCCAATTGTTGTTTCCCTAAGGTTACCATACATTTTTGGCCCAATTGACAATCAAAAATAGCGGGCTGGCCAGCGGGGGTCAATGATCAAAATCATTTTGCCGCTAGATGAGCTACCTGGCGAAGAGATCACCGGTTAGCAAAGTGTCTTCGGTTTACCACGATTATTACAACGGGCAAAGTAGGGCTATGACGGCTTTTAGCTTCGATTCCCATCATCACCCACCAGCAGCTAAACGATTCTGGCGCAGTAAGCAAATCCTTACTTTTTCCAGTCAGGGCGTGACAAGAATCCGATGCGAATATGACGTTTCTCATTACAGGCCGGGGCGTAGCATCTTAGGTTTGCCAATACAAAAATCAAAATGGTATGAAAACAATTGTCAGAACAAGCGGGACTTTGTTCCCGGCGCTACTATCCGATTTTTTTGGTGTCAGTCCATTTGCAAGGCCCGGCCTGTTTGATGCAGATGTTGCCACGCTTCCCTCCCGGTTGGGTGTTAACATTCCATCTGTAAACATTCGGGAGACAGATGCGGACTACCGCATAGCATTAGCCGCCCCTGGCTTGACGAAGAAAGATTTCAAGGTTGAGACCGGCGATGATGTGCTTACGGTACGTGTAGAGAAAGAGGAGACCAAAGAGGAGAAGGATGGATATACCCGCAAGGAGTATTCCTTTCATTCTTTTAGTCGCTCTTTTTTGGTGCCGGAAAATGCCCAGCCCGATAACATCCGGGCTCGGTATGAAGATGGAATCCTCACGTTAACCCTTCCAAAAAAGGAGGTAATGGTAACCAAGGCAAAAAAGGAAATAACAGTGAAGTAGGTTTTCGATTGGAGGTTTCAGTCCCGTAAGGTTGAAGCCTTTTTTCCGTTTTGTTTGAGAGACCGGTATGCGCGCAACATCTGTTACGAAAACGAATTGGCAGCGTGAATATCTTGCCACTGCCAGCGATAGCGGACTTTCGCCAACTGCCCGTCATTTGCTGGAGAGCAGGTACGTGCGGTTACGCGGGGATGGAACTCATGAGTCGCCCGGTGAACTGTTCCGGCGGGTGGCCCGTGCCGTTGCGCAGGCTGAACTCGCGTGGGCGACGCCACAGGTTGCAGCGCTTTGGGAGGAACGCTTTTTCAAGTTGTTGTGTGAACTCAAATTTCTGCCAAATTCTCCGACGCTCATGAATGCCGGTACGGCGGCACATCAGTTGAGTGCATGTTTTGTGTTGCCGATTGAGGATTCACTGGAGAGTATCTTGTCGACTTTGAAACTCTCGGCCCTGATTCAGCAGAGTGGGGGAGGTACGGGTTTTAACTTTTCTAAACTTCGTGAGAAGGGAACTCCGCTGCAATCCACCTCCGGCCTTTCTTCTGGCCCGGTATCGTTTCTGAAAATCTTTGATACGGTTACGGATCATATCCGCCAGGGGGGAAAGCGAAGAGGTGCAAATATGGGCATTCTGAATGTTGACCATCCCGATATTCTCGAGTTTGTCCGGAGTAAATCTGAACAACATCAGCTTCGGAATTTTAACCTGTCGGTGGGGATACGGGATGCATTTATGGATGCCGTTGCACGAAATGGTGTGTGGAATCTTGTTCATCCTGGTAGCGGCACGGTGGCGCAAACCGTCAATGCACGCGATCTTTGGAATGCGATTACCGACAGTGCCTGGCAGGGTGGTGATCCAGGACTAATTTTTCTGGATGCTATCAACCAAGTCAACCCCACACCGGCCTCGGGTTTAATCGATGCAACCAATCCGTGTGGCGAGGTGCCCTTGCTCCCATTCGAATCATGCAACCTGGCTTCCATCAACCTTATCCGGTTTGTGTCACCCGAAAATCATTCTTTTCAATGGGAAGATCTTGGTAAGACAGTGGCCGCGGTGATTCGTTTTTTGGATGATGTAATCGAGGTCAACAGGTACCTGTCATCCGATATCGAAGCAGTTGCGCGGGGAAACCGGAAAATCGGGTTGGGCGTGATGGGCTGGGCTGAGGCACTCAGTTTGCTGGAGATTCCCTACGACTCCGAACATGCAGTTCAACTGGGTGGACAGTTGATGCACTACATATCGTATCAAAGCCGTAATGCCTCGCGCCAACTGGCAGACGAGCGGGGCGCATTCAAAAACTGGCCGAGCAGCATTTATTATCCGGGTTTGCCCCTTCGTCATGCGGCATGCAATAGTATTGCGCCTACCGGCAGTATTTCCGTTATCGCCAACACATCGTCTTCGATCGAGCCATTTTTTGCCCTCGCGTCCCGCCGCAGGCATGTGCTCGAAAATGAAACCTGGCAGGAAATCAATCCGGTACTGATCCATTTCCTTTCGGCACATCATCTCGACAAAGCGGATGTCATGGCTTCGATCCGGGAGACCGGCACACTTCAGAACGTGCCGAATCTGCCACCCGGCGTGTCCGACATTTTCAAAACAGCGCTGGAGATTGCTCCAAACTGGCATCTGGAGCACCAACTGGCTTTTCAAAAATTTACCGACAACGCGGTTTCAAAGACGATCAATCTCCCGGAGACGGCAACGCGCGCGGACATCAGCCACGTCTACGAGAGGGCCTGGAAATCCCGACTCAAGGGCATCACCGTGTATCGGTATAATTCCAGATCTGAACAAGTACTCTATCAGGGTTTTAGCGCCGGCCTGAGGGGGTGCAACGTGTGCAGCAGGTAAATTTAATCTCGTGCTTGCGCCTACGACTCCGGTGTAGCTGTCATGTCAGGAGACACACTTCCATAGCCGGGAGAGACCGCAGACAAAGCCAGCGATCCATGCGATTTGTTGAATGTTTGAGTTTTTCGCTAGCACCGTGAAATCTGTAAACTGAAATTCTTTCTGATTTTTGGCATATCGCTTTTTTTAGAGTTTGAAATTGGCCCGGTTGCGTTACAAAGTACCATTTTCCAAAAAATAAGAATGAGTGGCAACAGGTTCGGGTATAGGGCGCAGCCACTATTCTGGAGTAAAAGCTCTGCTTAAGCGGAGAAAAGCATACCTGCATGGTCAAGCCAATGCGCCCGCTGACTTTTTTACATTTTACTTGATGACAGAAGTCATTTACCTCAGTTCCGTAATCACGTAGTTTCGGGGAAATATATCAGGAATATGGAACTTCGGGAACAGGTATCTATGATCTCGCGTGAGGAATCTGGAGTGATTCTCGCCAGAAAGTTAGCTCGGTATACCGGTACGGATGCCGTCGTGATCGGAATTCCGCAGAGTGGGCTTCCGGTAGCAGTTGCCATTGCCCGGCAGTTGGCATTGCCATTGGATGTGATACCCGCGCAGCGAGTCAACCATCCGGGAAACAATGCGCTGAACCTCGGCTCTGTTTGTCTGACGGAAGTTGTGATGCCAGCAGATACCGGTGGTATTCCTCAGGATTTGGTGGCCCACCAAATCGCGATACTAAAAGCGAGAAATGCCAACGATAATCGGTATTATCACGAAAAGAAACCACCCATCTCTCTCGCTCACCGAACGGTCATCGTGGTAGATGACATGCTTCACTCCAGCGAAGTGTTGGCCGCGTGTATACACGAAATCCGAAAGCAAAAGCCGGGTAAAGTCGTGGTGGCGATTCCGATTGTGGAAGCGGAGGCAGCGCGGGTTCTTATTGCCGAGGTGGACGAGTTGCACTTTATTCGTATGGAACACGAGATCGGAACGTCAAAAAAGTATTATTCTGATACCACCCGACCCAGCCGCCAGGAAATCAGGCGTTTTGTGGAAACCGGCTCGTAACGAGGAGATATATGTATTGCGCATGCGTGTAGTAAAACGTAATGGTTTACTTGGGCGCTTCTGGTAAAGATCACGGCCATCCGATCATAGCGAGCAAATACCACTATCGAAGAAGTCGTATTGCTGCTGGCGCGAGTAAATTGGATTAGCAGCTTTGTATGCGGGTTTTGTTTACCGGTTTTTTCTTCATGATCCTGATTACTCATTTTTGCATTTTTACACCTGAAACGAGACGCAACCTTACTCCGTTTTCGACTGCCAGGTGCCAACGTCCTTCCAATGTGCAATCGTAACTTTTTTCGTGTCTCCTCTCTAACTCATTCACCATGCTTTTTTCGCGTATTTTCTTTCGCGTTCGAGACGTTACATGGCCTAACTCTGGTAAGATTAGCGGCATCCAACACCTTTCCCATGGGCAACTTTTTCTTTCGCCGGGCATCTCATAACGAATCGCATCCTCAGAAATTTTTGTTATCTTTTCGCTCTATTCGGAAAATTCTGATTACGTAGTGGATGAAGCAGGATCATTATCTGACGATGCCCGGAACGGGTTTCGCGCTCTCTTCGAACGCGCAGCAATCGGTATTCTGGTGATCAATGATAAAGGAGCTATCCGATTTTTTAATGGATATGCAGAAAAAGTATTCGGGTATACGGCTGGGGAGCTTATCGGTAAGCCGGTAGATATCCTGTTGCCAGCCGACCGGATGTCGGAGCATGCCGCCCACCGCGAACGTTACTTTGCGGATCCCAGGTCACGCGCTATGGGGATCGGTATGGAGTTGAATGGTCGGAAGAAGAATGGACAGATTTTTCCGGTCGAGATCAGCCTGGGCTACTATGACTGGAATGGCGAACGACTGGCGATGGCGTTTGTCATAGATATCTCTTCCTGGAAAAAGGTGCAGGCGGAAATGTTTGCCGGCAGGCAAAAGCTCGATGAGGAGTCTGACGCGCTGAAGGAATTGAATGATGCCAACAATCGGCTGTGGCGAATTGAAAATCTAAACGAAGGTTTGGCGGAAGTATTGAGGTCTTCTCTTCACATGATGGGGGCAGCGAAAGGAAACATCCAGTTTTTCGATGAAGGCGCTCAGGTGTTACGCATAGCTGCACACCTTGGTTTCGATTTTCGCTTTTTGCATTTTTTTGAAGAGGTGAGTACGGTCGATGATTCGGCATGTGCCCGTGCCTGGAAGGAAAAGACCCAGGTTTTTATTCAGGATACAGAGTATGAGTGGTTTGGTGCGATGCGCGAAGTTGCGCGGGCCGGCGGATTTCGCTCTGTTTTGTCTACGCCCATTTTTAATCAAGACGGATCAATCATGGGTGTGATTTCCACCCATTTCACCGACTGTTTCGTGCCGGATGAGCTGGCTTTTGAGCGAATGCAACTCTATGCCCGGAGTGTTCAGGGTTTCATCGAACGGGTGCGGAATTACGAAGTGATTAAGCGATACAATCGGGAGCTGGAAGAGCGGGTGAGCGACCGTACACATGAGCTCCTCGTTTCGCTGGAACGCGAAAGACATCTCAACGAGTTAAAATCGCGATTTGTATCAATGGCGTCTCACGAATTTCGTACCCCACTTACCGTTATCCTTTCGAGTGTCTCCTTACTTGAGGTGTACCATCCGGGCGGAGACGAAGCGTTCAGAAAGCACCTGAACAAGATTAAGACAGCCGTACATAACCTTACGTCGATACTGGGTGATTTTCTGTCGCTCGATAAACTCGAGCAGAATAAAGTTGAGCTCGAATTGGAGGATATTGATGTTACCGAGTTCGTGAAGGAAATTCTGGACGAGACTATGGTTGTACAAAAGCGTGGGCAACAGGTGCAGACCACCCATATCGGTGATGCGGTGATTCGCTCCGATCGTAAGAAGCTTCGGTATACGTTCAGTAATCTGCTGTCGAACGCTATAAAATATTCGCCCGAAGGTGCATCCGTTTTACTTCGCACATCGGTGAGCGATAATCGGTTTTCGATTACCGTACAGGATTTTGGCATCGGAATTCCGGACGAAGATCAGCCCCATCTTTTCGACAAGTTTTTCCGCGGAAAAAATGCGTCTGCCATACAGGGAACAGGGCTGGGGCTCACCATCATCAAACGCTATGTTGAACTCCTCGGCGGTCAGATTTCATTTACCAGCAGCACGAAACAAGGCACAACATTTATCATTCAACTTCCGCTTGCCCGTTCCTGAAATGATAACCACGCGCATAACGTTGTTTTTGAGAACCCTGCATCGCGCGCGATCCTCTCCAAAAAAATCAGATGAAAACAATCTTACTTGTTGAAGACAACTCGGATATTCTTGAGAATACGGCGGAACTGCTGGAAATCGTGGGGTACCGAATCCATACGGCAAAGAATGGCTTGGAGGGTATTGCGGAGGCAAAGCGAATCCGGCCCGACCTCATTTTGTGCGATATTGTCATGCCGGAAGCAGATGGCTACGAGGTGCTTCGGCAGTTAAAAGGAAATCGGGATACCAGCGATATACCACTGGTGTTTATTTCAGCCTCCGTTGAGCAAAAGGACGTGGACGCTGCGATGGGCCGGGGTGCCAGTGGCTACCTGAGGAAGCCATTTGAAACAACCGAATTGCTCAAGCTCGTTGAAACGATCATGGGGTTGTATCGGAGGGATTCAGGTTCCTAAAGACTTATGGTTTTTCCGGTCTGGTGTGTCTTTTGCTTTTTCTCTCGCGGATATAAATCTGACAAAAACCAGCAGATTGCGTATTGTCGCGTACCGATATGGCGGATTGCATCAGTAGTTATCTTAGATACTGCCTTTGAATAGAGTGGTAAAATTGTTTTGTATGCGAGGGGAATATGTAACTTTTTCCAATTGCAAATCTGGTCGAACAAGCAGCACGGTTGGTAAGTTATGTCGAAAACAATTTCTGAAGGGAATCGCGCTGATAGCTTCTGGTTAGCTTTTTTTCAGGCTCATTTTTTAGACCTGGTTTCTACTTCGGGAAGTAGCCGGCGGGTTGTTTATGCGGTGTGGCTTGGTTTTATTGTAGGTTGTCCTGTCTCGGATGACGCAATGAAACACCGGATTCACGCCGCTGGAGGCTGTCACGCGGTTTGGATGATTTTTGTCATTGATATCAGAGCTTTTTCCTGTTAGGTTTGATAGCAAGAGGGGAGGTGTAGGAACTTCCCATTTGATTAAATTTTTAAACATTGCCATATGGAAAAGACACAAAAAATGAACCGGAAGCCTGTGTTGCTGGAAGTAGCTGATAAACTAACACAGGCTCAACAGGAAATCGATGAATTTACGCTTCACCTGGCGCTGGGGGGTGCAGAGGTTCAGGACAAATTTGACGAGTTAAAGCGTAACCTGAAAATCAGATTGGCTGAGTTGAAAGCAGCATTTCACCTCGTAGCTTCAGAGGATCGGTTGCGGGCGAAGATTGAGGCTCTTGAGCATTTGATGAAAACAGCACCCGTGAAGGATGCTGTCTCTTTTGAGGATCAAAAGCGGCAGATACTGGAGTCTATCGCTGCCATTGAAGCGGAGGTCTTGAAAAAATTCAAGTCGCTCCCGGCTGCCCACGAGTTTGTACATGAGGTGGAAAAACTTAAGCTGAAACTGGAAATCCTGACGTTGAAGATTGGACTGAAGAAATTTGAGATCAAGGAAAGCGTATCGCAACACTTTAGTGAAGCGCGCAAGAAAGTGGATACATTGATTTCACGAGCGGCAAAGCGTGTCCGCCGCGGACGTACCGGTTTTACGGATGAAATCAAGGATGCGTACAAGCATGTGCGGAAAGCGCTGGTAACGCATTGATCTGGCAGGCCTGTCGCTACTGTCGTGCGATTTTCTCCAGTTTGGAAGAATCCAGCAGCCGGATTCCATGATGTTCAAGTTCCAGTAAGCCCTCTTCTTTGAAGTCAGCTAACATGCGATTCAGGGATTCGGTTGCTGTTCCGACAATGCTGGAGATGTCTTTTCGGGATATGGTGATCAGGTTGTTGGCCGAAGTGGTGGTGTCTGCCTGTAGTTTAAGTAATGTACCGGCCACCCGCTGTCGGACAGATTGATATGCGAGGTGGAGCAGGCGGTTTTCCGCCTCCACCAGGTTCGTGCTCAGCAACTGAATCAACTTACGCGCCATTTCTCGATTGGAAAAGATCATCGTCAGGAAATCCTGTTTGGGGATCATCACGATGGCTGCATCTTCCGCCACCACAGCTGTTTCGTGGCTTGGTTTGTTTTCCACCAGAGCAGCGTAGCCGAGAAAATCGCCTTTACCGTGAAATCCGGTGATTAGTTCCTTGCCGTCTGGGCTGCTCTTATAAGTTTTAATTTTTCCGTCCTGAATCAGATAGAGGTCATTCAGCGGCTGGCCTTCCAAAAAAAGAAACTCCCGCTTCCGGGCTTTCCGGCTGTGGCCTTTCTCAGAAATTTTTTGAAGGTCTCCGCGTTCTTTCGCTTCTCCGAGAAACGTGTGGGTGTCATCGAGCCGGTTTTCGCGAGTACGTACGCTCTTCTTAAGGCGTAAGTCGACTACACGCAGCAAGTCCACGCTGTCGAGTGGTTTGGTAAGGTAGTCATCGGCTCCGAGATTCATGCCCGTGCGGAGGTCTTCGCGATTTGATTTTGCCGTCAGGAAGATGAAGGGAATATCCGCTGTTTCCGGGCGCTGGTTGAGTAGATGCCGTACACCATAGCCATCCAGTTCCGGCATCATCACATCGCAGATGATCAGGTCGGGATGACGCTCCTGGATGGTTTCCATTCCGATTTTACCGTTGGCAGCGATTATCACGTCGTATCCTGCAAGTCGCAGGATATCGGCAATGTTATCGGCTACATCAAAATTGTCTTCGATCACCAAAACGGTATTCATGGTTTACTTCATTTATCGTGGAACTGATGTCAAGAGAGAAATAGTTATAAAAGTACTACGCCCGAGGTTTTTCGATAATGACAACGATCATTCCCCGAGCCGACAAAAGTCAGCTGCCCGCCAGGTAGACTGTCATACCGTATTCGGGGGCAGAAGGTGTAGTTTCGGTCCAAATTCACGCTTATGAAAAAGATACTCGTTCCCAGCGATTTTTCCAGGCCGGCCCTGGAGGCGTTTCGTTTTGCAATTGAACTGGCAAAATTGGGCAAAGGTTCGGTAACGGTTGTTCATGCCATTGATTTGCCTCCGATGATATATGGTGGCGCGGCTGATTCTCCGACCTATATCTATGATCCGCGCTTGCGGGCGGAGTTAAAGGAGCGCGCGGAACGGAACTTCACCCGGATGAATGCACGATACGGGCGCGGTGCCAAAGTCCGGTTCATGGTTCGCGAGGGATCGGTCTTCACTGTTGTCCGCAGCGTGGCCACAGCCGGTCGCTTCGATCTGGTGGTGGCAGGAACGCACGGAAGTGCGGGCCTCGAAGAATTTCTGGTCGGATCGAACACTGAAAAAATTGTTCGGTTTTCTCCGGTTCCTGTATTGGCCATACGAAAGGCGCTACCGGTGAGGTCAATTAAAAATATTGTGGTGCCGGTGTCGCTCGAGCGCGGCCAGGAGACCTTCATCAAGAAGTTGAAAGTGATACAGCAATTTTTCCGGGCACGCCTACATCTGCTGTATTTGAACACACCGCTGAATTTTGTGCATGACCATGAGTTGCGCGATTTCGCCAGGCACCACCGGCTTTCCCGCTACACGTTGAATATCCGGCACCACCGGTACGAACCGGATGGCATCGTTGACTTTGTCCGGGAGATAAAGGCTCAGATGCTGGCCATGCCAACGCATGCCCGGAAAGGACTTGCCCACCTTTTGTACGGCAGCGTTACTGAAAAAGTAGTCAACCGCATGACCTGTCCGGTTTGGACATACTCGCTTGGCAAGAAATGACCAGGCTCCGCCCGCCAGCATCGGGTGGGGCTGTCATCAGGCGGGTTGGTTTGCGGTTCCCTTTTTGCCTACTTTCGGGAACTATGATAGCCCGTTTTTGGATGGTGGTACGCGATGACTCAGCCCGGACGTTTGAGGTCATTGGCAAAGAAGTGAACGACAACCGACTGGCAAACCGGATAGCCGCCATGCAGCGGCTGGATATGAATGTCAGCTACATGTCGCCGCCGGTCACCACCCAGACACTAACGAAAGAGAGCATAAAATTTGCCGGCTATGTGTACGAGCCCGGCTTGTACGACAGGTTGCAGGCGGATTTTTTAGAGCGTTCCCTGCGACAGGCAGATGACGAGTAGGGCGCGAATGAAATACAATGGTTTCGATCCACGTTATCGCACTCAGGTAAACCTTTGGTAATTTGCGCACATGCGGCTGGGCTTTTTTCTTTTTGGCATAGTCATCTGCTTTTCGCTTGGGGCACAAGCCAACCTAGCCCGTTCGGCCTTTGGCAGACTTCAAAAGCAGGAGTTTTCCGCCGCGCGGCAGTTGCTGCAAAAATCCATGCGCAAAGATGTTGGCCTCGCACAGCACTATACCTGGGCATGGTATTACAGTTACCCGGCTAACGGTGACTTTCAGGTAGATTCGGCTAGCCACCATGTCCGTAAAGCGTGGCATGCATGGCGGGCAGCGGATGCAGAGGCTCGTACTGAATGGGGTCGCTTCCCGATTGACAGTGTTCGACTGGTCATTATAGCTCACCGCATTGACAGTCTTGCTTTTGATCGCGCCCGCGCTGAGAACACTGAGGCGGCCTATGTCCAGTTTATAGAACGTTTTCCGAGCGCCAGGCAGGTATCATTGGCCGCGGAACTGGCGGCAGAGGTCAGCTTCTTGCAGGCGTTGGCAGCGCATACGGTTGAGAGCTATGTCGTCTACCTCACCCGCTACCCGCAGTCGGGCCGTGCGGAAGACGCCCGTGCACGCATGGATAAGCTGCAATTTGAGCGCGAAACCAAATCCGCTACGCTGAAGGCCTTTCAGGATTTCTATCGTACCTACCCGGGCAACCGCTATCGATCCACCGCTGTAGAAAAAATATTCCAGTTGCAAACTGCATCAGGGCGGGCTACGGATCTCCAAATGTTTGTAGAGGACTACCGCGATGCGGACATCGCCCGCCACGCGGCAGCACTGCTGTTTTACCTCGATACAGCCCGACAATCAAACCGGAATCTTTTTCCGGATTCGCTGCTGCGCCTGCAGGAGCTCAATATCGGCTACTGGATTCCCTTTCTGCAGAATGGAAAATTTGGTTTCCTGAATCAGCAGGGCGATGTGGTGATGCCCGAGCAGTTCTCCCGCATCCCGATGGCGTATCGCTGCCAACCGATCACCAGCGATTTCATCATGGCCGATGACCAGCTGTTTCTGAGGAACGGTCGACTACTTGCCCGAGAGCCAGTGACGAAGGTGGATGAAATCGGAGGCGGGTTTGTATTGATGCACCTGGCTCATGCAAAAAAAATATTACACAAAACGGGATTCACTTTTTTGGCGGATGTGGAGGCCGCCAAATGGGTGGCAGGCCAGTACCTCGCTGCCCGCCAGCGTGGACGTTGGGGCCTTTTTTCTGTCAATGGGCTACCACTGGTGGCGGCAGAATATGAAGATATAGACGCCATTCACGATGTGTTAGTGCTGCACCGCAACGGCAAGCGTATGTTGGTGCACCTCTCGGAGTTACCTCGGGTTGCCGAAGGGGCCACCTTGAACCAGGAGCTCGTCTATGATGATGTGAAGGCCTGGGGACAGGGTCGCCTGTGGGTCAAGACTGGCTCGCTCGAAGGGGTGCTGAATAAGCAGTTGCAGTTTGAGTTACCGCTCGGGCGTCAGCGGCTCGTACGGACTTCCTTCGGGCATATGCAAACTGCTGCGGGCCGTACGACACTCGCCGGCCTGGGTGAAGAAATTGCCCGCGCGTCATTCCAACGGGTAGTGGTGGCCGATCCGTGGCTGGTGACGTTCCGCGACGGTGGTCGCGATGTGTTCAGCATCCCCGCCCGACGTTTCCTGGCACAGGCACTGGATTCGGTTTGGTTTTTGGGCACGAATGCGTGGGCCCGCCGTAACGATTCAACTTTCCTTTTTTCCGCAACTCGTCTCGTTACCGCCTATCCGGAAGGTACCGCGCTGGAGTTCATCCCCTCGCCGGATTCTGTTCGCACTTTTTTCCTTACAGAAAAAAATCGTAAAAGCGTGTATGCACTTCAAACTGGCAAAAAAATCTTTACGGCTGCCTTTGATAAAATTCAACAGGCAGATGGCTATTTTATCGTCACATGGAAAAATAAACGCGGGCTGCTGGATGAATTCGGAAAAACCGTCCTCCCTGCGGAGTATGATGAAGTCGTGTACCAGCCGCCAAAGTTGTTTTCGCTGGTGAAGAACAAAATGTTCGGCTGGTATGATGCGGAACTGCAGCGACTTACCAAACCTGTGTATGATCGAAACGTGCACGTGCTGGGGGCAGAATTACTTGTTACGGGCCAGGGTGGCCGAAAGGGAGTAATTCTGCGCTCGGGTAAAACCATTTTTCCGTTTGAGTTGGAGGACGTAAAACGGTGGACCGATAGCCTGCTCTGGATTCGGAAAAATCAACTCTGGCAACTCGTAGACTGGCGGACGGGCAGGGTGGCGTATGATCGCGTCCGTTCGTTCCACCCTCTTTTTCAGTCGGAAGTTGAAATTTGCGTACTGGTGAAGCGCGATGGGGGCGAAGGCGTATTCAGCAGTGTGCAGGGCGAGCTTATTCCGCCCACCTTTTCGGAAGTCATGTACCTTGGTGACGAATTCGTGCCGTTCTATCTGGCTGCGAAAAATGTGTATGAAGCAGGCCTCGTGGTGGTTGCCTATTTCGACCGGTATGGCAAACGCGTGCGCAGACAAGCGTATGATGATGCAGAAATCGAGCATTTAGTGTGCGATGAGGATTAGCCAGGCCACAGAAATTCCTATCCGTGGTGTGGGCCGTAAGGGAATTTCCTAACTTTCCGCGAAATACAACTCCCAATGCAACGCGTAGTGCTGGCTCTCTCTGTATGTATTCATGTCGGGGTATTGGCGCAATCCAAATCGCCACGCCTCGTTGTAGGAATTGTGGTGGATCAGATGCGCCAGGAATACCTCTACCGTTTTGATGCGAAGTTTGGCCCCGGTGGGTTCAAACGCCTGACGGGTGAAGGGTTCATGCTCCGGAATGCCCATTACAATTATATCCCCACTGAAACCGGCCCCGGGCATGCGTCAATCTATACGGGCACGACCCCGGCGGTTCATGGAATTATCGCCAATGACTGGTTCGATAAGTCCAGTCGTAAAGAAGTAAACTGCGTGGGCGATGCAAACCAGACTCCGATAGGTACTTTAGTCGGAGGCGCTGTTTCACCCCACAGGCTCGCAGTCACTACCATCACCGATGAGTTGAAGATCTTCACCCAGCGCCGCGCAAAAGTAATCGGCATCTCCATCAAAGATCGCGGCGCGGTATTGCCGGCAGGTCATAACCCTGACGGCGC
>VYLK01000411.1_pt1 | contig 15293 bp, 14 predicted proteins | sample 5114321 | NCBI WGS metagenome assembly VYLK01 (sample SAMN12291792, study PRJNA351875) | freshwater metagenome | isolation source: freshwater lake | place: USA: Michigan, MSU2 Lake | collected 2011-08-16
TACGGCCCGCTGCGCAATAGACAGTTCTTGGGTCGAGCTTGGATTTAGAAGTGTGATGACTGTAGCAATGCAAATTATTGAAAAGGCCAAGAATTTTGGCCAACTCAATTGCTCGGAATTTGATGGGTCGAGTTTGAATGTCATGCGGCGTCATTACCCAAAGGATAACTTGGCTTCAAGCATCTGCTTTACGGCCTAGCATTAAATCTTTTTAGTGTTCCGTGCCTCCTACTCGGCCCCTCCTAATTGGTCTGTCCGCTTTCGGGATTGGGTGAGCTGTCCGTTATTGACCTAGTTTGGCGCAAAGCAGACCAAAAGCTAAAGTTAGAAACTGATGGTTGGAGAGCTTAGGCGAGCAACGGCAATTGTCTCCTAGTTGAGTGCCCACTTTGCTGTCACGCATGACCGTCTTTTGCGACAACCAGCACGGTCTTTGATCCCTTATAACCCTAGCCTCAACGCCAGCCATTCTCCACCTTTCCAATAATTAATGAACGATATGCAAATTGTTCATTGACAAGCGTGCAGCGTTTTCCTATATAGACTGTACAAACAAAGAAACAGAAACGGATCCTCCCCATGACCAACACCAATTCGAACCCACATTTTTGGAGCTTGATGCTCGCAACTTTCCTCGTCGCTTCTATCCTCACCCCAGTTGGTGAGTTGGCAGCGCGGGCTGCTGGCTACTAAACATTTAAAGCTGGGGTCCACCCGGCTCGGCTTTGCCAGAATTCTTTTCCAAGCCCCACGTCTCCACCCCCAAAATCGGACGTGCTACTCTGCCGCCAAAGCCCTTCGCTTTGGCGGCATTTTCATGTGCTAAACCTGAAGCTTGGTAAGAAATGAGCGACGCTTTTGTGCGATAAGGATTGCCAGAAGCGGGGCTACTTCACGCCCCTAACCGCCAAAAAGGCATGTTTGTCGTGACCAAATCTGCGCCAGTAGCGCTCACCATCAGCGTGATCATTCCCACCTTTCACCGCCCAGACGGTGCCTTGGCGGCTGTGCGCTCTGTTTTGGCGCAGACGCAGGCGCCATCGCTGGAGATCATTCTGGTCGACAATGATGCCGACCAATCCTGCAAATCCATTGCCGAGCAATTGGCACAGGAAGCCGGTCAGACGCCCTTCACCTATGCCGTGGAGCCCGCAGCTGGTGTCGCCAACGCGCGCAATAAGGCGGTTGGTTTGGCACGCGGGACGTTTGTTGCCTTCTTGGATGATGACGAAGTGGCGAAGCCAAATTGGCTGGCGAACTTGATCCGCGCGCAGCAAGAAACTGGTGCCGATGTGGTTTTCGGCCCGATTGAGGCCCGCTTGCCTGCGCAGCATTCAGTGCCCCACACTTATTTTCAAAACTTCTTTTCCCGCCGCCTCGACGGGCCAACACGCTTGATTGAGATCCCCTACGGCTGTGGCAATAGCCTATTGAAGCGCGCTACCGTTCTGACCAAGGCAGAGCCCTTTAATCCTGCCGCCAATGAAACAGGCGGCGAAGATGATATTTTGTGGCGGGAAGTGGTTGCCAACGGCGGTACCTTCGGTTGGGCACAGGATGCTTGGGTGTATGAAGACGTGCCACCTAGCCGCGCGACATGGGCCTATCTAACCAAGCGCGCTTTTGCCTTTGGTCATAACACCACCGGCCAATGGTATAATCGGGCCGACAGGGACTATGTCCGGATGGTCATTTCGATGATCAAAGGGGTCGCCCAAGCTTTGGCTTTGGCACCCTTGGTCGCGCTCTTATGGATCGCGCGGCACGACCGTTTGGCCTGGGCCTATGACAAGATGTGGCGGGGCTTGGGCAAAGTCCTCTGGTTCGGCCCATTCCGCGTTGGCTTTTACGGGGCAGCCGCACAGAAGAAGCAGCTAGCGGCGCAGAAGGCTTAAGCCTTAGCCCCTTTACGCCCCGTCTTATACATCGGCGCAGCGCGGGCAGCTTCGGCATCTAATGGCCAGCGCGGCCGGGCGGGCGCATCCAAATCGTCTGAGATGCCTTGTGCCAAGCGCTCTGCCCCCGCCAAGGCGATCATGGCAGCGTTGTCGCCACAATAGGCCAAAGCGGGCGCAAAAAAGGACCAGCCAAACTCCTCGCATAAGGCCTCAAGCCGGCTGCGCAAAACCAGATTTGCCGCAACACCACCTGCGACGACAAAACGGCCGGATTGTCCCTCGGGCAGCACCATCGCCGCCATGGCTTGACGGGTGCGATCCACAAGGACATCGCCTACAGCGGCCTGAAAACTCGCACACAAATCAGCAATATCTTGCGCGCTCAGCGAGCCCAATGCGGCGGCTTCGCGTGCAACAGCGGTTTTGAGGCCGGCAAAGGAAAAATCGTATCCGGGTCGCCCCTTCAGGGGCCTTGGTAGATCGAACCTCTTGGGATCGCCTGCCCGAGCGGCACGCTCTACCGCTGGCCCACCGGGATAGCCTAGACCCAGAACTTTGGCCGTCTTATCAAATGCTTCGCCCACGGCATCATCAATCGTAGAGCCCAAACGCGCGCACGCATCTAGGCCTGCCACGCGTAACAATTGGCAATGACCGCCCGACACCAGCAGCAATAAATAAGGAAAGGGCACATCGGCTTCGAGGCGCGGCGATAGCGCATGCCCCTCTAAATGATTGACTGCGACCAGCGGCAGACCGCGGGCCAGAGCGATCGCCTTGCCGGTCAACAGGCCCACCATAACCCCGCCGATCAGACCGGGCCCTGCGGTTGCTGCCACGCCGGTGAGATCTTCGAAGCCCAGCCCTGCCTTGGTCATGGCTTGCAGAATCACATGGTCAATCACGTCGACATGGGCGCGGGCTGCAATTTCGGGAACCACACCGCCATAGGGGGCGTGCGCGTCGATCTGACTGGCGATGATGCTGGACAACACCCGCGCGCGACCATCCTGCAAGACAACCACTGCGGCAGCCGTTTCATCGCAACTTGTTTCTAGTCCAAGGACGATTTGTGGACCCGACTGGAGGATCTGTCCGCTCATGCTGGCTCCGAAGCTTGACCTGCCTTGCCACTAGGGGTGATTAGTATGAGATGCAACGCTCTGAACTGGAACCTATCATGCGTATTGGTGCTCGCGGCTCCCCTCTTTCGTTGGCCCAGACCGGCCAACTCCGCGCCCTTCTGGCACAAGCTCTGGGTATTCCAAGCGCTGAGATCGAAGATCGCCTGCCCATCATCCCGATCACCACGACCGGGGATCGGATTCAAGACCGGCCTTTAAGTGAAGCGGGCGGCAAAGGCCTGTTCACGAAAGAGTTGGATGACGCCCTGTTGGAAGGCCGCATTGATTGCGCCATTCACTCTCTCAAAGACGTGCCAACCCAATTGCCAGACGGCATTGTGCTCTTGGCCGGACCAGAGCGTGAGAATAGACGCGATGCCTTGGTGACGGTCGCAGGCATGGGGCTCAGCGACCTCAAGCAGGGCGCTGTGATCGGTTCTGCCAGCCTGAGGCGCGCCGCACAATTGCTACATGCCCGCCCGGACCTGACCATTGTTTCCTTACGCGGCAATGTCGGCACGCGGCTTGAAAAGCTTAAAGCTGGCCAATGCGATGCAACCTTGTTGGCCGCAGCCGGTTTGGCTCGACTGGGCTATAGCGATGTGCCCCATGTCTTATTGGACCCTGTCGCCATGCCACCAGCTATTGGCCAAGGGGCTTTGGCGATTACGGCGCGCGCTGGCGATGCAGCAACCGCAGCTGCTTTCGCCAAGATCGCTGACCCGGTGACAGAGATTGAAGTAGCTGCAGAGCGCGCTTTCTTGACCGCCCTAGACGGGTCGTGCCGTACCGCCATTGGCGCATTGGCCAGCCTTGATGATGCAGGCACTCTGACCTTTATCGGGGAAGCCCTGCAAGCCGATGGGCAAGAGCGCTGGCGCTGTGACGGAACGCTGACCCACGCAACAAAGGACAAAGCCGAAGCGCTGGGAACAGAGCTCGGCCACAAGGTCAAAGAAATGGCCGGCAATGCCTTTGCCGGGGCGCATGGATGACATGAAAGCCTGTGTGATCACGCGGACTGAACCCGGTGCCCATGCCACTGCAGAGGCGGTGCGTGAGCTTGGGCTGACCCCGTTGATCATGCCTGCGGCGCGGGTCGAAATAACCCCTGCGACTCTTGATCTAGAAGGCGTGCAAGCGCTGTTGATGACGAGTGCAGCAGCCGCACGCGCCATTCAGGTCACCGAGACTTTGAAGGTCTTGCCACTTTATGCGGTAGGGGATGCGACCGCTGAAGCGGCTGTGGCGGCGGGCTTTGAAAACGTCATCTCGGCTGGGGGGGATGGGGCCACCTTGGCCGTCTTGGCCGCAGACCGCATGAGCCCTCGCCAAGGTGCTTTGTTGCATTTGCGTGGCCGCGAAGTTGCCGGTGATGTCACAGGTATGCTGCGGGCTTGTGGCTTTGAAGCGCGCCATGTTGAGGTCTATGCCACCCATGACAATCCTGATTTCAAAACCAATATTACAGAGCAACTGACCAAGCAGAGTGGGTTTATCTTGATCCACTCGCCAGCTGGCGGGCGACGGCTTGCTGCCGCTGTAACCGATTCGGTGATGGACTTAGGCGCTTGGCATGTGGTTGGGCTGTCATCTGCGTGCATTAAACCACTGGAAGAATTAGGGTTTAAGTCTATAAATGTCGCAGACTCACCCGACGAAGAGGCGCTGATGGCGACCTTGCGCGACGAAGTTGAAAAACAAAGCCTTGAGTGAATGGGCGCAGCAGAGTTTAACTAGATTATGGCTGATGAAAAACTTCCCCCAGACCCGCTTGATTCGACTGTAATGCCTGAACCGAAGGTCGAGAAAAAACCTGTTTCAGACCCGTTTTTAGACGCCCAATTGCGGGCAGTTGGCTCCGGCAACGCGAGTGCTAAAGCAAGTGAGTCCAGCGCGAGCAGTCCTGTCTTCCCATCCTCAACACCGACGACGCCAAGCGCACGGCGTGGTGGCGTAGGGTTATTCACCGTTTTGATTTTCTCAACCGCTGCTGCCTGCGGTGGAGCGGTTCTGGCGCTGGTGGCCTTGAGCCAACCGGGCTTGATGAAGCAAATTGGGTTAGGCCAGCTGGTCGCTCAGACGCAGGTCGATCCGAACCAAGCTGGGCATCAAATCACCGCCGTCGCGGCGCGCTTGGCCGCACTCGAAGGCCGCGTCACCCGCCTAGAAGGGCCAAGACCCGCCGCTCAAGCAGCAGCGCCCGCCATTGATCCTGCAGCTCCAGCACCGGCTCCCCTCGTGGATACCGCGGCCCTCGATGGCGAGCTTAAGGGCGTTTCAGGGCGGGTCACAGCCATTGAAACCCGTTTGGCAGCCTTAGACCCAACCGGCGCAGGCGGGGCCATTATCGCGAGCCTTCAGGCTGAAATTGCTGGCCTGAAGATCATGGTCCAGACCCTACAAAGCCAAGCCGCACAAGCCCCGTCACCGGGCGTGACCTTTGCCGTCATCAATCTGGTTGAAGCCGCCAGTCGGCCCGGCCCCTTCTGGCCCGAGTTTGAGACCATACGTGCGGCTTTGCCCGGCCTGCCCGAAGTGGCGGCCTTGGAAGACTTTGCCCGCAAAGGTGTGCCCACCCGCACCCTATTGCAGGAACGGTTTGCCGCACTCGAGCCCGCCATTGTCGCGAGCGACCGCGCTGCTCAAAAGGAGAGCGGCTTTTGGGGTTGGATCAAGGGCTTCTTTGCAGACCTCGTGCGGGTTGAGAAAGTGCCCGATGTCAATGGAACCAGCGCACAGTCGAGTTTGTTGCGTGCTAAGGTTAAGCTCGATCAAGGTGATTTAGCTGCCGCTGTTGAGGAAGTTAAAGCCATTAGCCCTGCCCCCGCTGTCGCAGCCGAATGGATAGAAGGGGCCCAAAACCGCCTGACCCTTGAAAGCCGATTGGCGGCGGTGCGTGGCGCTGTTGAGCGCGGAACGCGCGTGCCACCCCCGCAAGCACCCGCCCCCACCCAACCCACCGCTGTGCAACCCGCCGCTCAAAGCGCGCCTATTGGCATCATTCCTGCAGCGCCGGGCCCTGTTGGTACTCCTAAGGGACCCACTGCCCCACAGAAGCAAGGAAATCTGCCATGAAACTAATCCGTCTGATCGTCCTGATCATTTTAGGACTAGCGATGTTGGCAGGCTTTGTTTTTCTGGCCAGTCAGCCCGGCGAAATTGTTTATAATGACGGCGTCAAAAAGGTCAGTGTCGGCCCTGGCGTGGCGGCTGCCATGCTGATGGCAGCCACCATTTTAATGACCGCCACTTGGGGCATCATTGGCTGGCTTTGGAGCTTGCCCGCGCGCATGAAGCGCGCCCAGCAAGAAAATGCGCGTAAGAAGTGCTTGGACACCTTGGGCCTATCGATGGCCGCATTTGAAAGTGGCGAGATTTCTGAAGCCCGTCGTCAGGCGCAAAAGGCTTTGGGCTTTGCCCCAGACGCCGCAAGTGCCAAGTTCTTGGCCGCTAAGTCTGCGGTCGTGGCTGGTGACGGTGCCGCGGGCGAGCGCCTTTATGGCGAACTGACCGATGTAACAGGCTATGGCGTTGCGGCCCGGCGTGGCTTGGCGGAGCTGGCCCTCAACCGCGGCAATATGGCGGCCGCCATTTCCCATGCGGAAGCCGCGTTGCAAGGCTCAAAAAAAGCACCTTGGCCCGCTGAGTTCCTGTTCAATCGCAGGGTCTTGGCCGCCGATTGGGATGGTGCTTTGGCAGCCCTTGATGATGCGGAGAAGCGTGGCTTGGTTGGTCAAAAGACCGCCACTCGCAGGCGGGCTGTGGTTCTGGCAGCAGCAGCCCACCGCGCAGAACGCATGATGGAGCCAGCCCAAGCGCTAGAATTGGCACAACGTGCTAGCAAATTTGCGGCAGGCTTTGCCCCGGCGGCTGTAATGGCTGCCCGCCTCCAAGCCATTATCGGTAAGCAATGGCAAGCAGCGGGCACGCTGGAATCCGCTTGGGAAGCAGCTCCCCATCCTGCATTGGCGATCGCCTATAAAGACCTGAAGAGCGAAGAGACCCCTCAGGCGCAAGCGCGCTGGCTAGATGGCCTCATTCGTCTCAACCCAAATCATCGCGAAAGCCGAATTCTCGCCGTCGAACAAGCCTTGTTGAATCAAGATGCGGTGACAGCCATTCAAGGTCTAGAACCTCTGCTGGCAGAACGGCCTACTTCGCGTGTCTTGGCTTTACGTGCAGCAGCAGCCAAAGCCTCCGGTGATGAAGCCGGCGCACGTGAGTGGCTAGCCAAAGGCGCTAATGCGCCGCGCGAACCCGATTGGTCTGACCTCGACCCTGACGGCAGCGCCTTTGCCTATGAAGATGCGGATTGGGCACGCCTGATCGAATCCTATGGCGAGCGCGGCCTCTTGATCCATCCCCGCCTTGAACGGTCAGATACTGAGCGATTGGTAGCTCCTGAGCTTGCTGCTTTGACAGAGCGCACGTTGGCACCGGGCACGCAGGGTTCTAATGCTGAGCCTGTGGTGCCCGATGATCCAGGTATTGGGGCTTTCGATGGCCTCGGCGCGGACGAGGATGAAACACCGCCGTCTGGCAAAAAATCCTGGTTGAACTTCTAACGCGCTTTAAACAGCAATATCCGCCTTAATGCTTGGATGCGCTTGATAGCCCTCAAGCTTGAAGTCGCTATAGTTGAAGGCAAACAGGTCTTGAACGTCTGGGTTTAGCTTCATGCGCGGCAGGGCCAAAGGCTCCCGCGAGATTTGTAGGCGCGCTTGATCGAGATGGTTCAGATAAAGATGCGCATCACCTAAGGTGTGCACAAACGTGCCGGGCTTGAGGCCGGTGACTTGCGCCATCATCAGGGTCAACAAGGCATAGGATGCGATATTGAACGGCACGCCGAGGAACACGTCCGCAGAGCGTTGATACAATTGGCAAGACAATTTGCCGTCGGTTGAGACGTGAAACTGGAACAAGCAGTGGCAAGGTGGCAGGGCCATATCGTCCACATCGGCTGGGTTCCACGCGGAAATCACGTGGCGACGAGACCAGGGATTGGTCTTTAGGGCGGCGACCAACTGGCTGATTTGATCGATAGAGCGACCATCTGGTGCTGCCCAAGACCGCCATTGCTTGCCATAAACCGGGCCCAACTCCCCCTCGACATCGGCCCATTCATCCCAAATCGAGCAGCCATTTTCTTTCAACCAAGCAATATTGGTTTCCCCGCGTAGGAACCACAAAAGCTCGATGATGATGGACCGGGTGTGCAACTTCTTGGTGGTCAAAAGTGGGAAGGTGTCGGCGAGATCAAACCGCATTTGGCGACCAAATACGCCTAAGGTGCCAGTACCGGTGCGGTCCTCGCGCTTTTGGCCATTCTCCAAGATATCGGCCAGCAGGGCCTGATAAACACGGTCTGCATGGTTGGCAGGAGCAGTCTCTGTTTCCGGGGAAAAATGTCCGTCAGCCATAAAGTTTCTGATCCTGTCTTGGTTGCGCCCACTCTAACACCACGATTCGGCCAGACCAATGGATATGTGATTGGCCACTGCAGGCATTCTGCACAGACGACACACAAGTTTTGGCTTTGCTTCGCGCCTGAGTTGGTCCACAAACTTAGGAAAATAGCTTGTGAGGGAGACGACCATGCCACAGATTTCAGAGTTACAGAAACCACTCAATTCAGGCTTTGGCATGCGGTCTTCCGCGATGGATGTGATCCACGGTATTGACCTCACCGGTAAGACGGCCGTGGTGACCGGCGGCTATTCCGGCCTTGGCTTAGAAACTGTGCGGGCGCTGGCCAGCGCCGGGGTACGTGTGATTGTTGCAGCGCGCCGCCCAGATGCGGCTGCTACCGAACTCGCAGGTGTTGCCGGCAAGATCGAGATTGCCGCACTCGACCTCGGCGACCCTGCCAGCATTGATTCTTTTGGCGAAAACTTGAGCGGGCCGGTTCATATCTTGATCAATAATGCCGCCATCATGGCCAATCCATTGACCCGCGACAGCCGCGGCTATGAGAGCCAATTTGCCACCAATCATTTGGGTCATTTCCAATTGGTTGGCCGCTTGTGGGACAATCTGGTTGCAGCCAAAGGCGCACGCGTTGTCTCCGTGTCCTCGATCGGTCACCGCATTGGTGCCCCAGACCTGAATGACCCGAATTTTGAGACCACGCCCTATGACAAATGGGTCTCCTATGGCCGCGCAAAAAGCGCCAATAGCCTGTTTGCGGTGGAGCTTGACGCACGTGGCAAGGCTCATGGCATCCGCGCTTTCTCGCTACATCCGGGCGGTATCATGACCAACCTTCAGCGGTACTTGCCACAGGAAGAAATGATCGCGATGGGCTGGATGGACAAAGACGGCAATCTCAACCCTCTGTTCAAAACGACAGAGCAAGGTGCCGCCACCAGCGTCTGGTGTGCGACATCTCCGCAACTGGATGGCATGGGCGGGGTCTATTGCGAAGATTGCGACATTGCGGTGCGCCATATTGCCGGCGGCAAAGCCCATGGTGAGGTACGCGATCACGCCGTGGACCAAGATGCCGCCCGCGATCTCTGGACGCTGTCAGAAAAATTAACTGGCGTTTCATACGGTTAAATCCAAAAATCAACAAAGCACTGATGATTACCTAAAATTAGACTCGACAAGATCAAAACAGGAACATAGGCTCGTCTCAATTGCAGCGCAGCAGGAGGCAAAGCGTGTGATGAGATTGACGAAGTCTATGAAGCTGATCGGTTTGCTTGGCCTATTTTTGGCAATTGCGGCTGCTGCCCCGAATTTTGAACGCGGGGAAACAGGCAAAGTCAGCAAGGTGCTCGACGGGGATAGTTTTGTTCTCGACTCTGGGCTTGAAGTGCGCCTTGCGGCGGTTGAGGCACCGCGTGTCCGGCCCGGTGACATTTGGGGTCCACGGGCCACACAGGACCTAGAACGCTTGGTCTTAGGCAAGAAGGTTGAGCTGCGCTATGATGGCCTGCGGCGGGACCGCCGTGGCCGAGCCATCGCCCATGTCTTTGTGCCGCAAGGCCTCGGCAAGGAGGCAGTCTGGGTCCAATCGACCTTGCTCAAAAGCGGTTTGGCGCGCGTTCATACCTATGCCGACAATCGCCGCGCGGTGGGTGACCTTTGGCAAGCAGAACGCGAAGCGCGGCGTGCTGGGCGCGGCGTATGGACGTCCGGCCCCTATCAAGTCCGCTTCGCCACACCCGAAGCCCTGCAAGGCGGTCTAAACAGCTTCCAACTGATGGAAGGCAAAGTCGAGAAGGCCAGCCAGCGCGGGAAAGTCATCTTTCTGAATTTCGGAACAGATGAGAAAACAGATGTGACAGCCATTGTGCCTGAAACCGCCTTTCAACGCTGGCGGGGTGGCGCACCCGATATTCTCGCGCTTCAGGGTCGGACCATCCGCGTGCGCGGCTATGTGCGCAATTCCAACGGTCCGAGCGTTTGGGTAGACCATCCTGAGCAAATTGAGTTCATCATGGCCCCCGCTGCCCCACGACAGCAGGCGAGCGTGAAGAAGTGAAGGAGCTCGTCCTAGCCGAGGCTAGCGATCCTCAAACCGGCGACACCGGCGGTCCGCCCCGCCGGGCTTGGATCAAGCGCTTAGAGAGGCCCGTCACCTCGCCCATGGCTTTCAAGGGCGACAGGTTCGGCTCGGCAGGCTGCCCGCGACCAAGGCGGTAGAATTGGCTATAGTACCAATAAATGCCCGCAAAGCCTTGGATGGTGCGGATGAGTTTAATGGGGGACTTTGGCCCAAAAAAGCCAGGCCGCTCCTGCAACTGTTGTTCCCACGCCGGCAGATGGTCTTGTGTGCCATCTAGCAGGGCATTGGCAGCTTTAAGGTCGATGGTCAGCGGTCGGGCGATGCCAATGACGTCTACGCCTTCGTCTAATGCGGCTTGCATGCCAGCTACGGTGCGCAGGCCACCAGTCAACATGAGGGGCATCGTCACTTCGCGGCGCAAGGTGCGGGCAAAGTCGATGAAATAGGCTTCGCGCGCCAAAGTCGATGCGCTCTTCGTAGGCCTTGGGGCTGTCGGGTCTAACCCCTCCATCCCCATCATTTCAGGGGCCTCATAATTGCCGCCGGAGACCTCAAGCAAATCTACGCACAAATCTTGCAGCCACTTGGCCACCTGAACGGAATCTTCTGTCGTCAGACCGCCCTTTTGGAAGTCCGAGGAATTGAGCTTTACGCCAATGGCAAAGTGCGGGCCGACTGCGGCACGCGTTTGGCGCACCACTTCCAATAAGGGCCGCGCACGGTTCTCGAGCGAACCGCCGTAAAGATCGGCGCGCTGGTTTGCCAAGGGATTGAGGAAGGACGACAAGAGATAGCCATGGGCGGCATGGATTTGTACGCCGGTGAAGCCGACCGCCTGACAGGTTAAGGCCGCTTGCACATAGGCTTGGATGACAGCCTCGACTTCGTCAGCGGTCATGGCTTGGGGTTCGCCAAATTGGCCACCGGGCAGGCCCAATTTTACGGCTGAGGGTGCCTTAGGCGTTGGATTGACCAGTTTCTGGGTTTGTCGCCCGGCATGGCTGATTTGCGCCCAAAGCTGGGTACCGTGGCCGGTGCCCGCTTGCGTCCAAGCCCGCAACGCCGCTTCGGCCTCTGGCGATGGCGGGCCGGACAAGACGACATTGCCCGGCCGCTCCAAGTGATCGGCGTCTATAACCACATTGCCCGTAATCAATAGGCCGCAACCGCCCTCTGCCCAGCCTTCATACAAGCGAACCAAACCAGACGTCGGCACGCCTCTACTGTCGGCCAAGCCTTCGGTCATGGCCGCCTTGGCCAATCGGTTCTTCAGGACCACCCCGCACGGAAGTGTCAGGGGCGTCTGAATCGTTGTCGTGGCCATTGCCGAACTCCCGCTTGTACTATTCAACTGGGCAAAACCAGAGAGCCCTGCCGGGCAGACTACATTTGCATGACCCAGCCATCAACGGCCTTGCTGGCTTCACGCATGGCTTCCGACATGGTTGGGTGGGCATGGCAGGTGCGGGCAATATCTTCGGCGGAAGCACCAAACTCCATCGCCAGACAGGCTTCGCCGATCATCTCACCAACGCCGACGCCAATCATGTGCACGCCAAGGATGCGGCGGGTTTCGGCATGCTCAAGGATTTTCACAAAGCCATCGGTCTCGTGATTGGTGCGGGCGCGGCTATTGGCCATGAAGGGGAATTTGCCAACTTTGTACGGCGTACCTGCTGCCTTTAATTCTTCTTCGGTTCTGCCGACGCTGGCCACTTCCGGATTGGTATAAACCACGCCCGGAATGACGTCGAAATTCACATGGCCAGACTTCCCCGCCATGATTTCGGCCACCGCAGCGCCTTCTTCTTCGGCCTTATGGGCGAGCATTGGGCCATAGGTCACATCGCCAATCACATAAACGCCGGGGGCGGTCGTGGCCCAATGGGTGGAGGGGATAAAGCCGCGCGCATCGGTCGCGACCCCCACTGTCTCCAGCCCTAAGCCCTCGGTATAGGGTTTGCGACCGATAGAGACGAGCACGACATCGGCTTCCAGCACTTTGCCGTCGCCACCCTTCGCGGGCTCTACCGTCACCTTCACGCCCGTGCCGGTATTTTCGACTTGGGTGACTTTGGTGCCGAGCTCAAAAATCAGGCCCTGCTTTTTCAAGATGCGCATGAATTGGGTAGAAACTTCGCCATCCATAGTGGGCGTGATGCGGTCGAGATATTCAACCACCGTTACCTCGGCACCCAGACGACGCCAGACAGAGCCCATCTCAAGGCCGATATAGCCCCCGCCAATCACGATCATCTTCTTGGGCACAGCGGCCAGCTTCAAAGCGCCCGTGGAAGAGACGATCCGTTCTTCATCAATGGTCACGCCTGGCAGAGACAAAATGTCTGATCCCGTAGCGATGACGATATTCTTGGTAGCCAAGGCAGAAACCACACCATCTGCGGCTGTGACATTCACCGTGCCGGGCCCGGCAATCGCGCCCGTGCCAATCAAATAGGTGATTTTGTTCTTCTTCATCAAGAACTCAACGCCCTTGGTCAAACCATCGACGGCGTCATCTTTCTGCGCCAGCATTTTAGCGAGGTTGAGCGAGACGCCTGTGACTTCAATGCCCATATCAGCAAAGTGGTGTTGAGCCGCTTCATAGGCTTCTGACGCGTGCAGGAGGGCTTTGGAAGGAATGCATCCGACATTCAGGCAGGTTCCGCCCAAGCGGCCGCGCTTTTCTACAATGGCGGTCTTCAGTCCCAATTGGGCTGCCCGAATAGCGCAATTATAGCCCCCTGGTCCCCCGCCGATGATGACGACGTCAAACTGTTCTGCCATGAAAAAAGCTCCTGATTGGATGGTTTCAACGACCGCTCTTACGCCCGATAGGCCGCAATCGCTACTTAGGGATGGACCAAATTCTGCAATTGGCCCGTGTAAAACTTCTCAAGCCAAAGCGCCTGTCAGCGTCAGCCAGAAGAAGAGGGTAAAGCTTGCCAACAAGGCCACGCATTGGGCGGCATCGACCAAACGCTCCATAGCGCTCGTCTTGTATAAAATGAGGCGGATATCGCGGCAGGTCATGAACAGGACGCAATCAATCGCCAGCGCCACGCCCAAGGCCCAAAAGGCCAGAGAGCTGGAAAAGGCGAGTGCAACCAAGCTTGTAACCAACGCTGCAATCGAGGTGCGCCATGCTGCTGCCCGCCAGCCCATGCTATAATTTGCCATGAGATCGAGGTGATGCTGCGGTGTCTCCGCCAGCGCCTCCGGGATCTCCCCCTCGCCCTCCAGCACCTTGGTGACCTGCGACGAGAGCCACAGTCCCAGAATGCTGGAGACAGCATAGAGAAATACGATGATCCCGGCGAGGGTTAGCATTTAATCCATCCCAGCCCTAAGGCCACGGCCACGACTAGCGCCGCCTTGTTAGATGTCCAGCAACATGCGCTCAGGATCTTCCAAGCACTCTTTCACGCGCACCAAGAAGGTCACAGCCTCTTTGCCGTCGACGATCCGGTGATCGTAGGACAAAGCTAGATACATCATCGGGCGAACCACGATTTGACCGCCGACAACCATCGGACGATCTTGAATCTTGTGCATGCCCAAAATGCCAGATTGAGGGGCATTCAGGATCGGCGTGGACATGAGCGAGCCGTAAACCCCACCGTTGGAGATAGTGAAGGTGCCGCCCTGCATGTCATCAATGCTCAAAGCCCCATCACGGGCCTTTTTGCCCAGATCGGCAATGTCCTTTTCAATACCAGCAAGACCAAGGTCTTCCGCATGCCGTAGGACCGGAACAACCAGACCCTTTTCCGTGCCAACTGCGACGCCAATGTCATAGAAGCTTTTATAGATGATGTCGGTGCCATCAATCTCGGCATTCACCGCAGGCACATCTTTGAGGGCAACGAGACAGGCTTTAACAAAGAAGCTCATGAAGCCCAATTTGGCGCCGTGCTTCTTCTCGAAAATGTCCTTGTACTTGTTGCGCACGGCCATGACATTGGTCATGTCGACTTCGTTGAAGGTCGTCAGCATGGCTGCGGTGTTTTGCGCATCCTTCAAGCGACGGGCGATGGTTTGACGTAGGCGCGTCATCTTCACGCGCTCTTCGCGGGCACCCAAAGCGCGCGGTGCCGATGGGGCTGCCACCGCAGGTGCAGGCGCTGCAGCTAAAGCCGCCACAGCGGCCAAAGCGTCACCCTTTGTAATCCGGCCATCTTTACCACTGCCCGTTACCGAGCTGGCCGCAACGCCGGCAGTTTCCAAAGCACGCGCGGCGGATGGCATCGGGTCATGGGCGGCTGTGGGGGCCGCAGTCGGCGCTGGGGCAGCTGCAGGCGCTGGCGCTGGCATGGGGACGACCGCTGGCTTAGCTGCAGCACTTGCTGCTGCGCCGGCTTCCACGCGACCAATCACCATGCCGGGGGTTACGGTTGCGCCGTCGGTCGCCAAGATTTCAGCCAGCACGCCATCGGCAGGTGCCACGACTTCCAGAGCAACCTTGTCGGTTTCAATCTCGACCAGAATCTCATCTTTCTTGACCGCATCACCGGCCTTTTTCGACCAAGAACCAATCGAGCCTTCGGCAACGGATTCACCCATGACGGGGACGACGATATCGAGCATAAAACCTCCAGCGGAGTCAGAATGGTGAAGGGGCAACAGGCCCCAATGTATGGATCGTAAACGGGTTTAGCCAGATGATCAGTAGGTCATCGCTTCATTGAGGAAGGTCTCAAGTTCGCGAATATGCTTCTTCATCAAGCCAGCAGCAGTAGAAGCCGAAGCGGG
>VYLK01000412.1_pt1 | contig 15278 bp, 14 predicted proteins | sample 5114321 | NCBI WGS metagenome assembly VYLK01 (sample SAMN12291792, study PRJNA351875) | freshwater metagenome | isolation source: freshwater lake | place: USA: Michigan, MSU2 Lake | collected 2011-08-16
CACGAACTCAGGGAACGTCCACATGGATTTCAATTTTACCGACGAACAAAACATGCTGCGGGACTCGATCGCAAAGCTGGTCCAGCAAAAGTATGATTTCGACACACGTCGCAAAGCCATTCATTCCGAAGCCGGCTGGCGGCCTGAGATCTGGGCTGAGATGGCCGAGATGGGCCTGATGATGGCCCCATTGCCTGAGTCCATGGGTGGCCTTGGCGGTGGTGCAATCGACACGCTCGTCATCATGGAAGAATTCGGCAAAGGCTTGGTGGTTGAGCCTTTCATTCCATCCGTTGTCGCCAGCGGCAATTTGTTGCGCGTGGCAGGCTCTGCCGCTCAGCAAGAAGAGCATGGCGGTCGCATCACTACTGGTGAGGGGATCTATGCCCTCGCCACCAGCGAGCCCAAGAGCCGCTATGACTTGGCCGATGTATCGACGACGGCGAAAAAGGACGGCGCGGGCTATATTTTGAACGGCCATAAGTCGGTCGTCATTGGCGGGCCACAAGCTGATACGTTGATCGTCATCGCCCGCACCGCAGGTGGCCAGCGCGAGCGTACCGGTCTGACGGCTTTCTTGGTTTCCAAGTCTGCTGCAGGCGTATCGACCAAGGATTATCCAACCGTCGACGGGCTGCGCGCCAGCGACGTCTATCTGGAGAATGTTTCGGTCGGTGCTGATGCCGTCATCGGCCCCGTCGACGGGATCCTGCCAGCGTTGGAAGAGACCCAAGACAATGTCATCGCCGCTTTGTGCGCCGAAGCTGTCGGTGGCATGCGCGTTGCTCATGCGATGACGGTTGATTATGCCCGTCAGCGTAAGCAATTTGGCGTCGCTATTGGCTCGTTCCAAGTGCTGCAACACCGCATGGTCGACATGTTCATGTGGACCGAGCAATCAACTTCGATGGCCTATCTCGCCGCCATTCGCTGTGGCGAAGATGACGTGCTGGAACGCGCCAAGGCTTGCGCCGGTGCCAAGACGCAAATCGGTCGCGGTGGTCGCTTTGTTGGCCAAAACGCCATCCAAATCTTTGGCGGCATGGGCATGACGGACGAGCTGGCCATCGGCCATTACTTCAAGCGCCTGACCATGATCGACACCCAAGCCGGCAGTGCCGATTGGCATTTGAAGCGCTATGCGGCTTTGAGCGCTGGAGAAAAGGCTGCGGCTTAAGCTCTAGAGTTTACCCAAACATAGACATACTCAAAGGCCAGCCCGACGGGCTGGCCTTTTTGCTGGGTGGTCGTGTGTAAAGCCGTCTCTCAATCGGCGACTTGGTTCTGTCTCGAAGCAAGCTCGCGTAGGTTGTTCTCATGATCCTCGCGCTTGAGGCGATAGGTCGACATGATTGCCAGCATGGTCAACCATAGGAATAGAATGGTTGGCACATAGAATAGGCCAAGCCGGGTTAGGGCATCTTCGGGTATCTGCTCTGGCTTGACGCCAGCAGGAAATTGCGCAGCCGCCAAGACAAAGCCCGCCGTGATCACACCAAGCCCTTGAACGGATTTGCGAATAAAGGTCGACGCCGCAAAGAAAATGCCTTCCGACCGTCGCCCGGTCTTAATCTCTGCATCTTCCACCAGATCTGCCAGCATGGATGCCGACAGGATTTGGAAGCAAATGATCAGCCCCGTATCGACCATATTGGCGAGCATGACGATCCAGAACAGAGTTGGGTCGCCATTTTCTGGCATGACCCCGAGAAGACGCAGCACGATGGGCAAGGGTGCTCCCAGAAAAGCAACCAGCCCAATGATCATCGCACCCTGCTTCTTGCCGATTGATTTGGTCACAAGGGGGGCCATGACTGCCCCGATGATCGCCGAAACGAAGACGCTAATGGTCAAAAGTCCGGTCTGTTGGGGCGTGAAGCCCCAAAAGAAGGATGTAAAATAAAAGGTCATGGACGCAGACAGGCCTGACGCAATCGACCCGAAAATGGCTGCAAGAAACAAAGCGATGAACGACCGATTGGCCAAAGTTTCGAAAATTTCCTTGAAAATTAAGCCGATTGACAGAGTGCGCACGGGAGGTGGAGCTTTGAGATGAACAATGCGCTTATGGGTTCCCAGCGCAGAGACCATAATCGCGACAAAAATCATCACCGAAGCGATAATGCCATAAGTCGAATAAGCATCCTTATTGAACTGGCCATTTGGAATGGTGGGGGTCGCAAAAGCTGGAAACAGCACCACAAACATAATGACGGCCATCATATTGCCGCCGGTCCAGCCAAAGAAAAAGCGGAGGCTGAGGAGGCCACTGCGTTGGTCGTAGTTATCGCTTAGCTCGGGGGCTAGGGCAGAACTGGGTGTTTCGTAAAAGGTGATGCAGGTCCTGATCAACACAGAAATCACCAGCACATACCAAAACAAGGCTATATCCGACCAACCTTCTGGAGGGTTCCAAAGAAGGAAAAAGGACGCGGCAACCGGGAGTGCCGAAGCATACATAAAGGGATGGCGACGGCCCCATTTGGATCTAAAATTATCAGACCAATAGCCAACAACTGGATCACTGAGCGCATCCAGAAACAAGGCAATCGTCATAGCGAGCCCGATCAGGCGCGCATCCACGCCAAAAACTGGCTATAAAAAATCAATAAGAAGAAGCCAAAGCCATTGTCTTTCACACCGTAGGCTATTGCCCCGAAGCCATAGGAAATCTTGGTCGCCAGACTGGGTGGCGGGACGCTCGCCCTCACACTTGTGCTGTCAGATTGAGAATCAAGCCCGTCTGCCATGTCCGCCCCCGTCATTTGCGCCTGCTTTTGATCTAAAATCATGGGCGCTTTTGATGGAGTGTGGGCGCGTTTCTGGGCTTTGTAAATTCGGAAACGTTAGAGACTTGGTTTTTGGGCGGGAGCGAGATCAAGTTCACCTTACGGCATTTTGACCAACCCGCCTGAGTCCCTGTAGGAGGGAAGAAATCGCGTAAAGCGCAGAACGGCTCAGGGGTATCAAATGGAATTCGATCAGGTTGTTTTGGGTCGGCGCAGCATTCGTGGCTATAAGCCTGACCCTGTGCCGAAAGAGTTGATCGAGGAAATTTTGGCGCTGGCCATGCGTGCACCTTCGTCGATGAATACCCAGCCTTGGAACTTCTATGTCCTAACGGGCGAACCCTTAGACCGCATTCGCGCGGGTAATACGGAACGTAATCTGGCTGGCGTGCCGCACTCGCGCGAGTTTCGCATTGGTGGGGCCTTTGCGGGCGTCCACCGGGATCGCCAAGTGGGTGTCGCCAAGCAATTGTTTGCCGCCATGGGGATTGCGCGCGAAGATCAAGTCATGCGGCAGGATTGGGTGCTGCGCGGCTTTCGCCAGTTTGACGCCCCGGTGTGCATCATCATCACCTATGACAAAGTCCTAGATGGCAGCGACGATACGCCTTTTGACTGTGGGGCGGTGGCAACCGCTTTGGTCAATGCAGCTTGGTCGCGCGGGCTTGGTACCGTGATCAATAGCCAAGGCATCATGCAATCGCCAGTCGTGCGCGAACACGCGGGCATTGCAGACGATCAAGTCATCATGAAGAGCATTGCTCTAGGATGGCCAGACGAGACCTTCCCGGCCAATGCGGTGGTGTCAGAGCGCAAGAGCGTGGCCGACGCCACTACCTTTGTCGGTTTTGACGACTAAGCCCGATAACCTTTCTTAGCACGCTCAGTTCTTCTTCGTGCACCCCACGGTGCTCGGAGAATTACTGCATTCGCTGCAGAGCTACTTCCAGCTCAAAGAAAGCCCTGTCCGCTTAGAGCGCCAACCGGGGCCACCGCGACAGCCACAGCCGCTGCATTGGCTGGCATTGTGTTCCGGCTTACCCCCGCCGCCAGCCTGAACGGGCAAGGACTGGAGTTGCACTGGCGCACAAATCATGATCAGGCCAGCTATTTGTGTTTTGTAGTGTGTCGCGTTCATGTGTGTTCCCAAGAGTGTTTTGTGTCTAGTCGCTTTTGGCGGCCTATTTTCGTTTCCCTTAGAGGCAGGGGCCAAAGCATCGGCGGGGCCTCTGCAAGGCCGGGCCTCGGTCATTGATGGCGACACGTTGGAGGTTCAAGGCACGCGCATCCGCCTGTTCGGCATTGATGCGCCCGAATCCGCACAAACCTGTTTAGATCAAGCAGCCAGAACCTATCGCTGCGGCCAGCGTGCGGCATTTGCTTTGTCCGACAAGGTGGGCGCGCGGGCCGTCTCCTGTCAGCCGACTGGCAAGGATCGCTTTGACCGTGTCGTGGCGCGCTGTTCTGTGGCGGGGGAAGACCTACAGGCTTGGATGGTGCGCAATGGCCATGCATTGGCCTTTCGACGCTATTCTAAAGCTTACCGTCCCTATGAAGCAGAGGCCAAAGCCGCGAAGGCAGGCATGTGGAAGGGTAGTTTCGAGGCCCCTTGGGACTGGCGGCGCGAACAGCCGCGTCAAAAAAGGTGAGGGGCCTATCGCGCTAGGACGTGCACAAATCCCGCACACCGGCTTCGATCATGGGTCCGCGCTCATGATGGGTGGCGACAGACTTGGTTGAGGGCACCTCCTTTAGTCGTTTGTGAGAGCTTTCAGCAGCAAGCGCCAAACCTGTGCGCGACCAAGACCTGAAGTCATAATCCGCCGCCATCGCGCGAATAGCACGACAATTGGGCGAGCTATATTTAGGATCTTCTGGGTTTGGCACCGTGCCAGACAAGCCAGAGGGGGACACACAGCCGCTGACCATCAAGGCCAGACAAATGATCGCTTTTTTCATCCGCTCACGCCTTCGCTTGGTCTAGAAGTGGCTCCATCATAAATATCCAAGATAGAATGACAACTAGGTTTCTAAGCAAGTTTGTGCGACCGTAATTGGGTAATGAAAGCAGGGCTGCAATGACATTTAAACGAGCGGGCGCCATCGGTCTGATCTTGCTTGTAGCCCTAGGCTTCTGGCTCTGGACTCCGGATCGCTCGCGAGACGAGCTGGAGGCGCGTTATCTTAGCAGTCCCACCGACCTCGTCGATATGGGCGGTTTTCGCCTGCATATCCGCGACACGGGCCTTAAATCAGCGCCAACCATCATTCTGCTGCATGGCTTTGGCTCTAGCCTACAGACGTGGGACCTTTGGGCCGGGCCGCTAGAGCGCACGTACCGCGTCGTGCGTTTAGACCTGCCCGGCGCTGGCCTGTCTGATCCAGATCCGACAGGGGATTATACTGACGCGCGTACCCACGCCCTCATCCTCAAGCTGATGGACAAGCTGGAGATCAAGCAAGCCGTCTTTGTCGGCAATTCCTTGGGCGGCAGGATTGCGTGGACCTTTGCCGCCAAGTATCCAGACCGGGTCAGCAAGCTGGTGCTGATCGCACCCGATGGTTTTGCCAGCCCGGGCTTTGCCTATGGCCAAAAGGCCGAAGTGCCCGCGCTTTTGTCCATTATGTCCTATGTTCTGCCCAAAGCGCTCTATCGGCCCAATATTGAGGCCGCTTATGCCGACCCTAAGCGGCTGACCGACGCGGTTTTTGACCGCTATTACGACCATACGCTGGCCCCCGGCAGCCGAGACGCCTTGTTGGCCCGCATGCAGCAAACCGTGCTCGTCGATCCACGGCCGATCCTGCCAAAAATCACCCAGCCCGTCTTGCTGCTGTGGGGCAAGAAGGACGCTCTTATCCCTGTGGCAAATGCCCAAGATTATCTCAAAGCTCTGCCAGATGCGCGGCTAACGACCTTCGACACCCTCGGCCATGTGCCGCATGAGGAAGATGCGACGGAGAGCATCGCGCCACTGTTGGCGTTTTTGCGGGAGTAGACCAAGCCAAAGGGTGGAGCTAACCCCCAAAGAATACACCCTACCCAACTAGCTCACCTATTCTCACTTCTTTGGCGGCGTAAGCAGCGGTTTCGACTTACAGTTCGGGGCAACAGGCACCGTTATGGACTTGTTTGAGCACAGGGCTGCAAAGCTCGCCGATTGAATCCCGCTCATGCGTTGCAGATAGTCTGGCGGAAACGACAAGATCCCAGTCGTCGGGTCGCGCACAAGGCCTCTTTCTTCTGGGGGAAGTCGATAGGCAAGCTTCATCAAAATGTCGCCGCTGACCCAAGGACTGGAACGGAAATAGCCATGTCCGTTATCGAGCGTAATGTCTTCAGCATGGGAGACATTGATGTAGGAAATTCGTTCCTTATTGTTGGTCAGCAGGCGGCGGAAGGCGGGGGTCAGTTCGCTCGACGTCATGGTGGACCCCAGCCGCTTGTGGCCGGTTACGACGCTGGATACCTGCAAGGCGCGGTCGCGCTGTGATCCATAAATGATCAGATGCCGCTGAGACCCAAGGATGCCGTCCGCCAAATAAGCCGCGAAGACATCCCGGTCGATATCACTGCTAACCAGCATGACGTTTTCGAGTTTGTGACCGAGGCGCTTGGGGTCGGTTTCGCGTCCCCGATTGATCAGCGAGATTTGCTCCATCGCGCGCGCGACCATGCGGGTGCCGGCGCTATAGCCCAGAATATGAATCCGCTCTGCCTTCGTGGAGGTTTCCACAAACTCGATCAGTTCGCGAAGATTGCGGGCCATGCCAGCAGCTGCATCAATATCGCCAAAATAGGCGGTGCTTTTGGGCGTCGATGGCCAAGAGAAGGCAATAAAAGCACCCTCATAGCCTAAGAAATGCCAGAGTTCTGAGCTTATCAGCACCGGATTTTCAAAGACGACCTTATAGCCATGCACATAGATGAATACGTCCTTTTGGGACGATTGGTCCAAGCGTTCATTGATCTCCTTGGCAAAGCGGGCGCGGGCCACGCCCGCCTCATCGCTCACCCCATCCTCGGTTAAAGGTGTGCGGGGGTCTAGGGCACCGAATTCTTCCACGCCCGTCACGCGCAGCGGATAATTGGCCGCCTGGTTCTTTAGAATGGAAATCTCCCGCGCCTTTTCCCAAGTCAGGTCGCTATCGCCCACTTCCAGCTTTGCCAGACCGACCCGCAAAGCTTGACTGCGGGCTCCACCATAAAACCCGCTCTCAGAGATTCCCACCGGGGCACGATCAGTCGCATAGAGCATGCCGCCACCGGGTAAATCCGAGATTGGCTTGGTGTCACTGGCGGCATTGAGCTTGCCGTGAATGAGGGCCTCAGGCGCGCTAACAATTTTGAGCATCAGTGGATCGCTCGCGCATCCAGTCACAGCGAGCAGCATCGCAAAGATCAAACCAAGCGAACCCACATGTCGATTACTAGCCATTCCACCCCTCAATCAGTGAAGCCATTAGGGGGAGCTTAACATGGGTTCTCGAGGTTGCACACAGGGTTTCATTGGCGAGTGGGGCGGTGTGCAGATAAGGCGGTTGGGTCGGATGCATTCTCCAATGAATGCACCGATTTTCTAATGCGCAAAGCGCATTGCTACGCATTTTGACCTGCGACTGAGACGATTACATCACGCCGATAAAACACGATTGCGACAACAATTAGTCCTGGAACGTAAAGCAAGCTAACTGTCCAATCCATAGAACCACTAATTGCGTAGCCCCAAGTTGAAAACGGCACGACGCCGAGCGTCGTGAGCACGATTGAAAGCAGATAGCGGACCTTCAAATTCTTCACAAAAACACCCACGGCTGCGCGAAACAAACTATACAAAATTGAGCCCAAGATTACTGCACCCAGAGTCGCTCCAAGAAAAATAGCCAAAGAGCTCAAAAGAATAGCCAGCAAGCTTAACATGCATCATCCCGTCAAGTTCAGATCTAAAGGCCTGTATAGAGATATCTAAACGTAGGGTTAAATCAATAGCCCAAGCCGCTAGGTACGATGCATTCCGTTAGGAATGCGCCGATTTCCCTTAAGCTTGGTACCGTGTTGCCACTCTTAGTCCTCTAGCGAAAAACTAATTTGATCAAATTTAGGTGTGGCTTGAAGGCGGTGCATTCCTGATGGAACGCACCCTAATGCGCGAAGCGCATTGCTTAGGGATACATTTGTTATCTTAAAATTTGATACTTTGAATTCTCAATTTCTTAAGTCTCTATGGTTATTAAATGCTTTTCAATCTCAATTAGTGCTGCTGTCCATTTAGACTTGGTGTTTCGGAAGATGACGATCTCGAAATTGCTCGCTCGCATCAAATTGTTCAATATAGATGCTCGCGGTTCGCTAGCAGTAGCGTTCGCGCTCCTATCTGTCTCGGTTGTGCTCATGGTCGGGATGACGATGGATTATACCGAGAAGTCCAATATTGAGACCAAGTTTCAGGCGGCTGTCGATGCGGGGACACTGGCTGCAGCCAGATTGGATGATGAGGACAGCGAACGGGCACAGATTGCAGGGCGTCACTTTAATGCGAACCTTTCATCTAATGAACTTGCGATGGTCTCCCACAAAGAATTCGTGATGACGGAAGATAAGGAGCGTATCGAAGGGCGGGCGGATATCGTCATCCCGACGCGTTTTGTAGGCATTCTCGGCTTCCCCAGTTTTTCCTCGACCTTACGGGCAACGGCCGCTATTGCGCGGCCAGAGATTCGCCAATTGGACATTGTCATGTGCATTGATGCGACCGGTTCAATGGGGTCGACCTTAAACGCCGTCAAGACAAACGCGCTCAACCTTGAAGCCAACCTTACCGCGGAGTTGGAGAAGCGCGGCATCAAGGCGTTCGATGTCATGCGCGTTCGAGCCATCTATTATCGCGACTATGGCGGGTCAAACCTCACCGGATCGAATCGATGGTGGCATAACGGCACGTCATGGGTATTGATAAATTCTTCCCATCCCGAATACTGGAAGGGGGTTGGAGATACGCCGCCGATGAAGTCGTCCGCATTCTTCAATCTCCCGGCCGACAGAACCAGCTTCAGCGCCTACGTGAGCCCGGAAACGGCTACTGGAGGCGCGGACGCGCCAGAGTCGGGGCTTGAATGTGTGAACGAGGCTATGGACTCGACCTGGGCGAAGGTTGGCGATCTCCCCAGCGGGGGCACCAAGCCGTTGCAGGCGGTCTATCCCGTCATCGCCGTGTGGACAGACATCACAGCGCACAGGCCAAGCCACTCTGTAAGCTTGAAGAACCCGGACTATCCGCCTGCCACGAAGATGCCGCGCACCTATGACGGGCTGCGCGCAAAATGGGACGATCCGAAGATTATCGATCAGAAACGCAAATTGCTCGTGTTCTTTGGCAACCCGGCTATGATTGGAAGTGATACGGATGGCCCCGCTGACGGATGGCTCAAGGTCAAAGAGTGGCCAGGCTTCATGGTCGGCGGCACACTGACTGAAGGCAACACTCAACTGGTAACGAAGCTCGCAGACGCAATCGCCAGCAAGGTGCTTATTCCAACCTTGACCGAGTGAACGTAGCTTCAGGAGCCATTTATTGCGGTTCCCAAGACGAGTAAGTCGCCGCGCAATCGCGAAACAGCCAGCCTGTCCATCATTTGCGGCGAACGGCGGGGTGTTCCCGACGCAGACGGCGTCGCGCAACACATAGCTATTTTGAAACTTGGTGCGGACTTCACTGAAAATCTGGATCGAACAGAAGGGTAGGGCGCATGCCGTTTGGCAAACACCAAGCCGTTGGGTAGGGTGCATTCCCTAAGGAATGCACCGATTTCCGTTAAGCGAGGTAACGTGCTACCTCTCTTAGTCCTATAGCGAAAAACCAATTTGAACAAGTTTAGGCGTTGCTGGAAGGCGGTGCATTTCTGATGGAATGCAACCGACCGCGCTAAGCGCATTGCTGCATCAACTCCAACCAATCGCTGAACTTGAAGGATGAGTAGGGGGCGGCGGACCACCCCCCGGCAGATGAACAGGCTCAAAAAATGCGGCGTTTATTTGCTCTGGTTTCTGGCAGGAATTTGATACTGGTTGGAGCGAACATTGGTCGCTCCTGCCCCTCGTCAATGAAGACAGCCCGGTCAGACCAACGTATGTCAGTCATAAAATATCGCACTCCGTGGGTGCTGGTGCCATATGGGCCACAAACAGGCTCGGGGATGTCACCGGAGCTTGTTGGAGCCAAGGCCTTAGGGTCTGCTGGTCCCAATATGTAGAAAGTCATTGTGCGCGGTGCCGGACGCAGTGGTAAGCTCTGCCAGCGGCAATCTGCCGTGGGAAGGAGGTGCCCCGCCGTGACCAGCTTGTTGGTCAGGGCTGCTATGCCTTCAGGTCCTATCTTCCAGCTTTGCACGACGATACGCGTGGGCCTTCCGTTGTGCAGCTCAACAAAGGCATTGCGCGAACGGTCCCATCCGATCCGCCATTTACCTGTCGAAAGGTTGCAGGCCTCCGCCCATAATCCAAGCCCACCCGCTTCTAGCCAGCGCCAAGAGCACTGGCCGACTTGTGTCTGCCAGTCAGGTACCGGTGGACGTTTTGGCTCCTCGGTTGCCGCCAAACTTGGCACGCTGGCTCCCAGCAGCCATGCGATGATCCCGAGCCGTTTCATTGGGCCCACCAGCCTTCCAGCTTCAACGCTTGTTGCGCAGTTTGATGCATATGGCAGCCAAGAGTTGCTGGTCCGCCACCAGTCCCGCCCATCCATTGCGCCTGTTCGTAAAGGCAGGCCGCATCGCGGAATGTGATCCATGCCCTCTGCATATTGCGCAAGCTATTCGCCTGAGAAGCCGTAGTAGCGCGAATGCGCGCCATTTCAGCGTCCGTCGCCCGCGCATCCTTGACGCGTTTGGCATAGGCTTCGTTGAGACGCTTATCCCAATAGGCCAACTCGGCCCGTAAACAGTCCATCATGCCTACCGTTGTATCGCCAGCGGGTGTTGTGAAGCAGACTTGGGCGGAGCGGCCGACACAGTCCAGCACCGCGTGTTCGCGCAAACCGGAGGCTCGCTGTGCCGAGGCTATGACGCATTGAGAAGTCATCGTGGGATCGAACATTGGGCCTGCCTGGGAGGCAGTAGCTTGCGCCTTAGATGTGGTCGCCATGAGCGCTATAAATCCCAAAACTAGAGCAGTACAAAAATTGCTCAACAGTTTTGGTTCACTACCTCTTTTGTTTTTCATGGACTAGGTTTCCATTTTCGAGAAAGACCGCGGGGTTGAATAGTTCCGTCAAAAGACGAATCGAGACGAAGCTCTAAGAGGGGCACTGGACATAACGAAAACCTCGAAGCCATAGCTATCCCCTCCTCAATTCCTCAAATCGTGATCAAATAATAACTATCTCAGGAAAGCAAGTCCCAGCATTTACTTAACATCACCGGTTGCAGACGAAGCCGTTGGGTAGCGTGGTGAGCAGTACCTGCTGATTAAGTCACCCCCTGCATCAGGCAAGAGCCGCGCGCTGATGTTCATCGCGCTTGATAAGCTGCACAATCAGGGGCTCAAGCAGGCGATCATCGTTGTGCCGGAAAAGTCGATCGGTGGCAGCTTCTCCGATGAACCGTTGGCAACATATGGCTTCTGGGCCGATTGGGTTGTGAAGCCGCAGTGGAACCTGTGCAATGCACCCGGGCCGGATGAAGAGAAGGTGGACGCGTCAAAGGTCAAAGCCGTTGGACAGTTCCTTCAAAGCAACGACAAGGTGCTGGTCTGCACCCATGCGACATTCCGCTTCGCATTCGATGCACTGGGCGCGGCCGCCTTTGATGGCCTATTGCTGGCGGTCGATGAGTTTCACCATGTGTCGGCCAATCCGGACAATCGACTTGGCGCTCAGCTTGCGGAGCTCATCACCCGTGACAAAGCTCATATCGTCGCCATGACCGGCAGCTATTTTCGGGGCGATGCCGTCCCCGTTCTGACACCTGAAGACGAAGTGAAGTTCGAAACGGTCACCTTCACCTATTTTGAGCAACTCAACGGCTATGAGCACCTGAAGGCGCTCAATATCGGCTATTATTTCTATACCGGCCGCTATCTGGAAGCGATCGAACATTGCCTTGACCCAAACCGCAAAACCATTGTTCACATCCCCAACGTGAACGCGCGGGAGAGTACCAAGGACAAGATCGCCGAGGTCAATGAAATCCTTCATTATTTGGGCAAATGGCAGGGCTCTGATCCTGTCACGGGCTTTGAACTGGTTGCTTTAGCCGATGGCCGGGTGCTGAAGATCGCCGATCTGGTGGATGACAGTGACCCCGCCCGACGCTCAAAGGTGTTGGCTGCCCTAAAAGATCTGGTTCACAAGAACGACCGCGATCATGTCGACATCATCATCGCGCTGGGCATGGCCAAAGAAGGCTTCGATTGGATCTGGTGCGAGCACGCCCTGACCGTTGGCTATCGCTCCAGCCTGACCGAAATCATCCAGATTATCGGTCGCGCGACACGTGATGCGCCGGGCAAGCAAGTTGCCACGTTTACGAACCTAATCGCCGAACCAGATGCGTCTGAAGCCGCTGTCGCTGAAGCTATAAACGACACGCTAAAGGCGATCGCTGCAAGCCTATTAATGGAACAGGTGCTTGCCCCCAGATTTACATTTACGCCCAAAAACAAAGGGCCATTGCCGGACTTTGACTATGGCGAAGGCGGGTATCAGGAAGGCAAGATCAATGTCGGCTTCAATGAGGAGTGTGGGCAGTTTCACTTTGAGATTGCAGGACTGGTCGAGCCCAAAAGCCCAGAGGCCAGCAGGATCGTTCAGGAAGATCTGAACGAGGTGATTGCCGCCTTTGTTCAAAACAAATCCATTGCTGAACGGGGGATGTTCGACGAGGAGATTCCGCCGCAGGACCTGACACAGTTGGGCATGGGCAAGATCGTGCGGGAACGATATCCCGACCTGACACCAGAAGATCAGGAAGCTGTCCGCCAGCACGCCGTTGCCGCCTTGAACTTGACGCAGAAGGCCAAGGGTTTGGCCATGGGGACGATCAGTGCAGACGACGGTGAAGTCCGCGGTAATACGGCCTTGCTCGATGGCATCCGACAGATCGCGATGGATGTGCGTGAACTCGACATTGATATGATTGACAGCATCAACCCATGGCAGGAAGCCTACGCTGTGCTGGCCAAATCGATGAGCGAAAGCACCCTGAAACAGGTGCAGGCAGCTATCTCGGCCAAACGCACAAAGATCACACCAGATGAGGCTAAGGAGCTCGCCGCCCGCGCCGTGCGATTTAAGAAGGAGCGCGGTCGTCTGCCGTCGCTCACATCTTCTGATGCATGGGAGCAACGCTTAGCCGAAGGCGCGGCAGCCTTTATGCGCTACAAGGAAGAGGGTCGTTATGCCTGATTTCGATCTTGATGATCTTGCTGGTGAATTGGCCGATTTTGCGCCCGCCCAGAAGAAGCAGTCTGCCTACACCTCGCGTGAAGAGCGCATTATTGCTGGTTTTGAGGACATCGAACGCTTTTTCGAGGAGCATGGCCGACCACCACAGCATGGTGAAGGGCTGGATATCTTTGAACGGCTCTACGCTGTGCGTCTCGATCGCCTGCGTGAGTTGGAAGAGTGTCGCGCTTTGCTGGCAACATTCGATAAGCATGGCCTGCTGGACAAGATTGAGACGACTGGACCCGAGGCAGACGCCTTCGACCCTGACGACCTCATGGCTGAACTGGCAGGGCTTGGCGAGGGAGATGATATCACTCAACTGCGCCACGTCCGGTCGGCCGAGGATAAGAGGGCAGCAGAAGAGATTGCCCGGCGTGAAAAGTGCCCGGACTTCGAAAAGTTTGAGGCAATATTCAAACAGGTTAAGGCAGACCTCGCCAACAGCACGCGTGTGACCCGTCCATTCGAGTTGAAGGCTGAAATACGTCCCGGCGCGTTCTTCGTTGTCTTCGGTCAGATTTGCTACGTCGCTGAGATGGGGGAAATCTATACCAACCCACAAGGGCGCACAGACGCGCGCTTACGCGTGATCTTTGATAATGGGACCCAGAGTGGCATGCTGATGCGATCCCTTCAGCGACAGCTCAACGAGGATGACGCGGGCAGGCGGATCACAGACCCAGCCCCCGGTCCATTGTTTGCAGACAAGGCCGAAGACGGTGAGGCTGAGACCGGCACGATTTACGTGCTGCGTAGTAAGTCAGAACATCCGGTGGTGGCCGAACATCGGTTGGTAATGCACAAGATCGGCGTGACGAACGGGACTGTCGAGACCCGGATTGCTGGTGCCGAGAAGAGTTCGACCTACCTCTTGGCTGGCGTTGAAGTGGCCGCCTCCTACAAAATCTACGGTGTAAACTGCCAAAAGCTCGAGAAGCTTCTGCACAAGGTGTTCTCGGAGGCCCAGATCAATCTGTCTATCCCTGATCGGTTTGGGAATATGGTCAAGCCACGCGAATGGTTTCTGGTACCCTTAGACGTCATTGATAGTGCTGTTCAAAGGATCAGGGACCGGTCCATTCTGGACTATCGGTATGATCCTAATAGCGCCGCGTTGGTCCGCCACGTTGAAGTAAGATGAGACCGCGCTGAGGCCAAACAAAAGCGTTTAAGTAAATAGGCCCGCCAAGTGACTAAAGACCGCGTCAGGCGCGAGTTATGGGCTGCTGAATGGCGGTGGGGGCAGGTGCTGGGCGTTTTTGCTGAACGCATTAATGAGCGCTTTGCAAAGGCGGGGCTTGCGCACAGGATATAAGGTCCTCGGTGGGGTAGGCCGGACAATCTGGAGTGAGGCGCTAAGGTAACAGTAGGCTGACAGAATTGCCGCTCGATGCGGCTAGGCCTGCTTTAGCTTCGGCGGCGTCATGGGCAAGTATGTGATCAATCTTCGGTTATGAATCGTTGACGCTTTGATCTTTTGTAAGACATGATGGCTGCGCCATATTGGCAGGGTTGAAAAATTTGAGGGCTCAAAATGAAAAAATACTTAGTAGGCGCTATGTTGGTTGGAATTCTGGCACTGGGGGCCTGCGCCACGCGGGCATCGGGCGTGGTTCCTATGTCTATTTCAGCGATGGAGTATGCCAATCTTTCCTGTGACCAGACGCGCACCTCGCTGGATGGCGCGCGGGAACGTGAAATCACACTTTCGAAGCAGCAGAACAATGCAGCCACACTGGACGCTGTCGGCGTCTTTCTTTTGGCAGTGCCTGCCAGTTCGCTGTTTGGCGGCAATAAGGAAGGTGAACTGGCGCGGGCCAAGGGTGAAGTGCGAGCACTGGAAGGCGCATTGCAATCTAATTGCGCTGCAGCACCGGCCCGACCAAAGTAAGGCCCACTGCAACTAACATCAGAAAGAGCGCGCGCCGTCATCAGGGCGCGCGTTTTTCTTGCGCGGAGATGCCTACTGAATGATCAGCGAACCATTACTTCAAACGTGCGTGCCCACTGAAGGAGCGCATCTTCGAGTGGCAAGTGAGGCGGATTG
>VYLK01000413.1_pt1 | contig 15247 bp, 15 predicted proteins | sample 5114321 | NCBI WGS metagenome assembly VYLK01 (sample SAMN12291792, study PRJNA351875) | freshwater metagenome | isolation source: freshwater lake | place: USA: Michigan, MSU2 Lake | collected 2011-08-16
TCGGAGCGGTGGGCTCTTACCCCACCGTTTCACCCTTACCTCTGTGATCCAAGGACCAAGGAGGCGGTCTATTCTCTGTGGCGCTATCCCTAAAGCTCTGCCCGAAAGCAGCGCCCCGGCGGGCCTTACCCGCCACCATGTTTGCGTGGAGCCCGGACTTTCCTCCCTTGCGCCTTTTCAAGCCTTGCAAGAGCGGCCGCCCGACCGTCTGACGCCGCTGTCATGAGGCAAAGCTAGGCAGGGCGCAAGATGGCAGCCACACGCCCGACGAGTGAGACGGTTTCGACATCGATGAAGCCGTCCACTTTGCTAGGGCGAAAGCGGCGTTGGAATGCGCGCAAGGTCGCGCGGGTTTCAGTGTCCAAAATGCCATTGACGGTGACGCCATAGCCAATCGTGCCAAGCCCTGTTTGGACCGCAGCGATGCCCCGGTCCATCATGCCTTCCACGTCAAACAAATTCCGCTGATCACCATCTTCCAAGGCAGGCTCTGGCCAGATGGATAGACCGGCTTCGGCAAAGCGCTGCCACGGAAATTTCTCGCCGGGGTCGGACTTGCGCATGGGGGCAAGGTCGGAATGACCAATTACATGCTGGCGATCCAACCCATGGCGGCGGACAATATCCGCCACCAGCGCCATGACGCGTTCAATCTGCACCTCTGGAAATTCGGGCAGGCCAAAGTCATCGCCACCATTGGCAATCTCAATGCCGATAGAGGCAGAGTTCATGTCCGTCTCGCCATCCCAGAAGCCACGCCCGGCATGCCAAGCACGCTTGGATTCATCGACCAGCTGAAAGATGCGGCCATCCTCATAGACAAGATAATGGCTCGACACCCGGCTCATGGGCGAGGGGACCAAAGTCTTGGGCGCGGGGGTGCCGTCAGGCAGAAGCGGGTTGGTCGGGATATCGTTCAAATAGGCGGTACGCATCGGCGCGGGGTCCGACAGCACCCGCAAAGCCGCATCAGCGCTCTGCATGCCGGTGTAATGGAGCACCACAAAGCGGATCGGCCGCTTGCGCTCATCAAAATTGGGTGAGGGGGATTGGATGATTTCAAGCGGCATCATTTTTCGGGTCCGGCTTTGGCGCGGCTGGCGAGTAGAAATAGGATTACCAAACATCTGACAGTCTCAGCCTGTTTTGGCCTGTGCAACCGCGTCGCTGGGCAGGCTTTTGTTTTCACGAGCCGCTACTAAGAACACACCCGCCAGTGTGAGGCCACCCCCAATAATCAGCTTGAGCGTGATGGGTTCATTCAAGAAAAGGACGCCAGTCGCTACCGCAATCACCGGTGTCATCAAGGTCAATGGTGCAAGCAACGTTATGTCGTACTTTTTGACGAGCTGATAATAGGCTGAGTGGCCAAAGATTGAGACGACCACAATGGAAAAGATGATCCCGGCCCAAATATGCCAGTCGGCTTGCAATAGAGCTGGGATCTGATTGGTTTCCAGTACAAATGAAAGTCCAAACAGCGGGATGATCGATAGTAGCCCAACCCATGCCTGTAGATTGAGCGCAGGGACTGGGTCCAGCCGTTTCATTAAAATCGAGCCTGTGGCCCCGATAAAGGCGGAGGCGACGACATAAACCAGCCCGATTTCAAAACTGAACTTGCCAGGCTGATAAAGGATTGCAATCACGCCGGCAAAAGCCAACGTCATGCCCAAGGTTCGCCGCCAACGCACTTTCTCTTGCAGAAAAATAATCGACAGGATGGTGACAATCGGCAAGCCAATTTGCCCAACGATCGCAACTGCGCTGGCTGGTGCGGCGTGCAGCCCTAGGAACAGCAACGCAAAATGAACCCCGCCGATACACATGGCAATGGCAAAGACTAAGCCGAATTGTTTTGGGAAGGGTCGCAAGAATGGCGACAACAGGAGTGCCAACCCTAAGAAACGAACACCGGCCAAGAAAATAGGTGGGATATCGGCGACCAACCACCGCGTGAGAGGCAGGTTGAGGCCCCATGCGACGCAGCAAGCAAACAATAGAAGGAAATCGGCTGGACGCATGCTGTCTCGTTTCACAGTCAGTATTTTGAGGTCAATGCTTTGCAGCACACATGTATGTCAAAACAACCGCACAGGAGATGTTTGCGCGCCCCGTGGACACGCTGTGACTAATCGTGATGAAAACGTGGGTTAGCGGCCCGAAGGGTCCACGCTCCACCCGCGGCCCGTGCGGCGCGCTTCCAACGTCACCACAGCACGTGTCTCAGGCTGACGGAAGTTTGCGAGCACGGCTCCGGCAAAGCCAATCACAAGGCCAGCAATCGCCATAGCCATCATGCCAAAGAAAAGGGCGGCAACAATCAGCAAGCCTGAAACCAAAGCAATCGTGCTTTGAAACATGGCCCGAGCGGTGTGAGACAGTGAACGCATGCTCAAGAGATTGGCACTTATAAGCCCAACGTCAAGTGTTTGTACCCAGTTTTATGAGCCCGTTGGTGCGTTTTGATAGGCTCTTGACGGTCGGGCGCTGGCACGCCCCGATTCCTGGGTGTTTGCAGGACGCACTTTTTGCTTTCTGCTTGATTTAATTTGCTCATAGGCTGCATTGATGGCCGCCGTCTTCTCGTGAGCAGCCTTGATAAACTCTATTGGCGCACCGCGCGCAATGAACTTGTCTGGATGATTCTCTGCGACACAGCGCGTCCATGCCTTGCGAATATCCTCATCGCTGGCCTGAATCGATACCGACAGCATGGTATATGGATCCGGTGCCCGATCTGGGAAATAAGGGGCCGAGAGCCTCGCAAACTCAGTCTCCGTAAAGCCGAACAACTCTGAGACGCGCATGAGATATGTCAATTCGCCGTCCGTGATCGCGCCATCCGCTGCTGCAACCGCAAACAGGACGTCTAAGACATCCTCCAGCAGGCAGGGCTTGGCCACATAGCGTTTGCCAATCCGACGTGCGTACCCTTCATAGCCATGCACAGTCTCCTGCGCCAAAGCGAATAATTTGTCGAACATGGGCCTTTCGTCAGGCGAAATTGGAAAAGCTGCGCGAAACGCGGCTGCTTCATCCAATGTCGATCTCCCATCTGCCCGCGCCATCTTGGCCGCAAGCGCAACCACAGCAGCAGCAAATTCCATATCCCCCGGGTCTGGCGAACACGGATCCGCTTGGCTTGCTTCTGGCGGAATGGGGTGGAACGCATTGCCAGCGAGATCTAAAAGTCGTTTCCAAAGTGACATTACGTATCCTTAGCACGGCCTTAGACTTTCACACGACCCCTTGACTAAAATTTTTCCACCCGAATTAACCATATAGGGCTAGAAATGCTAGTTTTCCCGTATTACTGTTAGGTTCTGGGAAGGAGGAAAACCCAAATGGAAAAATTTTTAGATTTTGAATGGATCGCTGTGCAAGCTGGCGTACCGGTCAGTTTCTTGATTGGTATTCCTGTTTTCTTCGCTTTTATTCTCACTCTTGCGTCCATGATGGGAACAAAGGAGCCAGAATCTTATCGCGCAGGCCGGCATATGGAGGCCAAGAGCAGTAACACTTGGATTGCACCTCTCGGTCTCGTGATCTTTATTGCGATCACACTCTCATTCTTAGGGCAGTATCTTGTGCCGAACTAAAGCGGTGCAAGTCGCGGCCCTTTCATTAACCTTATTCACTAACCCAATATTCTGAGATTTACGCTAACATGGTCTTATCCTTTGGGGGTGACCGTGTTCAGCGACCTGATCTTTGCGTTCAATCAGATGTTTTCCATCGTCCACTTGGCAGCGCTAAGCTGCCCGGCTGGTTTGATTATCGCAATGCATTATATGTCCGAACGCAAACCAAAACTCCAAAAAATCGATTATGATCCAGTCATGCGCAAAAAGTACGAGTCCGGAAGCCAGCCATCGAAGGCATTCGCAGGATTCATGACTTTGGTTGGTCTAACCATTGCGGGTGTCAGCTTTTCTTATCTTGCTTGGCCCAGTGAGACCCACCAACAGGCACAGGCTGGCTGGCAAATCATAAAAAGCATCACGGACAGACTGTAAGTTGGCCGTTCTCGATGACTTATAACCGGCATCCGGTTTTTGGCCTCAAACTGCTAACTAGACTAGACGTGTGTGAATTTCGCACGATATAGCCAAGGCAGAACAAATTTGTGCGATTTTTGCGCAATGCTGGAGGTGAGCTGATGGACGTCGTCTGGTTCCGCAATCGCATGAAGGAAGTTGGGGCCACCCAAGAAGATATTGGCGCAGCCATTGGACGTGATCGCTCGGCAGCCAGCCGTCTGTTATCCGGGTCATTGGAGTTCAAGGCAGCCCATGCCGGGCCTTTGGCGTTAGTCCTCAAGACCACACCGAGCGAAATCCTAATTCGGGCAGGGGTAGAGTTAGAGGCAGGCGCGACAGCTCGCACGCCGCCGCCGCACGCCCGTGTGGAAGCGGCGATTGAAGCCTTTGCGGCAGGCGAGATCATTGTCGTGACCGATGATGACGATCGTGAGAATGAAGGTGATCTCATTGTTGCAGCCAGCCTGTGCACGCCCGAGAAGATGGCTTTCATCGTCCGGCATACATCAGGCATTGTTTGCGCGCCGCTGACACGCGAAATCGCGCGGAAATTACGCTTGGACCCAATGGTCGCCAATAATGACGCGCCTTTGTCGACGGCCTTTACGGTCTCGGTCGATGTGCGCCATGGCACCACGACCGGGATTTCTGCCGAGGACCGGACTAACACGTGTCGTGCACTGGCCAACCCAAATATTGGTGCGGCAGATTTTGTGCGCCCGGGCCATATATTTCCCCTCGTTGCCCGAGATGGCGGCGTACTTGTGCGGACGGGCCATACAGAAGCGACCGTCGACCTCTGCCGCATGGCTGGTCTTCCAGAAGTTGGCGTCATTTGCGAGATGATGAATGACGACGGCACCGTGATGCGTGGCCCGCAGGTCGCAGCTTTCGCCGCGACCCATAATCTCAAGCATGTATCGATTGCGGAAATGATTTCCTATCGCCAGTCGCGTGAGAAATTGGTTGAACGGGTATCCAGCTTTACGGTTGAAACGGAAAATGGCCCCGTTCAAGGCTTTGCCTACTCAACCCCGTTCGATCCCGTGCATCACCTTGCTTTTGTTGTCGGCAAAATTGGCGCTGGCGAGAACGTTCCGACTCGTTTGCACCGCGCAGATGTGGTCAAGGATGTGTTCGGCGGGGCACCAGCAATCAAAGCGGCCATGGAAACCTTCCGCAACGAAGGACGTGGCGTTCTGGTTTATCTGCGTGATGGCACAGTCGGTGTGCCATTCCAGCAGCACCAGGAGACCGAGTCAGAGACCCGTCGCTTGCAGACGTGGCGCGAAGTCGGCGTTGGCGCACAAATACTGCGTGACCTTGGCGTTCACTCGATCAAGCTGCTAACCCGCTCCACCCATAAATTTGCGGGCCTAAGCGGGTTTGGTATTGAGATTTCAGACGTGGATAGCCGCTAGCAGCAGCGAAAAGGGATGTGGGTGCGTTTAGGCACCCACAGTTTCTGGCTTTTCCTGTGCGATCCGCTGGGCATTCACATAATCAATCTTGCCTGTACCCAAAAGCGGTACATCCTTGATCTTCATAATCTTTTTTGGAAGCGCCAATTCTGCTGCACCATTGGTTTTATACCAAGCCAAAAGGTCCGAACGCTCTGCAAAGTCGCAATCGGTCAGCAAAACAATCTGCTCACCCTTTTTAGGATCATTGACCGCAACAGCAACGTGAAGATTATTCGGCCAACAGCTGGTGGCATAATTCTCCACCGCGGTTAGAGACACCATCTCGCCGCCAATCTTGGCAAACCGCTTGACCCGGCCCTTAATGGTCAAATAGCCGTCCTTGTCGATCGCAACGACGTCACCGGTGTCATGCCATCCGCCTGGCAAAGGCTGGATTTCACCTGGTGCATCGACGCGCACATAACCCCGCATCAAATTGGGCCCGCGAACATAGAGCCTCCCGCCGCCATCAATGCCGGGGATGCTTTCGAGCTTCCACTCAATACCAGGTACCAGCCGACCACAGGTACCCGGGCGGTTATTGTGGTCTGGTGTGTTGACGGCGATGATGGGCGAAGCTTCGGTCGCGCCATAGCCTTCAACAATGGGAACATTGAAGCGTGACAGCATCATTTGACGGGTTTCTTCCTTAACCCGCTCTGCCCCGCATACGATAAAGCGGAGGCTGTTCAAGTCACCTTCATCCGCTTGCCGAGCATATTGATTCACAAAGGTGTCGGTCCCAAACAAGATTGTTGACTGAGTTTCACGCACCATTTTGACGATATTCTTGGCCTGTAAAGGCGAGGGGAACAGCACACATTTCATGCCCTGAAGAAGCGGCAAGAAGGTGCCGCCTGTCAGACCAAAGGAATGGAAGATGGGCAGTGGGTTGAAGACGATATCTTCGGGATTCAAGTCGACATGGCCTGCCACTTGTTCGACATTGGCGACCAAATTGGCATGGCTGAGCGCGACACCTTTTGGAATACCCTCTGTGCCCGAGGTGAACAGCATTACAGCAGTCGAATCGGGATCGGTTTTGACCCGTGCCAAGAAAGGAGCCGTTGCATCGAGGAATCCGCGGGCCTTGTCGAGACTTGTCAGGCTTTCGCGCACATCTTCCAGATAGACAATTTTATAGTCCTTCTGAAGGTCTTCCACGAGGCTGCCGAGATTTGCCTGCTCAACAAACCGCTTTGCCGTTAAGATGGTTCGGACTTGGCCAGCGCTGCAGGCTGCGCGGATGTTTTTCTCGCCCGCGGTAAAGTTCAACATCGCAGGTGTGCGGCCAAAGGCCATGAGACCAAATAGGGCAACCATGCCACCAGCCGAATTGGCAATGAGAACCCCGACATTCTCGCCGAGATCTGTCAATGCGGACAATTTACGGCCCAAGACAAAAGAGCCAAGCACCAAGCGGTCGTAAGTAAGTGGTGTACGATCAGCGTCTTCTAGGATTTCCTTTTTTCCACCGAAGCGGCCTCGCGCTTCAACCAAGGCATCAAAAACAGTGCGCCGCGTGCGGGCAACATCATAAGGGCGAACAGGCATGTTGGGGTCCTAGAATGCGTTTCCAAGTTTACTGGTTTGGGGCGTTTCCTCGCCCTGTTTTCGACGGCCAGCTTGGACGCAAAGCTAACCAGATCACACCAGATTGCAATTTGTTTCAGCAATAGCGCGCATTTTGGCGCTCAATTAACTGTGTTCACTGAGTGAACGGCTGCCGCATTCTCAGCATAATTCAGTGTCCCACTTGAGATTTGGCCATATCCCGTGCCACAAGTATCAGATGAAAAACCTCACCATCTTCCGGGCCTTTTTGATCGCTATTTCCTGCGCGGTCTTGGGCACTCACCCCCTTTCGGCACAAGCTGTTCAACAAACCAAGGGCGACTTTCAAGATAAGTTTCGCCAGCTTGATCCAGAAGATGCGCCGACTCCGAACGACTATCGGGCCGCATCGGGTGCGCCCGGCCATAAATATTGGCAACAGAAGGTCGACTACAAAATCAACGTCAGCTTGGACGAAGCCAGCAAAACCCTAAACGGCGGCGCGGACATTACCTATACGAACAACTCGCCTGATACTTTGACCTATCTCTGGCTGATGTTGGATCAGAATGACGTCAAGAAAAACTCGATTGCCGAGCTAACCCAAACGACCGACGAAACAGGTCGGATTAGCTTTAATCAGGTTCGCCGCGCACAAGCCATGCGCGCCAGCGAAGGCGGGTTCACAATCACCAAAGTTAGTAATCCTGCGGGCGCAGGGCTTACGTTTGATGTCGTCGATACGCTGTTGCGGGTTGATTTGGCAGAACCTTTAACGCCCGGACAAAGCGTTGCATTCAAAGTTGATTGGACCTTGCCGATGCGCGACTCCCGTTTGATCGGTGGTCGCAATGGCTATGAGTGTTTTACCAAGGCGGATCAGGACGGCAATTGCATCTTTCTTGCCGCCCAATGGTTCCCCCGTGCGGCCGTTTATTCCGACTATGAGGGCTGGCATAACAAAAGCTTCTTGGGTCGTGGTGAGTTCACGCTGGAGTTTGGCGATTATGAAGTCGCCATCACAGTCCCAGCGGATTTTGCCGTTTCCTCAACTGGTGACTTAGTCAACGCAAATGAAATCCTCTCGCCCGTGCAGCAGGAGCGTATGGCAAAGGCACGCGCCAGCTATCGCGATCCCGTTTACATCGTAACGCCACAAGAGGCCGCTGCCGCCGAAAAAGCTAAAGCCGCCACAACCAAGACTTGGCGCTTTAAGGCTCAAAATGTGCGCGATTTTGCCTGGGCAGGATCACGCAAGTTCATCTGGGACGCGATGGCCGTCAAACAGCCAGGCGCAAATGATGTGTTGGCGATGAGCTTCTTCCCAAAGGAAGGCGACCCATTGTGGTCGGCCTATTCGACCAAAAGCATTGCGCACACGATCAACGTCTACGGACGCCTAACATTTGCCTATCCTTACCCAGTCGCGCAGTCGGTAAATGGCCCGGTCGGCGGAATGGAATATCCGATGATCACCTTTAACGGCCCTCGGCCCGAGAAGGATAGCGCCGGCAATCTCACCTATTCCGACCGTTCCAAATACGGCTTGATCAGTGTGATCATTCACGAAGTTGGCCACATCTGGTTCCCCATGATCGTCAATTCCGATGAGCGGCAATGGACGTGGATGGACGAGGGCCTGAACACCTTCCTGCAATATGTGGCAGAGCAAGAATGGTCGGAAGCCTATCCGTCTCGCCGTGGCGACCCGCGCGATATCACTGAATATATGCGCTCCAGCAACCAGGTGCCCATCATGACGCAATCCGACTCGGTTCAGCGTTTGGGCGACAATGCCTATGGCAAGCCAGCGACAGCCTTGGTTGTTCTGCGTGAGACAGTCATTGGTCGGGCACGTTTCGACCGGGCATTTAAGGAGTATTCGACGCGCTGGCGCTTTAAGCGTCCAACACCCTATGACTTCTTCCGCACGATGGAGGAGAGCTCTGGCACAGACCTCGATTGGTTCTGGCGTGCTTGGTTCTATTCCACAGACCATGTGGATATCAGCCTGACCAACGTCCGCGAAGGCACGATCGACACCCAAAACCCTGACATTGAATCGGCCCGCCGCATCGCAGAGCGTGATGCCAAGCCAATTGAATTGGGTCAGTTGAACAACAAAGGCATGAAGACCTATGCCGACAATGACCCGTCTGTGTTGGACTATTATGACCGCACCGATCCCTTGTCGGCGACCAAAGGGCAAAAGGCACGGGCGGCGACAGCCCGCGCAGCTTTAAGCCCTGAGGAGCGGGCCGTCCTCGATGTGAAGGATCGGTTCTATATCTTAAGCCTTGAAAACAAGGGCGGCGCGGTTTCCCCAGTGATCCTGAAATTCACCTTCAAGGATGGCACCAACGATACGGTCGCAATCCCTGCAGAAATCTGGCGCTATGATGCACGCAAGGTGAATTGGACCTATATGTCGGCCAAGGAAGTCACCCAAGTGGAACTCGACCCACGCCAAGAAACGGCAGACGTTGATCGGTCCAATAATTACTTCCCAACCCGGATCGAACCCACCCGTTTGGAAGTGTTCAAAGCGGCCCAAGGTCCGCGCAATCTGATGCAGGACAATGATCTGGCCGTTAGCCAAGAGTCGATCCAGACCAAGCCTGCGGTTTCACCAAAGGTTGGGGCTGGCGCTACGGGGGCAGGGGCCGCTACAGGCGCTCGTCCAAATCGCTAAGATGAAACGCTCAGGCGTCGCACTTCTGGGGTTGCTGGCTATAGTTTTAGCCAGTGGCCCCGCTTTGGCGCATCGGCTGGAAGCGGCCTTAAGCGTGGTTGAAGTCAATCCGTCGAGCGGCGTTCTTGAGATAACGCACAGGCTCTACGCCCATGATCTAGAACATGCGCTTGATCTGGGTGCTGTTGGGGTTGGCTATTTCGAAACGCCAGAAGGCCAAGCGGCGATCAAGGCTTATTGTGAGCGTCAATTTTTGATTGCTGACGGACAAGGCAAGGCGATGCCGCTTCAATTTGTTGGGGCGGAAGTGTCGGGCGATTTGCTCTATGTCTATTTTGAAGCGGGTCGCTATCGGGGCCGTGAACTCACCCTTGATTCCAACTTGCTGCAGGACTTTACCGAAGCACAGGTCAATCAAGTCAATGTCCGCCGGAGCGGCAAGACCGTGTCCGCACGGTTTCAGACCGACACAGCGCCGAAGCGCATGCTATTACCTTAAGAACCCATATCAGCTCTGCGCAATGGGATGGTGTTGGACCTTTCCTTTTGGGGCGAAAGGTCTCATTTAAGGCCTATGGTTACGCTCATCGACACTCAAGCCCAGCGCGCCGCGCGCCACCCCGAAAAGCAAAAACGGCCTGATAGCGTCGTGATGCGTAAGCCTGAGTGGATCCGCGTGCGGGCTCCAGGCGGCGAAGTCTATGAACAGACCCGCGCCATCGTGAAAGAAAACCGTCTTGTTACTGTGTGTGAGGAGGCTGGCTGCCCAAATATCGGCGAATGCTGGAGCAAGAAGCACGCGACCATGATGATCATGGGCGATACCTGCACGCGGGCTTGTTCGTTCTGCAACGTGAAAACTGGTAAGCCCAACGCCCTTGACCTAGAAGAACCTGCCAATGTTGCCAAAGCGGTCGCGACGATGGGCTTGGAACATGTGGTGATCACCTCGGTGGACCGCGATGATCTCGATGATGGCGGGGCTGCGCACTTTGTTGCGACGATCAACGCTATCCGGGCAGCAACACCAAACACGACAATTGAAATCCTCACCCCAGACTTTTTGCGCAAAGCAGGGGCCGCAGAAGCCGTGATTGATGCCAAGCCGGACGTGTTCAATCACAATATGGAAACGGTGCCGCGGCTTTATCTCTCAATCCGACCTGGCGCGCGCTATTATGCTTCATTGCGTTTGCTGGAGCGGGTGAAAGAGCGCGATCCGAGTCAATTCACCAAGTCCGGCCTGATGGTAGGACTGGGGGAGACCAAAGAAGAAGTCATGCAGGTGATGGATGACATGCGCTCTGCTGGCGTCGACTTCTTGACGATTGGCCAATACCTCCAGCCAACCCGCAAGCATGCCCCAGTCGACCGATTTGTGACGCCGCAAGAGTTTGAAGCCTATGAAACCATTGCCTTGTCGAAAGGCTTTCTGATTGTCTCTGCCACACCGCTTACCCGATCCAGCCACCATGCGGGGGAAGATTTTGCGCGTCTAAAGGCGGCACGAGACGCGCGTCAGGATCACATGGGATCGTGAGCCGGTTTGAGACCATCGAATTAATGCCGTTTGCGCCAGATGATCTCTTGGCACTGGTTAGCGATGTTCCTGCCTATTCGCGATTTCTGCCTTGGGTGAAGGCGTCACGCATTTCCCAACTTAAGCAAACAGCACAGGGCCGCTATTTCGTTGGTGAAGCGGTCGTGGGCTATAAGGCATTTCGCTCTCAATTCTCGACCCATGTTGATGTGGACGAAACGCAGCGCACGGTTACGACTCGCCTGATCCAAGGTCCGTTCCGCTCACTGAAATGTGTCTGGGGTTTTCGACCCAGCGAGTCTGGCACTTTGGTCGATTTAAGTTTGGATTTTGAGTTTTCTGAGCCGTTTTTAGCAGAATTACTCCGCGCCAACATGGATAAAGCTGTTTCGAAGCTGATTATGGCCTTCACAGAAGAGGCTAAAAGGCGCTACTCCCAAATAGAATAGAGATGGCCGATTAGGAGAATGCTGCGTGACAGATGTGGTTTTAGATGACCAAGTTCCAGCACCGCCTGCCGCGCCTTCACCTCTGATGAAGTCTGTCTCTTGGCTCTATCCGGCCACGACTTTCCTTTCTGCAGCACTTCTTTTTACCTTACAGCCATTGTTCGCGAAAATGCTGACCCCAATGATGGGCGGCACACCTGCGGTCTGGAATACGGCTCTTGTCTTCTATCAAGGCGCGCTCTTGATCGGCTACCTTTATGCCCATTTGATCGCCACGCATTTGCGTCCGCGCCAGCAATTGATGGTGCACGCTGGCGTGCTCGCGGTAGGGCTTTTGTTCTTACCGATCCATGTCTCGGGCTTGGTTGGTCCCCCCAATGTAGCAAGCCCTGTCGGATGGACCTTGGGCGCACTCCTACTTTCGCTGGGTGGGCCGATTATCGCGATCTCCGCAACCGCGCCTTTGATCCAGGCCTGGCGTGCCCGCCTGGGTGATGCGGTTGACCCGTATCGGCTGTACGCGGCTTCGAACTTGGGCAGTTTTGCCGCGCTCGCCGCTTTCCCCTTCCTGATTGAGCCGATGATTGGCGCGAAGCTGCAGTCTGTTATCTGGGCGATTGGCTATGTCATCTTGATGATCGCCTTGATCGTCTCAATCTATGCGGTACCCGCTAACAGCCAAGCACCGAAAGAAACCGCTCTGCGCAAGACGACGTGGCTGGAGCGCTTTACGTGGGTAGCCTTTGCGGCCCCACCCTCGGCCCTTCTGGTTGCCGTTACGACCCATCTGACGACCGATGTTGCTTCCGTCCCGCTATTGTGGATACCCCCGCTTGCGCTGTTTCTCTTGACCTTCGTTATTGCCTTTTCGGCCCTAGGTGACCGAATTGCAGAAGGCGCGGCACCGCTTAAATTCATGGTCATATTTTTGTTGGCCGCTGTCATGGCATCCGATGTCGACGGGGGACTCAATGGCCTACTGATCCATTTGGCAGCTTTCTTCATCGTGGTTCTGTGTTGCCACCTTGAGCTCGCCATACGTCGGCCAGAGCCAGCGCGTTTGACAGAATTTTACCTCTGGATGTCGCTCGGCGGTGTCTTAGGCGGCGCAGCGACGGCGCTTTTGGCTCCCATCCTGCTCAATACGACAATTGAATATCATTTAGCGCTCGTGGCGGCTTTGGCCGTAGCGCCCTGGCACCGGGCCGACTTGAAATGGGCCCTGCCGGCAGTCGTGATCGCCCTAGGGGTTTCCGCCCTCTATCAGAACTCGTTCGACGCTTATTTGTGGCTGGAAGAATATCTACCCATGAAAGGTGCCGTCGAAGGCACAGAGTCGATGTTCTGGCGTGAGGCTTTGCTGATTGATCGGCCCGAATTTGCCGGGGCCGTTCTTTGCTCAATCCTCGCTTTAGCCGCCCTTATGGCGTCGCGTTCTGCTCCGCTGGTGGCGGCCATTGGCGGCTTGGCACTGCTTTTGCCCGTGCTGACCGAGGACGGTGAGGGCGTGAAGTTCCGTGAACGGAGCTTCTTTGGTGTTTTGGAGATCGAAGACAGTGGCGAAGCCCCAACAGGTTGGCGCTATCTCTCCCACGGCACCACTTTGCATGGTGTAATGAGCCTGGACCCCAATCGTAACCGCGAGCCGATGTCCTATTATTATCGCGAGACCCCGATTGGCACCTTGTTCGAAGAGGCTACCAACGCCAAACCCACAACGCTGCATGCGGGCGTCATTGGCCTCGGCATGGGCTCGTCTGCCTGCTATGCCAAGCCCGGCCAAAACTGGAAAATCTTTGAGATCGACCAAGATGTGGTGCGCGCCGCGACCGATCCTAACCTTGTGGGCTTCATCAACCGCTGTGCGCCAGACGCGAAAATCATCTTGGGCGATGCCCGCCTGCAGATGCAGGCCCAACCCGATAATTGGTTTGATATTCTGTTGGTTGACGCTTTTTCCTCAGACGCCATACCAACCCATATGATCACGCAAGAGGCCATCGCCTCCTTTATGAACAAAGTGACGCCTGACGGGATCATGATCGTCCATATCTCGAACCGCTATTTGGATCTGGGTCGCATTGTCGCCGATTCCGCCCATAAGCTGGGCTATGTAGCGATGGAAGGTAATCGCGACGGCGCAGCAGACAATCCCAATGCCGACACCAGCGTCCGCGTCATCGTCATCGCCAAAACGCCCGCACGCTTGGCGAAATACTCGCTGCCGATGTGGCAATTGATGATGCCCGGCAAAGTGCTGAAGCCGTGGACGGATGATCATACCGATATCTTGCGCGCGATATCGCCGGATGAGTGAGGGGCAATGGCCTTGCTCGGGGGTCTTTCCACTCAGCCAGCCCTTGCTTTAGGCTATGTCCTAGCAAAGGCTTACTTCGAAATTGAGCGCTCAAGATGGTGCGTCAGGCCCCTCTCCCAGAGGGCGAGGGGAGTTACGCCTCCAGCCCATCCTGCAACATGCGCAGCGCCACGCGGACGGCCTCAAGCCGCACCTTTTCGCGGCCGATGTCGCCGAACAAATGCTCCTCATGCCGGATCGAGCGGTTTTCGCGTGCGCTGGCGAAGTGGACGAGGCCAACGGGTTTCATGCCGGTGCCGCCGCCGGGGCCAGCGATGCCGGTGATTGCGACGCTGAGGTTGGCGCGGCTTTCATGCAGCGCACCTTCGGCCAAGGCGCGGGCAACGGGTTCAGATACCGCACCAAAGTCTGCCAAAAGGTCGCCCGGCACATGTAACATCTCTTCCTTGGCGCGGTTGGAATAGACGACAAAGCCACGCTCAAACACGGCGGAAGAACCTGCAATCTCGGTCAAAAGGGCGGCAACCAAACCACCGGTACAGCTTTCTGCCGTTGTGATTTTGATACCACGGGCCTCTGCATCCCCGATCAACAGGCGGGCTGCCATGACGAGGTCTTGGGGGAAAATCGACATGGGTGTGATCCTAGGTTTGAGCGGTGCCAAAATCGGCGGGCAGGAGGATGGTAGCCGTAGCCTGGGCGGCAATGCCTTCGGCGCGACCGGTAAAGCCCATGCCTTCGGTTGTGGTGGCTTTGACCGAGACTTGGCTTTCACGCAGGCCTAGAAGCTGGGCCGTTTTTTGAACCATGGAATCGCGATGTGGCCCGATCTTGGGGCGCTCACAAATGATGGTCAGATCGACGTGATTGATTGTGCCACCGGCGGCCCTAACCATATCGCCTGCATGGGCCAGAAAGATGCTCGACGCTGCACCCCGCCATTGCGGGTCCGTTGGCGGGAAGTGCTTGCCAATATCGCCAGCTGACAATGCGCCATAGATCGCATCAGCTAAACAATGCCACGCCACGTCGGCATCTGAATGCCCTGCCAATCCATGCGTGTGCGGCACTTCGATACCGCACAAGGTCACAAAGCTGCCCTCCGCAAACCTATGCGCATCAAAGCCAGTCCCAATACGGGGGAGAAGCTGCGGGGTGAGCAGGCGCGTCATGCGGTCAAAATCCTCTG
>VYLK01000414.1_pt1 | contig 15214 bp, 10 predicted proteins | sample 5114321 | NCBI WGS metagenome assembly VYLK01 (sample SAMN12291792, study PRJNA351875) | freshwater metagenome | isolation source: freshwater lake | place: USA: Michigan, MSU2 Lake | collected 2011-08-16
ACCGTCATCAACTATGAGTTGCCGAATGTACCTGAAACCTATGTGCACCGCATCGGCCGCACGGGGCGCGCCGGCGCCAGTGGGCAGTCCATTTCCTTCTGCGATTTCGAAGAAAAAGACTACCTCAAAGACATCCAGAAACTGATTGGCAAACCCGTGCCGGTGGTGGACCAACATCCCTATCCGATGATGGTGCATGCGGCCTCAACACCTGCACCCCCTGCACCGGGCCGCAATCAGGGGCGGCGTGCCAATCCATCGAAATCACAGCCGGGCGGCAGTCGCCCCGGGCAGACATCGTGGCGCCGGCAGCGCGACTACTGACCCACCTCAGGTTTTTGGTTTACGTCCTGTATCCCGGACCACCGGATGAAATACCGGAGGTTCGTCGTCAGTGGCCTCACACGGAAATCCAGTGGCATTTTCGGATGGTAATGTTGTACCTTCGCTTATACACAAAACCACCTCGCTGATGAAGCACCTGGCACTTGCACTCCCCGTCCTGTTTTTCCTGGCCTCCTGTAAAAATCCATCACCGCCCGCGCAGGTCAAAGGGCCGGCCGTTTACGACAGCCTTGTGGCCCTGTACCGAGACTGGCGTGCGTTTGAGGCACCGCCCCTGAAAGACGGTGCGCCCGATTATACGGTGGCCACCTTTGCCAACCGCCTGCCGGGGTTCAAAAAGCTACAGGCACGCCTGACGGCCCTCGATACGGCAGGCTGGCCGGTGCCCCACCGCGTGGACTGGCATGTGGTCTGGGCCGAGATGAATGGCTTCGATTTCAACTACCGTGTGCTCCAGCCCTGGACGCGTGATCCGGCCTTCTACAAAACGCTTTGGATGGAGCGCAGCGATGTGCCCGCCCATGAAGGGCCTACTCACCACGGCACACTCGAGCTCTGGACCTATACATTTCCCCTCAATGGGCCAGCCCGGGAAAAAATGCTGCGCGAGCTGCGCGTGATACCTGCCCTGAACGAGCAGGCCAAACAGAATCTCGCCGGCAATGCCCGCGATCTGTGGGTGGCCGGCATCCGCGACATCAAAACACAAAGCCGCGATCTGGCCACCGTCCTCGCACTCCCCGGCATCCGGCAGCAGCCCGAAATAGAGGCAGCCATCAACGCTGCAATCGCCTCCACAGACGATCTCGCCAAATGGCTGGAGGCGCAGGCCGCAGCGAAGACGGGCCCCTCCGGCATTGGCAAGGAAAATTATACGTGGTACCTGCAAAACGTACACCTGGTGCCACTGACGTGGGAAGACGAAGTCATGCTGCTGAAGCGCGAGCTCGCGCGCGCCTGGGCATCGCTGAAGCTGGAGGAACACCGCAACCGCAAACTGCCGGAGCTGAAGCCTGCCGATACCCCCGAGGCATTTGCCGCCCTGGCCGAGCGGTCGGCAAAAAGCCTGATGACCTTTCTGGAGCGCGAGGAAATCGTCACCGTGAAAGACTACTTCGAGCCTGCCCTGCGCGAGCACCTCGGCGCCTTCGTACCCGCCGAGAAGCGAAACTTTTTCATCATCACCCTCCACCACGACCCGCGGCCGCTGTACTCGCACTTCTACCATTGGTTTGAACTGGCCCGTATCGACCGTGAGCCCCATGCCAGCGAAATCCGGCGCCGGCCCCTGCTCTACAACATCTTCGACTCGCGTAACGAAGGCATCGCAACAGCCGTGGAAGAAATGTTCATGGATGCCGGCCTGTACGATGACGATCCCCGCGTGCGTGAGATCGTGTACATCATGATTGCGCAGCGAGCTGCCCGCGGGCTGGGTTCCTTATATGCGCATGCCAACGAACTCACCATGGAAGAAGCCGGCAAGATCCACTCCGGCTACACACCGCGCGGCTGGATGAAAACAGAAAAAGAGCTGCTGATTTTTGAGCAACACTTGTACCTGCGGCAGCCCGGATATGGCACCAGCTACATTACCGGCAAGTATTTATTGGAAAACGCCATGGCCGAACTGGCACGCGTGAAGGAGATGAAGAACGAACCCTTTGCTCTCAAAGACTACTTCGATCAACTCAACGCGATTGACGATATCCCCGTGTCGCTGGCGCAGTGGGAGCTGACGGGCATCGCGCCGGAGAAGTAGACTTGGGCGGTTGGTATATGTGAGGGGAGAAGTGAGATTTGAGACTTGAGAAATGAGATTTGAGACTTGAGAAATGAGAAATGAGATTTGAGACTTGAGATTTGAGAAGTGAGGTTTTTGGATTTGAGTTGAAACACCGGGAGTTTGCTTTCAGATTGTGTTCTTTGATAGATTGCAGACAGCCCACTGGTTGCCGGGGCTCGGCTCGAACTAGTTGTGATTTGCTTTCAGATAGTGCTTTTTGGTACCTAGCAGACAGATAGTTGGAATAAGTCTAGAAAACATTGTCACAGTTTTCATGCACCTTCATCTAACAGGTAATTTTATTAAAACAAATGACCATGAAAAACAAACTCTTTCAAAGAAACCTCGGTCAGACGGACCGGATTATTCGTGCTGTGATAGGAATCATGGCTATTGGTGCCTGGTATTTTGGAGCCTTGGCAGGGATAGCCGCCATCGTAGCAGGTGTTGTTGCATTCATGCTACTGGGAACCTCAGCTACAGCGAGTTGTCCTCTTAACAGTGTAGCTAATCTCAACACCATGACGACGGAAGAGAAGAAAAAGTTAGATGAAAAGGGTATATCTTATCAGAAATAATTCAGAAAATGGAAAGCAAGAAAATCAATCTATTAGGAAAGATCATGGGCGGTTTGTTCATCTTTTCTGCACTGCCCAAATTAGTGGGCATGCAAATGGCGATAGACAATTTCCGGCGGTGGCACCTAAGTGATGAATGGAGAATAGCTGTTGCAGTTGTTGAAGTGATCGCGGGTATTGCACTTTTTACGCGGCTGGAGAGAGTTGCATCATTGGTGTTGATCGGCATCATGCCCGCCGCCGTGCTGGTTCATATACAGTTTAAAGAGTGGATGATGGTGCCGATGCCTGTTGTCTTTGGGGCTTTGATGTTGGTGTATGAGGTAAAAAAGAGGCCCTGATCGGATTGTGCTTTCTTCGCTTGAATTTTTTGGAATAAACTTGAAATATGCAAAATCCACTGTCAATTCAGTATCGGGACAAATCTGATACAGAGTTGATCATTGATGCATTGGAAGGTTCAATGGCCTCATTGGAAGCGCTTTTGGCCAGGCACAGGAATTTTATCTACAACATCGCCTTGAAGATGGTTGGCGATGTGAATGGTGCGGAAGATATTACCCAGGAGGTGCTCATCAAGGTTATTACCAAGCTATCTCAGTTCAGGCGGGAAAGTAGTTTTCGCACCTGGCTGTACCGGATTACTTTTAATCACTTTTTGGAAATGAAAAGGTATGGTCGCGAACTGGCAACTGTTTCTTTTGAGGAAGCCGCGAAAAGTTTAGATAACATTCCAGATCATCCACTTTCAGCGATGGAAGAATTGGAATGGAAAACTGCCATTGAAGAAACCAAGCTAACCTGTATGCATGGCATGTTGTTGTGCCTCGATCGCGAACAGCGACTTATATTTATTTTGAGTGAAATATTTAATGCCAATCATACGATAGGTGCAGAGATGCTCGAAATCAGTAAGGACAACTATCGCCAAAAACTATCTCGAGCTCGGAAGGATCTTTTCCGGTTCATGCAACAAAAGTGTGGGTTGGTAAACCAGTCAAATCCCTGCCGTTGTGCAACAAAGACGAAGGGGTTTATTCAGGGAGGGAAGGTAGACCCCCTGCGGCTGCAGTTTAATGCCGGCTATCTCCGGGATATTGAATCTGTAGCGGAGGCCAAAATTCAGGAGTTAGAAAATGCATTAGAGGAAAACTATTCAGCTCTTTTTAGGAAACAACCCTTTCAGGAGAAAGAAGGAAAATTACAATTCATTCAAAAGCTGATAAATCACAATGCTATTCATTCCTTGATACACTTTGATGCTTCTAAAGGGTGAATTTGGAAAATTCCTTGTTTGGTTTATGTGTCCTGGCGATCCTTGGGATAGGGTTCAATTTAACCCGGAATTGTTATTAGAATCTACGACCGAGGTATACTTGAATCGGATTGAGTTGAAAGAAATTATCCATAGTGATAATTTCAGGTTTAGTACAGCTTAGTGTGCGTGAATTAACAGAATCTTTTAGTTGTGATTTGCTTTCAGATTGTGTTCTTTGATAGATTGCAGACAGTTTTTCCATATTTTTTTATTAATCTTTGGCAGTTGTGATTTGCTTTCAGATTGTGTTCTTTGATAGATTGCAGACAGTACAGGACAAAATAAAAGACTGTGACCAGACGTTGTGATTTGCTTTCAGATTGTGTTCTTTGATAGATTGCAGACAGTCTTTATTGGCTGGGAGCCCAACGCGCGCGTGTTGTGATTTGCTTTCAGATTGTGTTCTTTGATAGATTGCAGACAGTTCGCTTCAATAAAACTGTTTATTTTTGGAAGTTGTGATTTGCTTTCAGATTGTGTTCTTTGATAGATTGCAGACAGTCTGATCCTTCTCCATTGCTTTGGCTTGCTCGTTGTGATTTGCTTTCAGATTGTGTTCTTTGATAGATTGCAGACAGTCTCAATAAGGCGGGCAAGTTTGTCTTTGTGTTGTGATTTGCTTTCAGATTGTGTTCTTTGATAGATTGCAGACAGTCCTGCGTGGCAGCGCCATCTTCGCCAAACTGTTGTGATTTGCTTTCAGATTGTGTTCTTTGATAGATTGCAGACAGTCGCCCACCCGCGTGGGTACACCGGGCGACAGTTGTGATTTGCTTTCAGATTGTGTTCTTTGATAGATTGCAGACAGTTCAAATTGTTTTTCAAGTTTTCATACACCGGTTGTGATTTGCTTTCAGATTGTGTTCTTTGATAGATTGCAGACAGTAACGGGCCCAACCGACGCGCCGGTGCGGTTGTTGTGATTTGCTTTCAGATTGTGTTCTTTGATAGATTGCAGACAGTCGTAGGTAATCTGACCAGACGCGGCAGCTGGTTGTGATTTGCTTTCAGATTGTGTTCTTTGATAGATTGCAGACAGTGATGTTTTGGAGCAATCAGGCGGCACCCGGTTGTGATTTGCTTTCAGATTGTGTTCTTTGATAGATTGCAGACAGTGCCCCGTAAGCGTACCCGCTGCTGCGCCGGGTTGTGATTTGCTTTCAGATTGTGTTCTTTGATAGATTGCAGACAGTCAAACTGGCGAAAGCCAAACCATCAGCGATGTTGTGATTTGCTTTCAGATTGTGTTCTTTGATAGATTGCAGACAGTTTTCGTCTTAAATTATCTGCGGTCATTCTTGTTGTGATTTGCTTTCAGATTGTGTTCTTTGATAGATTGCAGACAGTAAAATGAACAAGAAAATGAAGTCGACCCAGTTGTGATTTGCTTTCAGATTGTGTTCTTTGATAGATTGCAGACAGTGTTCGTTAATAATATCGTGGGAATCGTGTGTTGTGATTTGCTTTCAGATTGTGTTCTTTGATAGATTGCAGACAGTAAAAACCCGGCGTGAATGACGGGTCTTCCGGTTGTGATTTGCTTTCAGATTGTGTTCTTTGATAGATTGCAGACAGTAAAAGAGTCAAGGGCTATCAATTGATGGCGTTGTGATTTGCTTTCAGATTGTGTTCTTTGATAGATTGCAGACAGTTTAATGTCGGGCCGAATGTCTTTTGACTGCGTTGTGATTTGCTTTCAGATTGTGTTCTTTGATAGATTGCAGACAGTGATTAAATATTTCAAGTTCAATCTCTCCGGTTGTGATTTGCTTTCAGATTGTGTTCTTTGATAGATTGCAGACAGTATTAGCATGAGAATGTGACTCGTCACAGTGTTGTGATTTGCTTTCAGATTGTGTTCTTTGATAGATTGCAGACAGTATGCCACTACTGCGGTGAACGTGTTGCAAGGTTGTGATTTGCTTTCAGATTGTGTTCTTTGATAGATTGCAGACAGTCATCACGAATACCATTTACACAACTATACGTTGTGATTTGCTTTCAGATTGTGTTCTTTGATAGATTGCAGACAGTCGAAAGTAGGTTCTATTATTCTTTCTGGCGTTGTGATTTGCTTTCAGATTGTGTTCTTTGATAGATTGCAGACAGTTATTAGCGATTGAAGTAACTGAAAAGGTGGTTGTGATTTGCTTTCAGATTGTGTTCTTTGATAGATTGCAGACAGTCTTTTTGGCGAGCACCTTGCCGAGCTCCACGTTGTGATTTGCTTTCAGATTGTGTTCTTTGATAGATTGCAGACAGTGTACCCCGGCTAAAGCTGCTCGCTGTCAGGAACTTAGGCGACAAAACAGGATAGAAAAATGCCAGGTAATCTATCAGAAAAAAGCCCCTGCTAAAACATTTCCAATTGTTGCGGCACCGGGGCTTTTTCTTTTTTCATGCCCCCATAAAACACCTGCATCATACCGAACTGCTTATCGGTTACCGTCAGGATCCCTACACGCCCGCGGGGTGGCAGGTTGGTTTTAATCCGTTTCACGTGCACCTCCATATTTTCACGGCTGGCACAGTGGCGCAGATAGGCGCTGAACTGGAACATGGTGAATCCGTCTTTCTGCATCTTCTTGCGAAAATCCGCATAATTTTTCCGGTCTTTCTTGGTCTCCGTGGGTAAATCAAAAAGCACCATAATCCACATGATGCGGTATGCGTTTAACCTTTCGGCTTTCATATTTACGTTTCCAACCTGAATTTTTTTTGCAAGCAAACTCCGCCGCCGGCGTGGTTGGGATTACGCCATAAGCGGGTAGGCAATTCTTCTTGATTCGCCCAAAAAACATTTTGCCAGCGAGGCACTGCTGCGCTGCAGGGCCACCATCATCGGGCTGGTTTCGCCCTCCAGTGTCACATCCAGCGAAGGTAGCGCAAGCAATTTCTTTTTGATCGCTGGCGATAGTTCCGGGGCTATGCCCTTGGTTTCTTTAAGCAAAGACCTTACCAACAAATCGGCATAGGGCCGGTAGGGCTCCATCAAATCATCGGCCAGGCAGTAGGCATTATATTGGTTGCGGTGAAAAATGCCCAACGTGGGCAACAGCCCGGAACCCACCAGCGCGCGCGCGGCCATGGCGCGCAGAAGGGCATAGGCATAGTTCAACAAATGGTTGGGGGGCTCGCCCGCGGGGTCGCGGATGAATTCTTGGCCCGGTGGCAGCAAGTCGCTGAAGAAGTTTTTCCAGTACCGGGCAGCGGCGCGGCCCTCGTGATTTTCGGCATCGCCCGATTTTACTGCCTCAGCCCAATGCAACATGTTCTGAATTGGCTGCCCTGCCACCGACAAGGCGATGGCTTGGTTCTTGATTTTGGCGCGGATGGTTTGCTGCCACAACTGTTTTTTTAATGGCTCGCTGGCTTCCAGTTGGGCTTTAAAGCGTTGGGTTTGCAGTGTGTGGCCATCCAGGTTTAGTAGCAGCCCGGTGGGGAGGTGGGTTTCGTTACACGTAATCACGGCCGCATTGTTGGCAAGTAATTTTGCCAACAGCGCCTGCGAAATGGTAATGCGCTGGTGATCGAGCACCACCACTCCGATGTCTTCAATGGGGATGGTTGCCTGCGCTTCCCTCTTGAATTGATCGGGCAGCGTGTCGTTTTTTTCTACTTCCGGCAGCCGCACCACCAATTGCTCCAGGTGGGTGCTCAGGTAAGCGGGGTTTCCGAAATAAAGCGTGCGTTTAATCACCGAATGGAAATTTAGGCGGTGGTGGCTGGCGGTGGAACTCCACAAATTGTTGCCGGCCGCCAAAGTGCTCGATTACTTCCTGCTGTATGGGTGTTAGTTCGGCGAGTAGTAACTCCTGAAACGAGCTCCAGGGCCACGAGGTGTGGTCTGGCGTAAATCCATGGTGTACCGGATTGGTGTGGATGTAAAAAATTAGCTGCGTAAAATACCGGTTGTTAGTTACTTCTTTTCTTCGAAAAGAACGGGTAAAAAGTGAGCCGCGGCGCTGGTACACCTTGTTGTACGCTTTCGTGTAGGCATTAAAGAGGTGGCTGAACTGGCGTATCGCCCGACCTGACAGGTCTCCAAGACCTGTCAGGTCGGACGGTAGCGCTTCCAGCTCAAAAAACCGCAGCAAATCGGCCATGGGCTTAACGCGCACCAACAGATGCAGGTGGTTGGGCATGAGGCACCACGCCAGTGTATCGGCCACGGGTGCGATAAAGTGTTCGTATCGAAGTAAGAAATAGCGAAAGTTCTCATCCTTGCGGAAGAGGTTTTCGGTACCATTAGCGTGCGTATAGATATGATAATACTTTTCGGGTTCCATGTTAACTTTGTGCAGACCTGTCAGGTCTTATACTTTCGCGTATAAGACCTGACAGGTCTGAACTACGATTTATTTTACTTTCATCGCTCCAATGGAAGAAATCACACAAATGCTTTGGCGGGCCGCACATCAGCGTGCAACCTGCCGGCTTACGCTGGAAGGCGATCCCGTGGCGCGCGTGGTTCATTCATATGGTATTTGTCGCACCGCCCGGCAGTCTATCGTGTTGGTGTGCTGGCAGGCGTTCGGCTTTACCAAGGCTGGAGGGCGTGCGGGGTATCGGCAATTGCAACTCAACCGCATGGCTACCGTAGAAGTGCTCAACACGCACGTCACCGCTGACCGCGGGTTTCATCCGGAAGACGGGTAGTATGCGGAATCGGTGTTTCATGTTTGATTGGCCTCAATTTGTCCAAGTCTGTTTACTCTTATTTTAATGCATGATTCTTTTATCATTTTTCCGTCAATACTCCTTTCCATTTTGTTCAATGTTGTGTACTCTGCCTTATTTACAATGCTCGTTGCCACTGTTTGCATCACAAAAAAGCACTGGTTGCCTGAAAAACTTACAACTTTGTAAATCCTGGTTGGACCGACGGTTAATTTAATAGTATCCTCATTACCGTCTGGCAAATACACCAAATCATTTGGTGATAAACTGAACAAGAATTCACCATTTTCTCTGTTGACTGGAATCATGGGTGTTTGCCGTTGCTCGGCTACAGGTAGCGTAGCCCGCCACTTTTGGTGTTCAATTACTTCGTTGAGCGGAATGCTTTCGTAATTGCGTTTTTTCTTTTCGTTATCCCAGTACACCGCAAAAAACAAGTTGGTGCCTTTATCGGCTTCTGCGTACTTCTTATCTTTATTCCCTGTTTGCCCGAGCGGAAATTTATTTCCTGTTTCATAGACCCTCGCCTTGAAAATTGGCTTGTGGGGTTTCCCATCATTATACTTTTCAATGGTTTTGTTCATTTCTTCAAGCCCTTCGGGTGAGAAAGCCAATTCGGGGTTACCGCCCTTGAGGGCCAGGTAATTCTTTAAAATTTTTTGAATGCCGGTATCGGTAATCGATTCGATTGTACCGATATCAAATGTGGAGTCGATCGCTTTTCTGGTTGCGGTAGTGATTTTGCCTTTGGCCATTTTTACTCGTGGCAAGGTTACCTGCCCGGAGATGGTGTCTTTGTGCATTGACTTTCGGATCGCCCAGCTATCGCCTTTCGTTTGGGGAATCATGCCTTTTTTTGGTTTACCATCTTTGCCAAGCCTCAGGTTTCCATTTTCATCCTTGAAACTTTCATATCTGTTTGAAGCTTTATTGATCACGCGTAGGTTTTGCTTAAAACTGATAATGATCGTTTCCAGGATTGCTTTAGCATCCGCGGTAAAGCTGCCCCAGGGCTTGATGAATTCCCTGGGTACGTTTCTTTCCAGCAACCGATTCTCTTTGGCACTGAAGTACTTTACTTTTTCTAACCTCCTTAGCTTTCGTTGAAGATCAAATCGCATGTTGTCGGATTTGGCGTGCAGGTTGTTCAGCAAATTGACATGATCTCGGGTTGCGCACGCAATCACAAGCGCATCAAGGGCATGATGCCGATGGTCAATTCTTTTCTTTTGAAATCCTTTTGACAGCTCCAGCGGTACGGTCGGCAACTGCTTCTGGTGTACTTTACTAAAGGCTGTAAATGCAGCACTTTTTGTCAACGCGTTCATTCGCTCGAATCGCGGCAGAATCAAATCGTTCCATACATCATCCAGTCCCCAGTCGTGCCTTAGTTCTGCGGTAATTTTTCCGTTGCCCGGAACTATATTTTTGGAGTTAACACCATCATCGTTTTCCGATTCGCGGACGATACTGGATAGCACCGCACTGATGAATTTGCCGATGTACCGGGTGTCGTTCAGCTGCCGCTCGATCATTTGTTCCGGAATTTCGTCCAGCAGGAGTTTTGTCTTTTTTCCTCTGCTTTTTGCGTAATGCTTTTTCACAAACTCCTGATAAGCCTCCAATTCGAATACCGTAACTGTATTCCCAAACCCAGTTTGTACTTTTTCACCATGGTGATTTTTGATGAACTCCAGCGCCAGCTGGTTGTCTTTTAGTTTATTCACCGCAGATTCGCAAATTACCTTGTTACCAAAGCTATCATCATAGTAGCGGCTTTGAGGGATGATGTGCTCAATCTCGTATGCAGGGGTGAAAAGCTTACTCAGCGGTATGATTTCGCCTGTATAGGGCGAGTGGTACTTTTGTTCCAGCCATAGCTTGTACTTCAGCAGTTCTTTACCGCTCGGCTGTGCAGTTTTGCTGATTTTCTGAATGTCATCCGGAATCTCAATATCCGAGTTCAGCACACCATCTTCGTAGATTTTCAAAATTTCCAGTTGTGTGGGGGAGTGGGGGCGTACATTTTCTACATCGCCCTGCTGCATCATTTCTGCCAACAAAGCTTTTAGTCTCAGGTTGGTATTTTCGTTTTCACTTATCTGTTTCGATAGTCCTTTTCGTTCATCGGCAGTTTTTTTCATCTCTCTGCCCAATTCAATATGTATTTCATTAAAGAAGTCTTTTGCACCATTGCCATATTGTTGCCAAATGTCTTTCACCACTCGCAGTGTTTCGGTCATTACCTGCTCAACAATTGGGTTGCGTAAGCTGTGTTGCTTAAAGTCTTGAAGGTAGTGTTCCAGATCATCTGCGCTATTCCACTTCGTAAGGTCGGTTGCTTCCGCATGGCGCCCATACACGATGTATTTAGCCACCCAGTCGGGAAGCGACTGAAAATGATGCGGCTCGGTTAGTTCTTTTGTTTTCTCCCTTACGCGGTGACTAATGGTTTCATCATACTCACCGGTTGTCAGTTTTTCAATCCTCGCCCGCGTGTTGCTGTCGATTGCCTCCCAGCTCCAGAATTTGCCTGCGCGCATGAGCGGCAATAACTTTTTGATGGCCTTCTCTGAGTAAGAAGCATATTCACTTTTAAAAGGCGGGAATTTTCTGAAATGCTCAACAAAGGAGGCTTCGTCCAGCTTGTGTTTTCGGGCAAATGTTTTCAGTGCTTTTTCATACTCAGTTTTGTCGGTAATCGAATAAATGAGATGCCATAGTTGGAATTCGTTCGTTTTCGACAGAAAGTGGGCTGGCAAGCCGTTGACTCTTTCGAGGCGAGTTGCGATTAACGCATAGGTTTCATTCATCGGATAGACCTTGTCCTCCACGAAGTTCCAGCGGTATTTGTTGGCTTCTGCACCGGCTGGCTTTCCTTTCAGCCCGGTGCGTTCAACCAGAAATTTTAGTAATGCTTCCTGCTTAATTTCCTTTCTTTTTGCTAGTTCTTCAAAAAGAAAACCGTAATCTTCTGCAGACTTTAAAAATTGCCTTGTAACGTTGCCTTCATCTTCTTTTCGACAAATGTTCAGGTCCCAAATCCACTTCCAGATTCGGAACTCTTGATAGTAGGGGTTTGATTTTGGGACTACTTTTACCGGAGCAACCTGTTCATTACCATTCGCGTCTTTGAATTTCCTGTTCTCCAGGCTACAGTTGCTAATAGAAGACTTTTGTGTACGCAGGGGTCGTTGATAAAAAATAATATCGTCTATGAGTAAGTGCTGAAGGTCTTTGCTGTTCAAATTGTGCTGGTGATTTTCATTGTTGCGGTAGAGTTCACGGATGCAGTCTACAAACAGTTCTTCCTGTTGCAACTCCGGGTGGAATTCAATTTGCTTTTTTAGAATAGCTTCAAGTTCTTCCTTATAGTACTGGCGTTCAATCGTTCGAACTAACTTTCCTTTTATTTTTTGGTTAGGATTTTGAAGCAAGGTGTCGTAGATATATTCGCCAACGTTTTTTCCCGATTTATCAATTTCCAGTTGTGTCTTAATTTTTATTTTGGCATACATCTTATCCTTTAGCGCTTTGTCCATTGCTTCAATCTCCTCGAAAGTTGGAAGAAATGAGATTTCTTGTTTGACGCTACTGTTTTTTAGAGTTGTAGTCTTTACAATGAATTCCCTTTTCTGCCCAATCCAATGCGATATGTCGGAATAAAATGCCGATCTGTAGTTCAAACCGTTTTCTAACTGAATATCATACCAATATTTCTGGTATTTTTTGTCTTTTTCGCCCTTGGTTACGTTCGATACCAGCGATGAGATGATTTCGAAGTCTTTTTCTTTGTCTGTAGAATCATCTTCTCGTTGATAGTATCCCCTTTTTATGTTAAAGTTTAGAACAACCCACGCCAACTCGGCCTTTTCGATTTTGTGCGTTAACGCTTTTTTCCGTAAGTAATACACGGTCCAGTCGTAAGGTATTTTGACCGGTTCGCCGTTTCGGTTTGTTCTATTAAGTAATTCGGGCTGATTGATCTTAAAATCTTCGAGCATTTCGGCAAACGAAGTTTGGAAGATAAAGGCTGTTTTATCGTAAGCTATTTTCGGTTCCGAGTCATCTTTAAACTGGCCGGGGCGTGTTTTAAAGTCGATTTTTTGAGCAAAGTGGTCTGGCAGAAATCCTAAGATGTTCAGGACGCGGTATAATCGTTGCCTGCGCAGTAAGTACCTTTCGCGCAGCCGTCTGGCGCTGCGTAGTCTCGTTCTTTCCGCAGTTTGCGAAACGGAGTTGCCTTTGTCGAATTCTCCCAAAATGTCCTGAGGCATGGGAATCACACGCGTTCCCAAACCGAGAATTTTCCCCGTTTTCTCGTTAGAATCCTGATCGACTAGCGCCCACCCGATGCTGTTTGTACCGAGATCTAAGCCAAGAATTGTTTTGCTGCTCATATTTATTTTTGTACTTTTGTTCTACAATCTAAAAGCAAATCACAATAAGGATTATTCCGTTGTGAAAACATCTAAGGCGGCCCCGGGCAATCGGGGTCGTTTTTTTTCTGAGTGGTCAAGCACCGTATTCCAACAGGGCATTGTTCTCAAAAAAAGTCCCTTTTCTCAAAAATAGTTTAAAACCCCTGCATAGTCAATACTGGGGATACCCCTCTTCTTCGTTGGATTGATGAGGTATCAATTGGTACGCCCGGGTTGCGTGCCATTTTGAAGTATTCCGTTTACCGAATTGACGGCAATTGCCAAGCTCGAGCAGGTTTCTATTTCGCCGCAGCTTTTCTGCCTCGGTACGCCGGGGCACGGGTTACTACTCCCACGGGCGCACCCCGCTCCGCATCAAAAATCGATCGTCTGCTAGGTGGGCTCACCCATTTCCGGAATCTCCGGGTTAATCCCTTACCAAAACGGTGAGCCAAATCCAGCGTGTTTGTAACGCATGCGCTTACACTTTCTACTTGTAACCGGTATCCGGTGTCATCACCGCCTTCTTCATATCGCCCCCAAAAAATATTCGGGAAAAACACAGTTCCTCGGGATGAATATATCCGGTAGCCGAGTTTATCGGTATCTGAAATGAATAGCCCGGATTGAACCGATCTAACCAATTACATATACCCCAAACGATACCCCAACCAGCCAGGTTTCATCACGGTAGAATCCCCACAGCAACACGGCAACAAACCAAAAACTGAAGTGAGGACAGCGAAAAATTAAACCCTCATAAGTTTAGCTTCATTTTGTACGTGTGCTTGGTTCGTACTTTTTAGACGAAATTGTTTTACCGCCGCCGCCAAACCCATGATGTATAGAAGAAATACTCCTCCGAAAAGCCAGTATTTGTATTGCGGTAAAAATCGACCCGCCATACCGGTGGCAATGCCGAACGCTGTGCTGAATAAGATTGCATGGATGAGCAATAGTAGTTTAGCTTCTCTCATACATCAAAAAAATTGGTCAATCGCTCGTTCAAGCTAAGTTGCCGTTCTGCTTCTTTACGTATAAAAAAAGGTAGATGCTTCGGTGGATGTCACTCTTCCATCTGAAATTTGTTCTAGAGCTGTGTTCGAGTAATTAAGTGCAATTCTTAGTTTTTTAAAAAATACAGCTTTTGGGGTTTAATGGTGAAATTTTCGCACCGGTCTTTTTTTGATCTTTTTTCTACGTGGCTTACTCCGAGCTAGCGCACGTCTGCAACAGGTGCTCTCATATCCTTTACTTGTAACGAGTGTCAGGTGTCATCACCGATCCTCTCACACGTGCCTGGCGTGTTTTTTCGAATGGCTTTTATGGTGCATCATTATCTCAGGCTTTTTTCCAGTGTGGCTGAAATTTCGTGATGGACACGCCTCCGGGCAAGGAACTGTATCGACATTTCGGTGATACCGTGCCACTTTCTGCGTGTTCGTATTAAGTCTTGGTTATAGGTGGTTGATCTTTTTCTTTCCCGCAGACTCTTCGCTAGTCCTCCCTGGCGCGCGTTTGCAACGCGTGCCTTTCTCTAATGTTTTTTCCCGCGGCGTCTCTCCCCCTTTACGCACCCGCTTCGGTTGCTACCCCACGGGCGCACGTTTGCCTTTTTTAGTCTTGCGCCAGGCGGGGGGGAAATAAAAATGCGACTTTAGTGTCCTTATATTTTTTTAGTCCAGGTTCGAGTTTGATAAAAAATGCGCCAATAGCCACGAACTTTTAACTTGTCGTTGCTTATCCAAATGGTGCAACTATAAGTCTTTCCATTGTTCGGGTTATAAATTGTTCCGTTTTGCCATTCGTTATTTATGTACACAAAATTTTTTAAACCCGGAATTGTCATTTGGAAAAAATTCTAATGGCGGCCATTAGAGAAAACATGTGAAAAAGATTTGATAATCAACATTTTAAGTTGTGCAAAGAGTCCTTAAATTCGGTCAGATTTTCTGACAAAGTCTATGGACTTTAAAATCGAGTTTACCGATAAAGAGATCACGCCCTGGGCGGGCATACTCATGCTCAAGAAAATGCTCGAGAAGATGGATTTCGACAGTTGTCTTGATGGATTGGACTTGCCTGA